>Ga0066256_1003189_pt1 | contig 16251 bp, 16 predicted proteins | sample ThiBio_1000_biof_FD_87107 | JGI IMG/M metagenome (GOLD analysis project Ga0066256, IMG submission 87107) | Wastewater bioreactor microbial communities from Cape Town, South Africa - Thiocy_expt_1000_biof (version 2) | ecosystem: Engineered > Bioreactor > Thiocyanate-remediating >...
CAGCCCTTTCGCAAATTGAACGCCAATTTGGTAAAGGTTCAGTAATGCTCATGGGTGACAGTAATGTTGCTCGTGATATTGAGGCCATTTCAACCGGCTCTTTGGGGCTGGATATTGCTTTAGGCATAGGGGGTTTACCCAAAGGACGTATTGTCGAAATTTATGGCCCCGAGTCTTCAGGTAAAACCACATTAACGTTACAAGTCATTGCCGAATGTCAAAAAATGGGTGGTACGGCAGCGTTTATCGACGCCGAGCATGCACTCGATCCAAGCTATGCGCAAAAACTTGGGGTAAATGTAGATGCGTTATTAGTTTCCCAGCCCGACACTGGAGAACAGGCTTTAGAGATCACCGATATGTTGGTTCGCTCTGCGGCTGTTGATGTCATTATCGTGGATTCCGTTGCTGCCTTAACGCCCAAAGCAGAAATTGAAGGGGAGATGGGTGACTCTCATGTTGGTTTGCAAGCACGGCTTATGTCTCAGGCTTTACGAAAATTAACTGCAAACATCAAGCGTTCCAACACCTTAGTTATTTTTATCAATCAGATTCGTATGAAAATCGGGGTTATGTTTGGTAGCCCGGAAACGACAACAGGCGGTAATGCACTTAAGTTTTATGCTTCTGTGCGTTTAGATATTCGCCGTGTCGGCTCGATCAAAAAAGGTGAAGAAATTTTAGGCAGTGAAACCCGCGTTAAAGTGGTCAAAAATAAAGTAGCGCCTCCTTTCAAAATGACCGAGTTTGATATTCTCTACAATGAGGGTATTTCCCGTGAAGGTGAAATTATTAATCTGGGTACACAGCTTAATTTAATTGAAAAAGCGGGCGCCTGGTATAGCTATAAGCAGGAAAAAATAGGACAGGGTAAAGATAATGCGCGCTTATATTTAAAAGATAATCCTGCGATTGCGGCGGAACTGGAAAAGCAAATTCGCTCAGAGTTATTACAACGTAATTTACCCCTTGCAAATACAGTCAAGGAAGAGGAACTTGAGTCTTTAGATGAGTAATGCCTGGGACACTACATTGCGCCTGCTAGGCAGGCGCGATCACAGCATGACTGAGTTGCAACAGAAATTAAAGCAAAGAAAGTTTTCTTCAGAAGAGATTCATGAAGCATTAGAACGATGTCAGGAATTATCTTTACAAAGTGATGAGCGATTTGTGGAGAGTTTTACCCGAACCCGTATTCGGCAAGGTTATGGTCCGGTAAAAATTATACAAGAACTGATAGCCCGTGGAGTTAACCGAGAAGTGATTCATCGTAGTTTGAACGAGGAAAAACCAGATTGGGCTCACTATGCAACGGTTGTATTACAAAAAAGAAATAAAAGCAAAGCCCCTTGGTCCCGTGAGGAATTGCAGAAACAACAACGTTTCCTACTGTATCGTGGTTTTGATCAAGAAACAATTACCCAGGTCACTAAAGCATGGCAGCTCGCAATGAAAGAGTAACTGTTAGATAGTTTCTTTAAACTGACAGAGTCAATGGACCTGGTTATCAATTAAAATTAACCCAATTGGTATAAATTAGAGATGAAAAGTTCTGAGATTAGACATGCGTTTTTAGATTATTTTGCTCAACGGGGACACCAAATTGTGGCGTCCAGCCCTTTAATTCCTGCAAATGATCCTACTTTGCTCTTCACAAATGCGGGAATGGTGCAATTTAAAGAGTTATTTTTAGGCCTCGAATCCCGACCTTATCAGCGAGCCACCACTGCCCAACGTTGTGTGCGAGCCGGGGGTAAGCATAATGATTTGGAAAATGTAGGATATACAGCAAGGCACCATACTTTTTTTGAAATGCTGGGTAATTTTAGTTTTGGCGATTATTTTAAACGCGAAGCCATTCAATATGCTTGGGATTTCCTCACCCAAGTTTTAAAATTACCCGCAGAGCGCCTCTGGGTTACTGTATATCACGAAGATCATGAGGCGGAAGAGATCTGGTTAAAAGAAATGAAGATCGCACCAGAGCGTTTTTCCCGCTGTGGTGAGAAAGACAATTTCTGGTCTATGGGAGATACCGGCCCTTGTGGTCCTTGTACCGAGATTTTTTATGATCATGGCTCAGATATTCCTGGTGGGCCTCCTGGAAGTCCAGATGAGGATGGCGATCGGTACATTGAAATCTGGAATTTAGTGTTCATGCAATTTAATCGCGATAAAGAAGGTAATTTGCATCCTTTGCCAAAACCTTCGGTAGATACCGGCATGGGGCTGGAGCGTTTAGCTGCTGTGGTGCAAGGTGTTCATAGCAATTATGAAATAGATTCGTTTCAGTATTTAATTAAAGCCATTGCTTCTTTAGGTGCGGTAACTGATTTAAATCATACCTCATTAAAGGTCATAGCTGACCACATTCGTTCCTGTGCTTTTTTAATCGTTGATGGGGTGATTCCAGGTAATGAAGGACGCGGTTATGTGTTGCGTCGTATTATCCGCCGTGCAATTCGACATGGAAATAAACTTGGTTTAGAAACACCATTCTTTTCTCGTTTAGTACAACCCTTAATCGAGGTTATGGGGGATGCTTATCCAGAGCTTGGGGCAAATAAAGCGCACATCGAAAAAATATTATTGCACGAAGAAAATCAATTTGCGCGGACTTTAGATCAAGGATTAAAGCTTTTACACGAGCAGATGCATACCTTGGGCGGCGAAGAAATTACCGGACCTATTGCTTTTAAACTCTACGATACCTATGGTTTCCCGATTGACTTAACTGCTGACATCGCTCGTGAACATCATCTGACTATTGATATGGAAGGATTTAACCGGCTCATGCAACAACAGCGTGAACAGTCGCAAGCAGCAAGCCAATTCACCACGGATTATCATGCAGTGACGCAACTTACCCATCAATCTGATTTCCATGGTTATGAAAAGAACAAAATTGAAGCGCGTGTACTCACATTACTCCAAGAGGGTAAAGAAGTGACGACTTTGACAACGGGTGCGCGTGGTGCTGTCGTCCTTGATCACACCCCATTTTATGCTGAAAGTGGAGGGCAAGTGGGTGATAAAGGATATCTTCGAACACCTGAATTTACATTTCGCGTCGACGATACGCAAAAAAGTGGCCAATCCATTGTGCATTACGGTGAGGTGCTGCAAGGGGCAATTGGTACTCAGGAGCTGGTGACTGCGATTATTGATGAACCTCGTCGTCAAGCAATTCGCTTAAATCATACGGCTACACACTTATTGCACGCAGCTTTGAAAAAAATTGTCGGGCCGCAGGTACAACAAAAAGGCTCCTTGGTAGATGCTGAGCGTGCACGTTTTGACTTTTCTCATTTTGAAGCACTCTCTCATGAGCAAATTGTTACTATTGAGAGTTTGGTGAATGCGGAAATACGCGCGAATCATCCGGTAGTTACCGAGCTCATGGAACTTGAAGAGGCTAAAAATAGTGGTGCGGTAGCCCTTTTTGGCGAGAAGTATACTGAAAAAGTACGGGTACTTTCACTGGGCGAATTTTCAAAAGAGCTTTGCGGGGGAACTCACGCCCAACGCACCGGCGATATTGGTTTATTTAAGATAGTCGCTGAGTACGGTATCGCCAGTGGTGTACGTCGTATCGAATTGGTTACTGGCAGTTATGCCTTAGCCTGGATTAATGAGCAGCAAAATATGCTGCATGAGATTGCAGGTTTGGTGAAATCTAATATTGCTGGGATCACGGAAAAGGTCAGCCAGCTCATAGCGGATTCTAAAAAGCTAGAAAAAGAGCTCACAAGATTTCAACAGGAGCGCGTACAGCAGGCCGGTGCAGACTTAGTAAATCATGCAGAACAGATTAATGGTATGCATGTATTAATAACCGAACTAAAAGATGCAGATGGTCAAGTTTTGCGGACAACTATAGATCAGCTTAAATCGCGCCTGGAATCAGCAGTTATTGTTTTATATACCTTAAATCAAGATAAAATAAATGTGATTGCTGGCGTGAGCAAGTCACTTTTAGGTAAAGCACCCTCTGCAGCCTCTTTAGTTCGTCATCTTTGCGGTAAAGGCGGTGGACGTGATGATATGGCTCAAGGAGGGGGTAGCGTCCCTGAGGATTTAAGCCAGAAAATTGCTGAAATTAAAGAGATGATACAGCAAGCTTAAAGCATCTTTTAAGAATCTGATGTCTGCTTCATGAGAAGGCAATCAGCTGGTTGGTATTAAATTGAAACAGGCCTTGCCCTTTGGGCTAAAGTCCATCCTGGATTCCGCGACCAAGTCGCGGAACATAGGGGTGCTTGATTTACGGCTAATTTGTTCCATTATTATTTTATGCTGAACTTTAGGTTACGTCTTAATTAATGCCGTATTGTTTAGGTGAGATGCATCCTGGATTGAACAGATATTGGTACTCAAAAGCTCAGGCTTTGATTGTCGGGATGAGTAAAAGCTTCGTGGTAGGCAAATCCTTTGTTATGTATTAAATTGAACTAGAATATATTCGCTACGTCCCGCGACTTGTTCGCGGGATCCACCGATGGATCAATGTGGGTATTTTGGCTTGAGGTAAGCTAGGGAATATATTTAAGAACTTTTAGATGCTGGTATTAAGCGTTTAAGGCTGAGTTAACATAAAACTTAAGACAGAAAGAAAGCTGAAACTTAAGTAAATGCGAATAATGAATATTAGGATAGTAGCCTAAAGGAGATAGCATGAGCTTTTTAAAAGAATTTAAAGAGTTTGCAATAAAAGGGAATGTGATTGATTTAGCGGTCGCAGTCATCATCGGCGGTGCTTTCGGTAAAATAGTCAGCTCCCTGGTAAGCGGGATTATCATGCCGCTGATAGGGTTATTGCTCGGTGGTGTAAACGTTACTGATAAAAGCGTTAAGGTCGGTGAGGCCGTGATAAAATGGGGCGAGTTCATGCAAACAGTCATCGATTTCACCATAATTTCATTTTCTATTTTTGTTGCCATAAAACTTTTATCTCTCTTAAAAAAAGAGGAAGCAAAAGAAATTGCGCCTACGCGTGAGGAGTTACTGCTCATGGAAATCCGGGATTTATTACGGGCGCAGAAAAACCATTTAGAGCGATAGAAATTATTATTGTTAGTAATGCTATACTTCAGTTACAAAAACAAAAAAGGATAATTATGAACGACCTATTGAATTTGATTGCTGTGATCATCGTTTTCGGTGTGGGTATATGGTTGGTGAATGCGTTTATTCCAATGCCTGCCGCAATTAAAAGTTTATTAAATATTTTGGTATTAATTATTCTCGTGATTTACATTTTGCAATATTTTGATTTAATTCAAACGCTATTACCTATGCCGCATATCTTAAAATCCTCTTAAATAAGTTCTATGCTGCATCAAGTTATTTGAATGCTTTTGCTGCAGCATGGTCTTTTTGTTCAAAATTTAACACCATATCATCCTACGAGTATTATAATAGTTAAAACATCTATGTAAGGTTATGATTATTTTTACTAAATCTTAGGTTCTCTTCATGAATACATTGACGAACCCTTCGGTTTTATGCCAAATTACTGCGAGTGGATAGTTACAATTCCTGATAGAAATAAATTGGGTAAAATTGTACCTCAAATCCCGCGAAACGAATTAAATGATGTTTCACTTAAATTTAATGATTAAATTTAAGTAATAAGAGTATGGATTGCTATGTCTGAAAAAAATGTTTTATCTCAAGAAGAAATTGATGCATTGTTGCAATCAGTAGACCAAGTTGAAAATGAAGATTCCACATCAACGCAAGATAATCCTCCAGTTGATAAAGCAGCCCTAGAAAATTTAGAAGAACCGTTAATTCCGTCCACTGAAACAATCGAAAACACCGCTGTTTCTTTTAAAGAGAGCGAAGTAAAAACGCTAAACTTCTCCTCTCCTGATCGTATCGTAAAGGGAAAATTACCCGTCTTAGAACGTATTTACGATCGAGCAGTGCGCTCCTTTGCTGCCAATATTTACCAATTAACTGCAAAAGATTTCGAAATTAAGCAAAATCAGCTGCAAATCATTAAGCATCGCGAGTTTATGGAAAGCTTACCCAATCCCATCCTGATTGGTATCTATAAATTTAAGCCATTACGAGGGAAAGGCGCCATCTTATTTGATAGCACGTTTGTCTACGATTTAGTGGATTATTATTTTGGAGGTAGTAGTCAATTTCTTGCACAGAAAGACCGCACGGATTTTACGGCAACTGAACTAAGAGTAATGGAAGTGGTAACTACAAAACTGATCGCCGATTTGGTATCTGCCTGGAAACCCCTCATCCAGCTCGATATTGTCAAATTTAGTGATGAAACCAATCCCCAACTCGTCAATCTCTCAGAGCCTGAAGAATTACTTCTTGTAGTGCAGTGTTCTTTAGATTTTGGAAAGGAAACGGGAGCGTTTTATTTTGTATTACCTTACTCCATGGTTGAACCAATAAAAGAGCAGCTTGAGCTAGGTGCTTCAAGGCCAGAAGATGAGATTGATCCAAACTGGGTAAAATCCCTCAAAGAAGAACTTATGGAGGTTGAATTAACCATAAGTTCGACTATGGCTTATACCGAAAGCACTCTTGGTTCCGTTATTTCTTGGCAAGTAGGAGATTTTTTGCCTATGGAAATGAAAGAAATTGTTACTTTAGATGTTGAAGGCACACCGGGATTTACTGCAAGCGTTGGCACTGCCAATGATAAGCGTGCAATAAAAATTATCAAGAACATAAGTTATTAGAGGACAGGGAATGACCGATTCAGCGATTGAGCAACCACGCCAACCCAATGCATTACCGCATGAAGCGGATAACGACAAGATGGATTTAATTCTGGAAATACCAGTATCCGTGACCGTTGAGATTGGCCGTACCAAAATGACGATACGCAATCTCTTGCAATTAAATCAGGGAGGAATCGTTCCTCTTGACCGTTTGGCTGGTGACCCTCTGGATGTATTAGTGAATGGCACTTTAGTTGCGCACGGTGAGGTGGTTGTGGTGAATGATAAATTTGGCGTACGGCTTACGGATATAGTCAGTAAAGCGGAGCGTATTAAGCGATTAAAATGATGCAGCAAGCAGTAAACCATTATGAGTTGTTACGGGTAGTCTTGGGGTTAATACTCATCTTATTAATAATCCTTGCATTATCCTGGCTGGTGAGGCGGTTACAACAAACGCATCTTGGCGGTACCCGAGGCTTTCAGCCCCTTGCCCATATGATTTTAGGTCCAAAAGAGAAGTTGGTCTTAATAAAGGCGGGTGAGCGATATTTATTATTGGGACATGGTGCGGGGCAAATTAGCCTATTGTGTGATTTCAAAGATGAGTTACCCAAAGGTTTTGAGCCGGAGAGTAAACCTTCGTTTGCAGATTTATTAAAAGCGGTAGCGGTGAAACGTTCAGTATGAAATCAAAATTTTTGTTTGGTATTATTTTAGTCTGTATTCCCGGTATCGTTATGGCGTCTTCATTGTCATTGCCTGCGGTCACAGTGCAGTCAGGTGCTCAAGGAGCACAAGCCTATAGTGTCAATCTGCAAATATTGATCGTTATGGCTTTACTGACTTTATTGCCCGGTTTATTAATGGCGATGACAGCCTTTACGCGAATTATTATTGTTCTGTCCATATTGCGCCAAGCAATTGGTTTGGCTCAGGCACCTACCAATCAGGTTCTTTTGGGCATTGCTTTATTCATGACTTATTTTGTGATGGCGCCAACGTTTAATAAAATCAATGAGACCGCAATTCAACCTTATCTCGCTGAAAAAATAAACTTCAATCAAGCACTGAATAATGTGCAGCAACCCCTACGTGAATTTATGCTGAATCAAACCCGTAAAAATGATTTGGCATTATTTGAAAAATTTGCCAAAAAAAATCCAGCCTCAATCGATGATTTATCGCTTGCGATCATTATTCCTGCATTCATTACCAGCGAATTAAAAACCGCATTTCAAATTGGATTTATTTTATTCTTACCTTTTTTAATAATCGATTTGGTTGTATCCAGCGTGCTGATGGCGATGGGAATGATGATGTTATCGCCATTAATTATTTCCTTACCATTCAAAATCATGCTCTTTGTTATGGTTGATGGTTGGACGCTTATACTAGGCTCCTTAGCCTCAAGTTTTGCGCAATAGGTACTTTTCCAGGAGGGAAAATGACACCCGAGACCGTGGTAAAAATTTTTAGTGACGGTGTTTATGTGATGCTACTTATAATGTCTGTACTGATTATCCCAGGTTTAATTGTGGGATTAATAGTGGCTATGTTTCAGGCGGCAACCCAGATTAATGAATCCAGTTTGAGTTTTATCCCTAAATTATTTGTTACGTTTCTCATGATGGTTTTTGCCGGACCCTGGTTATTAAAAACACTCATTAATTATACCGATAATTTGATCAGCAACATTCCCTACATAATAGGCTAAAGGCGATGGATTTGGATTACCCCAAAATTATACGAATGATAAGCCAATGTTTATGGCCATTTGCACGAATTGGCGGATTGGTGCTGACGGTACCTATTTTCTCATCGGGTTTATTACCCAATCGAATCAAAATCATTATCATCATGCTACTAAGCTGGACTGCTGCCTCACTGGTCCCACCACAACTAAGTTTATTAAATTTTACCGCTATTTATTTAGTCTATGTCGTGCAAGAAATATTATTCGGTTTTCTTATGGGCTTTGCATTGCAACTGGCATTTCAGGTATTCATTATTGGCGGGCAAATTTTATCGATGCAAGCGGGTTTGGGTTTTGCGGTGATGATGGATCCGGCGAGTAAAGCCAGTGTTCCTCTAGTGGGTCAATTTTATTTAGGGATGATGACTTTAATTTTTCTTTCCCTAAATGGACATTTATTGCTAATACAAACCCTTATGGATAGTTTTAAATTGATGCCAATTGGAGAATTAAGTGTCTCCTCCGCAATTTTATGGAAAGTGCTTAATTTCTCCGGATGGATGTTTCAAAAAGCATTGATTGTTTCAATCCCTGCGGTCTTGTCGTTACTCATTGTCAGCTTATCGTTCGGCATTATGACCCGCGCAGCACCGCAACTTAATATCTTTTCTTTAGGGTTTCCCATCACCCTCCTCATGGGGTTTGTTGTCATATATATTACTTTAACGAATACAGCCACCCAGATGACGGAGATTATTGATGACGGCATGCGCTTTTTAATGGGGATGATACGCTGATGGCTGACATGGATCATGAAGAGAAAACAGAAGACCCCTCGGCGAAAAGGCTGCGTGAAGCACGTGAGAAAGGGCAAACGATTCGCTCTAAAGACTTTAATACGATGATGGCCTTAATTTTTGCAGCCTCTATATTTTTTATATTTGGTAACCACATTTCCCGGCAAATGCTGCTCATGATGCAGCAAAGTTTTACTTTTGATATAGATAGACTCATCACCGTGTCTGTGAGTATGGAGCACGTTGCTTATCTTTTAAGTACAATTGGGTGGGTATTGTTGCCTCTGTTCGTATTATTATTTATTGTTCCTCTCGGTGCATCGTTAATACTCGGAGGCTGGGTTTTTAGCAGAGAACAAATGCTCCCCAAGCTTTCTCGTTTAAATCCCTTAGGCGGTTTTAAACGTATGGTTGCACTTAAAAGCTATGTGGAAATGATTAAAGCGTTTCTTAAGTTTTTAGTAGTTCTGACAGTTGCATTAATCGTGTTAAAAACAGAAATTCCGGCGCTAATGTCTTTAGCCCACACCTCAATTGAAACAGCGATACATCAAGGCGCACTTATTGTTGCAACGAGCTTTATATGGGTGGCTTCCAGTCTGTTATTTATTGCTGCAATTGATGTTCCTTTTCAAATCTATGAACATCGTAAAAGTATGCGCATGAGTAAGCAGGAGTTACGGGACGAGTACAAAGAAACCGAGGGTAAACCTGAAATAAAAAGTGCCATTCGTCGTGCACAGCAGGAAATTTCTCGACGACGCATGCTTGCTGAGGTGCCCAAAGCGGATGTGGTGCTTACCAATCCAAGCCATTATGCTATTGCTTTAAAATATAAAGACAAGGGGGCTAAGGCTCCTGTTGTCGTGGCAAAAGGTAAAAACCTTATTGCCTTTCAGATTACTCGCGAGGCTCAAAATCATGCGGTGCCCGTTCTGGCCGTACCCCCTTTAGCACGAGCAATTTATTATTCGACGAAGCTCAATGCAGAAATACCCCGTGGACTCTATATAGCTGTAGCTCAGGTATTGGCTTATGTATTCCAATTGCGCGATAAAAAGCGTTATGACCATAAACCTGAAATTTTGCAAAACGTACCGATCCCCGATGAATTGGCACGCGAGGAGGATGCTGAATGAATAATTTATTACACCAAGTGCAACATTGGGTACGACAAGGCCTAGGTACCCCCTTAATGCTCATCATGATGTTAGGCATGATGATGCTGCCGCTACCACCATTTTTACTCGATATATTTTTTACATTTAATATCGCTTTGTCTTTAGTGGTGCTTTTAGCGGTCATCTATAGTGAGCGGCCTTTAGACTTTGCTGTTTTCCCGACCGTTATTTTGCTCGCAACATTATTAAGATTGGCACTCAATGTTGCCTCAACGCGAGTGGTATTGCTCAATGGCCATAATGGTACCGATGCGGCGGGTCATGTCATTCAGTCATTCGGTGAAGTCGTTATTGGCGGGAATTATACGGTAGGGCTTGTGGTGTTCATGATTTTACTCGTGATTAATTTTGTGGTCGTAACCAAAGGTGCGGGCCGTGTTTCCGAGGTGAGTGCGCGCTTCACGTTGGATTCTCTACCGGGCAAGCAAATGGCAATTGATGCGGATTTAAATGCAGGGTTAATCAATCAGGAGCAAGCGATTAAACGTCGTTCGGAGGTGGCCCAAGAAGCGGATTTTTATGGCTCCATGGACGGTGCAAGTAAGTTCGTACGCGGTGATGCGATTGCGGGGATTCTGATTTTACTAGTCAATATTGTGGGCGGATTAATCGTTGGAATTTTTCAGCATAATATGACGCTCACCGATGCGTTACATAATTACATTCTGTTAACCATAGGTGATGGACTGGTGGCTCAAGTACCCTCCCTGGTTCTTTCCACTGCAGCCGCGATTATCGTTACCCGCGTATCCAGCGCGCAAAATATGGGTCATGCAGTGATATCACAGGTGATTTCAAACCCGCGGTCTCTAATTATTGCGTCAGCAATCTTAGGAATTATTGGCATTATTCCTGGGATGCCACATGTAGCTTTTATCCTCTTGTCAGCAGGACTTGCAGCGATGGCTTATCTCCTCATACAGCACGAGCGAGATAAAAAAATCCGTACGCCAATTAAAGAAGCTGAGGCGGAAAAAGCTGCCGAAGCACTGACTGCAGATTTGTCCTGGGATGATGTAAATCCTGTGGATGTAATAAGTCTTGAGGTGGGTTATCGCTTAATTCCTCTTGTTGACACGACACAGGGGGGTATATTGTTGAATCGAATTAAGGGCGTGCGCAAAAAAATTTCCCAAGAGTTGGGTTTCTTGATTCCTTCAGTGCATGTACGCGATAACCTTGATTTAAAACCCAATCACTATCGAATAAGTTTGGCAGGCGTGGTTATGGGGGAAGCGGTCATCCATCCAGACCGCTCGCTCGCTATTAATCCGGGGCAAGTCTTTGGAGAACTTGAAGGAATTCAAACACGAGATCCTGCTTTTGGGATGGAGGCAATTTGGATAACCGAGCCGCAAAAAGAACAAGCACATACGCTCGGATATACGGTGGTTGATGTATCAACCGTGGTTGCTACCCACTTAAGCCAAATACTGGAGCGAAATAGTCAACAATTATTAGGATATGAGGAAACACAACAGCTCCTCGATAAATTAAGTATTACCTCACCGAAGTTAGTTAAAGAATTAGTACCAGATAATTTATCGCTGGGCGCAGTAAACAAGGTATTGCAAGGATTACTGGCCGAACATATTCCGTTGACTGATACGCGTACCATCGTTGAAACTTTAGCCGAAATAGCACCCAAAACAAAAGATACTGAATTTTTAATCAGTCAGGTGCGTATTTCATTATCACGATTAATCACCCAAAAAATTAGTGGGGTGCATGAAGAGTTGCCCATCATTACTTTAAAACCAGAACTTGAGCAACTTTTGCAGAGTACACTACAAAACAATGCGACAGGAAACATTAGCTTAGAACCAGGAATGGCTGATCGCATGCAACAATCATTACTGCAATTGGCACAACAACAACGCGCAAAACATGAAAGTCCGATATTGGTCGTACAGCCAGGGATTCGCACCGTATTATCGCGTTTTGCGCGAAGTGTCTCACAAGATTTCCATGTTTTGTCTTATCAAGAGATTCCAGATAACAAACAAATAAGGATTATTGGCACTGTAGGGTAACTACGTTAAAGTAGTTTTTTACTCGTGGTTTAAGATGTTTAACGGAAGAAGGGTTGGATGTACCAGCTCGTAAGAAGCAGGGGGAGCTTTATGAAATTACAACGGTTTGTTGCCGCAGATACACGTGCAGCAATGCAACAAATAAAAATGGCGCTTGGGACAGAGGCAGTGATCTTGTCAAGTACCGAAGTAGAAGGTGGAGTGGAGATAGTCGCCGCCGTTGATTATGATGAGACGGTGCTTTCAACCGATGCTGCAGTCGCTTGTGCTGAACCTCCTAGTAAAGTGGATAAACAGGTTAATCAAACACCTCTGGATGATTTGCGTTTAGAAATACAAACATTGCGAGGCATGCTCGAAGCACAACTTCGAGGTGGTGCAGTGAGCTCGGCTGCTACCGAGCCACTTCATAATGTACTTTTACAAAAATTGTTATACATGGGGGTGAGTCCTACCACTGCCTCTGCATGGATCAAGCAAGTCCGGCCTGAGCTAAATCAACAACGCGCTTGGCAAACCGTATTGACCCATATCACGGAGCAATTACCGATTCGCGATACACGTCGCATAGAGGAGGGTGGGGTTTATGCTTTTCTTGGGCCTACGGGGGTTGGGAAAACAACCACCTTGGCCAAAATTGGCGCGCGTTTTGCGTTACGATACGGTCCAGATAAACTTGGAATGGTCACTATGGATACCTATCGCATGGCAGCCCAAGAGCAACTGATGCTTTATGGTAAAATTTTGGGCGTGCAAGTGTGCATGGCCCAGGATGAAGTATCGCTTACCCGAGTGCTGCGGCAACTCAGTGATAAAAAATTAATATTAATCGATACGGCGGGCATGAACCCTTCAGATGAACGGGTGGTGCGGCAAATGCAAATTTTAGGCACGCATCTGCAATCTATTTCTAAAGTATTGGTATTACCGGCAACAAGCCATTATCAAGTACTGATTGATGCGATTCATCGATATGAGACAAATTACGTTGATCAATGCATTCTCACTAAGCTGGATGAAGCACAAGCAATTGGCGGCGCTTTAAGCGCGGTCATTGAGACGGGTTTGCGGGTTAGTTATATTACCCATGGGCAGAAAGTGCCTGAAGATATAAAAATGGCAACGCGTCATCAATTGGTTGAACTCTTTGCGCAACAAGAACAGAAGTTATTTCCCACCGATATTCCCTATTCATCGCTTCGGGACCAGCAATCCATTAAGGCTCGCTATTCGGTTGGGAGAGAATATTATGCTGAAAGTTGATGATTATTTAAGTGATCAGGCTGCGGGATTACGCCACATAGCTCAGCTTAAACCCTTAAAGATTATTGCCATCACGGCAGGTAAGGGTGGGGTGGGGAAAAGTAATGTCTCGGTAAATCTTGCGGTGCAATTAGCGAAAAATCATCGCGTAATGCTCTTGGATGCGGATATTGGTCTGGGAAATATTGATATCATGCTGGGACTGGCTACCCGATATAATTTGTCGCATGTACTTCATGGCGAATGTGATCTTAATGAGATTGTGCTGCAAGGACCTCATGACCTACAAATTATTCCCGCAGCTTCGGGTACTGAATTCATGACTGAATTGACTTTAAAACAAAACATGCCTGTTTTAGATGCCTTTGCTGAATTAACTATGGGCCTTGATTATCTAATCATTGATACTGCGGCAGGGATTTCAGATGGAGTCTTAAATTTTACGCGCGCAGCTCAAGAATTAATTGTTGTAGTCTGTGATGAGCCAACCTCCATCACCGATGCCTATGCGGTCATTAAAGTGATGAGCAAGCGTTTTAATTATCGGAACTTCCATATTGTTGCCAATATGGTCCGAAAAGAGCGCGATGGTCATGATTTATTTAACAAATTATCGCGAGTTTCTGAGCAATTTCTTCAGGTTAGGCTAGACTATTTAGGTATGATACCGTTCGACGAACACATTCATAAAGCGGTAAAAAGTCAGAAACCGGTATTATTGGCCTATCCGGAGTCACAAGCTGCGCAGTCACTACGGGAGCTTGCTTATGAGGTGTCGCGTTGGCCGTATGCATCCTCCTTGGGAGGCGCTGCTAATTTCTTTTTAGAGCGTTTAGTTATGGATGAGTTATAAGACATTCACAAAGTTGTGCAGGTAAATAAGGAGATTATGGTGGATGCTTTGGCTGCTTATAGCAAAGTGAATCGGCAAATCCAGGAAACGCTGGTAAAAAATCATGCTTTGTTGGTAAAGCGCATTGCCCATCATTTATTAGGTCGTTTACCACAAAGCGTTCAACTTGATGATTTAATTCAAGCGGGTATGCTCGGTCTTTTGGAAGCAACACGGCATTATGATTCCACTAAAGGCGCATCCTTTGAGACCTATGCGGGAATACGAATTCGTGGATATATGCTTGATGAGATTCGCAGAAATGATTGGGTACCCCGCTCAGTTTACCGTAATTCAAGAATGATTTCCGAAGCAGTGCGTGATTTGGAGCATTGTTTAGGTCGAGAAGCTAAAGATGTCTATGGTTTTGATGATTTAGGAGTCACGGACGACTCTTTATACGGGGAAGAGGGAAAAAATTCCGATGAGCCTCATCTAAATGCTTTTCGCAATGATTTAATGAATCATTTAAGTGAGGTGATTAAAAGTTTACCCAAAAAAGAACAATTAGTGCTGTCACTGTATTATGAGCATGACTTGAATCTTAAGGAAATTGGGGAGGTGCTAGGAGTGAGTGAGTCCAGGATTTCACAAATTCTTAGTCAGGCAACTCATCGTGTTAAATCACGATTACCGGAATAAAAAAAGGTATGGATGCATTAACTTTTTTAGGACTTATAGTAAGTTTTGGGGCAATTATCTTCGGGCAGGTGTTAGAAGGTGGGACAATTAGTTCTTTACTTAATATGTCCGCATTTTTAATCGTTCTTGGTGGCACCATTGGCGCTGTATTATTACAAACATCCCGTCCTATTTTTGCCCGTGCATTACGCATTTTGCCTTGGATTTTTAAACCGCCGCAACTCGACTTTGAAGCTGGGCGCACACGTATGTTTGAATTGGCGCGTAAAGCACGACAAATGGGTATGCTTTCGTTGGAAAACCATCTTGAAACGGAAAAGTCACCGCTTTTAAACAAAGGCTTGGAGCTCTTAGTCATCGGGGTTGATAAACAAACCATTCGCCAGGTGTTAGAGGCAGAGGTTGACCGATTGGAAGCAAATGATCTAAGAGCCGCTCATGTGTATGAAAGTATGGGAGGTTATTCTCCTACTATTGGTATTTTGGGCGCAGTTTTAGGTTTGATTCAAGTCATGCGTCACTTAGCTGAACCCAGTGAGTTAGGTATTGGTATCGCTGTGGCCTTTGTGGCTACGGTTTATGGAGTAGGTTTGGCAAATCTTATATTCTTGCCTATAGCCAATAAACTAAGGACCTGCATTGCACGTCAAGTTCATTTTAACGAGATGATTGTTGAAGGCTTGGTTGCTATCGCAGCAAGCGAAAGTCCTGGTATTCTTTTACTTCGGCTAAATAATTTCGGCCAACTACTGCAGAAGAAAGATGAGATCAAGAAAACGGAAAGTTGAGGAGCATGTAGATCACCATCGCTGGGTCATATCTTATGCCGATTTTATTACCTTATTGTTTGCATTTTTTGTCGTGATGTATGCAATTTCCTCGCTGAATAATACTAAGTACAAGTCCTTGTCCGAAGGTATGAAAACAGCATTTAATAAAAAAGACAAAGAAAATAAAGAACAGTCAATTGAAGATCAAAATGATGGACCCCATACCAAAAAAGTTCAAGGAAAATTTCAAGATGGATTAGATGAAATCAATCAATCATTATC
>Ga0066256_1003195_pt1 | contig 16224 bp, 19 predicted proteins | sample ThiBio_1000_biof_FD_87107 | JGI IMG/M metagenome (GOLD analysis project Ga0066256, IMG submission 87107) | Wastewater bioreactor microbial communities from Cape Town, South Africa - Thiocy_expt_1000_biof (version 2) | ecosystem: Engineered > Bioreactor > Thiocyanate-remediating >...
TCGGCATGCAGCTGATGGCAACGGAGGGGCGCGAGATGCCGGCCAGGCGGGGGCTCGGCGGGATCGCGGGTGCGGTGGTGCGGCTCGAGCCGCAGGGCGCGCTCAAGGTGCCGCACATGGGCTGGAATACGCTCGACTTCGTGAAGCCGCATCCGCTGCTTGCCGGCATCGCCGACGGGCCGCAGGGGCTGCACGCCTATTTCGTCCATTCCTACCATCTCGCCACCGCAACCCCCGCGACGCTGGTGGCGACCGCCGACTACGGCCAGAAGGTCACCGCCATCGTTGGCCGCGACAACCTGTTCGGCACCCAGTTCCACCCCGAAAAGAGCCAGGCGCTGGGCCTGCAGCTGATTTCCAACTTCCTCGCGTGGGCGCCGTGAGCCCGATCCTGTTTCCCGCCATCGACCTGAAGGACGGCCAGTGCGTCCGGCTGAAGCTGGGCGACATGGCGCAGGCGACGGTGTTCAACGACGATCCCGCGGCGCAGGCGCGACGCTTCGAGACGCAGGGGTTCGAGTACCTGCACGTCGTCGATCTCAACGGCGCCTTCGCCGGTGAGAGCGTCAACGGCGCGGCGGTGGATGCCATCCTCAAGGCGGTGCGCTTTCCGGTGCAGCTGGGCGGCGGCATCCGCAGCCTCGCCCATATCGAGAGCTGGCTGGGCCGCGGCATCCGCCGGGTGATCCTGGGCACGGTCGCGGTGCGCGATCCGGCGCTGGTGAAGGAAGCGGCCGCGCGCTGGCCGGGGCAGGTCGCCGTCGGCATCGACGCCAAGGGCGGCAAGGTTGCGGTCGAGGGCTGGGCCGAGACCTCCGAGCTCAGCGTCGTCGAGCTGGCGCGGCGGTTCGAGGGGGCCGGGGTGGCCGCCATCATCTACACCGATATCGACCGCGACGGCGTGCTCGCCGGCATCAATTGGGACTCGACGCTGGCGCTGGCCCGCGCCGTCTCGATCCCGGTGATCGCCTCGGGCGGGCTTGCCGGCATGGACGACATCCGCCGGCTGGCGACGCCGGAGGCGCAGGTGCTCGAGGGCGCCATTTCGGGCCGCGCGCTCTATGACGGCCGCATCGACGCGGCGGCCGCGCTGGCGCTGCTCGGCCACCGCCCGTGACCGACCTGCTGCTGACGCTGCCCGGCTGGGTGCTGAGCTTTGGCGCCGGCATCCTCTGCGCCATCGTCGCGCTGGTGGTGCTGCGGCTCGTCAATGCCCGCGGCGCGTGGCTGCGCTACCTGCCGCTGGCGCTGGCGGCACTCGGCTATGCCGCGGCCGACCGGTTCGTGCTGCCCGAGCTGATGCGCTCCGAGACGGCGTTCTGCGCCATCGCCCAGGCTACCGCCGAGCGGACCAATGCGCAGCGCGCCGGCACCAAGCCGGATGCCTATACCAGCTTCGTCGCCACCGATGCCGACTGCGCGAGCCAGACCCTCACCAGCCGCTACACCGCCGGGCTGCCGCGCAGCGCCATCGACCCGGCCGGCCTCAAGACGGTGGAACAGGTGTTCGTCGCCGATACCTGCGGCGAGCCGCAGCTGCGCCGCATGATCGCCGCCGGCTGGCGCGTCGAGAACGTCTACGATTTCACCGACGGCCGTCCCCTGGTGATGACCGCCGCCTGCTAGGTGTGATGCGCGGTGTCGCCGGCGCCGCCTGACGGAAGTTCGGTCGGCGCGTTGCCGCCGGCGTATAGCCGCACCGTCGCAAGCACCGCATCGCGGAGCTTGAAGATGTCTTCGACCGCAGAGACATCGCGCCTCACGGCTTCCTTGCCGCTGAACAGCGTGACGAACTTATTCTTCCCGTTGAAGTGCAGCCTGACTATCGGCTTTCGATTGTTGTCGTCGAAAAGGATCGCGCAATAGGACTGCGCATCACGCAGCACCACCCGGGACACCGGAACGACTTCGGCCGCGATGGCGCGGATGATCATGAAACCCTGCAGTTCCTCCTGGGTGGTTTCGAGCTTGTTCTCGTCTGTATCTACAGCCGGAAGCGTCGCTTGGTCGGTACCGTCGAACGCGACGTCGATACGTTCACGGGCACGCTGGCGGAACAGATCGTCAAAGGCCCGACGGACGATCGGCTTGAGGGAATCAACGACCCCGCTGGTTAGCTTTGAACCGTAGAACTCGCGGGCGACGAGCCGCACAAAATCCTCGTCCGGATTTGCCCATTGCGCCTCGATGTAGCGCGTGGCCTCTCTCAGGTATTTCAGCGAGGAGGCGGCGGCGCGGATGTTCTCGATGCTGAACTGATCGCGGTGAAATTTCCCAAGCTCACGGAGATCGTTCTCATCGTAGTCGAGAATGTCGAACTTGAAGAAGGGGCGCTGGTCCATCTTGTTGGGTGCATCCAGATCCGTGAAGAACCAGATCTGCAGCCCGTTCGTTAGGATGCCGATCTTTGCGTCGCAGGCGTGGAAGTATCTGAACAGCTGATTGTACTGGGTGTCGCGCAGGTTGGTCGATACGGACTTGGCCTCCACCAGATACTCAAGCCGCCCACCAATCTTGACCGCGTAGTCGATCTTTTCGCCCTTCTTCAACCCGATATCGGCGACATATTCGGGAACAATCTGCGAAGGGTCGAAGACATCGAAGCCGAGCACTCGGAGAAACGGCATGACGATCGCGTTCTTCGTTGCTTCTTCGGTTTGAGCGATTGCCTGTGCACTGATGGCGCGCTTGGCGAGATCAGCCACATCTTCCTTGAACGACATTGAAATTCCCCCGGTATTTGCCGAGGTGAAGTGTATTGGCTGAGGCGGGAACGTCTTTCCCGTAAGTTGTCCCCTGACTTAGGTCATCTGACCATGCATCCGGTTGGGGGCTGGGGCGGTGGGACTGTTCCAGGTCAAAGGGGCCGACCCCTGCAGGGATTATCAAGCATTCCCGAGCATATGCAGGGCATCGAGGCCGACGGGGCGCCGATCGGGCTGGTCGACCGCGTCGAGGACGATCGCATCAAGCTGGTGAAATCGGCCAGCGGCGAAGGTCACCACGAAGGACATCACCACTATATCCGCGGCGATCTCGTCGCCGATATCGAGGATGACGTGGTGCGGTTGAGTGCGGATGCCGACGTGGCTGTCCTCAATGAAGAGGAAGAAGACGGCCGCCCGCTGAACTGACGCGGGAAGCCGTACGCCTCAGAGGCAGGCCCTCGCGAAGGGCCTGCCGATTGCTGCCGGAAGATCAGATTTCGATCTCGAACTCGACGCCATCGTCCCACTCGTCTTCGTCGTCCTCCTCATCGTCCTCGTCGTCTTCTTCCTCATCAAAATCGTCATCCGCGTCGTCCCAATCGTCGCCGAACTCGAACGAGATTGCGGCGAGCTGGAGGTCGGAGCCGTTCGTGGCCATGGGGACGGCAATGCCGCCGGTGAGGGCAGCGAGATCGGCCGGCGGGGGGGCGGCGGAGGCGCCGCCGGCGAGGCCGAGCATCAGGGCCATTGCAGAGGTGGCGAGGGCAAGCTTGATCGGGGGCCTTTCACATTCCATGGGGAGGGGGCCGCAGCACCGTTTCAACCCGTCCGAGGCTGGGCCACGGGCCGTGAATGCGCTTTGAACGCTCGCGGGTCCCGGCATTCAGTTGGCCTTCGGCGGATCGTGATTCATCCGAAAGTCGGCTGGGGAGAGCGGCGGTTCGGCGGGGCGATGGCTTCTCGTTTGCTGGGGAAACGTGTAGACGGCTGACGCCAGTTCCGAGCCTCAAATGTCCCGTACCGACGCGATCCTCAAACGCCTCGCGGCGCTCTATCCGAAATTCATGGACCTGCAGCTCGACCGGCAGTACCGGCTGCTCGATGCGCTGGGCAATCCGCACCAGCGGCTGCCGCCGGTGATCCATGTCGCCGGCACCAACGGCAAGGGCTCGACGATCGCCTATCTGCGCGCCTTCCTCGAGGCTGCCGGCCAGCGCGTCCACGTCTTCACCTCACCGCATCTGGTGCGGTTCAACGAGCGCATCCGGCTGGCGGGCGCGCTGGTCGAGACGCGGCTGCTGAACCGCACGCTGGAGGAGGTGGAACGCGTCAACGCCGGCCGGCCGATCACCCAGTTCGAGATCACCACCTCGGCGGCGCTAAAACTGTTCGCCGAGACGCCTGCCGATTTCCTGCTGCTCGAAGTCGGCATGGGGGGCACCTACGATTCGACCAATGTGGTTGCGCAGCCGCATGGCGTGGTGATCACCCCCGTCGATATCGACCACCAGTCCTATCTGGGGCGGACCGTGGCCGACATCGCGGTCAACAAGGCCGGTATCCTGAAACGCGGCAGCCCGGCGGTGATCGGCCGGCAGCGCGGCGAGGGGCTGCGGGTGATCGAGCGCGCGGCGGCGCGGCTGGAGATCAGGCCCTACGTGTAGGGCCAGGACTTCGACGGCATGCCGCAGGATGGCCGGCTGGTCTACCAGGACGAGGACGGGCTGCTCGACCTGCCGCCGCCCGCGCTCTACGGGCCCCACCAGTACGACAATGCGGCGCTGGCGATTGCCGCCGTGCGCCATTTCCGGCTGCCGGTGACGACGGCCCAGATCGAGCAGGGGCTGCGCCGCGTCGACTGGCCGGCGCGCATCAGCCGGCTAGAGGGCAGGCTGACGGCGCTGCAGAGCGCCGGGCAGGAACTGTGGCTCGACGGTGCGCACAATGCCCATGGCGCGGCGGCGCTGGCCGCGGCGCTGGCGGAGATGGACCGGGCGCGGCCGGCGCCGCTGGTGCTGATCCTGGGGATGATGAACACTCGCGCCCCGGCCGATTTCCTCGCGCCGTTCGCGGGCCGGGTGGAAAAGCTCTTTGCCGTCCGGATTCCGGGCGAGATCAATGCGCATCCGGCCGCGGCGATCGAGCAGGCGGCGCGGGCCGGCGGCTTCGATGCCGAGATCAGCCGCGGCATCGTCAGCGCGGTGCGCGCGGCGGCCGCGATCCCGCAGGCGCGGGTCGTCATCTGCGGGTCGCTCTATCTGGGCGGCCATGCGCTGGCGCGGAACGGCACGCCGCCGCGCTGAACCGGATCTGCCGAGCCCCCGAGGAGGACCCCATGGCCGTTTCCACCGAGATCTCCCGCCTGCGCCGGGCGACCGAGGAATTCGTCGTCAATGTCAGCGGCGACCTGCGCTCGCGGGCCGGCCTGTCGGAGGCGGATCGCAGGCTGCTGCGGGCCGAGATCGAAGCCTGCTCGCAGCTGCTCGATGAGCTGAGGACCAAGCTGAGCGGCTAGGCGACGCGGGTCGCTCCGCCCATCTGCGCGAGGATTTCGATGGCAGCGACCCCCGGATCGGGCGCGGCGGTGATCGGCCGGCCGACGACGAGATGCGTCGCTCCCGCCGCCAGCGCTTCCGCCGGCCCCATGGCGCGCTTCTGGTCGCCCATCGCGGCGCCGGCCGGACGGATGCCGGGGGTGACGATGGCCATGCCGGCGCCGACGACGCCCCGCACCATGGCGGCTTCCTGCGGCGAACAGACGATGCCGCCGATGCCCGCGGCGCGGGCCTGCCCGGCCCGCAGCTGCACCAGCCCCGCGGCATCTCGATCGTAGCCGGCCTCGCGCACATCGGCGTCGTCCATCGAGGTCAGCACCGTGACCCCGAGCACGGTGAGCCCCGAGCCGGCGGCCGCTTTCGCTGCGACCCGCATGGTTTTGGGGTAGGCGTGGACGGTCAGCATGGTGGCGCCGGTGGCGGCGATCGCCGCGACGCCTTTTTCGATGGTGTTGTCGATATCGAGCAGCTTCAGATCAAAGAACACCCGCTTGCCGGCGGCGAGCAGCGCCTTGCCCAGCGCCAGCCCGTCGCCGCCATAGAACAGCTGGTAGCCGATCTTGTAGAAATCGACCCGCGCGCCCAGCCGCTCGATCACCGCTTCAGCCTCGGCGCGGCTGTCGAGATCGAGGGCGACGATCAGCGTTCCGGTCGTGGCTGCGGTCATGGCGAATCTCCCTGTGGCTGCGGCCTGCCCTGCACCGTTCGCGCCGTGGCCGCAACCCCGGAGCGCCGGGCAAGCGGCTTCGCGGCGGCTTGAACGGCGCTCCCCATGCGCTTATTATGTCGCCATATCATCTGGAATCGTCGTGCAACAACAAGCGCTTTCCGCCATCGTGGCGTGGGTCCGGCTCGACCGGGCGTTCGAGAATCTCAATGCCGAGCTGCGCCGCACCTACGGCATCACCGGACTGCAGCTGTCGGTGCTGCGCATCCTCGCCGAGCGGCCGCAACTGCCGCTCGCGGCGCTGCGCAAGGCGCTGGTGATGCATCCGGCGACGCTGGGCCAGGCCATCGACAAGCTGCGCGTCATGGACCTGGTGACGGTGCGGCGCGACCCCGAGGACAAGCGCTCGCGCAACGTGGCCCTGACCGAGGCCGGCGCCGCGCTGGTGGCGGGAGCGCCGCTGGTGGGCCCGGTGCGGATGGGCGATGTGACCGCCGATCCGGCACGGCTCGAGCGGCTGGCGCTGGCGCTCGAGGACGCGCTCGACCTGTTCGGCCTCCACAAATGGGCGCCGGGCAGCCGGGAAGAGCCGAAGTAGCGGTTGGCGCCGGGGGCGTCGGCGGGCGGTCCGGAGCCTCGTAGCGCGGTTGAGCTGGCGGGCTTCACGGGTCTCTGCTGACTGCCGGACCCCTCATCCGTCTCGCGCTGCGCGCGATCCAACTTCTCCCACAAGGGGAGAAGGGATCCCGACTGCGGGCTGGGTGGGGCTGGCTGGACGCTGGTTGGGGATGGTTGGGAGCCGGGGCGGCGGTTTTGTGGCCTTCTCCCCTTGTGGGAGAAGGTGCCCGGAGGGAGGATGAGGGGTCGGGCCGTCGGTTCGCGTGCTTTCCATCGCTTCCGAACCGGCCTATATCCCGGCGCATGCGTACGCTTTCGCCGACATTGCAGCCGTTCTCGGCGGTCGTCTTCGATATGGACGGCACGCTGCTCGATACCGAGGCGGTGTTCCGCACCATCGTGTTCGATGTCTGCGGGGGGCTCGGCTTCGAGATGACCGACCTCATCCACACGCGGATGGTCGGCTCCAGCCACGAAACCACCAACCAGCTGCTGGTGGAGGCGTATGGCGTTTCGTTCCCCTACACGCTGTTCGACGACCAGTGCCGCGAGCAGATGCGGCACCGGATGGCCGAGAGCGTGCCGGTGAAGGCCGGGGTGCACGAGATGCTGGAGGAACTGGCCGCCCGCGACATCCCCATGGCGGTGGCGACCTCGTCGCGCGCCCCGCACGCCTTCGGGCATCTGGGACGGGCGGGCCTGCTCGAGCGCTTCGCCACCGTGGTGACGCGTGACGACGTGGCCAACCCCAAGCCGCACCCCGAGCCCTACCTGACGGCGGCCCGCCAGCTTGGCGTGCGGCCGGAAACCTGCCTCGCCGTCGAGGACAGCCACTCCGGTGTCCGCGCCGCGCATGCCGCCGGCATGCAGACCATCATGGTGCCCGACCTGGTGCATCCGTCCGACGAGATCGCGGCGCTCTGCACCGCCATCATGGACAGCCTCCACCACCTGCGCCGGGCCGCGTTCAGCGCCTGAGTCCGGCTGTCGCTGCCCCGGCGGCGCGTTGCCGCAGGGCAACGATTCGCATTTGAATTAACCATGATCGATCCGGCGGCACGTTCTCCGGGGGCTTTGAAAGCCCCGGATTTCGGCCGTTCATTACAATTTTCCTCTAAATTAACGTGGTTTTAAGACCCTAATCTTCATGGTTAAGTAACTGTAAATTTTGGGTTCCCTCGCCATGCAAGCTCGGCTAGGGTCGCCCCGGTGCTGAAGGTCAGGACTGATGCCGCTTTGCGCGGTGTCGGGGGAAAGGGTCGATTGAGGGCAGGGGTGTTTGCCGGGATCGGACGGGCGTGGGTTCACGCTGCAGCTTGCGCTGCGGCCGTGGTGCTCTTCGCTGCCGCCGCGCCGGTCGCTGCTGCCGATGCCGACAGTGTCGTGGTCCCCGCCAGCTTCACGCCGGCCGTGGCGATGAAACGGCAGGCGCATTTCCTCAACGGCCAGACCGCCCAGCCCAAGCTCACCAATGACTTGCTCGCCGCCTATCTGCAGCGCCAGCAGGCGCTCGAGCAGTTCAACGGCTTCAATGTCGAGGTGCAGTCCGCCGGCCTGACCGAGGATGTGCTGCTCGGTTACATCGCCAAGCGCCGCAACGATGCGCTCGAGGCGATCGAGAAGGTCGACGTGACGGAAGGCCCGGCGCTCACCAGCGCGGCGCTCGTGGCCTATGCCGAAAGCGGCTACCAGCCGACCTCCAAGAAGGTGAAGCTGGCCGACGACGAAAAGCTCTGCCTCGCGCAGGCCATCTACCACGAGGCGCGCGGCGAATCCCGCGAGGGCCAGCTGGCGGTGGCCAATGTCATCATCAATCGCGCGATGAGCAAGAAGTTCCCCTCGACCATCTGCGGCGTGGTGTTCCAGAACGCCGACAAGGGTCGCTACAAGTGCCAGTTCACCTTCGCCTGCGACGGCCGCTCCGATATCGGGCGTGAGCGCGCGGCCTGGAACCGTTCGATGGATATGGCGGAAGACGCCTTCTACGAATTCCAGCGCGGCGAACGGCCGGGCGTCGTCCCGAACTCGACGCTCTATTACCACACCACCGCGGTGGCCCCGCGCTGGTCGCACACCTTCAACCGCGTCGCCGCCATCGGCTCCCACATCTTCTACGCCACGAACTAGGGCCGGCTGCGCCGATCCGTGCTGTGAGCCGCCCGCTGGGGCGGCTTTTTGTTTGGGGCGGGGTGCGAGGCGGCGCCGCTTGCGCATGGCGCTGCGCTACCCCTCACCCCGCGCTGCGCGCCGACCTCTCCCCGACGGGGGGAGGGAGGGCTGCGGCGCTGCTGGGTGGGGCTGGGGGGGCGGCTGGGGTGGGGCTGGCTGATGGACCCCTCCTCCGGCCCTCCGCCCCCCTCTCCCCCCACGGGGGGAGGGGGGGATGCGGGGTGGTGGGTTGCGTGGCCATTGGGGAATTCGGCGGAAGGTTGGCAGTCGGCGCCCTTCTCCCCTTGTGGGAGAAGGTGGATCGCGCGGTAGCGCGAGACGGATGAGGGGTCGGGCAGGCGGCATTGCGCGCGACCCCTCACCCGGCGGGGTGCGCCGACCTCTCCCCGACGGGGAGAGGAAAGATGGTGCTGACTGCGCTGTTCGTCGTGCTTCCGACGTAGGCGGACGTCTTGAATCCCGCTATTCCGCGGCGGCGGCGCGGGGTTCGAATTTGCGGAAGTTGGCTTCGAACATGCCGACCAGCTTGGTCGCCATCGCATCGTAGGCGGCGGGGTCGGCCCAGCTGCGGCGTGGGTCGAGCAGTTCGGGCGCGAGGCCGGTGATGGCGGTGGGGACGGAAAAGCCGAAGTTCGGGTCGGTCCGTACCGGCGCTGCCGCGAGTTCGCCCGAGAGGGCGGCGGCGAGCAGGCGGCGGGTCGTCGCGATGTCGATGCGGCGTCCCGTGCCATAGGCGCCGCCGGTCCAGCCGGGGTTGATGAGCCAGGTGGCCGAGCCGGTGCGGGCGAGCCGCGCCGACAAGAGGGCGCCGTAGACCCGCGGATGCAGCGACATGAACGGCGCGCGCGCGCCGCCGACGCTGCCCGGCGCGATCGAAGGCAGCGCTTCGAGCGGATAGGCAGCCCGGGTGTTCTCGGTGCGGGCGCCATCGGCATAGTCCGGCTGGCCGTCGGTCCCGATGGTGACGTTCCCGAGCACGGTGGCGAAGCGCCGCGTGGCGGCATGGATCTCGGGCTCGGCGGTGGCGCTGAGGTTGATCGTCTTGGCGTAGCAGCCGCCCTCGAGGTTGAAGACGCCGCTATCGCTCCAGCCGTGCTCGTCGTCGCCGATCAGCGGCCGGGCCGGATCGTTGCTGAGCGTCGTCTTGCCGGTGCCCGAGAGCCCGAAGAACAGCGCCACGTCGCCGGTCGCGCCGACATTGGCCGAGCAGTGCATGGGCAGCACGTTGCTGAGCGGCGCGTGGAAATTGAACAGCGAGAACACCGATTTCTTGATCTCGCCGGCATAGGCCGTGCCGCCGATCAGCACCAGCCGCCGGGTCATGTCGAGGGCGATCACGGTGCCGTTGCGGGTGCCGTGCCGTTCCGGATCGGCCGCGAACGAGGGGAGGGGAAGGATGGTCATCTGCGGCCCGGTCGCGGCTTCGCGGATCAAGAGGTTCTGGATGAACAGCGCGTGCCAGGCAGTCTCGGTGAACACCGTGACGCCGAACCGCTGCGCCGGATTGGACCCGGCCGACAGATCCTGCCGGTTGAGGTCGCGACCCGCCGTGGCGGCGACGAAGTCGGCGAGCAGCGCTTCGAAATGCGCCTCGCTCATCGCCGCCGAATTGTCCCACCACACCTTGTCGCGGGTGAGTGCATCGCTGACGATGAACTTGTCCTTGGGCGAGAGTCCGGTGAAAATTCCGGTGGTCACTGCTAGCGCGCCATCGGCGGTCAGCCGGCCTTCGCCGGCGGCAAGGGCGGCCGTCACCAAGGATTCGGGCCGGGCGTTCGTCTGAACGGTGGCGGCGTTGGCCGCGATGGTGGCCCGGAGGGCTTCATGATCGAAGACCGGCATCTGAAATATCCCCGCTGGAGAGGGCATGGCGCCCCGCGATGGCGTGGATCAGTGCGGCAGATCGGGGAGGTCGGCCATCCGGCAATCGGTCGTAAGACGTTGGTTGCAGCGGCAAATGGCAGCGGGGACTGCTGGTATTCCGGGGCCGCGCGCCTTATTTATGCGCAATTGTGGCAGTCAAAGTCCGCCCCGATCCGGCGGTATGCGTGATTTGCGAGGCCACGGAGCGGCACCCGGCCGTCCCGGCCACCGACCTCGCTGCCTCAGGAACCGGAGCGCTCCGTCGCTCCTCAGGAAAGGGAAGTGATGCCCAAGATCGCCCTCGTGGACGACGACCGCAACATCCTGACGTCGGTCTCGCTGACGCTTGAAGCGGAAGGCTATTCCGTCTCCACCTACACGGACGGCGCGTCCGGCCTCGAGGGCCTGACCAGCGACCGGCCCGACCTCGCCATCCTCGATATCAAGATGCCGCGCATGGATGGCATGGAGCTGCTGCGCCGGCTGCGCCAGAAATCCGACGTGCCGGTGATCTTCCTCACCTCCAAGGACGAGGAGATCGACGAATTGTTCGGCCTCAAGATGGGCGCCGACGATTTCATCACGAAGCCGTTCACGCAGCGGCTGCTGGTCGTACTGGGGAAATCCATCCTCCGCCGGGCCGCCCCGCGCTCCGCGCCCGGCTGGGTCGCCGCCGCCGCGCTGGTAATGGACGAGGAGCGCCATACCTGCACCTGGAAGGGCCAGCGGGTGACGCTGACGGTCACCGAATTCCTGATCCTGCAGGCGCTGGCGCTGCGCCCCGGCGTGGTGAAATCGCGCAATGCGCTGATGGATGCCGCCTACGACGACCAGGTCTATGTCGACGACCGCACCATCGACAGCCACATCAAGCGGCTGCGCAAGAAGTTCAAAGCCGTCGACGACGATTTCGAGATGATCGAGACGCTCTATGGCGTAGGCTATCGCTTCAAGGAGCAGTAAGGGCCGGCGGGCCGGCCCGCCGGTTGGCACATGGACCAGCCGCATCCAGACGTCCGCAACAGGAGCGCCGGCCCCGCAGCCGCATGGCGGTCCTTTGCCGACGCGGCGGCGCGGTTCTGGCGGCCGATCCAGCGCTTTTTCGCGCGCTTCGTCTTCTCCACCCTCACGCGCCGCATCATCGCGATCAACCTCGCGGGCCTCATCGTCCTCGTCGTCGGCATCCTCTATCTCAACCAGTTCCGCGCCGGCCTGATCGAAGCGCGGGTGCAGTCGCTGCGGGTGCAGGGCGAGATCATCTCCGCCGCCATCGGCGCCTCGGCGACGGTGGACAGCGACGTCATCCGTATCGACCCCGACCGGCTGCTGCAGTTTTCCACCGGCGAATCCATCAGCTCGCTGAGCTTTTTCGACCCGAGCCTCGAGTTTCCGATCAACCCCGAGCGCATCGCCCCGCTGCTGCGCAACCTGATCACCCCGACACGCACCCGGGCCCGCATCTACGACCAGGGCGGGCTGCTGATCCTCGACAGCAACAACATCTATGCGCGCGGCGAGATCCTGCGGCAGCTGACGCGGCCGACCGACGGCTCGGGCTTCTTCCTGTTCGACTGGTGGACCAATTTCATGGCCTGGCTGCCGGGCGATGATTTCCCGCTCTACCAGGAGTTCGCGGCCGACGAGGGCACGCGCTATCCCGAAGTCGCCGCTGCACTGAGCGGGGCGGCAACCGCCATCGTGCGCGTCGACCAGAAGCACCAGCTGGTGGTCTCGGTGGCGGTGCCGGTGACGCGGGTGCGGGCCACCGTGGGCGTGCTGCTGCTGTCGACCGAGCCGGGCGACATCGACCAGATCGCGACGGCGGAGCGCTGGGGCATCCTGCGCATCGCGCTCGTTGCCGCGGGCGTCACCATCCTGCTGTCGCTGCTCCTCGCCGGTACCATTGCGGGGCCCCTCCGCCGCCTCTCCGCCGCCGCCGAGAAGGTGCAGGCGCTGCCCACCAGCCGGGCCGAGATTCCTGATTTCACCGACCGCGTCGATGAGGTCGGGCACCTCAGCAAGGCACTGGGCTCGATGACCTCGGCGCTCTATGCGCGCATCGAGGCGATCGAGCGCTTTGCCGCCGACGTGTCGCACGAACTGAAGAACCCGCTGACCTCGCTGCGCTCGGCCGTCGAGACGCTGCCGCGCGCCAAGCGGGCCGAGGATCGCGAGCGCCTGCATGCGATCATCCAGCACGATGTGCGCCGGCTCGACCGGCTGATCTCCGACATCTCCAATGCCAGCCGGCTCGATGCCGAACTGGCCCGCCGCGACGCGGTGCGGATCGATGTCGAGCAACTGGTCGAGACCATGGTGTCGATCCAGCGCGACGTGGCGGCGGAGCGCGGCGTCGAGGTGGTGCTCGACAAGCAGGGCACGCGCGGCGGCTCCTGGACCATGGGGCAGGACAGTCGGCTGGCGCAGGTGTTTTCCAACCTCATCGACAATGCGGTGTCGTTCTCGCCCAAGGGTGGCACGGTGCGGGTGCGCATCAGCAGCGGCGAGGACGCCATCACCGTCAGCGTCGCCGACGAGGGACCGGGCATCCGCGGCGACATCACCCGCATCTTCCAGCGCTTCTATACCGACCGGCCCGAGGGCGAGAGCTTCGGCGACCATTCGGGGCTGGGGCTGGCCATCAGCAAGCAGATCGTCGAGGCGCACCAGGGCACCATCAGGGCAGAGAACCGCACCGACCGGTCCGGGGCGCAGTTCACGGTGACGCTGCGGCGCGCTCCGGCCGACAAGCGCAAGTGAGCGCGCAGAACATCCATGCCACCGGGCTGGTGCTCGGCAATACCGGCCTGATCCTGCGCGGGCCGTCCGGTGCGGGAAAATCGCTGCTGGCGCTGACGCTCCTCGACCAGTGGGAGGCGCGGGGGGCCCGTGCGAAGCTGGTTTCGGACGATCGGATCGACCTCGTGCCGGGCGCCGGCACGCTGAGCATGGCGGCGCCGGAATCGATCGTGGGGCTCATCGAGCTGCGCGGCCGCGGCATCGTCCGCCGCCCCTTCGTGCGCCAGGCGCGGCTGCATCTGGTGGTCGATCTGGTGGAGCGGCTCGAACGCATGGTGGAGGAGGAGGAGCTGGCGACGGAGCTTTGCGGCGTCGCGCTGGCGCGCTGTCCGGTGCCGCGTTTCGGGGTCACCGAACTGGGCCACCAGACGCTGCTGGTGGGCGAGGCGATCCGCGCGCTATCCCCAGGCGGTCGGGGCGCGGCAAAATAGCCCTTGAATCGTTTGCCCCACGGGGCAAGAGTCGGGGTCTTGCCGCGTCAGGCATGCCAGCTCGGGAAAGCTCTATGATCGGCATGGTACTGGTGACGCATGGCGCGCTCGCGACGGAGTTCAAATCCGCGCTCGAGCACATCGTCGGGCCCCAGGATCTGGTCGAGACCGTTGCCATCGGCCCCGATGACGACATGGAGCAGCGGCGCAACGACATCCTCGCCTGCGTGGACACCGCCGACCAGGGCGACGGCGTCGTCATCCTCACCGACATGTTCGGCGGCACGCCCTCCAACCTCGCCATCTCGGTGATGCAGACGCGCGAAGTGGAAGTGATCGCCGGGGTCAACCTGCCGATGCTGGTGAAGCTGGCCCGGGTGCGCGGCGACCTCGACATCAAGGCCGCGGTCAAGGAAGCGGCCGACGCCGGGCGGAAATACATCAATGTCGCCAGCGAGTCGCTTGGCGGCTGACGCGAATTTTGGCTAGATGGGGGGCATGGATCCACTCGCCCAGACCAGCGGCCGCGCCCTCGCCCAGCAATTGACCATCGTCAACCGCAAGGGCCTGCACGCGCGCGCCTCCGCCCGCTTCGTGCGCACCGCCGAGTGCTTCGACGCCGAGATCAAGGTCACGCGCGACGGCCAGACGGTGGCGGGCAATTCCATCATGGGCCTGATGATGCTGGGCGCCGGGCCGGGCTCCACCATCCTCGTGCAATCCTCCGGTCGTCAGGCGCGCGAGGCGCTCGATGCCATCACCACGCTGGTGCGCAACGGCTTCGACGAGGATGCCGACGGCGCCGCGCCGGGCGACTGAGCCGGCAAGAATCGGCTAACCTCATCGGGCCTAGTCTGGAACGTGCGCGAGTGTCGCGCCGTTGGGCCATGACGGCGACGGCCGGTGGCGGGCAGGCGGAGATGACGATGCGGCGATCGCTGAGCATGCTGGGAGGCCTGGGGCTGGCAATTTGCCTGAGCCAGTTCCCCGAATATGCGCAGCAATATACCCAGCGGCTGGGCGGCGCGGTGGACGAGCTGCGCGTCATCGCCGCCGAGTTTGAGCAGGCCGCGACCGAGGCCGGGATCAGCCGCGACGACGCGCTGGACCGCTACCAGGCCGTCACCGACCCGTTCATCCAGGGGCGCGGGCTGTCGATGCGCGACACCATACGGCGCTACGAGACGCTGAGCGCGACGCTCGCCGAAATTCAGGGGGCGAGCGGCTGGGAGCGTTTTGCCAGCCTGCCGCGCTACCTCGACACCGAGATCGGCGGGCGCACACTCGACAATTTCAAGCCGGCGGTACCGGTCACCATGGAGGGCTTCCTCTATGCCGGCGCCGGCTTCATCCTCGGCTATTTCGTCGTCTCGGGGCTGTTCCGGCTGGTGGTGCTGCCGTTCCGCCGCCGCCCGCCGCCGCTCGTCCGGCGCGAGCCAGGGATATAAAGAAATCTTTATGTCCCGGTTGCCGGGTCCCCTGGGCTTGCGTATAACGCCGCCAAACCAAGGGAACCCGGAGATTTCAGCCGATGGCCGCCAGCACCGATTACATCGTCCATGACATTGCGCTCGCCGATTTCGGCCGCAAGGAAATCGGCATGGCCGAGATCGAGATGCCCGGCCTGATGGCGATCCGCGAGGAATTCGCCGCCAGCCAGCCGCTGAAGGGCGCCCGCATCGCCGGTTCGCTCCACATGACCATCCAGACCGCGGTGCTGATCGAGACGCTGGTGGCGCTCGGGGCCGAGGCGCGCTGGGTCAGCTGCAACATCTTCTCGACCCAGGATCATGCGGCGGCCGCCATCGCCGCCGCCGGCATTCCGGTCTTCGCCAGGAAGGGCGAGAGCCTCGAGGAATACTGGGAATACACGGACCGCATGATGGACTGGCCGGGCGGCCAGACCCCCAACATGATCCTCGACGACGGCGGCGACGCCACCATGCTGGTGCTGATCGGCGCCCGAGCGGAGACCGACGCCTCGGTGCTCGCCAAGCCGGGCAGCGAGGAAGAGGAAATCCTGTTCGCGACTATCAAGAAGCGCCTCGCGACGCATCCGGGCTTTTACTCCAGCATCAAGAAGAACATCCGCGGCGTCTCCGAGGAGACGACGACGGGCGTGATGCGGCTCTACCAGCTGCAGCAGCGCGGCGAGCTGCCGTTCCCGGCGATCAACGTCAACGACAGCGTCACCAAGTCGAAGTTCGACAACAAGTACGGCACCCGCGAATCGCTGGTCGACGCCATCCGCCGCGGCACCGATGTGATGCTGGCCGGCAAGGTGGCGATCGTGTGCGGCTACGGCGATGTCGGCAAGGGCTCGGCGCAATCGCTGCGCGGCGCCGGCGCGCGCGTGCTGGTGACCGAGGTCGATCCGATCTGCGCGCTGCACGCGGCCCTGGCCGGCTACGAGC
>Ga0066256_1003200_pt1 | contig 16220 bp, 16 predicted proteins | sample ThiBio_1000_biof_FD_87107 | JGI IMG/M metagenome (GOLD analysis project Ga0066256, IMG submission 87107) | Wastewater bioreactor microbial communities from Cape Town, South Africa - Thiocy_expt_1000_biof (version 2) | ecosystem: Engineered > Bioreactor > Thiocyanate-remediating >...
AAAGCACGACAAGAGATTGAATCTTTTATCGTCTTCTTACACGCTCGCGAAACGATCGCTTTACGAACATGACGATCGCAAGACGTTCGTACTACGCTCTCTTGGCTTGCCCCTGCGGTTGCCTTGGGCCACATTGCCGTGGGATGAGGCCACTGACGAATAGGGGAGGATGCCGTTCCATGCTGACCAGACGCGAACTTTTGGCGACCACGGTTGTTGCTGGAGCGGTGCAAGGCCTCGGGCTTTCGTTTGCCCAGGCGCAGACGCTCGACATGCTTAAAATGTTCGTGCCGGCGGCGCCAGGCGGGGGCTGGGACCAGACGGCGCGGTCCCTCGAAGCGGCGCTTCGGGCAACCAAGGCGGTTAATGGTGTCCAGATCACCAATGTGCCGGGCGCCGGTGGCGCGGTCGGCATGCCGCAATTCCTCAATCAGTGGAAGGGCCAGGGCAATGCCCTGATGGTCGCCGGCATGGTCATGGTCGGCGCGCTGATCGCCAACAAGAGCCCGTTCAGCCTGACCCAGGTGACGCCGATCGCCCGCCTGACCGGCGAGTTCCTGGCGCTCTGCGTGCCGGCCGGTTCCGCCTTCAAGTCGGCCAAGGATTTTGCCGATGCCTTGAAGGCCGACCCGACCAAGGTTCCGGTCGCTGGCGGCTCGGCCGGTGGTTCCGATCACATTCTGCTTGGCATGATCGCCAAGGCGGTGGGGGCCCAGCCGGCCAAGGTCTCTTATGTGGCCTTTTCGGGCGGCGGTCCGGCGACAGCCGCCTTGCTCGGCAGCCAGGTGGCCGCTGGCATTTCCGGCTATGGCGAATTCGGCGAGCAGATCAAGGCGGGCAAGCTGCGCGTTCTGGCGATTTCGGCCGACAAGCGGGTCGACGGGATCGATGCACCGACCTTGAAGGAACAGGGCATCGACGTCGAACTGTTCAATTGGCGCGGCGTTTTCGCCCCTCCCGGCGTCAACGACGCGCAGCGCACCGCGATGATCGCCGTCATCGAAAAGCTCGCCGCGTCGAAGGAATGGGCCGAGACCTGCAAGCGGCAGGACTGGACGCAGATCACCTTGACCGGCGCCGATTACGGCAAGTTCATCACCGAAGAGACCGCCCGCATCGGCGGCATTCTCAAGGAACTCGGCCTTGCCTGATCCGACCGGCGATCCCGTGGTGGCGCCGCGCGGCGGCTTCGCCGTCGGTGAATTGTGCATTGCGCTGGGCGCCATCATCCTGGCCGCGGTCATGGTGTGGCAGGTGTTTGAGATTCCGGTCTCGCCGCTCTATGCCCAGGTTGGTCCCACCGTCATGCCGTTCTTCGCGGCGCTCGGTCTGGGCGCGCTCGGTGTTCTGCTGCTGCTCTCCGCCGTGCGCGGCGGCTGGCAGCCGGAGGAAGAGCGCGAAGCCCGGCCCGATTGGCAGGCGCTGGCCTGGATCATCGCTGGCCTCGTGCTCAACGTGGCGTTGATCGGCCCGCTCGGCTTCACCATTGCATCCGTCATTCTCTATGTCTGCGTGGCCAGAGGCTTTGGTTCGCGCAATCCGTTGCGCGATGCCGGTATTGGCCTCGCCTTTGCGCTGATCGCCTATTTCGGTTTCGCCAAGACGCTTGGCATCAACATCGGGGCCGGTCTGCTCGAGAACTGGCTGGAAAGCATAGTCTTCGGCGTGGTGCCGTCATGAACGCCTTCGATCAATTGCTGCACGGCTTCGCCGTCGCGCTGACGCCGGTCAATCTGATGTGGTGCCTCGTCGGCACGACGCTCGGCACCGCCATCGGCGTTCTGCCGGGTCTTGGTCCGGCGCTGACGATAGCGCTCTTGCTGCCGATCACCTTCAAGGTCGATCCGGCGGCCGCCTTCATTCTCTTCGCCGGCATTTATTACGGCGCCATGTATGGCGGTTCGACCACGTCAATCCTGCTCAACACGCCGGGCGAAAGCGCCACGATCGTCACTGCCCTCGAAGGCAACAAGATGGCGCGCAATGGCCGTGCTGGCGCGGCGCTGGCGACCTCGGCCATCGGCTCTTTCGTGGCCGGCACCATCGGCACGTTGGGCATCACCTTCCTGGCGCCTGTCGTCGTCGATTGGGCGTTGCGCTTCGGCCCGGCCGATTATTTCGCGCTGATGATCCTTGCGTTCGTCACCGTCTCGGCGGTTCTGGGCTCGTCGGCGACGCGCGGTCTGGCGACCTTGTTCCTCGGCATTTTCTTGGGGCTGATCGGCGTTGACCTGCAGACGGGCCAAGCACGCTTCACCTTCGGCGTTCCCGAACTGCTCGATGGCATCAATGTTATCATCGTCGCGGTCGGTCTCTTCGCCGTCGGCGAGACGCTCTATGTCGCCTCGCGCTATCGCAGCGGTGTCGACGAAATCATCCCGCTCAAGGGCTCGCTCTGGATGACCCGCGAGGAATGGGGCCGCTCCTGGAAGCCGTGGCTGCGCGGCACGGCGCTCGGTTTTCCCATAGGTGCCATGCCGGCGGGCGGTGCCGAAATTCCGACCTTCCTCAGCTATTACGTCGAAAAGAAACTTTCCCGGAAGCCGGAGGAATTCGGCCATGGCGCGATCGAGGGCGTAGCGGGCCCTGAGGCTGCCAACAATGCCTCGGCCGCCGGCGTTCTCGTGCCGATGCTGACGCTAGGCCTGCCGACGTCGGCCACGGCAGCGATCATGCTGTCGGCCTTTCAAAGCTACGGCATCAATCCGGGGCCGCTGCTGTTTGAATCCCAGGCGACCTTGGTGTGGGGGCTCATCGCCTCGCTGTTCATCGGCAACGTCATGCTGCTGGTGCTGAACCTGCCGATGATCGCCATCTGGGTGAAGATGCTGCGCATCCCCGCGCCGCAGCTCTATGCCGGCATTCTCGTCTTCGCCACCATCGGCACCTATGGCATCACCCAGTCGCCGGTCGATCTCATCCTACTCTATGTGATTGGTGGTCTCGGCTATCTGATGCGGCGCTACGATTTCCCCACCGCGCCGGTCATCATCGGCATGATCCTGGGGCCCTTGGCTGAGCAAAATTTCCGTCAGGCTATGACTATTTCGGCTGGCGACTGGACGGTGTTCTTCACCCGGCCGATCTCGGCGACGATCCTGGTCCTGGCGCTTTTGGCTCTGGCCGGCCCGAGACTCTTCGGCCTCTGGCAGACGATGCGATTGAAAAATCAGGCCTTGGCCGGTGATTCCTGAGAGTCGATCGCGTTTCGATGAAAATGCGATCGTGGCCCACGCGTTGTGGTGCGGCGCCTTCGTAAGACGAGATTAATTTTCCTCCACTTTTAGTTATGCACTCAGCTCATACGTAAGCGCATATCTGCACTGTATTGTTGGGTGTGGCGCATGGCCGCAGCCTGGGCTAAACCAATCCAGTCCAAACGGACGCATGATTCCATGGGACGGAGGATCCGGCCATGCCCCATGCAGCGGATGTGGGCCTCAAGGCCACTGCAATTTTTGCCGGCCTGGCTATCTTGGCCATCGGCCTTTTGATCGGTTGATCGTTCGGCTTGCCGCTCTGTGAGCGCAGGCGCTCGAAGCGCGCGCGTGATGCGCGCTTATTTATTTGATCGGCGGTCTCTACTTGATGGGTGGTCTCGGCAGTTTCGATTCACCCGGCTCAATCGTGAAATTGAAATCGAGCGAATACCAGGGCGTCGGCACATCATTGGCCGGCGGCGGCCCGTCATGGCGCACGTAATCGCCGACGAGCGCCCGCGTCACGCCGAACTGCGGATCCTTGTCGAGTAGCGGATCGTCGTGGACGTAGACTTGCGAGATCAGCGTTTTGAATCCCGGCTTGACGATCATCACATGCAGATGCGCCGGCCGATAATGCTGGCGTTTTTGCGCCCGCAGAAGATCGCCGACGACGCCTTCGACGGGTAGCGGATAGCCGGCGGGCTTGACCGAGCGGAACCAGAAATGGCCGTTCTTGTCGGTCTTGAACATGCCGCGCAGATTCCACTCGGCCTGTTCGGGATCTTGCTGCTCATAGAGGCCGACAGGCGAGGAGTGCCAGATGTCGGCATCGGCATCGGCGATCGGATTGCCCTGCGGGTCTTTGACATAGCCGTTGACGAACATGGTCGGGCCGGGCGTTTCGCTGCGCAGCAGCGTGCCGCCATTGTCAACCCGCGGCGCGTTCAGGCGCCAGAACGGGCCGAGCAGATTGGCCGTGGTTTCGGTCGTGCCGTTGTTGCCATTGTTGAGCAGGCAGACGAGCGGCGAGACGCCAAGCGATCCAGCCATCACGGACGCTTCGTTGTGCGTGTCGCTTGATTGCTGGCCAATGGAATTGATGATCGCGAGCGCGGCCTGGAATTCCGGCTCTGTGAGTTTCACGTCGCGAACGAAACCATGCAGATGCTTGACCAGCGAGACCATGATCTCGCGCAGACGCGGGTCGGGCGTCTTTTCCATCACCGCCAGAGCGGTTTCCGTCAGATGTTGATGATCGCGGATAATCATGCCGTTCCTCCCGCTCGAGCAAATCACGTTTCGATAGAAACGTGATTTTGCCTAGATTCTCTTATTTGGACGCGTCTTCATGGCGCTCGACTAAGTCGAGCTGTGAAACGCTATAGAGCTTTCATCAAATGCAATGAAGACGCGTCGAAATCAGAGATTGGAACGGTTTTAAGCGCGCCGTTCGCGCCAAGTCGATAAAAAACGGCGGGCAAGCCCGCCGTTTATGACGCCAGTCAAATTGGCGCACGTTATTTTTAAGGGGTACTTCTTCTCGTTGGCCATGGCGGCCTTCAGAATCGGCGTCCAGCGCGCCACTTCGTCCTCGACTAGCTTTTGCAGCGCTGCCGGCGTGCGGCCCGCCTTGTCGGGGATCACACCACCGAGTTCGGCCAGGCGCTTCTTGGTGTTGGCGTCGTCGAGCGCCTTGTCCAAAGCGTCGGAGAGCTTGGCGACGACCGCCGGCGGCGTGCCCTTCGGCGCGAAGATCGCATTCCAGGCGCTGACCTGATAGTCGAGGCCGAGCTCCTTGGTGGTCGGCACGTCAGGCAAAGCGGGCGAGCGTTCCGGCAGCGCGATCGCGAAAGCCTTGATGTTGCCGCCCTGGATCTGCGAGACGACGTTGACGATCTGGTCGGTCATGTAATCGACCTGGCCGGAGACCATGTCGTTGAGCGCCGGACCCGTGCCCGTATACGGGATCATCGTCGGCTTCGTGCCGATGGTCGAGTTGAACAGAATGCCGGTGGAGTGCGACACCGAGCCGACGCCGGCGAAGGCATTGTTGGCCTTGTCGCCCGCCTTCTTCGCCCAATCGATGAATTCCTTGAGATCCTTCGAGGGATGGGTCTTGCGCGCGACGATCAGGATCGGCGTGCCGGCGGCCAGGCCGACCGGCGCGAAATCGGTGGCCGGATTGTATTTCAGATTGGGGTAGAGCGCGGGCGCCGCCCCATGAGTGCCCATATGGCCCATGACGATCGTATAGCCGTCCGGTGCCGCAGCGGCGGCGCGGGTGACACCCGTCGTACCGCCGGCGCCGGCGACGTTTTCAACGATGATCTGTTGGCCGAGCACGCGCGACATGTGTTCGCTGACGATGCGGGCGATGATGTCGGTGGGGCCGCCGGCGGCGAACGGCACGATCATCGTAATCGGCTTGGTCGGATAGTCCTGTGCCAGCGCCGGCGACGCGGCGACGCCCAGCAGGGCGGCAAGTCCGATGAGATAGCGTTTCATGGTGTCTCCCTTCGCCCGGCAAAGTGCTTGCGGGCTCTAAACACGGGTTAAAAACTAAGCCCCTTCCGGCAGGACCGGAAGGGGCAAAATATCGCGATACGTCCAAAGTTGAACGGATTATTCCGTAAAGACTTCTTCGCGTCGCTTACTGAACGATGGCAACAACGCCAAGCACAGCATGGCCACGGCCACGATGAGCAGCCCCGCCGACACGGGGCGCTCAATGAAGGTCGTGAAGCTGCCGCGCGACAGGATGAGCGCCTGGCGCAGCTTTTCTTCCATCAGCTTGCCGAGCACGAAGCCCAGCAGCATCGGCGCCGGCTCGAAGCCGAACTTGAGCAGGATGTACCCGCACATGCCGAAGAAGGCCGCGAACATCACGTCTTCCGCCGAGTTGTTGATGGAATAGATGCCGATGCAGCAGAAGATGCCGATCGCCGGGAACATCAGGCGATAAGGCACTTTCAACAGCTTCACCCACATGCCGACCATCGGCAGGTTGATGATGACGAGCATCAGGTTGCCGATCCACATCGAGGCGATCATGCCCCAGAACAGGTCGGGGTTCTTGGTCATGACCTGCGGGCCGGGGATGATGCCGTGGATGGTCATCGCGCCCACCATCAGCGCCATCACCGCGTTCGGCGGAATGCCGAGCGTCAGCAGCGGAATGAAGGCGGTCTGCGCACCGGCGTTGTTAGCCGATTCCGGACCAGCGACGCCTTCGATGGCACCCTTGCCGAAGCGGCTCGGATCCTTGGCGAGCTTCTTCTCGACCGTATAGGACGCGAACGGGCCAAGCACCGCGCCATTGCCCGGCAGAATGCCGAGAATGCCGCCGAGGAAGGTTCCGCGCAGCACGGGCGCCAGCGACTGCTTGAGGTCATCCCAACCGGGCAACAGACGGCCGATCTTGCCGCGCACGACGTCGCGCGCTTCCGGATTTTCGAGGTTTCTGACGATTTCGGCGAAACCGAAGATACCCATGGCGAGCGGGGTGAAGTCGATGCCGTCAGACAGCGACTGGATGCCCATCGTCATGCGCTCTTGGCCCGTCTCAAGGTCGGTGCCGACGGTAGCCAGCAGCAGGCCGAGCAACACCATCAAGATCGCCTTGAAGATCGAACCGCGGGCGAGAACCGTGGAGAACACCAGGCCCATCACCATCAGCGAGAAATATTCGGCGGGACCGAACAATTGCGCCAGACGGGTCAGCGGTTGGCCGAGCGCCGCGATGAAGATGGTCGCGACGCAACCGGCGAAGAACGAGCCGATGGCGGCGATGCCGAGCGCGATACCGGCGCGGCCTTGCTTGGCCATCTGGTGGCCGTCGAGTGTTGTCACGACGGCGGTGGCTTCACCGGGGATGTTGACGAGAATGGCCGTGGTCGAACCGCCATACTGCGCGCCGTAGTAAATGCCTGCGAGCATGATGAGCGCGCCGACGGGCTCGAGGCCGAAGGTGATCGGCAGCAGCATGGCGATCGTGGCGACGGGGCCAACGCCCGGCAACACGCCCACCAGCGTACCCACCATACAGCCGATGAAGCACAGGCCGATGTTCTTCAGCGTAAACGCAACACCAAAGCCCAGTGCGAGGTGGCTAAAGAGATCCATATTCCCCCCGCTCACATAAATTGAAAGATCGGGATCGGAAGTCCCAGAAGATATTTGAACAGAAGGATGCAAGCGGCCGTCATGCACACCGCGAAGATCACTGCTTCCTTGAGGCGGAATTCACTGGTCGCCAGCGATGCAAAGACCATCGATACAGGTCCAGCGACAGCGAGACCCGCGGTGCGGATCAGCAGGCCGAACAACACGATGCCGCCAAGCACGAAGAAAGGCCCGCGCAGATGCCACTTCTCTTGCAGCAGGCTGCCCTTGCGCAGCCCGTTCAGGGCCAGGATCAGACCACCGACGCCGACCATCGCGGCAATCGTCATCGGCAACATGCCGGGGCCCATGGCGCGCAGCGATCCGAGCGGAAGCGGCCATGCCTTCCACGCGAAAAATACGGCTATGAGAAAGAGAAAGATGCCGCCGCATAAGTCTTGCGGGACGTTATACGTATTGCCGGACGTGCCTCCCGGCGCGTTCGTTGTATTACCTGTATCAGACATTGTTGTTTCCCCTGAGCGCCCGCCGGACCCCCTCAGCCAGACGGGAGACGCCTCCGCAATCATACGGACTGCGGTTACCTAGGCCAACGTTAAACGTCACGCAAATGTAAAAAATGTGCAGCCTGTAAGGGCTGCACGTTTTGCGATGTCGTCGCGTTGGCCGCTAAGCTAGGTTCTTCGCGAAGAACTCCAGCGTACGAGAACGAGCGAGATCCGCCCCTTCCTTCTGATAGCTGGCCCGTTCGTCACAGTTGAAACCGTGACCGGCGCCCGGATAGACGTAAACCGGAACATCGGGGAGCGCAGCCTTAACCTTATCCACGTCGGTCAATGGAATACCGTGGTCGTTTTCGCCGAAGTGCATGATGATCGGCGCAGTCGGCTTCATGTCGAGCATCTGGGCGATGCCACCGCCATAATAGGCCGAACCGGCGGCGACGCCTGGCAGCTTGCAAACCGCGGCGAACACCAGCGTGCCACCCCAGCAATAGCCCACGATCCCAACCTTGCCGGCGCTCTTGACGTGATCAATCGCCGCTTCGATGTCGAGCAGGGTCTTGGGCAGTTCGGTCTTGGCGCGGATGGCCATGCCGGTCTTGGGATCATCGCCCGTATAGCCGAGTTCGACATCGGGCTCGACGCGGTCATAAAGCGCTGGCGCGATCGCCAGATAGCCTTGCTCCGCATAGAGGTCCGCCGTCTTGCGGATATGCTGGTTGGCCCCAAAAATTTCCTGCAGCACGATCACGGCGCCCTTGGCGGTGCCGGCCGGCTTGGCGACGTAAGCGCCGATTTTCTGCCCGTCCTTACAGGTCAGCGTGACACGTTCTCCCATAGTATCCTCTTGTTAGTGAGTGACTGAAAACGATGCGCCGCGTCGCCCCCGCTGAAGGCGTGCCGCCACCAAAAAAGTGGGAAGACGGGGCGCATATAAAGAACATCCGAACCGGTAAGGCTAGGCCTGAATCCGAAAAAAATGCCTGTTAACCCATCAAAATCGGCTCAATCGGCCATGGCATGGACCATGCCGGGGCCGCCAAGGCGTGCGGGCCGGCGCATCAGGATCAGCATCAATGCCGGGGGAATTACAACCAGGGCGAGCAACAGAAAGTCCTGGGCATAGGCGATCTGCATGGCCTGGCGGGTCACTTCGCCGTTGAGAGCCGCCCGGCCGCGCCCGGTGGCACTGTTCCACAAGAGGTAAGCCCCGCCGGTCTGGATCATCCGGTTGAACGGCGTCAGGGTCTCGGCGATGCGGGCATGGGCGATCTGGGTGGCGTTCGACAGCACGAATGTGGTGACGGAAATGCCCACCGCGCTGCCGACATTGCGCACCAGGCTGAAAAAGGCCGTGCCGTCCGTGCGATACTGCGGCGGCATGGTCGCGAAGGCCAGAACCTGCAGCGGCACGAAGATCATGCCCAGCGCGAAGCCCTGCACCATGGTCACCCAGACGATGGTGAAACGGTCGATGTCGGGGGTCCAGGTCGCCATCTGCATCAGGCCGAAGCCGAGCGTGGTAAAGCCGAACAGCATCACCAGGCGCGGGTCGAACCGGTCGGCGAGGCGCCCGGCGAGCATCATCGCCGCCATGGTGCCTAGGCCGCGAGGCGCGAGCAGCAGGCCCGCTTCCCACACCGAATAGCCGCCTAAGGTCTGCAAATAGGTGCCCAGCAGCACCACGCTGGCGACCAGAATGGCGCCGATGCACAGCATCATCACCAGGCCGACGGAGAAATTCGTGTTGGCGAACAGGCCAAGCGGAATGAGCGGCCCGCCGAGGCCCGCCGCCAGCACGACGAAGCCGGTCCAGTCGAAGCGCAGCGAGCGATTGGCGGCGGGGGCCTTCAGGAAGGTCCAGATGCCGAAGACCGCGGCAATGCCGACCGGCACGTTGATGAAGAACACATAACGCCAGTCGTACATGTCGGTGAGCCAGCCACCGAGGGTGGGGCCGATGATCGGCCCGACCATGACGCCCATGCCCCACATGGCCATGGCCGATCCGCGCTCTTCGGGCGGATAGAGATCCATCATGATCGACTGGGACAGCGGCACGATCGCCGCGCCCGTCATGCCCTGAATGACACGATAGAGCACGATCTGCTCAAGCGACTGCGCCAATCCGCAGAGCGCCGAAGCGACGGTGAAGCCGGCAAGGCAGAAGACGAAGAAATTCTTGCGGCCGAAGCGGGTCGACAGCCAGCCGACCGGCGCGGTCATGACGGCGGGGGCGACACTTTAAGAGGTGAGAAGCCAGGCGATCTGCTCGGCGGTAGGCGAGGGTGGGACCTGTGCATTGAGCGGCGCCGCGAGTAGCGTGGGCGTATCCCACCTCTGCATCAAGGTCGCGGCGATCGTCGACATGACGACGATGCCGCGATGAGGGACGGGCGACGCGCCGGCCATGGATCAGCGTTTCTCGGCGCGAGTCTCGGGGCTTGCCGTGCGGCTGCCGAGGCCGACCAAGTGCCACATATCGGAAATGCTGCGCGTGTGCTCGGTATCGATGTCGACCACGACGCTCATGCCCGAGCGCAGCGGCGGATCATCCGGCGAGCGGTCGATGGCGATACGCACCGGCAAGCGCTGCACGATCTTGACCCAGTTGCCGCCGGCATTCTGCGCCGGCAGGATCGAGAATTCCGCACCCGTTGCCGGATAGATCGTGTCGACATGGCCGCTCCATTCATGGCGCGGATAGGCATCGACGGTGAAGGAAACATGGTTGCCGGGCCTGACATAGGTCAGATCGGTTTCCTTGATATTGGCGTCGATCCACACGCGCTCTTCCGAGACGAGGCCGACAGCGCCCGTATTGGTCAAAGCCGCCGTCTGCGACACGAGATAGGTGCCCACCTGCAATTGCTCGACGGCGGTGACGATGCCGTTGAACGGCGCGCGCACCACGGCGCGATCGAACATGCGCTGCGCTTCGTCGGTCTGCGCCTGCGCCTGCATGACCTGCGGATTGTTGGCGATCGGCGTGTCGAGATTGCCGCCGAGGCGCACGAGGGCCACCGCCGCTTGCTGTTTCAAGGAAGCAAGCTTGCTCTCCTCGGCCGCCAGCGTGTAGCGCGTCTGATCGAGCTGGGCGCGCGTGCCGAAATTGCTGCGCGCCAAGGTCTGCGCGCGCTCGAAGGCGGAGCGGGCGAGATCGACCAGCGCCGCCTCTGTGGCGATGTCTTCCTGGATGCGCTTGTAGTCTTGCCGCAACGCTTCGACATTGAGCTTGGTCTGCGCCAGTTGCGCGCGCGCCTGTTCCAAGGCGTTGCGGAACTGCCGATCGTCGAGGCGGAACAAAACGTCTCCGGCCTTGACGCGCTGGCCCTGCTTCACGTCGATCGAAGCAACGATGCCCGATACGTCGGTCGACACCATCAGCTTCGCGCCGCGCACGTAAGCGTCATCGGTGGAGACGTAACGGCCGCCGCGCAGCCACATGACACCCGAGACGATAAGGACGGCGGCGATGCCGCCGAGCATCAGGATGCCGCGCAGGCGCTTGCGGCCGGGACGCGCGGTGTTGGCCGCGAGGCTGTCGCGCACCGCATCCGCCGCGCGCTCGTCGGGCGCATTGCGGCCGGACGCATCGGCGCGTGGTGCGTCGCTGTCCTCGCGTGCTTCGCGCAGTTCGACGACCACGGCGGAAGCATTGGAATTGTCACGGGTGGACGTCATGTAGGCTATCCGAATTTATGAAAGAGGGCGGAGTCATCGACGATCTGCGCTTTGAGCTTGGTGAGCGATTGGCGCAACTGCGTCCACGCTTCGGGCCCAAGAATCTGCGCGCATTGCGCGTTGAGGTTGGCGCGATAGGCCTGGATCTTGTCGAGAGTCGGCTTGGCCTCGTCGGCGAGATGCAGGCGATGAATGCGCCGATCCTTGGGATCGTTGCGCCGCTCGATCATACCACGGGCTTCCAGCCGATCGACCAGCCGACCGACCGTGATCGGCTCGACTTCCACCAGGCTGGCGAGTTCGTTCTGCGACAGGCCGGGCCGCATCTCCACCCAGAGCAGGATGACCCACTGGGCGCGGGTCATGCCCATCGAACGCGCGGCTTGATCGGCACGCGTGCGCATCAGCCGGCCAACGTCGTATAAAAGGAAAAGCGGCTCGTTTTCGGGGTTTTTCTCGGGACTCATGACGCCGTTCGTAACAGGCGAGATAATAACTCGCGTTATCGTATAGCTGGTAAATGGCTGCAGTGCCATGCGCCAATTTCCAGGTGGCGCAACCATATGTGAGGGGAGATAATTGATATTGATGAAGATTTTCCCATTTCCGCTGCTGCTCTGCGATGTTGGAGGCACAAACATGCGTTTCTCGCATGTCGACGTTCCAGGCGGCGTGCTGCGGCGCCTGGCGACTTTACCGACGCACGAGTGGGACGATCTCAGCGAAGCCGCCGCGCATGTGTTGGGCGAGGCCGGGCTTGTCGCCCGGTCGCTGATCGTCTGCGCCGCCGGGCCGATGGCCGGTCGGCGGCTGCAACTCACCAACGCGGCCTGGGCGATCGATGGTCCGGCGATCGCCACCCGCCTCGGGCTCGATCAAGGGCTACTGCTCAACGATTTCGAAGCGCAGGCGCTGTCCCTGCCGATCGTCGGCCCCGCCGATGCCCGGCGCATCGGCGGTCCGGAGACGGGGACCGGCACGCGTATCGTGCTCGGACCCGGCACCGGCATGGGCATGGCGGCCCTGGCGCAGACGCCCACAGGTCTGCTCGTGTTGCCCAGCGAGGCCGGGCATATCGATTTCGGCCCGGCTTCCGAGGAAGAAGCACGGATCTGGAGCCATCTCGACAGGGCGCTGGGTCGCATATCGGCTGAATGGCTGCTGTCTGGCCCGGGCCTCGAGCGCCTGCACACGGCCCGTCTGGCAGCGGCGGGCCTAGCCCCCGAGCCTTTGACAGCGGCGGTGCTTGGGGCGGCGGCTCGCGCCGCGCCGCAAGGGCCGGAAGCAGCGACCTTGCGGCATTTCTGGCAATTGGTGGCGCGCTATGCAGGCGACCTTGCTCTGGTGTTGATGGCGCGCGGCGGCGTGACGCTGGCCGGCGGCGTTCTGCCGAAATTGGTCGATTTTCTCGACGAAGCGGCTTTCCGCGCCGCTTTCGAGGCCAAGGCGCCACTGCAACATGTCATGCGCGCCATTCCCGTGCGACTGTTGACCGAGGAGACGATCGTCGTGCGTGGCATGGCGCGCGTGGCCGCTGCACCTCAGGATTATGTGATCGATTATCCGGCGCGCTGCTGGGTTTGATCCGGCGCATCAAAACAACACGTCAAAACAACACGTCTTGGCTGGCCGGTGGCGGAGTGATACCCGTGTCGGCCCTTCGTTCCGCCGGCCTCCCATGCAACCCCGCCCATTTCGCTCGCCTTCCGTGATCCCTCATGTTTGAGGTCGAGATCTCTACGCTCGTCGTCTTGACGTTGACGGCCATGGTCGCGGCCTGTCTCGATGCCATTGCCGGCGGTGGCGGGCTGATCACGCTGCCCGCTTTGCTTCTCGCCGGGCTCGATCCGGTCACGGCGATCGCCACCAACAAGCTGCAGGGTTCGGTCGGCACGCTGTCGGCGGTCGCGGCCTTCGCCAAGCGCGGCCTGATCGAATGGCGGCGCGCCCTGCCGATCGGCGCCGCGGCATTGTGTGCCTCGCTGCTCGGGGCGCAATCGGTCAATCTCATTCCGCCGCATGTTCTATCGGCGGTCATCCCCTTTGTGCTCGTCGCCGTGGCCGCCTATTTCATTTTGTCGCCGCAGCTCACCGATCACGGCGCGCATCATCGCTTGTCGCCGCTGCTCTTCAATCTGACGATCATTCCGCTCATCGGCTTTTACGACGGCATCTTTGGGCCGGGGGCGGGCTCGCTCTATATGGCGGCGATCGTCGGTCTGCTTGGCTTTGGCGCGGTGCGCGCCACGGCGCTGACCAAAGTGGCGAATGGCGCCAGCAATGTCGGCGGCCTCATCGTCTTTCTGGCGATGGGCGCCGTTCACCTGCCGATTGGATTGTGCATGGCCGCTGGTGCGTTGATTGGCGCGCAGATCGGTTCGGCGCTGGCTGTCACCTTCGGCAAGAAGATCATCAAGCCGCTTGTGGTGATCATCGCGCTGATCATGGCCGCGAAGCTATTTTCCGCCGCCGACAATCCCGTGCGCGTTTTTATATCACGAATGTTCTGATCAAGCCGCGAATGGCTTGGCATCCTGGGTCATCAACAGATAGAGCCCGTCGATGTCCTTGGTGGCGCGCAGTTTCCCGGTGATCTCGGGATCGCGCAGCAGGCGCGCAACGCGCGACAGGGCCTTCAGATGATCGGCGCCCGCGCCTTCCGGCGCGAGCAGCATGAAGAGCAGATCGACGGGCACGCCATCCGGTGAATCATAATCCACCGGCTTCTCCAAACGCGCGAAAACACCCACGATACGATTGAGCTTGGCGAACTTGCCGTGGGGAATGGCGACGCCATTGCCCGCGCCGGTGGAGCCGACGCGCTCGCGCTGCGTGATCGTGTAGAGAATTTCGCGCTCCGGCAGCCCGCTATTGAGGGCTGCCGTCGCGCACATTTCCTGCAGGACCTGCTTTTTGCTCGACGCTTTCAGCGCGGGCAGAATCGAGGCCGCGCTGATTAGATCGCTTATGCGCATGATGGAATGTCCGAACTGGCTCGACGTGCGATGTTGTTGCGCTTCAGTTGCTCTTGGCCGCACCGGCAGGATCGATCCAGCCGATGTTTCCGTCGCGACGCCTGTACACGATGTTGACGCGATCACTGCCAGCATTGCGGAACACCATCACTGGTGCGCCGGTAATATCGAGATCCATCACCGCCTCGGAAACCGAAATCGTCTGCAAGGCTTCGGTCTTTTCCGCAACGATGATCGGATGGAACTCCGCATCGTCATCATTATCGTCTGCTGGCGCTTCGAGGATGTAGCGTGCCATCGTTTCGAAGTCGCCGTTGCCGTCCACCCCATTGGGGCCGTGGCGGTCCTTGAGGCGACGCTTGTAGCGCCGCAACCGCTTTTCAAGCCGCTCCGCCGCTTGATCGAAACATAAATAAGCTTCGTGCGCGCGACCTTCCGAATGCAGGGTCGTGCCGGAGGAAAGATGCAGCGTGCAATCCGCCTTAAAGCCTGTGCCTTCGTGATCGAGGATCACGTGGCCCGCGACGGAACCGTTGAAGTACTTATCTACGGCTGCGTTGACGCGCTCAAGCACGTGCTGACGCAGGGCTTCGCCGATGTCGAAGTTCTTGCCGGAAACACGTAGATCCATTCGTCGCCCACTCCTCATTGCATCAACATAATGTCGATGCATTGGCTGTTGCATCAGCTTGGCCAAAAATGCTTGGCCTCATTGCGCAACACCCCGTTGCGTCCGAACACCCTTTCCGAAGCGGCGCTGCATAGGCGACCGGGAGCGCAGATGCAAGTGCCGCCGGTTGGGCTGGCGGGACCCTCTTGCCGGGAAGGTTTGAAGGAACCCCCACGACACCCTGATTATAGCATGAAATTCAACGGAATGGCTGCGGGGACTTTTAAGAATTTTTGCGGGCGGCGGCGAGTTTTTCCCTACGTCTTTCGACGGAGGAAGCGATCCGCAGGCTTTCCCTGTATTTGGCCACCGTGCGTCGCGCGATCTCCACATTTTGCTGTTTTAAGCGCAAAACGATGGCGTCGTCGGACAGAACGGAATTGGCATCCTCTTGATCGATCATCTGTTTGATGCGGTGCCGCACGGCTTCCGCCGAATGCGCTTCGCCGCCCGAGTGCGATGCGATAGCTGCCGTGAAGAAATATTTGAATTCAAATAAACCACGTGGTGTCGACATATATTTGTTGGATGTGACACGCGACACCGTGGATTCGTGCATGCCGATGACGTCGGCGACCATCTTCAAGTGCAGCGGTCGCAGATGTTCGACGCCCTTGGCGAAGAAGGCGTCCTGCTGGCGGACGATTTCGCTGGCCACTTTCAAAATGGTCCGCGCACGCTGCTCCAGGCTGCGCGTCAGCCAATTGGCGCTCTGCAAACATTCAGCAATGTAGGTTTTGTCGGCGGGCTTGGCGGCACCATTGCCGCCGACGCGCGCCGCATAGGTCTGGTTGACGAGAACGCGCGGCAAGCCTTCCGCATTGAGTTCCACAAGCCAACTGCCGTCCGATGCCGGGCGTACGGTGACGTCTGGAATGACCGGCTGCATCGGCGCACCGCCGAAAGCGCGACCGGGTTTCGGATCGAGCCGGCGAATTTCATTGAGCATATCGGTCAAATCTTCATCATCGACCCCGCACAATTTGCGCAACTGCGCAAAATCGCGCCGCGCCAAAAGCGGCAGATGCGCAAGGAGCGTCTGCATGGCGGGATCGAAGCGATC
>Ga0066256_1003201_pt1 | contig 16216 bp, 5 predicted proteins | sample ThiBio_1000_biof_FD_87107 | JGI IMG/M metagenome (GOLD analysis project Ga0066256, IMG submission 87107) | Wastewater bioreactor microbial communities from Cape Town, South Africa - Thiocy_expt_1000_biof (version 2) | ecosystem: Engineered > Bioreactor > Thiocyanate-remediating >...
GCCCCGCGGGGGGAGGGGGCGGGGGGAGGGAGGAGGGGGGGGGGGGCCGGGCGGCCGCCCCCCGCCACTGGCCGCGGCGCCGGGCCACGTGTGCCACAACTGCGCCCGCGTGTACTCCGGGGGCACGTGGCGCCGCCGCTGGGTGTGGCCATCCAAGACGCGCCAGGCGTGGCGCCGCACATCGTGTCTACCGACGCCGCCGGCTGCGTGATGATCTGGGACCTAGCCAGCGGCGCGCTGCTGCAGCAGCTGGACATGTCGCCGCCGCCCGTCACGTTTGACCTCACCGTCGCCTCCAAGCCAGAGCCCATTGATGAGATTGCGGCACTCATGCGCCCGCGCGACGCCGTGGACGACGCCCTGCGCGCATTTGCATCCACTGTCGAGAGTGCCGGCAGCGGCGGCAGCGGGTTGCTCGCCGCCCGGCGGCGAAGCCGGGTAGGCAGCTTTGCGGGGTTGGAAGGCGCGTCGGCGCCAGGCAGCATGCCCTCCCTGCCCTCCCTCTCCACCGTCGCACCGAGCGACTCGGCGCTGCAGGCGAGCGCGCGTGCGCGCCTGCTGAGCGGGCCGTCTGCCATGCGGCCCACCAACACGCTGCAGCGCGCGGCGCTGGAGGCCACCCTGCGCGCCATGGCACGCAGCCCCGACGGCGCCACCCTGCTCACCATCGTGTCGCGCCCCATGGCAGCGCCCGCGCGCGTGCTGCCGGCGTACGCGCTTGCAACAGGCGGCGGCGATGCTGACGATGCCATTGGTACACTGTCACCACGTGGGCAGCCGCGCCGCGCAGGCGGGGATGGAGGTGGCGGTGGCGGCGCGGGGGGAAGCAAGAAGCCGGCGGCAGCGGCGGCGGCGGCGGCTGTTGCTGACGCGCAGCCTGGCGGTGTTATGCAAGCGCGGCTCACCGCCGCGCTGGGGAAGGTGGTCATGCCGCCCGCCAACAATGACGTGGAGTCGGTGCTGCGGCAGTCAGCGGCGGAGAACACGCGGCGGCAGCAGGAGTCGCTGGCGCGCGCCATCTCCAGCGCCATTGAGGACGATGACCCCCTGGCACGGTCGCCGGTGACGGGGGGCGGCCGACGCAGTGCCGACCCGGCGCTGCTGGGACCAGACATGCGCGCCGCGCTGCCCCTCGTACTAACGCACATCCTGCACCGCGCCGGCAACGCCAATGGCGCCAAGCCGGTGCCCCTGTCACTGCGCTCGGGTTACGCGCCCGCCCTCCTCCCCGTCACCGCCGGCGCTGGAGCGGGGCTGGCCATGGCGGTGTCAGCAGAGGGCGCAGGGGTGGCGGGCGGCGGGTCTGGCGCGGCGGCGAGCGGTGTGAGTGTGAATGACGCCGTCCTGGGTCTCTCTTCCCTCCGCCGCCTGCCCGAGTCTGCCGTGGCCGCTGTGGCTGTGTTAGCGGTGCCCATCCCCGGCAGCGTAGAGGTGCGGCACTTGATGTTGATGGGCGGGCCGGCGCTGCCCCGTGGTCGGTCTGCCGCGCTGGCGTACTCGGGCGGCAGCGGCAAGGAGGCGGGGCGTGCACCCGCAGCAGGGGATGCGTGCGACGGCACGGCGCGGGCGCCAGACGGCGCAGGGCACGAGGTGGCATTCAATGTGCACTTTGCGGCGGTGGGCAGCAGCCTCTACAAACACGGTGTGGGGGTGTACACCTGGACCGCCACCGTGCCGCGGCGGGAGGGCGTGCTGGCTACCCTCTTCCTGTCGCCCTCCCTCTCCTTCGTGTCGCTCACCGCGTCCAAGATCCTCATGTGGGACGGCCTCACCGGCCGCGTCATGCGCACCATCACCGCCAACTCCATCATGCGCGCGCTGGACGGCGACGGCGGCAGCGGCGGCGGCGACGGGGAGGGTGAGGGTGAGGGCGGCGCTAGCGGCGGCGGCGGAGGAGGCAGCGGCGGCGGCAGCGGAGGCGGGGAGGGCGGTGAGGGTGAGGCCACCATCCCCGCCGTCGACCTTACGTGCATTACGGTGGATGACCGGCAGCGCAAGATCATTGTGGGCGACGCCAAAGGCCGGCTGCACGTCATCAACCCGTTGACGGGCACCCTCATGAAGATGGTGGCACCCGACCCCACCCTGTTCCTGCGTGCCGCCGCGGCGCGCCGGCGCGCACTGCGGCACAAGGACTCCCTCATTGCCGCCGCCGCTGCCGCCGCGGAGCACGCACGGCTGGGCACGGCGCGGCGGGACAGCGCCGGTGACTCGGGCGACGACGACCTGGAGGGCGGCGGCAGTGGCGGCAGTGGTGACGAGGGCGGCAGCGGCGGGGAGGAGGGGCGGACGGCGCGGCGTGCGGGGCGCAGCACGACGGCGGTGGGCGTGTTGCAGTCCGTGTACGTGGAGGGCCGCGGCGAGGTGGTGTCCATTAGCAGCAGCGGGCACATGTGGGCGTCCGACGAGGGCAGCCTGGATGGCTGGACGCCAGAGGACGTGGACCCACCCCGCTGCCGCGTCTTCCCGCTGCCCCTGCCGCTGGTGTGGGGCACCAGCCAGGAGGAGGCAGACGCTGCCGTGCTGCAGGAGCTGCGCGACAAGGTTGCGGCTGGCGCTACTGGTGGCAGTGGTGCGGCACCCGCACCCACCCGCGGCCCAGTGTTTATTACTGCCGCACGGCCCGCGCTGGAGTCTGCCGGTGGCGGTGGCGGTGGCGGCGGGAGCGGGGGCAGCGGGGGCGCGGCGGGAGGATTGCGGGCAGCCTCACGCCGCCGCCGGGTGGCAACCACTACCAAGCCGGCACACCGCGTGCGACTGGGGCCGCAGCCGCTGCCCTCCATGGTGGCGGTGTCGCCGCGGCTGAACCTGTCGGCCGTGTGCGTGCCCGTCATGATGCCCGAGAGCTCGCAGAAGTCGGGCGGCGAGGATGGTGTGCTGGGCGGCGGCGGGAGTGAGAGCAACGGCGGCGGTGGCGGCGGTGTTGAGACAGCCGTGGGCTACGCAGTGTTGATTTATGACCTGTTTAGCACGCGGCTGGTGGGCGCGTGCGCCAGTCACGAGGCGGTGGAGAGCGGTGGTGGTGGCGGCGGTGGCGGTGGGGGCGGTGACAAGCGGCCGGGGCTGCACATTGGCATGCCACCCGAGTCTGGCGACGACGGTGGCGGCGACGCTGAGGGTGACGGCAGTTATGCCGGTTCACCAGTCCGGGGGGCGCTGGGCAGCCCCGGGTTCGCGTCGCCGATTGGCCTGCGGTCGCCTTCCGGGATGCGGTCACCGATGCAGCCGCCCCTCACTCCCACCCCATTCCGAGACGCGGCTGGCCGCCCACCACAAACACCGGCGCTGGGGTCAGCAGCGCAGGCGGCGCCACGATCACGCCAGCGGCGGGGCGGCGGGGGCGCCGGTGCCGCCCCCGGCGCCCCCAGTACGGCGGGGGCAGAAGACGCCGGGGCGGCGGCGGCCCCGGGGGCCGGGGCCCCCCCCCCCCCCCCCCCCCCCCCCCCCCCCGTGGTGCCGGTTCTCGGCCCCCCGCCTCCGCCGGTGACAGCGCCCCATGATTGGCGCGTCCGGGTGTGGGCGGTGCCGCCTGCTTCATTCCCTTTCACCTGCCGCATGCTGTGGCACGTGCCGGACGCCGTCTCCCTGCTGCCGCCCGCCCTGCTGGGCCGCGTGCTGCGCCGCATGCGCACCGTGCGGCGGGAGGGCGGCGCGGGCGGCACGCTGCCCACGCACGACGGCAGCGGGCGGCGCATGAGCATGACGGTGGCGGCGGGCCTGCAGTCGCTGGGCATGAACCCAGATGGCTGCTTGGCGGCGGCGGTGTCGGTGGCGTCCACCGCCGTTCCCGGCGCCCTGGCGCCTGCGATGGATGCGCAAGACGCCAACAGCGGCGTGCACAGCCGCATCCCCACCGCCGTCGCCGCCTTTGCCGCCGGCCTGGCGCCGCCCATGCGCATGGGCACGCTGGCGCCCACGGGGCACGCACGCTACCTAGATGAGGCGCCGCCGCCGCCGCCCGCGCCCGAGACGCTGGAGCGGCCGCCGTGGCGGCAGGCAGCAGAGCGGGCACACAACGTGGCGGGCGCGGACACGACGCCACTAGGTGGCACGCGCGGCATGGCGGCACCCCTGTTTGCCGGCGACGGCGCCACCGCGCCAGACATGCTGTCACCCGCCGGCGCCGTCCGCATGTTTAACTACCCGTGCGCCGACCGCGGCGGCGTGGTGGTGTGGGTGGGCGATTCGGACGGCGAGGTGCACCGCTGGTACATCAGCCCGTCGGCACTGGGCCTGGCAGGCCTTGCCATCGTGGCGCCGCGGCACGCGGATGTGGTACCGTCGCTGCTGGACGCGGATGCGCGCACGCTGCGCACCCTGCCGCTGACGCGGCTGTTAGCGGCGCTGCGTTCCAGCCACCGCGCCGCCGCCGCGCGCAATGCCGCCATCGCCGCCACCGCGGGCCCCGGCGTCACGCCGGTGTACCTGGTGGGCGAGGTGCTGCCACCAGCGGGGCAGGGGGACGTGCACGCCACCGTGGCGGCAATGCATGCGCTGTCCCGCACCGCGGCGGCATCTCGCGGCGGCCCCCGGCCCCGCATACGCCGCCGCTCCTCCATCTTCCGCGACTTCCAGCCGACGGGCGTGTGCTGGGAGGGCAGCTGGCGCGCGCACGGGCGCGGCGACGTGCACGTCACGGCGCTGCGGGTGGTGCACGACACGGGGGTGCACAGCCTGCTCACTGCTGGCAATGACGGCCTGTGCCGGCTGTGGAATGCGGACGGCGGCCTGCTGGGCACACTGGACCCGCAGGTCAAGTTCCAGCCGTTGGCGCGCCCAGGCGGCGGAGGCAGCAGCGGCGACGGGGGCGGCGGAACGAGTAGCATCGACGGTAACCTGTGGATGAACGGCGGCGGCGGTAGTGCCGGCAGTGGCAGCGGTGTTAGCCGGCCGGTCAGCGCTGCCGCCTCCCCCATCTCCCCCGCCGCCGCCCCTGAATGGGCGGGCGACGCGTCACCGACTGCAGGCGCGGGCGCTGGGTCGGGGGCAGTGGTGTTGCATGTGGGCCCTGGGCGCGGCAGCGGTCGGTCCAACGACCACACCTCCCTGACGCACGTGGCGGTGGCGCGCGTGTACTCACACCTGGACGTGGCGCTGGACGCGGACCAGCAGGACCAGCTGGCGGAGATGAGTGGCGTGCTGACGGTGGCGCCGGGCGACCACGTTATCAACGACGCCACCCTGGCGGCGTCGTTTGGCCACTTGGCGGCCGCCGCGCGCACTGCAGCTGCCGCCTCCAGCGCGCTTGCCGCCGCCAACGCCGCTACCGCCGCGTTTGCCAAGCGTCCTTGGTCAGCCGCCACGCCGCCGGCTACCGGCACTACTGCCGTCGCCCCACCGCCACCCGCGGCTGGCGGCAGCGGTGAGCGACGCACACACGCGCCGCCGCATTCGGCCGCACCGCCAGCGCCGACGACGCGCTACAGCCTGGAGTTGCAAGGTGTGTCGCTGGCGGTGGCGGACGACAGCTTGCCGGTGCGGGCCACTGACCGGCTCCTACGGCTGGTGAACCGGCTGGCGTCATACGGCATGCTGCCAAAGGGTGCCAAGGACATTGATGACAACGCCGCCATCACCAACGCGCTCACCGCCGGCGTGCTGACGCTGATCAACACGGTGCTGAAGCAGCGCCGCGTGCCGGGCTTGCGCTATGGCGCTGACACTGCCTCCACCGCGCCGCCCGCCGCGCAGGTGGTGTGGCACTTGGGGTTCGACCTGCGCGGCCGGTACACCAAGCAGGTGCAGGCCGCAACAGAGGCGCTTGCCATCGTGTCGCTGGGCCGCATCCGCATACTGCCAGGGTGGCAGAAGCATTGCAACTCGCAGGCATTCGCGCTCTCGCGACTGGCAACCTCCCTCGTCACCACCGGCGTCGTGCCAGACGTGCCCACGCAGTACGCTACGCTGGCCGCCGCGGCTGTGTCGGTCGCCGTCCCGCCGCCGCGGGTGTTGGCAACCCTGGGCAGCGGCGGTGGGGGCGGAGGCAGCGATGGCGGCAGCGGCGATGGTGGTGGCGACAGCAGCAGGGCGCTCCGGCGCCTGGCCACCATTGCCGTGCCTACAACGCAGCTGCGCCCGCCACGCTCAAACCACCTGCGCGGCCTGGGTGGCCCCCGCGCATCCCTGACGCAGGCATCAACCTCCACGCCCGCGCCTGCGCCGACGACTAGCAGCGGCTACGGCGACCTGCGTGTGCTATCGTTGTCACTGCGGTTGCCCACTACCGACACCATCCCGCCGGACGCGAGTGTGTCGTTGTCAAGCGGCAGCGAGGTTGCCGCCCCGCCCGCCACTTTCACAAGCGGCAGCAGCCTGGAGCCGTCGCCGCGCCGCCGCCTGGCATCCTCCGTCATTGAGGAGTCCTCCATGCTGCGTGCCGCGCACGTGGCGTTTGCAGACGGGCCGCCCAAGGATGTGCACCGCGCGCGCGCCACGTTTCACCGCACCCTGCGAGCGCGCGCCACCAGCATGTGGGAGCTGAGCGAGGCGGCAGACGCAGAAGCGGCGGCTGCGGCGGCGGCAGCGGCGGCAGCGGCGACAGTGTCGTGCGACGCGGTGGTGGAGATCACGCCGCTGTCGCCACGGTTGATGGCAGCATCCAAGAGCCGCACCCGGCAGCTGCGCATTAACGGCGTGCTGGGGCGCATGGCTGCAGCCAGCGAGGCGCATGATGACGGGCCGTCGCGCCCCGCCACAGCAGCAAGCGCGGAAGGATTCAAGGTGGAGGCGGAGGGGCATGGCGAGCGGGCGCGGCGGACGGCGCACGACGTGCGGTCCGGCGACTTGAGCGCCGCCGATACGGAGCGCATGGATGCAGAGGTGGATGACACGCTGCGCTCCGGCCATGCCACCAAGGATGACGCGCCGCCACCCACCGCGCCGCGTGTGGGTTCCCTGCTGGTGCACTCACTGCGTGCGCGCGGCTCGTCATTTGGTGGCATGTACGCCAAGCGTGCGCTGCTGCTGGCGGTGGTTCCCACCACCAAACCCGATCCCGCGTCTGCCAGTGGTGGTGACGCGGCGCTGTAGTTTCGAGTGGTACAGTTAAACAGTACAGCTAAATAAAGGCATGTGGCAGGTCATTGAGTGGGAAGGGCACCCGGCTGCAGCACGCGGATGCAGCGAAGGATGGAAGCCAGGTACTCCTCCAGCGCAAAGATGGAGCCGCTCACATGCCCGCCGCGGATGGCGCGCACTGACGCGGCCGGCCAGGTTGCCGCAACTCGGCGCCACATGCCCGCCACCGCAGTGCCGTCGCCGGCGGGAATGTAGCGATCATGCGCAGCATACGTGAACAAGGCGGCATCGGTGCGGCGCGGCGGCGCAAAGTTGGTGAGGTCAGTCACCGCCAGCAGGCGCGCCACCAGGGCGCGTGTGGCGCGTGGTGGCGGCGGGTGGCGTGCCGCTGCTGTGCGCGCCCCCACCCCTGCCCCCACAACCGCCGCCGCTGCTGACGCTGCCGCCGCTGCTGCCGCATCTGACGCCCGGTCAGCGTCGCGCACGTGTGCCGCCTCATGCGCCTGCGGGGTGACAATGCGCAGCACGCGCTCAGCTGCCGCCACGTGGCGGGCAATGGCAGGCCCCGTGGTGGGCGCCGTCGCCTGCGTCGCCAGTGCATCCCATGCCACGGCGCGTTGCAGGGCGCCCACCGTGAACACGGGTGCCGCGGACGGCGGGCCCAGCCACGACACGACGCCGGTGTCCCACGGCGTCAACGACGCCGACATGGCGGCATGCAGGCCGCCCATGGAGGTGCCGGCGTACACAATGGGTCCAAATGCCGGCACCTCGCCGCCGCCGCCGCTGCCACTGCTTCCGGGTGGGAGGTGGTGTGCGCGCAGGTCGCGGGCCCACGCCGCCAACGCGCGGCCCTCCTCAATAGTGGTGCGCCCCAGGATGCACAGGTCCATGAGCGCCGCCAGCTTGGACCCCACCTGCCCCGCCGGCTTGCGGCTGCCGTAGTATGGGCCCTCCAGGATGAGCGTCGCCACGCCGCGCACTGCCAGCGGGTACGCCACGCACAGGCGGCGGCGGGTGTACCCTTGCTCGCCGGTGCCAGGCAGCAGGATGACGAGGGGCGGCGGGCTGGTGCTTGTACCGCGCGGCAGCACCAGCTGGAAGGTCGCGGTGGCGGCAGCGGGTGGCAGCGGCAGTGGCGGCACGACGGGCGGCGATGGGAAGCTGCCGTTCAGCACGGTGACGCGCCCGCTCGCGCGCATGGGCGTCAGGCTCGGCTGCACGTGCGGAATGCGCTGCATGCTGGCGGCCGCCGCTGCGGTGGCGCGGCTGATGCGGCCGGCGGCAACCAGCTGTGCCAAGTGCGGCGGCAGCGGCTCGCCACCCGCCAACACAGCGGCTGCCGCGTCACGTGTGGCGGCATCTTCCTCCGCGTCCGCCAGCTCGTCAGCATATGTTGCTCCGGGTGGTACGTGCACTGCGTGATGCCAGGCAGCCGCACCGCCGCCACCACGGTCGCTCGCCTGCGCCGCCGCCACCGCGGCAAGCGACGTCAGCTGGCGCGCAAAGGTGGGCAGCAGGTGTGTTGCGCCCCAGCCGTCCGGGTAGAATGCCCACGGGTGCAGCGCATTGCGTGACTTGAGCCGCGCCACCGCCATGTCCAGCCACTCTGCCGCGGGTGCTGGTACCCCCACTTCCTCTACCGGTACCGGTACCGGGACGCCATCGCTGGGCGTGGCGGCCGCGGCGGCGGAGGCAGCTGCGGCGGGGATCCCGGTAGGGCCTGCCTGAGCACGCTGGTGCCGCCGCGCGCTCCAACTGTCGATTGCGCGCCATGGCCGCTGCAGCGCCGCCATAAGTCCCCATGGTGACACCGCGTCCGCCACCCGCGTGCGCAGCGGCGCCGCCACCCGCTTCACACTTGCAGACGCGGCGGCGGGGCTTCGCACCGCCCCCAGCACGCGCTCCACCCTGCCCATGGGTGTGTGTGTGGGTCGTTGCACCGGTAGTAGGTGGGATGTGTGTGGGGTGTGTGAGTGTTGGTGTGAGGGGGGGCATCAGCCGTTGGAGCAGCACGTGTGGGGTGGCGCGCATGTGGCATGCCACACCGCCGCCTGTGGGGTATGCCCCCTACCGCCGCCGCACGTAGCCATGCCCTGGTACCAATTTTGGCGCCGTGCCGCGCGTGTGATGTGTGGCTGCTACTGGAGTTGCAACTGGAGTGCAGCAGCCGTTGACTGAACAACAACGGGTTGGTGCCGCTAACGGTGCTAGATACACAGCGTGGAAATTACAGTACAACGGCAACAAATCGAGTAGGCTACTGCGCCACACAACAAATCTATTACAATGCATGTGTTCCTTGCAGCCAGCATGTGTATTGAGTGCGTGCTGCTCACTTGGTCATCAAAACCCCACCCTATGACGACGTGGTCCGTTGAAGTGGGGTCGTCGTCACGCCGTTTTTCCGCGCTGCGTTCTCCTCTCCCCCTGCCCCCCTCACTGCTCGCCCACCGAAGGTTTCCGCGCCGCCTGGCAGCGCAAATATATGGTGCAAAAGTGCCGGAAATTTTGATTTAACCCCACGCACTACGCGCACACCGGTATTTATGTTGCAGACCGCGCGTGATCGGGCACTGGAAGCGCGCGACCATTATACGCAGCCATCGTGAAGGGGTGCGTGATCAGGGGAGGAGGGGAGGGAGAGGGGAGGGGGAGGGGCCCGAGCGGTGAGTGCATTACTACGTGCCCGGCCAGATGGTCTCCAGCGGTGGCAATATAGTAGTGCGCCAGGGGTAGACGGGAGGGGTTGGGGGAACGCGGGCAATCGCGCCGGAGGAAGGAAGGAAGGAAGGCGCAGGTACACGGACAGCGACCTCGCGAGGCACGACGCGAGGTGGGACATGCAAGGGAGGAGACATGCAGGGGAGAAGACAGGCGTAACAATCAAGGCGGCAACGAGAGGCCTACACACGCGTGCCGGGCACCGCCACCGTCTGCGTCGCCGGCGCCGGCGCGTCGCCGACGGAGATCTCCACGCCCTCCACGCCGGTCGCCGGCGCGGCAGCCGGCGCGGCGGCAGTACCCGCAGCGCCGCCGGTGGCGCCCCACTCGGGCACCGTCGCGCCCGCTGCCGCGGCGCTGCCCTTCCCGATCACGCCACCCGCCCACAGCGCAAAGCCGATGAACAGGATGCCGCCCACCACGGCGCCCACCGCCAGGCCGGCGATGGCGCCGTTGCTCAGGCCGCGCGACTCCGTGTTGGTGTTGCCGCGGCTGGGCGGCACGTACACCGAGGCGGAGGACATGTCCACCGACGCGGTCAGCGTGTTGGGGTCCACACCCGCCAGCGCCGCCACCTCCGCCAGCGCCGCCGTCGTGGCGGCGGAGAAGTCGCCCGCGTCCATGGCGGTCGTCAGGCTCGCCAGCGCCGTGTTTGCCAGCGCCACCTGCGCGTTCACTACGCTCTCACCCGTCGTGTCTGCATGGGGTGTGGGGTGGGGGTGTGGGGGCATGGTGGGGTGTGCGACAATAAGCCAAACGACGTGTGCCAACAATAGCACGTACCGCCCGCGACGGAGGTGGGCGGGATGGCGATGCCAAAGTCGACGGAGATGCCGCTGCCGCCCTGCAGCACGCGCGCATGTGCACCGGCACCGCTGTCCACCGCCATCGCTGCCGCCTCCAGCACCCGGCGGCGCTCGTCAGAGTTCATGGGGTCGTCGGGCGCCACGGTGCGGCGGCGGCCGGTGGCGAGGTCGGTGATGGCGGTGATGAGGATGCGCGCGCGGTCCATGCCGCTCGTCGCGCTGTGCACAAACGACGCAAACGCCTTGCGGAACACGGCACCCACGCTCGCCGTCACCTGCGTGGCGTTCAGGCCGCTGATGGTCTGCACCACCTTCACCACCACAGGCGGCGCGGGCGAGGCGCTGGGCGACACGCCCGGCGGCAGCGTGGGGTTGGGCGTGCTGGCAGGCGTGCGGGTGGAGCTGAGGGAGCGCGTCATGGTGGCCGTGGCCGTCGCCGTGTGTGACGGCGTCCCCGTGCCCGTTGCCGTCTCCGTCCGCGTCCCCGTGCCCGTCGCCGCCGCCGACCGCGTGACCGACATGCTGCGCGTGACGCTGGCCGTCTCCGTCGGCGTGCGCGTCTCTGTCTGCGTCGGCGTCTGCGTGCGCGTGGCCGTCTCCGAGCTCGTCGGCGTCACCGACTCGATGGGGCTGGAGCTGGGGCTGGGGCTAGCACTGGCGCTGCGGCTGGGCGACGGCGTGGATGACGTGGAGGGCGTGGGCGAGATGGAGATCTCAGTCAGGCCGCGCCGGCCGTCGCCGGGCGCGCCGCCTGCCAGCAGCGCCGCTGCCCGAATCCGGTCGCGCACCACGAGTGCCTCATCCTGCGGCGGGCGGGGGGGGGGGGGGGGGGGGGCGGGTTGGGGGGGGCTTCCGCGGGGGACGCGCGCGGACTCGATGGCCCCCGCCACCACGCCCGGTGGCGCGTCTCACGCCGCCGTACCCGCTTCTCGCCTCGGTTCGCCCGCCCACCCCTCTTTGTAATTGGGGCGGCGCCGTACGCACGCACCAAACGCGCGCGCGACGCCGGCACACGCCACCGCACCGGGCCACCCGCCCTGCCATCATGTATACCCGTGTGGCCGCGCCCCCTGTGTCGCGCAGTCACCATTCTGGCGCGCCGTCGGCACCGGGCGTTACTGGCGGCCGGCCACGACTGCAGTCGTGTACTCCGGCGTCAACATGGATGGCACCACCCGCCGCCCGTCTCGGCGCGAATCACCACGGCGGGCGGCGGCGACCCGTCGCGCACACACACATCACACACCTCCCCGGGTAGGTTACCGGCAGTGCGCGCGGCGTGCCGCGGGAGTGCCGCCGACGCCCGACAGCACCCGCCAACCAACCAACAGGACAGTAGGACTCGAGGGGCGGGAAAGGAGAGAGAAGGGGCGGAGAGAGAGGAGACCGAGAGAGGGGAGCGAGAGAGAAATTCTGACGCACAGCCATCCTGCACGACGCACGCACAGCCACGCCCCAAAACCACTCGGCACAGATGGCCACATACCTGCCACTTCTTGTGCGCGTCTACGCCGGCCAGGCCGGCCACCGCCGCCAGCAGCAGCAGCGTGCCGGCGCGCATGGTGACGGTGCTGTCGTGTTGAACCCAGCGAGGGGACGGGACCGGACCGCAAAATGGAGGACGATTGAGCGCGACGGACGCGACACGGGTCGATGGCGGGTCGGATGGGGGGCAGAGGGAAATGATGCGTGATGGCCACACCCGGGAATTTGCGCACGTGGCGCGCGGGCCTTGCACGCCGCGCACGACGCTGCCGGGTGGCCGCTGGCCGGCCGCACCAGCGGTGCTGCAGCTGGCCTGCGATGATGGCGAGTAGAGAGGAGAGGAGAGAAGGAAAACGGTCTTCAAGTTCTTGAACTTTGAACTTTGTGTTCGCCATCAACCTGGCGGCTCATCGCGCTGCCGCCGCTAAAATGATGGTGTAGCTGGAAATGCGGCGCGCGCGTCACCGGCGACGACCCAGCAGGAGGCGCGCCGATCCATCCGGCGCCACCTCACGCAGCGCCGACAAGCTGGCGCCCGATGGCACAGATGTTGGTGCACTTGTGGTGGCAGCGGCAGAGGCGTCATCTCCATGAAGATGCGCGCTGTCCGCCGCCGCGTCACCACCACCACCAACACCAGCACTGCCGCCGCCTCCACCACCACCGCCACCACCACCAGGGCCACCCCCAGAGGCACGCAGTGCGGCGGCCCAGTGCAGCAGCATGTCGGTGTCCACGCCGCCAGCATCGGCGGCGCGCTGCAGCCAGGCGGCGGCCAGCCGGCGCTGGCCGCGTGCCACGCAGGTGGCAGCTAGGTTGGCAGCGACGGGGGTGCACCACCCCGTGGCGCCCAACGACGCCATGTATGCGCGCTGCGCGCCCGCCACCAGCGCCGACGGCAGCTCGCCGCGCCCGGCGCCGCCCGCAACCTGCAGAATGCGGCCCACCTCAAACGCAACGTCCACCGGCGCGGCAGGTGGCGGCACGCCACCTTCCACATCCTCCACCGCCGGCTTGGGCGCAGGAAACCAGGTGGCCAAGCTGCGCAGCAGCCCCGCCTCCAACACCGCACGCCGTGGCGGCGTGCACCGCCGCAGTCGCCCCGCCACGTCGTCCCGCAGCGCCGCCACCGCGTCGCCATCCCACTCCAGCGCCTGCAGCAGCGCCACCACCGCGCGCAGCGACAGCCCGTATTGTCCGCCATTATCGCTGTCACTGTTGCTAGTGCTTGTACCGCCACCGCCACTATGGTTGCTGCTGCTGTCACTGCTACCACCGTCGCCGTCGCTGCTGCTGTCGTCGTCGCTGCTGTCACTCCCGCCATCATCATCGTCGTCGTCGCTGGACGACACGACCCACGCGCCGACGCGGCGTGTGCGTGTGGCGGTGGGCGGGCGGCCATGCCGTGAACGAGTAACAGGAGGCAGCGGTGGGTGCAGGTCGGCAAGGTGGCGAGCGGCAGGTGGCGGGCGGGTGGCAGACGCGGCGCGTGCAAAGAAGGAGCGGAGGGCGAGCGCGTCGCCAGGGCCGCGCGCAACCAGGCGGTCCATGAAGGTGTCAGCAAACAGAGGCAGGGCAGTGGCCAGGCGCAGGGGCGGCGCGCCGCTAATCACGAGGCGCGGCAGGATGGCAAGCGCCGCCACCTTAAATGCCACGTCGTCGTACGGCGACAGCAGGACGTCGCCGCCTGCCGCGCGCACCGCGACCGCCAGTGCATGAAAGTTTACCATTGTGGAGAAGCTGCCATGCAGCGCCAGGGTGGGCGGCGGCGCGCCCACAAACGCTGCCGGGTGGGCGTAGCCCTTGTCGCCCGCCAGCAGCAGGAAGCCGGCGTCGCCCGTCAGCGCGGCCGCCCACTCTAACAGGCGTAGCGCACCGACAGGCAGCGGGAAGGTGGCGGTGCGGCAGACGCCGGATGGTGGCGCTATTGGTGTTGTTGACGGGTGCCGTCGCCATCTGCACGGCGGCGGCGGCGCCAGCAGGTCATCTATTATTGCAGCAGCGGCAGCAACGGGCGCGGCGGCGGGCGACGGCACAAACAGGTCGCTGCCGTCCCACGTGCCCATCGCGCTCGGGTGCGCCTCCTCCACGTCAGCCTCACAGCCCCGTGCAGCGTACCACGCCAGCACGGCCGCCACGCCTGATGTGCCAGCCGCGGCGCTCCCCACCACAGCAGCACCCAGTGCGGTGGCCACGTCCTCGTCGCCGGTCTCACGCGGCAGGGCTGCGGGCACCAGGCTGCCAGCCGCCACGTCAGCAAACAGCCAGTCATTGTCCAGCCGGCGCAGCACGTCAGGGTGCGTGGGGTCGGGCTCGGTCGCGCGGGCGGACCCCACGCTCAACAGCCCAGCTTGCAGCAGCGCGCGCGCCACGCCGGCGTCGTCCGCCTCCCACTGCACCACGCGATACACGTCTGACGGCAGTGAATCAAGTAGATAGTTTGCCACCAGCAGCAGCGGGTTGCCGCGCGCTAGGACGTCTGGAGTCAACACCTCGCCGCTCACCTGCAGCGTCACACTACCGCCACCGTCAATGCCGCCGGCGGCGAGGTGCGCAAAGTCTACTAGCCCCGCCGCTGCCAGCGCTGCCAGCGCTGGGTTGGCCGCCCAGGCAGCCACGTTGGCAGCCGAGGCGTCAGTCAGGATGACAACAATGCGGGGCGGCGGTGAGCCCAGCGGCGGCACGGCCAGGCAGGGCGCGCGCTCTGCCAGCGCGCGTGCCAGCAGGTACCCAAACTTGCCGCTGCCAGCGCCTACCTCCAGCACGCGCAGCGGCTGCCCAGCCACCAGCGCGCCGCGCGCCGCCAGGTCGCGCCACGCTGCAATAGCGGCCGCCGCGTACGCCGCCGCTGACGCCGCATTGGCGCCCACCCACGACGGCACCGTGCCGCTCTCCCACGCGCCCGCGCCCGCCTCCTCGTAGTACCGCGCCTGCATGCGCCACAGGATGCTGGAGGACAGCGGCACGTGCGCCTGTAGCACGTTGCGCCACTCCCCGCTGTCTGCGGTGGCGGCGGAGGCCGTTGGGGTTGGTGTTTCAGCGGCGGCGGCGGTTGGGGTTGTTGATTCAGTGGCAGCGGGAGCAGAAGCAGCAGCAGCTGTTGCAGTGGTGGATGGCATGGCCGCAGCAGCAGCAGCAGCGGCAGCGCCATCGCATGTGGCGGCAGCAGCCGTTGGTGCCGCCATGGTGGTGTCGGCTGTCGGCCCGTACAGCGGCAGAACGAGACGGGCCCACAACTTGTGCACACGTCACCAGCAGGCGCCGTCACATATACTACCGACTGCTGATCTTGTTAGAGCTAGGTACAAATTAGTCCATGCGTGGCGGCACCGACAGTATGGGGCAGGCGATAGCGTCAGAACGCAGAACGCGGCGGGCTGCCACTAACCACTCTTACCACTGCAACACAAATGCCACACAATACTTCTGCGCCAAATCTTTTCACCACCACACCAAACAAACAATATCTTTCATTTTTTGCCATATTTTTATTACTCCATTGGTTAACACCCAAATTCACTCATAGTGCCTCACTGAGTCATATTGCCATCCCCCCTCATCTGAAATTTCGATTTTTTCCAATTTTCACGGCCGCCCGACTACTTTCCTGCCGACGCGGCGTGCGGTGCGCGCCGCGGCGCGGCGGGCGTCAAAATTGCAGGAATATCACCGTCATTTCCATCCCGTTGGATCCCCCCGTCGCGGCTGTTGTACGGGGCTTGTCATACCACATTTCCTCGCTCTAAAGGTGGTACCTAGCCGTTGGGCCCCTGCTTTTCTCTCGCCGCCTATTGGCCATCCCTCTTGCCGCCTACTGGGTTGGTCACTGCCGTGGTCGTCTTGACGCCGACTGATTGACTACGGCATCTTGCCGACGCTGCTACTCTCCACCGCCTTTACTGAGTTTGCTGCTGCTCGTACTTCTCCTCCCAACCTCAATCCCTGCGTCTGCTGTCGACTTGGTGTCGACGCTCGGACACGTCAACTCTGTGCGGCCGCTGCTCGTCGCCAACTGCGACGACTGAGCCGCTCGCACTTGTTGCCCGCTGTTGTTCCTAGCCGCTGCTGCTGGGTGCTGCTGCTAGCCCCTGAAGTTTGGCTTTGAGCTGCTCAACCTGGTCGGCTCTCGCTTGCTGTTGTCACATCCGGACGTCTGCGTTGCGGCCGCGTGGGTGCGGCGTCGG
>Ga0066256_1003204_pt1 | contig 16212 bp, 4 predicted proteins | sample ThiBio_1000_biof_FD_87107 | JGI IMG/M metagenome (GOLD analysis project Ga0066256, IMG submission 87107) | Wastewater bioreactor microbial communities from Cape Town, South Africa - Thiocy_expt_1000_biof (version 2) | ecosystem: Engineered > Bioreactor > Thiocyanate-remediating >...
TCTCCCCCCCCCCCGAGCAGCACGCCCCCCTCCGACTGCATGTGCATGTAGCGCGCGTGTTGTATGCGTCCCCGGCCGCGGGAGGGGGTCCCACGCGTCCACGCGCGCACGCGCATGCCTGCCCACCGCGCCCCACCAGCCGCCACCGGGTGGCACGGTGGTGAGGCGTGGCGGGCAGTGCCACGCGGGCGCGGCGCGGGCGCGGCGCGGGCGCGGCGCGCCGCCCGGACCTCCCTTCCCCCGTTGCCGCCGCCGTGCTGCGTGGTGCCACGGTGCAGCTCCCTACTACTTGTGATGTGCTCCCGCCCCAGTGACCATGCTCCCCGCTGTTTAACCCCCCACAGCCGCCGTGCGTGCATGTGTGTGCGTGTGTGGCAGCGCGGGTGTGTGCGTACATGTATGTGTACGGCGGGCGTGTCGAGGAGGTGTGTTTCATTGTCTGACCCTTCCCCCCCGCCGTGCTCCCCCGCCATGCGTCTGCTGTACAGACCCCAGCCAGCTCCCCCTTGAATAACCAGATGCGTAACACCGGTAACACGCTCGCACGTACCATGTCCATGGCGCCCCAGCAGCCAGCCGACGTGTGCGCGGATGACAGCCGGTGGCGGCGTGTACCCGCTGGCACCCACCTCTTCCACCAGGTCCAGGTACTCGCCGGCGTAGCGCAGGCGGGCAGCGGGTGGCAGCACCGGCAGGTAGTGCTCATCATGCGCGTCGGCTGGCGCGTGTGGGGGTGGTGGCACAACAGCGCTGCAGGTGGGCGTGCAACCCAGTATGCCGGGGTGCCGCAGCACGCCCTCCGCGGCCATGATGCCCGCGGCAGCGGTGGCAGCCAGGTTGGCATGCACATCGGCGTGGCACGCCACGTTACCATTCGCTAGAACCGGCACGGGTATGGCGGCAGCCACGGCGGCAATGGCGGGGAGGGAGGCGGGCCCAGCACGGCGGTGGCGGTCAGAGCCACGCTGGCGGCCGTGCACAGCCACCAGCGCGGCGCCGGCAGCCACCAGGCGGGCAACAAAGTCAACCGTGGCGGCCACGGTGTCCTGCAGCCGCACCTTTACAAACACGGGGATGCGAACGGCGCTCACCATGGCTGCCACAATGCGCGCCACCAGCGGCCAGTCGCGTTTGTCCGTCAGGTACGCGCCATAGTGCCCGCGCCGCGCGCGCTCCTGCGGGCACCCCAAGTTAATGTCCACCGCGTCGGCGCCGCCACGCTCCAGCACGCGTGCCGCTGCCGCCATCACCTCTGGTACGTCCCCAGCCAGTTGCACTATCAGCGGCCCGCCATCGCGTCGCCGGTGCACCAGCGCCTCCGCTGCTACCTGCGGCTGCGCGCCATCCACAATGTCTGCCGCCGCGTACATCTGCGTGTATGCTGCCGTGGCGCCGTGTCGCATGACTAGCAACCGAAACGGCAGGTCTGACCCGCCAACCATAGGCCCTACCACGCGGCTCATGTCAAACGGCAGCAGGCGCAGTGTCCCGCTTGGAAGGCGCACAATGCTGCCGGCACCACCGGATCCGGCGGCACCGGTGCCGGCACGGCAGTCAACCGTGGCACGACTTGCGTCCCCATCGTCTATTGCCGCTGCTTCTACTGCTGCCGCCGTTTGTGGCGGGCCTAATTTTCTTGCCCCGCCCTCCCCCCCTTCCCCCCCCCCCCCCCCCCCCCCCGCCGGTGCGCCTCCCCGCTCTGCCGCCCCCCCCCCCCCCCGCGGCGCCGCTGGCCCCGCGGCCCCCCCCCCCGCGTGGCCCGGCGCCCCCAGTCCAATAACACTATTAATCACTAAAGCACCACAACGGCAGCGCATTAATAAGCATGAGGTATGCAATAACATCAAAATTCGTGTGATCTAACGGTTGATTTCATTTCAACACCAATACCACTGTTGGCGCGGGTCATCATCGCCTTGTTTGTATCTTTGGGCACCGGTATCCGGGTATCTGCTTGTTGCTCTCACATGCACATGGCCAACGCCACCGCGCAGTATTGATTAATAAGTACAAATAAATGACGGTATCACCACAAACACAATAGCAGTGCCCAGTGCTGCCACGCGGTGGCACGGCAGTCGTGCTTTTGCACTGTTATTCGACCTCTCGCGGCTCTCGACCAGCGACCGACAACAACGACACCGACGACAACAACAACAATCTGCAACCCGGTGGCACTGCTGCCACCCGGTGACATGCATCCCACTGCGATTCCCGCAGCCTAGGGACATACAATGACAGACGCGGAGGATGCAGGAGGACGGGTGCTCGCGGACGCCACGTCTACGGGTGACGGCGGCAGGGCGGCGATGGGACTACTGACAGACACTGACAGCAGCGCGTCGCCGTCCGCCCTGCATCCATCCCACAGCACGGCACTGCCTGGCGGAGTTGACAGTGATGACGCGGTGCCGGCTGCCGTGGCAAGCGTGCGGCGCGACAGCATGGTGGCTGGACCTACCGGTATCGGTACAGCGCTGCGCAGCGCGCCGGCCGCGGTGCGGCAAGAATACGCACGGTTGATGGCGGAGCGCGCGGCAGCGGGGGAGGCGGCAGAGGTAAAACGGGCGGCGGCGTACTGGCGGTCGGTGATTGCTACCGCAACTGCCACGCACGTGCTGGTGGTTGCCGAAGACGTGGGCGCAGTGGACCCTGCGGTGTGGGTGCTGCCGCACCTCACAGCCGTCCGAATAAACCACACACACCTGGCCGCTCTGCCTGACCGCTTTGACGCTGCACTGCATGCAGGCGTGAGCGTGATGTCACTGGCGGGCAACGCGCTCACGTGCCTGCCACCATCCCTCGCATGCTTAGCGCCTGCCCTCCCCTCCCTGTCGCTCAATGACAACCACCTGAGCTACCTGCCGCCCTTCATTGGCGCACTCACCCGCCTTACCACGCTGCACCTGCATAACAACGCGCTGGAGGAGCTGACACCAGCGGTGGGCGCGCTGGTAGGTCTTACCGAGCTAAACCTGACCGGCAACCGGTTGTGCACGCTGCCAGGCGAGCTGCGCACCCTGTCGGCACTTGCCGTCGTGGATGTGAGTGACAACTGTTTTGTGACCCTGCCGCCCGTGCTGGCCGAGTTACCAGCGCTGCACACGGTGCGCGCCAACGCCAACTGCGTGGAGACCTTCCCGCTGGCCATTGCTGCGGTGCCCACCCTGCGCTGCCTGGAGCTTGCCTCCAATGCGCTTGCCACCCTGCCTGACGCCATGCACCGGTGTGCGCACCTGCGCCGCCTGTCGCTTGCATTCAATGCGTTGCGCGCCCTGCCGCCCTCCATGTGCGCGCTGGACAAGGTGGAGGCGCTGTCGCTGGATGGCAACCCGCTGCACCGCCCGCCGCTGGCGTACGTGCAAGAGGTGGGCATCGGCGGGCTGGCGGGCTGGGCACGCCATGAGACGCAGCTGCGCGCGTACTACCGCCAGCGCGACGCCGTGATGCAGGTGCAGGAGGTGCTGGCAACGGCAGCGGCGGCCGCCTTGCTGCCGCCGCACGTACTGCGCGCCGGCGTGCCGTTGCAAGTGGGCGACCTCACCCTGCCGCACTACGCCGTCGACTGGGCCGCCATGGAGGAGGTAGGCGGGTGGCGCACCCTGGCAACCTACTGGGGCGACCGCGCCCTGCCCATACGCGGCGAGCTGCCGGCACGTGCACCGGCGTCCGACGCGGGTGACCGCGGCGGCTCAGCAGTTACCGCGGCTGTTGGCGCGCTGACAACAGAAATACGCGCAGGCTCGGCAGCGTATGAGCCACCCGCCGCGGCACCACCACGGCGGCGGGACAGCGTGTGGAGCCCCACGCCGGTATTGCGGGTTGATGGGGACCCCGCTGCGCCGCCTGCAAGCGACAGTGGCGGCGGAGGCGGCGGCGGCGGCGGAGGCGGCAGTGACGACACACTTACTGGTGATGACGCACAGGTGGCGCTAGCAATCACTACCGCCGCTGCAGCTGCCGCCACCACTGCCGCTGCCGCTGGCTGGCTGCCTATTACCATGTCTACCAGCCGGCCGTCGTCAGCAGAGCCAAGCGCGCCGACGCGGACACTCGCACGGCTAGCGTCGCCGTCACACACGGCGGCGGCATCATGGCACCCACAGCGCACGGTAGCCGCATCGCACCCGGCGCCACTACCGACCCGGCGACCTCCGCCGCCACCTCGTCTAACTGGCGTCATTGCGCTGGCCGCAGATGCCGCCATCGCCGCAGCGCTGCCGGCGGGCACATTTTGGGGTCGCCCGCTGGCTGACATCCGCACCCTACTTGAGTCATTTGTAGACGCCGCGGGGCCCGTCGCTTATGCCAGCGTGTCCATCCCAGCCGCTGCGCTGCCACCGTCGGCGCCGCCGGCAACAACAACAAGAGCGCCCGATGGCGCCAGCGCAACGAGCAAGACGCGCGCCATGGCGACCACCGTGGCGGTTGTGCGCGCCGTGGTGGAGACGCGCGCCTCGCATTGGCGCAAGCTGATGGCGGCGTGGACGGACACGGCGGCGGACGCGGCAGCCGTGCGCGCGCGTAGCGACGCCCGAGGTGTGCTGGGGCTGTACCACGTGCGCGTGAAGCTGGCGGCGCAGGCGCTGGAGGGCGCGTATGCCGATGAGGCGCACGCGCGGCAGCGAGCATTTGAGGGCGCCGTTGTGGGTTCCTACCGTGCGCGCCTTGTTGCCATCCACGCGCGGTTCAATGCGCAGCGCGTGGCCGCCGCGCGCGCCGCGTTTGCCTCCGTGTCGGACGCGCAGGCGGAGGCGCGCGCAATCGCGACACGCGTGCAGCTGCTGGAGGGCGCCCTGGCCCGGTATCAAGCTGCGCACACCGCCACTACTGCCACCGCCACCACCACTGCCTCCGTGCTGCTGCCAGCCTCGCGGGCGCCCACGCTTCTCGTGGCACCTGCGCTAGCTGCACCTGCAGCAGCTGCGTCTGCATCGCCGCCGCCGCCGCCGCCGCCGCCAGCCGCAATCGAATGGGATCCCGCCACCTCGCCAGCAACGCTGGAGGCGCTGCAGAGTACCCTGGCGAGCCTGCGTCGGCAGGCGGCACACCACGGCCTGCAAACCCGCCTGCATGACATCGCCCGGGGGGAGGCAGACGCGGTGGGCGCTGTGCACGCGGCGATGACTGCGTGCGTCGCCACCTACCGCCCCCTGCCACCCTGGCAGCGTGCTTGGTACGCGTACCTCCAAGGCGCGGAGCACACGCGACTGGTGGCGCACCACACGGAGCTGGCGCGCGCCGCATTCATCGCGCAGCGCGAGCTGGCAGCGCGCGACCTCGCCGCCACCACGTACGGTCGCTTGGGTGACCTCATGGCGCGGTGGCAGCGCACCGCGTTGCGCAAAGCGTACGGCGGGTGGCGGGAGCTGGCGCAGCGGTACCGCCGCCCACGAGCGCATCCGTCTCCCCTCGCCGGCGGCTTGTTGTTGGCGACCGGTGCGGCAGCCGGTGCAACATCCCCCGCTCCCAGAGTGAGCGCGCTTGAATGATCCCACCGTCAATACCGCACGCCAGGCACATACAGCGCGCGCGCAGCGGCGGCCCGCTGCGCGTGGTACGCCGCAGCTGCCGCCTCCGCAGCCGCCGTGGCTGCCGCCAAACTGCCAGGTGGTGGTGGCTGGGGTGGCAGCGGCGCAGCCAGTGCGGGCCCCCACCGCGATGCGCGAGCATTGCCTGCCGTAACAGGCGCATCGCCTGTCGGCAGTGGCGGCGGCGGCAGTTCCGGCAGTGGCGGCGGTGGCGGCGGCGGCGGAGGCGGTGGTAGCGGTGCCGCCAGCAGCGAAGAGCCACCTGCCACAGCACCACCCACTGCCACATCACCCACCTCATCAAGGAATGCATCCAGGTCGGCGTCGTCGGCAGCGTCAGGTGGGGGCGCAGCCGCAACTGCTGGTGTTGTGAGGGGCGCCGCAGCCGGCACAAAGCGCGACAGGGAGGGTGCAGAAACTGCTGGAACTGGTAGGTGCGGCGGCGGTGGCGCGTGCCACGGCACAAATCGTGGGTGGCTGGTCGCCAGCGCCAGGAGGTGAGGCGGCACCTCTGCCCCCGTCATCTGCAAGTTGCGCACGAGGTCGGCGGCGGTCGCGCCGTCGCCGCGAGGCGCAAGAAGCGTCCATGCCTCGCCTGGCACGGCAGCATCGGCGTCCATGCGGCCGGTGCGGCCGATGCGGTGCACATGCAGCTCGATGGACCGCGCAGGTTCGTAATTCACGACGGCGCGCACGCCCTTGATGTCCAAGCCGCGTGCAGCAACGTCGGTCGCCACTAGCACACGCACCGTGCCGGCACGGAACGCCGCCAGCGCCGCGTCACGCTCGTACTGGTGCATGGCGCCATGCAGCACGGCAGCGGTGGCAGGAACGGCACCGGCCGCATTAAGCGCTGCTGCCAGGGCGTCGGCGGCGGGGCGGGAGTTTACAAACACGAGTACCTTGCCGCCGGCGGGCGCAAGGGCGGGAAGGTGGCCTTGCAGCCACGCCAAGCGGTGTTCGGGTGGCATGACGGCAAAGTGTTGCGTCACCTCCTCCGCCGCTGCGCCCGCACGGCCCACCGTCAGCGTCACCGGATGGCGCATGGCGGCGCGTGCCAGCAGCGCCACTTTGGGCCGGCAGGTGGCAGACACCATGACCGTCTGGCGGCCTGGCCGGCAGCCGTCCACGATGGCGTACAGCTGGCGCGCAAAACCCAGGTCAAACATGCGGTCGGCCTCATCCAGCACCAGGAACGTGACGCGCGCCAGCGAGGTGGCGCCGTCACGAAGGTGGTCTACCAGGCGGCCAGGGGTGGCGGTTAGCACTTCCACACCCGCGCGCAGCACCTTGCTTTGCTGCCACTTATTACTGCCGCCCGTCACCACGGCGGCGCGCAGGCCCACTGCCCGCGCCAGCCGCCGCACCTCGCCGTGGATCTGGGTCGCCAGCTCGCGCGTGGGCGCCAGCAGCAGTGCAATGGGCCCCTGCCCCGCTGACACGCCGCCCTGCCCTGCCGCGTGCCGCACCGCCGGCAGCGCGAATGCCAGCGTCTTGCCGCTGCCCGTCTGCGCCAGGCCCAACAGGTCGCGGCCTGCCAGCAGCACCGGCAGCGCTTGTGCTTGGATGGGCGTCGGTGCCGCATACCCAGCGGCAGCCAGCGCCGCCAGTAGGCCTGGCGCGCGGCCGGCCAGCTGCAGCTCATGCCACTCGGTCACTGGTGGCGGCGCAGGTGCCAGGCCGCTGCCGCCGTCATCCTCTACCCGCACGTCCAGCGTTGCACGGCGAGCCGCCACCTCACCGTCTGACGGCAGCGGTAGCACAGCCGCCCAAAACACGCGCTCAAACGGCGGGTACGCCACCGCCGCATGGTCTAACACCGGCAGCAACGGCGCTGCCGCATCACCCGCCTCCCACGCTGACCGCGACCGCTTTCCCCCACTACTGCCTGTTGGTGCCGGTCCTCCCTCATCCGCGGCATCGCGATAGAATGCGTCTACATCATCATCCTCCTCGTCGTCGGAGTCGCCAACATTATCGCCCTCCTCGTCGCTGCCCTGCTTCTCCGCGCCCGCCGCCGCCACTGTTGCGGCACGTGGCGCGCCGCCGTTGTCTAGTAGTGCGCTTGCAACCTGCGCCGCCACCGTCGACTCCACTCCCCGCATGAATGCCTCCAGCGCGTCCTCCTCGCCGCCGTCCTCCGCCTCGTCGCTAGCGCTGGCGGCAGCCTCCCGCGCCACATCCGGCACCGTGTCGGGACCGGGTGCTGCTGCCATGGCCGTTGCTTCCTACTTGCTTGGCGAGGGCCGAGGCAAGCATGGGGGAGAGGCAAAAATGGCAACAATGCAAAAATCAGGTGTGCGGTCGTTCACAAAAGTAAGAGTGGAATTAGGTTATAACTAACCCCTCCTGCGGCTTCGCATGCTTGTATCCGTGCACCATTGTGATTTTTGCATTATTTGCAACCCGCCATTTCACACACTCTCATCAGCCCCCTCACGCCTGGCTGCTCAGTAGCTGCTGCCACACTGCTGCTACACTGCAGTCAGTTGCGACGACGCAGGCAGTCCACGACACACTTGGGCGAGACAAGCTGGAAGGCGATGATGAGACGATGGCAGCGGCGCTTTGGAGCACCACGCGTGGCGGTGCGGCGGTAGCCGCAACTGCTGCTGCCGCTGCTGCCACCGCTGCTGCTACCGCTGCCGCCGCACCGGCTGCCGCCGCATGGGCGACGGCGCACCTGCCAGCAGCCCTACCGTCGTCTACCACCCCGGCTGGCGTGCGATTACAGTCCAGCGGCACCATGTCGTCACTGGCGCGTGCTGGCGGCGGCACCGCGCCGCTTCGCTTGCCAACCACTGCACCGCCCGCGTTTGCTGCCGCCGCCGCCACCACGACACCGGGCGCGGCCCCTGCCGCCGTGCCGCCCCAACTGTATGCCTTTGTGGATGCCATGGGCTTGGGCGGCGCGCCACCAACTCATGGCGGCGGTGGCAGTAGCAGCGAGGCGGAGGATGGGATTGCACTGCTGTCGGTGCGGCGCGACGCCGACGCTGTGATTCGGGCGGTTATGATTCGACGGCTGGGGGGCGGCGGCAGTGCGGAGCGGGCAGCCTTGCTGGGCGACAAGTTGCTGGCCCTGTTTGTCACGAAGGAGCTGCTAGCGTCACGGCCGCACGCGAGCGAGGCGGAACTCACTGTGGCTGTCGCACAGGTGGTCAGCAATGCCACACTGGCAGACATTGCGGTGGGTTGGGGTGGCGTGCCACGCGGTTGGGCCTCGGAACACGAGCTGGGTACCATTGCTGAGGCGCTGCTGGCCACGCGCGCCGATACGTACGGCCTGGATGCCGCCCGCGCCGTGGTGCGCACCTGGATGGCGCTGGCGCGTGGCGGCGCTGGCACGCGCGACGATACCGACATGAGCGACGACGCCCGGGCGTCGTTGCCGTCACCGCCGTCGTCTCCACCTCCCGCGCTGCAGACGCTGGCGCAACTGTACGCCGCGGCGCGCATACGGCCGCCACCCGACATGAAGGTGCGCGAGGTCGCCGCCGCCGCTGTGGCCGCTGCGAGCGCGGGCGCAGAGCCGCTAGACGGCGCGGCGGTAGCCCTGGCTGCCGGCGCGCCCGCGCATCAACGCATGCTATTCCAAGCCTACTACGAGCCGGGCGCCGCGCCGCCCGAGTTTGCGCATTGTGCCACCGGGCCCCTTGCTGCCTCCCGCGCTGTCGCGCGAGCCGCCTTTGCCCGCCAGCTCCTGGCTGCGCTGCCAGTGGACATCCCCAATTGAGGCGCGGGGCCCGTGCGCGTTTGCGCTTTTGCGTGTCAGCTGCACAGCTGATTAACACATGGCCTTCTTCCTGAGTATTGGGCACTTGCGAGTTGCAACTGCTCCAAAATCCATGGCATTCATCGCCGTTCATCGCCGGCCGACCATCATCGTCGAGTCGCCGCACTTCACCGACACTCGCGCGTCGGTCGGCGGTCGGCATGCACGCGGCACCATAAACACGCAATTTCATAATTTGTATCACTCACATCGAGTGTCAACCACCTACCCACACTGCTGTCAGCACATCCCCATCTGTACAGCTGCCCGTGGTGCCATCGGCGCATCGCGTTGAGTTGTTGGGTCGGTTCAGCAGCCTGCACAGCGGCATCAGCAACGCGTGCGCGTGCGCGCGGCCGGGCCCGGGCACAGCATCCCACACTACGGTGCTCAACAACAGACCCACGTGCGGCCACGCACAGACGACATCATTCCGGCGCGGCGCGTGGCAACGCGGCAGCTGCAGTATTTCGTGGCGCGGCACAGGTGCATGGTCATGCACAATACCGACCACGCCGCTGTCGTCGTTTGCAGGGTTACGCACGCGATCGCCTTCCCGCGTCGCTTGTCATCAGCTGTTACACGTGCTGTCGGCCTGGCCACTGGGGCAGAAACTCGTGCCACTACTGTGACCGACGCTGCAGCAGCAGCTGCTGCAGCAGCGTGCACCAGCCGCCGCGTACCGCGCCAGTCCGTATCACACCCACACACGAGTGCCACAACGGCAACAACTCTGCCGGCGGCGTTGGTGTGGTGTGGCGACGCAGGTGAAGCTGTCAGGCCACCTCACGTCGATCTCCCGCTGCGCCACCAGCGGCCATCGCAGCCTGCGGCCACCGCCGCTACTGCTGCTGTTGCCGTTGCACCGGTCGCTGTAGCTGGAAGCTGAAAACGCCAACGCCAACACTACCCCTGTCGCTGCTGCTGCTGTGTGCTGGACAGCAGTAGGCGGAGGGCAGACGGCAAGGGATGGTTGCCGCCGCTTCCGCTTGCTGAATAGGGAGGTGGTAGTGCGGCTGGTTGTGCACGGCGACAACATGGCGGCGGGGGCCGTGGCCGCTGCTCTGCGAGGCGGCGCGGCACACCGTGCAACCTCCGCTGCCGCCGCCGCTACCGCTGCTGCCAAAGCTGCCGCCGCTGCCGCGCCTAGTAGTGTTGTTGACCCGTCGGCATACGGTGGTGGGCTGCCACCCGTGCCGCCATTGCCATTGCCACTGGGGCACCACCGCGGCTTGCAGGATGCCAACGCCACGGCGGGAGTAGAGACGGTGGCGGGTGCGACGGCGACGTGGACCGGCAGCAGTGCCGCCACCGCGCCTGTTGTAGTGTTGTTGTTTTGCGGTGCGCTCTTGTGCGCCGTGTGTTGTGCCGCCATGGCGCGCGACCGGCGGCTGCGCCGGTGGCCAAACGCCGTGTACCTGTGGCTCATGGCGGCGGCGGCCGCCACGGCGCTGGTAGGGTCGCTGTATGCGTTTGTGGGGCTGGACCGCGGCCGCCTGCTGACGGTGGTGGCGGCGGCAGATGGGGTGACGGTGGCACGCCTGGAGCCGTCTGCGCTGTGCACCGCGCAGGCGTTCCTGGCGCTGTGGACCAGCCAGACCCTGGCGTGGCTGCATGTGCTGGCGGCGCTGCAGCTGGATGCCATTATTGTGCGGCGGCGCAAGCCGTCCCGGGGCGACGCGTTCTGGCCCGCCATGGTGGCGGGCGCGCTGCCGCTGCTGGTGGCGGTGCTGTCAGTCGCCTTTGGCGCGGTGCGCCCGTACCCCACCGCCTGCGGCGTGGAATCGCCGGTGTGGGCGCGCACGCTTAACTGGCTCACCCTGGCCGCCGCCGCGCTGGTATGGCTGGTGTTGGCGCTGCGTGGCCTCCTGCTGGTGCGCCGCGTCGTTGCACGCGTGCCGCTGCGCGCTGCCGCCACCTTCCGCCTCTCCCGCGTCGCCATCGCGCGTGTGCGCGACCTCAACGCGCGCGCCACCGTCCTGTGCGCCCATTTCATTGCCACGGGCGTCCTGCTGGTGGGGTTCGCGGCGTACCAGGCGTACGCCAGCGGCGCCAACGACGCGGCAACTGCGGCAGGAGTGGCAGCGACGGGTGCCGCAGCTGCTGCGGCCGCCGCCCCCGTGCGGCCGCTGGACATCCTGCCCCTCCTGTTCATTGCCACCGTCCTGGTGTCCTGCGCCACCGCCTTCCCTGACACCGTGTGCGCCACCTTCAAGGACGAGGAGGTGTGGGTGGCGCGCGCCGTCGACATTGACGCCGACCGCTTCCGTGGCAACTTTGAGCTCATTGGTCGCGTGTCATCCAACCCGGTGCCCACGCGCCGCGGCTTCCTGCGCTCCGCCTTCTGGCGCCACGCCTCCTACTTCTCGCTTGCCCACACGCTGCACAGCATCTCCAGCCGCTTGGCAGTCCTGGTACCAGGCGGTGGCGGTGCCGGTGGCGGTGGCGGCGCCGGTGGCGGCGGTGGCGGCGTGGTGGTGGGTGACAGCGGCACCGAGTTGGACGGCAGCCCGGCTGTTGGGGGCCGGCGGAGGGCGGCGGAGCCGCGTCGCCGGCCCGGCGACGGCATTGACTCTGGCGACGACAGCCCTGCCTTTGCAGCATCTCCCGCCCCGCTGCCGCACGGCACAGATCCCGCCGCCGGCGTGTGGGTGGACAAGGGCCGCGACCGTGGGCGCGCCGACAGCGGTGGCATGCAGGCGTTATTTCGGCACGTTGATGACGTGCGGGGGCGGTCACTGTCTGCTGCCGAGGCGGTGCCGGTGGGGGAGCCGCTGGCGCCCCCTGAGTCCATGCCAACCAGCCTGTCGGAGGGCAGCGCGCAGTCTGAGGCAGCGCACGCGCGCCAGGCGTCGCTGGCAGCGTATGCGCCGGCGGTGTGGTCGGGCGGGGAATCGGGTGGTGGCGGCGGCGGCGGCGGCGGCGGCGGCGCCATGCCGTCCACGATGTCCCTGGAGGATGCCCGCCTGGCACGCCCCATGCCCGCCTCGCTGGCTGCCGCGCGCTACCGCATGCCAGGCCCCAGCGGTGACAGCAACGCCTCCTCCTCCGCGATGCCGCCTGCGCACGATGACGTCCCTCGCGCGGGCGTGTACATTGGGCACGACCCCAGCCCTGGGGTTGGCGCCGGCATCTCCCTCGGCGGCAGTGCAGGCTTGCCTCTGAGCGCCAGCTCCACCGTGGCGGATATTATGATGTCACCCACCGCACGCATGCTGGCTGAACGGCGTCGCAGCCTGCGCACCTCCGCTGGCGGCGTGCTCCCAACTGAGCGTTCTGCTTCTGCCATTGGGTTGGCGGCAAGCGGCAACCTGCCACCAGCCTCAGCCGCGGCGGGCGCCGTTGCTGGCGGCACGCCTGCGACGCTGGCGGCGGGAGGGGCGGGGGTGGCGGCGGCCCGCGACGGCGGGCGCGGGGCGGCGCCCCGGGGGCCCGCCGCCCCGAGGCCGCCCCACGCCCCCAAGTCGTCGCGCAGTGGGGCAGGGCGCACCAACAGCTCCGTGTCCATGTGGTACCGCCTGTGGGGCAACCGCGGGACGGGGCGGCTGCCCACCCGCGACCTGGATGCGCCAGGCGGCAGTGGCGCCAGCGGCGTGTCGGCGGGAAGCGGGTTGCACCGCACGCAGCAGATGATGATGATGCCGCGCGCCATGTCAGCCGTCCTGGAGCTGAGTGGCACCGCCGCCGGCGGCGGTGGCGCCGGTGGCCGTGGTGGCGCCGCCGGTGGCGGTGGTGGTGGCGCAGGTGGTGGCGGCGGCGGGCGTGGTAAGCGTACGGGTGCAGGGCGGGCACGTGGGGCGGATGCAACGGATGCCGCGGGCGCGCACGCGCCGGCGGCGGCAGACGACGATGACGAGGTGTACGAGCCGCCGATGACGACTGCCCGTCCCAGCAACCGCCGGAGCGACGCACGTGGACCCCGGCGCGCCGGCGTGAGCGCGGTGTCTGAGCGCTCCACGTACATCACTGCCGGCGCACTGTCACCTCACGCGGGCGCCGCTACCGCCACTACCGACAAGTTCCTGCCGGGTGCCCTGTCTGCCTTGCGCACGTGGCGGGCGCCAGGGTTGCGGCGCAGCAACTCAGCAGGCATCAAGTCACCCACCCACGGCCAAGCGCCAGTCGGCATTCTACGTTCCTCTAGTGCCGAATCTGAGGCGCCGGATGGCGCGCCGCCGGGTGTACCTACCGGCGAGCCGACAGGCGCGGCTTCCGCCAGCCGTGGTGGTGGCGGCGGAGGCGGTGGCGGAGGCGGCGGAGGCGGAGGTCGGAACCGGCGGCCCAGCATCGAGGAAGTGAATGAGGAGTACCGACGGCAGCTGGCAACCACCGGTACGGTGGATGTGGCGCTGGCCGCGGCGCACGACGTGATGCGGCGGCGTAGTGTGGGTGAGGAGGCCGTGCGGCGGACGGGCCGGAGGCGGCCGTCGTCACGCAGCCGGTCGCACCTGTCCACCCGTGACCAGGTTGCAGCAGCAGTGTGGGTGGCAACGGCGACGCTGCCCGTGGGTACCAACGTGGATGCGGGCGGGGCGGCCGGAGGCGACGGCGGCGCGCTGCCAACATCGCCTGTTGCGGCCCGCCGTGGTGCACCCCTGTCACGAACAACTGGCGGCGCCGGCCCGCTGCGCATCCTGGCAACCGGCGGGGAGGCACCGCACGAGGTGGGCAGCGCGTCGCCGGCGTACGTGCGAGAGACGCTGCACTCCACCGTCAGCCCGCGGTCCATGAGCAGCATGATACCAGGTGGCGGAGGCTTTGTCGCCGCCGCGGACGACAGCAGCGTGCTGTCGGGCTTGTCGGGCAGCGAGGGCGTGCGTGCCGCGTTGGGAAGCAGCGCAGCTGGGTTTGCACTGCCCGGCGCCATCGCATCGCCGGCCGCTGCGCCGCCATTGATGGCGGTGGCAGGCCGCGTTAGTGCCCACCGGTCGCCGTCAATCGGCGACGCTATCAGCCCTGGCACGCCGCTGTCCTCTAGCATCAGCCCCGCTCGCCCTGGCGTGCCCCTCCCGCGCGCCGCGCGCATTGCCGCTGCCACTGCTGCTGCCACCGTCGCCGCCGGCATTGCCGATGCACCCCGGCGCCGCGCCGGTGGGCCGCTTGCTATTGGCACTGGCGGGGACGGCACTCCTGCGCCTGCCGGTGGCAGTGGCGGCGGCTTTGGTGTGCCTGCTAGTGGGAGTGGCGGCGGCGGTGGTGTGCATGCTGGTGGGAGCGGCGGCGCTGCCGGCGGCAGTGGCGGCAGCACACCGGCAGCATTGATGTCGCCGATACGCGCGCCTCGCACGCCGGCGCGCATGGGGCTCCACGTGGAGGTGGCTTCCGCAGGCGCAGGCGGCAGCAGCGGCGGCGGGGTGAGCGCCGCGATGGCGGTGCACGCACGACAGGCGGCGACGCCGACCGCGGGAAGCGGTGGCCAGCTGCACCGCCTGTCAACGCCCGTGCCGGTGAACGTTGCCACCTCCCTCCTGGCCGCCGCCACCGCGCTTACCAGCCCGCTGACGCGCGGCCCGCGGCGCAGCAGCGCCGGTTCTGTCGCGCCCGTGTTCTCATTTGAGGACCCCTCGGCACCGCCGCCGCCGGCAGCAGGGACGGTGGCTGGCATGCCGGCAGCCCGGATTGATGACGAGCTGTCCGGCCGCACGTCGACGCGTGCAGGAGAGGCGTACCTGGCACCATCCCCAGGGCGCCGCCGGCCATCCGTCACCGGCGCTGCAGGCCGCTTTGATGGTGACGGCGTCGGCATGGCGCGGCCTCGAACGCCGTCGGCGGCAGCGGCGGCAGCGGTGGCGGCAGCGACGGCAGGGCCGGCGAAGGGGAGCGCCGTCGGCATGGATGACGGCACGCCGCGGCCTACGTTTTTCATTCCGGCAGCTGATGCGCGGGGCACGGGGGTAGCGGCGTCGCTGCACAACGAGGCAGCTGGCGGCTTCCTCTTTGCATCTGACGCCGCCGGCGGCCGCGCCACCGCCTCCATGCCCACCGTGTCCGTGCCAGATGCCTCCACCGGCGTCACGCGCACGACGGCGGGCTATCGCAGCACCAGCATACCGACTGTGCCGCCGTCGCCTGCTCGCCGCTTCGCCGGCGCCGCTGCCGGCGGCACCAGCAACCCGCGGTAGCGGTTTGTGTAAGTAAGTACCTGTGCCATCCATCCTTCCCCGTCCCTGACAGCAGCAGCACCTCCTTGTGCAGTCTTTCCCCGCTCCACTGCCATCCACCGTAGGCTGTATGTGTGTTTGTATGTGCCAGATTATCGATAGTATTGTGCCTGCCTACCCTGTGCGCACCCCATGTGTCGCGCACCCTCCCTGTGTCGTGCTGTGTACGCCACGCACCATTCAAGTCGTGTCACGGCGCTACACACGCACACACACACATCAGGATATCTAACTAATTCATGCACAAACACTAGTGCAACGGCGGCGGCAGGGCGGACAGGGTGGGGGAGGTGTGCGGCAGGGCGAGGAAGGGGGCGGGGTTTGCCAACGCGGCGCGCGCGTACGACGGCGTGGCAGCGTCAGGCAGGCTGGCGGTGGTGTCATCTAGGGAGGTGCGCATGGTGGCGGCAGAGGCGGCAGCAGCAGACGCAGCAGCGGAGGCGGCGGCGGCGGCAGCGGCAGCTTGCGCGGCACCGTGCGCCACAAACCCCACGCTGGACGCCATGTGGTTGTGGTGGTCCGCCACGGCGTCCATGGTCCACAGGTCGTCGTCCATGTAGTCAAACGCGTCCCCAGCCCCAAAGTGCAGCACCGCGTCTGCGGTGGCGGCGTGGTCAAACACGGGCGGCGTGCCGAGCCCGCCCACACTGCCGGTGCGCACGCGTGCGGGGCCGGGGCTCAACGGCGCTAGTGGCGGGCGGCCCCGCGCAGCCCCACCCCCCCGCCCCCCCCCCCCCCCCCCCCA
>Ga0066256_1003207_pt1 | contig 16207 bp, 18 predicted proteins | sample ThiBio_1000_biof_FD_87107 | JGI IMG/M metagenome (GOLD analysis project Ga0066256, IMG submission 87107) | Wastewater bioreactor microbial communities from Cape Town, South Africa - Thiocy_expt_1000_biof (version 2) | ecosystem: Engineered > Bioreactor > Thiocyanate-remediating >...
GACGTGAACACCGGGGCTGCCCTCGCCCGTCGGGCCGACCTCAGTTCCACGGGGCTCGCGAAGCTCTTCCAGATGAACAGCCGCCGCGTCTATCGCGCGCTGGCGACCAACACCGCGATCGTGCCGCGCGGCCCCTACCTCAGCGCCCTCGCCCGCTCGGCGCAGATGGATCATCAGGTGGCATGGTCACTCGCCGCCCGCGAGGATTTCGACTGCGCGCTGCTCGCCCCGGCCTTCTTCGACCTCAACGAGCACGACCGCATCAAGGTCATCACCGCCTTCGCCCGCCGCCGCACCCCCGATGCGCCCATCAAGAAGACGCTGGAGCAGCTCTCCGTCGCGACCGCCGACCTCACCAAGGCGCTGATGAAGCTGTTCACCGAGAACCGTCGCCCCGAAGTCACACGCCTCCTCCACCAGATCACCGGCCTCGACGAAGTCCGCTGCGGACAGATCGCTCATGATACGAGCGGCGCGGCGCTGTTCGTCGTGCTGCGGGCCTTCGGCTGCAATGCCTACGACGGGCTCAAGGTGCTGATCCACGCCACCTCGCATGACGAGGATCGCAGCCAGGCACTCGCGGCCTTTTCGCGCATGTTCGAAACGGTCAGCGTCGACGCCACGGCGTTCCTCATGAGCGCCTGGCGCGGCGAAGTGAACCTGCTGGAGCTGAACAAGCCCGAATACATGCCTTTCACCGAGGAAAGCCGTCGTACCCCGCCGCCGCGGCAGGTCAACGAGCGCAACCCGGTGGTCGAACAGGCCATCGAAGCGCTGGCGCGGATCGGTGCCCGCAAGGCGAGCTGACCCGGCACGCCGCTATCTGGCGGCGACTTCTGTCACCCCGATATCGCCATCCCGCTGATCGAGCGAGACCACCCACAGATCGGGATCGAAATCCTGTTCCTGCGCGATCCGGTCCCGGACCTTCTGCGGCTCGACCCGATCGTAGCGCCGCTGGAACAGCCTATCGGCACTGTCACCGCGAAGCGCCGCCGGCGCGGGGGTCAGCAGGCTCACCGTGCCGTTGAGATGATCGACTTCGATGAAGATCTGGCCCGCGATGGGGTCGCCCCGGCGCGAGACGACGCAGATGTGGCCAAGATCATTGTGGCGGCGCACGAAGGCCGCGATCCAGAGATCAGAGCGGAACATCCCCGCTCCTAGATGGAAGCGCCATTCTGGACAAGCAGGTCGAGCAGTTCCGGCGAAATGCGGCCGCTAACCTTGTAGTTGTAGTAGACCTCGAAATTTCGGATTGCCTTGGCCGTCGCCTCGCCGGCCACGCCATCGGCGGGACCATGCAGGAACCCTAGGCTCCCCAGTCCGCGCTGCACCTTGGCCACGATGACCGGGTCGGTCACCGAGATCGGGGTCATGAGGTCCTCTACCCCCGCTGCCGTGTCGACCCCGGGAATATTCTCCGAGGTCATGGCGTCGGGCTCTTCCCCGACCGTCAGCGGCACACCGATCTGCGGCGACCGCAGGGCGGCGGTGGTGACAGTCGGGGCGACCAGCTCAACCGGCTCGGCCTGCCTCGCCTGGCGCCCGGGCGTGGTCATGGCGAGCGACTGCACGCCGTCGACGATCGTGTCGATGGCTTCCCCTGCGGTCTGCACCGCCAGATCCATCGCTTCCTCAGGCGTGCTGGGAATCTCGCGGCGCATCACCTGCTTCTTGGGCAGCGATGCCGTGACGAGCGGCGCATCGCCGGTCATTGCCAGAGGAGCAGGCGCGGGCAGCGACGCGACCGGCGTGGCGACAATCGCGGCAGGTGCCGGCTCGACAATGGGCTGAACGACAGGCGCGGGCTGCGGCTGAGCGACTGCAGCCGGTTGCGGCTGAACGGCGGGCGCAGGCTGCGGTCGCGAACTTGCTGCCGGCAGAATCACCGGAGCGGCCCGCACTGCATTCAGCAGCTCGCGGCTCAGCTCGCCGCGCGGCGGGAGGCCCATGCGGGTCTCGAAGGCCTTGATGGCGCGCGCCGTGCGCGGACCGTAGATGCCATCGACCTTGCCGTCGAACACCTGCATCGAGGTCAGCTTGCGCTGGATTTCGGCGACGTCGTCATTGTCGAGTGGCCCATCTTCAGGCCCGATGCTCGCCGTCGTTTCGACCGGCAGCGGGGCCAGAGTTACGGCGGGCGCCCTGCGGGGGGGCGGGATCACCCGGTCCCTCCGGGCGGGGGGGGCCGGCCGCCCCGGCGGGGACAACGGATTCGGGTGCTCGGGCCCCCCCCGGGAGGGGGCGGTCCAGCTCCCCCCGGCCCCCGCGCTGGCCAGGCAGAGGGTGCCCGGGTTCGCCCGCGGCGCCCGGCTGAAGCCGCGGGAAACCCCCCAGGAGGCGAGGCCCGGCGCCGCCAGAACGGCGCCACCCGCCGCCAGGGGCAGGTGCGCGAAAGTTGCTGTGGTCATAGAGCTCTTTTTCTTTCGTCTCGCCATTCGGGCATTTGCTGCGCGGTCGGTTCCCGGTGAAGGGGGGTCACCGTGGCAGTTTCCCCCAGTTTGGTTGCCGGACCGTTTATTGGCAGCAGAACCGTCATCGTCGTGCCCTCACCGGGTGTCGACGTGGCGTGCAGGGTACCGTCATGCAGTTCGACGAGTCCCTTGACGATGGAAAGTCCCAGGCCGGTGCCTTCATAGCGGCGATCGAGCCCGTCGTTGGCCTGGAAGAAGGGCTCGCCGAGACGCTTGATGGCGTCCTCGTCCATGCCAATGCCCTTGTCCTCGACCGAAATGTTGATGTGTCCGCCCTGCCGCTTCACCGACACCCGGACGACCGAGTGCTCGTGGCTGAATTTCACGGCGTTGGACAACAGGTTGATCAGAATCTGCCGGCAGGCGCGCTCATCGGCGAACAGCTGCGGCAGACCGCGACCGATCTCCGTCATCAGCCGCACCTTCTTGCCGCGCGCCATCGGATCGACGATCTGGAGGCACGGATCGAGCAGGGTATCGGGCTGGAACGGCTCGGCCTGCAGCTCGAACTTGCCGGCCTCGATGCGCGACATGTCGAGCAGCATGTTGACGATCTCGATGAGATGGCGACCGCTCTGGTGGATGAGGCCCGCATATTCCTTGTGTGCGGGCGGCAGTTCACCGACGACGCCCGAGGTCATCATTTCGGAGAAGCCGACGATGGCGTTGAGCGGCGTCCGCAGCTCGTGTCCGATGGTTGCGAGGAAGCGCGACTTGGCCATCGATGCATCCTCGGCGGATTTGCGGGCCTGCAGCATCTCGCTGACCTGGTCCTTCTGCGCTGTCACGTCACGCAGCAGCGCCACTACCTCGTGCCGGCTGGCCAGGGCCTCGCCATCGATGACCGGCGACAGCACGATTTCGATCCACGAAAATTGCGGCACGCCCGCCGGGGCCTTCGGATCGTCGTGCCGCATTCGGATTTCGACCGTTCGAATCTGACCATCCTCGTTGGCATCCGCAAAGGCCGTGAGGTAGGCGGGCCGATCGAGGACATGGATACGATCAATGATGCCGGTGCCCGAGAGCTCGAAGCGCTGGCAGCCGAACAGCTTTTCCGAGGACCGCGAGGCAAAGAGCAGCGAGCCGTCGCTCGCAAAGCGCATCACCGCATCCTGCACATGCTCGATAAGGTGCCGGTAGGCGTTGATCTGGGCCTTCTCGTACACTTCGAACACGCTGTTCAGCCGGTTGGCCGAGTGCGCGACGATCAGGGCAGTAGCGAGGAAGGCCAGCCCGGCGATCAGCCCGAATTCAGGCCGGAAGGCTTCCGGCCAGCGGAGCCAGCCGGCGGACCCGAGGGCGGCGAAGGCCACCACGATGCCCATGCCGATCCAGCTGCGCAGCTTGGCGGGCGAGCGCGCGAGAAGCGACGCATGCACCGGGGCGAGAAGCGCAATGGCCAGGCCGAAATCGGCCACTGCCGGATCGACCACCGTCAGCAGCATGCCGGTCAGCAGCGTACCGTAGATCTGCCCTTCGGCGGCCTCTTCGTACTGGGCGCGCTGGTGCAGCGTGAGGGTCAGGAAGCCGACCGCCAGTCCCAGCATGTTGAGAATGAACGGCAGCTGCATGCCCTGCAGCAGCAGATAGAGCGACACCGGCAGCCCGAGGGCACTGACAATGAGGATGAGGCGCGCGTTCGTCGCGATGGCCTTGCGGCGCAGTGCCTCGGGCCTGCCGCCCGGTGCCGATGAAGGCTCGGAGCCGCCCGCCACCCAAGTGATGAGGCTACGCATTACAAAAAAACTCTCAACCCGGACGCCTTCTTCTTGGTCGCGAGGTTCCACTCAAGGACCTAAGACGGGTTTAAGAGAACCGGGCTCCAGCGGCCGCAGGTGGCGATCTGATGGCGGACGGGGCCGCTTTCTCCCCCTAGCGTAAACAAGAGGTTGCGGGCGGACCGCGTCAAACTGCGGGTGCAATTGATTCAAATTGTATCGATTGGCCGAAAGCCCTCTTAAGCGCCCCCGCCTAGCTTCAGCGGCGACAGGCAGCGAGGGATTGCCTGTGTTGGGGCACTTCTCATGTTCATCCTCCGATCGGCATTCTGGCTCACCGTCGCGTACATCGCGATCGGGCCGAAGAACGTCGACCTGGGTGCGACGGCGACCGAACTGTCGGCACAGGCCCTGGCGGCCGGCCAGCAGGTCATCGTCGAGCAGATCATGAAAACCGAGTGCACCAGCATCGAATGCATCGGCGGCAAAGCCATCGTTGCCGCCGCTATGCCCGCTACCCCGTCCGTCGACTCTTCCATGCAGGATTCGTCGAAATCTCCGGTCCCCTTCCCCCGACCGAGACCGGATTGGATGGGTTAATCCAGGGGTCGCGTCACTTCCCCCGACGCTACTCCAAGCGACCTCTGGTCTGGCCACAAGCTCGCTGCCCCGAGCTTGTGGCCTTCTTCTTTTCTGCCGTCAGATGAGCGGGACCAGGATCGAGCACGCCAGCTCGCCGGGCTGCGCTCGGCCGGGCGGTACACGATATACTTCCAGCGCCGGATCGTCGGCCATGGTGTAGCGATTGGTCTGCGACGCCCAGTTGTCGAGGATCATGCTGTACGAGCTGCCGATGGTTTCGCTGTAGTCGCCGCGATGCTCGAGCGCGGCGTAAAGACCCGGCCGCGTGCTCTGCAGGTGCAGGCCAGTTCCCTCGACGACACCAGCGGACATCGCGGGCAATCCGGTGATGCAGCAATCGTATCTGATCTGGCTCGCTGGGGTGAACCTCGGGTCATCGTAAGTACACCCGATGAACAGCGCCGTCGGTGCGGCCGCGAACCGATCCGGTAATCGCCCCAGGAAGTCCTGCCATTTCGCCTCTATCTCGGCGAGCGGGCCAAAATAGCGCCGGGCAAAACAAGTCAGCGACTCGCGCTCGTGGACGGTGACGCGACGATCCGCGAGATGCGCGGTGGGCCAGTGAGGCCAATGTTCGTGGTCCTTGCGGAACCGGCTGGGTGACGTGCCGAAGCGATCGGCGAAGGCCCGGTTGAAGGAGCCCTGGCTCGCGTAGCCCAGCCCGTGCGCAACCTCGCCCACCGTCTCCCGGGTCCAGCGCAGCCGCATTGCCGCAAGGTCCACCCGGATGCGGCGAAGATAGCCACCGGGCGTTTCTCCGGTTTCCTCAAGGAACAGGTGATGCAGGCGATATCGGGACAGCCCGACCTGCGCCGCGATGGCCACATGGTCGATGCTGTCGGTCATCTGCTCTTCGAGCAGCCGCATCGCCTGCGCAACGCGTGAGTCCACCCCTCGGTCCTCGACAAACGCTCCGGGCTGCAAGTTGAACAAATCGGCGGCCGGCAGCAAGGGGGGACAAAAACGGCCCGGGCAGGCCTGCTAGCGTTCCGACACTGACCCGCTGCCCGACGGCATGCGGCGATCCCGGAGGCATCCATGAAGCTGCGTCTCGCTACCGTGTTGACCCTTGCAGGGCTCGGCTATGGCCTCCCATCGTCGGCCGCGCTTGCCGAGACGACCTCGGCAATCTGTCCTCCGGCTTCACTCACCGACGTCGGTGTCGTCTGTACGCCCCCATCGGTCGCCGTCAGCCTGATCGAGCAGAACGCTGGCCCTACGCCAGCCGACATCGCATTCGCCCCTGGTCCGGAGCAGGACAACAGTCGCGACGGTTCCAGTGATCCAGATGCCAGCAGCGGACCACCATCATCGGACGATCAAGACCCGCCCCTGGGAGGCGGAGATGACTGGGAAGACGGCGATGACTGGACAGGCGAAGACGGCTGGGAAGACGAGGACGGGTGGGAAGACGAAGACGGCTGGGAAGATGAGGACAGTTGGGAGGACGATGATTGGGAAGACGAGGGCGGCGACGGCGGCGGCGATGAAGGCGACTGGGAGTATGGCGGCGATGACGAAGATCACGGCGGGTGGGAAGATGAAGCGCCTTAGTTCCGCCTCCGACAACCACGCGCCGGAAGCCGTCAGAAGACTTGGTTTCGCCACTGCGATTCTCATGGGGCTTGGGGGTATTTCGGCCGCGCCGACGACTCTGGCGGCAGACCTGCCGGGCCCTTGCAGCTTCGAGGTATCGGGATCATCCGGTTCGGAAATCTGCCCCCCGCAAGCGACCTCGCCCCAAACAGTTCCGAAACGCGCGGCCCCGCCCCGCGACCTGCCTCCGTCACCGACAGTGCCGGAATCGCTGATCGTGCCGGATCCGTCACCGCCGGGCCGCGACGACGAGCCTCGCCCGCTGCCCATGGATGACTAGAGAGATCGCTGCCGGCCGGCGAGTGTCGGCATGGCAGCCCGAGCTGGGCGCGGCCCTGACCCGGTGCCCCAGGCGCCGCTGCTTCTGCAGCGGCGCTTTCTTGTTCGAGGCACGCCCGAGGCCGTCAGCAGAGGCATAGTGGCCGCAGCGACCTGCCGATCTGCCCGATCGGACTTCAATCCGGCGCCGCCGTCGACTATGTGATGGCCATGAGCACGCCGCAGGCATTTGCCGAGATCGAAGACAACCTCGCCTTCCTCGACGACTGGGAGGACCGCTATCGCTATCTCATCGAGCTGGGACAGGCGCTGCCGCCGCTCGACGCCGAGGAGCGGAACGCGGCGAACAAGGTGCATGGCTGCATATCGCAGGTCTGGCTGGTGTCGGAGCGCGACGGCGACACCCTGCGATATCGCGGCGAGTCCGATGCGATGATCGTGCGCGGCCTCGTCGCCGTGCTGATTGCGCTCTACTCCGATCGCAGTGCCACCGAGATCGCCGAGACCGACGCGATCGCCATCTTCGACCGGCTGGGGCTGCGCGAACATCTCACCACCCAGCGCTCGAACGGACTGGTTGCGATGGTCAACCGCATCCGGTCCGAAGCCAAGGCCGTGGCGGGCTGATCATTCGAAGACAGTGGGCCGCGCCCCCTTGCCGAGCCAGGCACGGCGACGGCGAGTTTCCGATCCCGTCGCGGCGGCGGCGAGACCGAAGTGACGAGCCAACTGATCGAGGCCGATGCGCAGCACCAGCTTTGCGCTTCGCCGGGGCCAGCCGCGTTCGCTTTCGATAGCCTGCAGGCCCTTGAGAAGACCGCAGACATCCATCACCACGTCGGCGCAATCTCGCGGCAGCACAGCCGCGATCTCGGCGAGCGAACGACGCGCGTCCGCCGCCATGTCGGTGATTTCTGCAGCCTGCCCCGGACCGCCTCCAGCCGTGTGGGCGGCACTGTAGCTCATGGTGACGCGAGGCTGCAGCCGCGCCCGCTCGACAAGGCGGCGGACACGCTCGCCGGCTTCCACCTGATGCGGTTCGAGAAACGCCGCCTCGCCGGCACTGGACGCGGCCAGCCGGGCGAGCGGGCTCTCTGCCAGATTGAGTGTGACCCCGTCGGCGCGCCGAACCTCTTGGCGATGCTGGGCGGCGAAGATGTCGGGGACCAGCATCTGGCGCCTGAGCCACGTTCGCGCCTCGGTCGTCGCCGCACAGGCATCGCCGCGACTCACCAGGACCCCAGCGGAGACCAGTTCGCGGACGTCTGTGACGGGCAGCGACACACGGTCTGGACTCGGAACCTCGAAGGCATCGCCGACTCGCTGCGCCAAGGCCCCGGAGCGTAAGGCGCGCACGAAGCGGAATTGTCGGTTGCCAGGCTTCATCACAGCGCACCCAGTTCGGACTTCAGCGTTTCTTCGAGCCGGACCAGTTCGTCGTCGAGGGCGGGATCGTCCCGCAGGTCCTCGACCAGCGCGCAGGCGTGGGCGACGGTGGTGCGGTCCCGGCGAAAGTAGCGGCCGACCTGCAGGTAGTTTCGCTGCAGCACGACGTGCACAAGGTACATCGCGATCTGCCGCGCCTGGGCCACGGGCGCCTCGCAGCGGGAGGTGTGAAAGAACATCGGCACGGGCACGCTGCGCGCCGCCGCGACGGCTCGCACAACCCGCTCCGCCGCCGGATCGGCCGGCGCGGCCGTGTCGAAGGCGAAAACCTCAGCGGTACCGCGCCTCGACGCCTGCGCCCTCTCCCCGAGCGCCAATGCCCGCAACATTCCCCACCTCACACATAGGAGTTTATTCCTATACACTCCCATCGGGAAGCCAGGTGGGGATAAGTCTGGCGACGGCAGCCGCAGGAAACGAAACGGCCGCCCACCGGGGCGGCCGCGACGGGCAGAGGCCAGGCTGCAATCAGGCGGCGGACTTTCGCCCCAGGCCATTGTCCTTGGCCAGCCGCGAGCGGGTGGCCGAGTAGTTGGGTGCAACCATGGGGTAGTCGGCCGGCAGGCCCCACTTCTCCCGGTATTCCTCGGGCGAGAGGTCATAGTGGGTCCGCAGGTGCCGCTTCAGCGACTTGAATTTCTTGCCGTCCTCGAGACAGACGATGTAGTCGGGCGCGATCGACTTCTTCACCGGCACGGCCGGGCGCAGCTCTTCCACGACCTCCGGCACCGACCCGGCGCGCAATGCCGAAAGAGCGGAGTGCACATCCGCAATCAGCTTGGGCAGATCAGACACGCTCAATGCGTTGTGGCTTACAAAAGCGCAGACAATATCGGCGCTCAGATCAATGATATCGATATCATTATCCATCCCTTCGACCGTCATGTCGCTCATTGCGCGTCCCTTTGTCTGTTGATCTGCTGTCTGATGGGTCGAGACCCGACGACTTCAACTGCCTTCTACGGGCATTCGACTGGCAAGGCAACCGCCGCCGCTACAACTAAAGTCAAATGAATGAGTGCAATTTTTACCTTTTCAGTCTTGCCGCGGCTCATTGGCATCAAGATCATTGACCCGGGTCTCGGCGCCCGGCCGAATACCGGCCAGCAAGGCGGCCCGCGCCAGCAGATGGGCAGAAATCGGTGTGGTCAGCAGGATGAAGAGGATGCCGAGGATCGCTCGAAGCGCCACCGCGACATCCAAAGAGGCCAGGCCGGCAGCCAGCAAGGCCATTCCAGCGGCAACGGCGCCGGCCTTGGATGCGGCGTGCATGCGCGTGTAGAGGTCCGGCAGACGTACGATACCAACCGCCGCCAGCAGGGCAAACAAACACCCGGCCAACAGTAATATTGCAGCAATATAGTAGACGATGCCGGCGAGGATCATCTTGACTCCTCTGCCCCGCCGGCCGGAGGCAGCCGGCGGCTGAGCAGGTAGCGGGCAAACGCCACCGTGGAAAGAAAGCCCACCAGCCCGATGGCAATGGCGATATCGAGGTACAGCGCGAAGCCAGTCCGGATGGCGAAGGTGGCGATGTAGCCGATGGCAAGCGTGGTGATGAGGTCGAGCGCGAGGATGCGGTCGGCGAGCGACGGGCCGCGCACGAGCCGGACCACCGCCAGCGCCATCGCCACGGTCAGGACGACGAGCGAGACCGTGGTCGCGTGGAGCAGCACTTCGGCCCCGCTCATCGGTGCAGCTCCAGTATCCGCGCCTCGAAACCGGTAGCGATCTCCGCGATCAGCGCCTCGCGGTCAGCGAACGAGATGGCGTGGACATAGAGGAACCGGCGATCGTCCGACACGTCGATGGTGAGTGTGCCGGGGGTCAGTGTCACGAGGTTGGCCAACAGGGCGATATCGGCGTCGCGCGTCACGGTCAGGGGATAGGCGACGATGCCCGGGGAGAGGTGGCGATGCATGTCGGGCCGGGCGACGAGGATCGCCACACGCACGGCGCTGACCAGCAGCTCCTTGAGGAAGAAACCGCCCAGCGCCAGCAGCAGGATGGCGCGACGCAGGAGACCGGGCCGCTCCACCCGATCGCGGATGACGAACAGCGCCAGCCCCGCGATCGCTGCGCCGAACAGCAGGGCCGGAACGGTGAAGCTGCCGGTGGCGACGGCCCAGCCCACCGCCAGCACGAGCGTGAGGAACAGGAAGTTCATGGCGCCTCCCCGGCGAGCCCGGTCGCGGCAATGTAGGCGCCGGGCGACAGCAGATCTGCGGCAGCCGCCCGCCCCAGATTGAGCAGCGGTTCAGGAAACAGGCCGACGAGCACCACCGCCAGCGTCAGCAGGCTCGCCGCACCGAGGCCGAACCATGTCTCGCGGCGGGTCAGGCGCCGCAGGCCGGGGTTCGCCGCTTCGGACTGCGCGCCCTCAGGGCCCGAACGCCAGAATACATGCGCCCATAGCCGGGTGCCGGCGATCAGGGTCAGCAGGGCATTGAGCAGCAGCGCGGCGGCGATGGCGAGCGACCAGGGCTCAATGCTTCTCTCAACGATCCCGGCCCCATCGAGCCCCGATTCAAGCAGCAGGAGCTTCGGCCAGAAGCCAAGAAAGGGTGGCACGCCCGAGACGGCCAGCACGAGGACGAAGAACAGGATCGAAATCGGCGCATTGGCGGCGTAGAGCCCTCCCATGTCGTGGGTGTCCGTTGCGCCGGTGGCCTTCTCGATCAGTCCGGCCACGAGATAGAGGGCGGTGATCGTCAACAGTGCATGGACGATGTAGGTCGCCGTGCCGGCAATGCCGCTGCCGTCGGCAAGCGCAATGCCGGCCAATGCCGCGCCGATACCGCCGACGACGAGAAAGCCAACGGCCCGCCGCAGGTTGGTTTCGGCAATGGCTCCCAGCGGGCCGAGCAGCAGGGTGGCCACGGCAACCACCGCGATCACCGGCTCCAGTATCTCGCGGCTCGCCGGCAGCAGCAGCACCAGCGTGCGCAGCAGTGCGTAGATGCCGACCTTGGTCAGCAGCCCGCCGAGCAGCGCCGAAATCGCCGGCGGCGGCGTGTGGTAGGATGCGGGCAGCCAGCCGTTGACCGGGAAGGCAGCCGCCTTCATGCCGAAGGCGAGCAGGAACAGCGCGGCAACCGCTGCCATGGGCGCCGGATCGGCGCGCCCCGCAACCCGCGCGATATCGGCCATGTTGAGCGTCCCGAGCAGGCCGTAAAGCAGCCCCACCGCCAGGAGGAACAGGGCCGTGGCGATGAAGTTGAGGAAGCCGTACTTGATCGTGCCATCAAGTTGCAGGCTGCGGCCGCCCAGCACCATCAGCCCGAACGAGGAGATCAGCATCACCTCGAACCAGACGTAGAGGTTGAACAGGTCGCCGGTGAGAAAGGCGCCCGAAACGCCCGCCAGCAGCAACAGCAGGAGCGGATAGAAGCCATCGCGCCGGGCGGTCTCCGGCAGGTCCATCTGGGCGTAGATGAGGACGACAAATGTCACCGACGCCGCGACCAACGCGAAGCCCGCTCCCATGGCGTCGACGGTGAAACTGATGCCGAAGGGCGGCAGCCAGTTTCCCATGGTCATCGACATCGGGCCAGTCGCCAGCGCACGGCGGAGCAGCTCGACATCGGCGGCGATGATCGCCGCGACGACAAGGGCGGCAAACAGCCAGGGGAAGACGCGCACGCCCCACAGCATCACCAGAAGAGCGGCGCCGATCAGCGGCAGCAGCACGGGAAAGACGATGATCCAGTCGGCAGCGGCGGTGACGGTTTCCAGCATCAGTAGCTCAGTGGCGGGTTCGGCCCGCCCTTGGGCTCGGCGAGCCGCAGCTTGTCGGTGTCGTCCGCGTCGAGCGTCGCATAGGCCCTGAAGGAGAGAACCAGCAGGAACGCGAACATCGAAAAGCCGATGACGATGGCGGTCAGGATCAGCGCCTGCGGCAGCGGGTTGGCGGAGCCCAAAGGCGGCGTGCTCATCCCCTCGGGCACGATGGGGGGCACGGCTTGCACCAGCCGGCCAGCCACGAGAATCACCAGATTGATCGCATTCCCCATCAGCGTCAGTCCCAGCAGCATGCGCACCAGCGAGCGCGCCAGGAGCAGATAGATGCCGCCGACGAACAGGATGCCGATCAGGACGGCTACGGCGTACTCCATCAGCTTTCGCCGCCCCCGTCCTCGAGCGCCAGTGCGATAGCCGAAATGGTGCCCAGCACCACGAAGTAGACACCGATGTCGAAGACCATCGGCGTGGACAGCGCGACGGCGGTTTCGCCGATGTTGAACTCGGACCAGAGGCTCCGCAAGGAACGGGGCCCCGACGCCCGCGCCACCATGCCCGGGCCCATGGCGATGCCGTAGATGGCGATGGCCGAGGCAGCGATCAGACCGCCGATGAAGCCGCCGCCCGGATCGTTGTGGCCACGCAGCGTCACGAAGGCGGAAAATACCAGCATCACCAGAGTGATCAGCGGCGCGACCGTGCGGAAGATCAGCGTGCTCATGCGCGCTTCTCCCGTCCTCGCCGCGCGGCGCGCAGCAGGGCCAGGATGCCGATGCCAGCAGTCATCACGACAGTGATCTCGCCGAGCGTATCGAGCCCGCGGAAGTCGACGATGATCACATTGACGACGTTGCGCCCATGGGCGAGCGGCGCACTGCTGGCGTTGAAGAAGTCGCTCAGGCGGGTATCGAATACGCCGTTCAGCACGGAGAAAAGCAGCGCGGTGAGCCCGAGCCCGCACAGCAGCGCAATGCCCCCGTCGCGCGCTAGATCCTCCAACCCGCGCGGATCTTCCCGGTCGAGCCGCAGCCGCGTCATTACCAGCGCCAGGATGACCACCGACAGGGCCTCGACCATGAACTGGGTGAAGGCGAGGTCGGGCGCGCCGAACAGCAGGTAGAGCAACGCAACGGCCAGCCCCTGCACGCCGAGGGCGAGGATGGCGAAGAGCCGCGTGCGGGCGAGGACGACCGATAGTGCCCCTGCCGCCGCCAGCCCGATCGCGCCCCACTCGTAGGCAGTGAGCGAAGGGAATGCCGGCAATTGCGGCAGGCCATTGAGCGCCAGCAGCGGCACGATTATGGCGGCCGCCAGTGCTGCAAAAACGACCACCAGATAGAGCTCGAGCCGACCGTGATGCAGCAGGCGCGTAACGGCGCCGGAGAAGCGGATCAGCCCGAACATCAACCCATCGAAGCTTCGATCGAGGCTCCAACCCTGCCCCTCGCCATTGCGCCGCAGCAGGCTTCGAATGGCGTCGAGCCGCCAGTAGACAAGGCCGGAGAAATCGCGGCCCAGCGCCAGATGGACGGCAACCGGGGCTCCGCCTGCGGCCGAGGCCGCCGGCGAGAGCAGCATGTCGGCAAGCCAGCCGGTGGCAAAGCCTGCGGCAATGCCCAGCCCGCCGAGGATCGCGGGGCCCGCCAGCAGTCCAGGCCCCGCCTCATGCGGGGACTTCGGCACCGGCACGAACGGCCCCATGAAGGGCCGCAGGGCCACCGCCAGCGCGGCTGCCGCCACCAGCGCGTTGCCGGCGACGAGAACGGCCAGAACCAGCAGCGTTTCGCCGCCGCCGGAGGTGGCAGCGGCATACATTTCCTCTTTGGCGAAAAAGCCCAGCAGCGGCGGCAGACCCAGCATCGAGGCGGCGGCGGCGATGGCGACGATGAAGGTGATCGGCAGGCGGTCGCGGAGCCCGCCCGGCGCGGGGAGGCCCCGGGAGCCCGTCCCGTGGCCGACGCTGCCGACGAAGAGGGACAGCGCCGCTTTGTAGGGGGCGGGGGCCGCGAAATAGATCATCTCAGCCAGCAGAGCGACTTCGCTGCCGATGCCAATGGGCAGCACCAACAAGCCAAACGAGGCGAGGGGGGGCTGCGCCAGCGCCCGCCTCGGGTCGGTCTGGCTGAGCGCCTGCACCGCGCCCCAGAGCATCGTTGCGCCGCCGAAGACTACCAGAATGCCGGTCCACAGCGCCGAGCCGCCGAGCGAGGGGTTCAGCCGGGCGAGGAGATAGACGCCACCCTGCACCATGGCAGCGGAATGCAGAAATGCCGACACCGGGGTCGGTGCCTCCATGGCGTTGGGCAGCCAGAAATGGAACGGGACCTGCGCCGATTTCGTGAAGGCTGCCAACAGGATAAGGGGCAGGATGACGAGGTAGGCGGAGTGGCCGGCGAGCTCCAGCGGGCCACCATTGATGCCGCTCAGGTTCCAGCTGCCGGTGAGCCGCTGCATCAGGATGGCGGCGACGAGCAGGGCCAGGCCGCCGACCAGCGTCACCACCAGCGCCTGGGTGGCGGCGCGACGGGCGGCCTGTCGGGTGTGATCGAAGCCGATCAGGAGGAACGAGGTGACCGTGGTCAGTTCCCAAAAAGCGTACAGCGCCAAGGTGTTATCAGCGAGGACGAGACCGAGCATGGCGCCGGTGAAGAGCAGCAGGAAGCTCAGGAAGCGGGCCTGATGCGGATGGCCTTTGAGGTAGCCGCCGGAGTAGACCAGGATGAGGCAGCCGATACCCGAAATACACAATGCAAACAACAGGCTAAGGCCATCGACGAAGAAGCTCAGCGACAGGCCATGGGCGCGGGCCCAATCGAAGGCGATGGTGAGGTTCTGGCCGGCGGCGATCTGCGGTAGAAGCTGCAGCAACAGGACGAAAGCGATTGCGGGAACGAGGGCCATAACCCACCCTGTCCAAGCCCGGAACAGCTTGTGAATCAACGGCGTAATCGCCGCCGCAAGGAACGGCGCGAGGACGGCAAAGGCCACTACGATTTCGCTCGAGAGCGCCATGGCGTCCGGTTTGGGGATTCGGGCCGGGCGAGCTTAGCGGCTGCGGCCTTGGCGGCAAGGAGAACCCGGCGGTTCGGGGCGGATGGGGTGCGATTGCCACAGGATAGTGAAGCGGCTAAGGGCTCGGGACATCCCCGGAAGAGATTGCCATGACTGAGAAATCGCCGCCGATCGCTGCCCGCCGCCCGCATGCCGACACCCGGCACGGGGTGACGCGGGAGGATCCGTATCACTGGCTGCGGGCGGAGAACTGGCAGGAGGTGATGCAGAAGCCGGAGGCGCTGGACCCCGAAATAGAACGATATCTGCGGGCCGAAAACGACTGGTTTTCGACGAACTTCGAGCGGCCGATGGAAAGCAGCATCCAGTCGGTCAACGCGGAAATCCGCGGGCGGATGAAAGAGGACGATTCCGGCGCCCCGAGTCCAGATGGCCCGTGGGCATACAACCATCGCATGGTCGAGGGTGAACAATACCCCGTGCTTGTTCGCACTCCACGCAACGGTGGTCCCGAGCAGATCCTGCTCGACTGCAATGTCGAAGCGAACGGGACCTACTTCGGCTTCGGCGGTGCCGACCACGACCCGTCGCACCGGCTGCTGGCCTGGATGGCGGACCGGCAGGGATCGGAATTCTACACGCTGAGCATCCGCGATCTCGAGACCGGCAAGGACACCGGCGAGGTGCTGGAGGAGGTCGGCGGGGGCGGCATCTGGTCGGCCGACAGCAAGAGCCTCTACTATATCGAACTGGACGACAGCCACCGGCCGTTCCGGGTGCGGCGGCATGTGCTGGGGACGGCGCAGGCGGACGACGAGATCGTCTACGAGGAGGCCGATCCGGGGTTCTTCGTAGGGGTCGACAAGACGCTGAGCGAGCGGTTCATCGTCATCGACGTCAACGACCACGTCACCTCCGAGGCGTGGCTGATCGACACCCGCAATCCCGGACCGCCGCGGCTGGTGTCCAAGCGGGTCAGCGAGCGCGAATACGACGTCGACGAAGGCAACGGGGTGCTTTACCTGCTCACCAATGCGGACGGGGCGGAGGACTTCAAGATCGTCACCGCGCCGGCCGACAGCCCCGATTCGACGAACTGGGTCGACCTCGTGCCGCACCGGCCGGGGGTCCTGATCCTCGACGTCTTCGTGATCCGCGACCACCTGCTGCGGCTGGAGCGCGAGGACGGGCTGCCGCGCATCGTGGTGCGCGAACTCGCCACCGGGGCGGAGTGGAACGTGGCCTTTGACGAGGAGGCCTATTCGCTGAGCATGTCGCCCGGCTACGAGTTCG
>Ga0066256_1003211_pt1 | contig 16195 bp, 13 predicted proteins | sample ThiBio_1000_biof_FD_87107 | JGI IMG/M metagenome (GOLD analysis project Ga0066256, IMG submission 87107) | Wastewater bioreactor microbial communities from Cape Town, South Africa - Thiocy_expt_1000_biof (version 2) | ecosystem: Engineered > Bioreactor > Thiocyanate-remediating >...
AGCTCCCGGAAGGGCCACGACGGCGGCGTGTACTTCAACTGCCAGGGTGTGACTACGCTGACCTCCCTGGCGCCGTCCGGCAAAACGCCCACATGGCCGCAAGCAGGCGGTCTGACGCAGTGGGTGGTGGGCACCAACCTGGTGGATGCGTTGGGAGTGCAGATGCAGAGGAATAGCAACGCCAGCGTGGTGTACGACTGCGCCATCGTGGCCGTCAACTACACGCACCTGCAATTCGTCACGCCAGCGCTGACGCCCGGCAACTACTACGTGTTTGCCTTCTACCCGGCCGTCTGGGCACCTGGCATTCAAACGACCCCTTTGGCAGGACAACGGAGCCAGTTTTATGGCGTTACAGCCACCGTGGCCGCGCCGCCGAGTGCAACCCGCACGCCGTCCACCACCCCCTCCGTCACTGTGTCGCCCACGCTTGGTGGTGCACCATCGGACTCGCCAACCCCCTCGCTGATTGCCTCCACCTCGCCGTCTGAGAGCCCCGCGGCGTCCGAGACGCCTACTCCTGCAAGTACCTTTGGCAACGCACAGCGCCCTTCTAGTTACCCTCGCCCACTTAACTTACCCGCGCGCCTTGCCTCCCTGAATTGCAGTGGTATTGCCCTCCAACTCGCCGCCCGCGGCCTCCAGCAGCCCTGTCGGCGCGTCCGCCTCCAACACGCCGTCTGGCACGCCACCAGGCACGCCGTCTGGCACGGCACCCGGCACGCCGTCCCGCACGCCCACCGCCAGCACGTCCGCGTTGCCGACGCCACTCTCTGTCAACTTGCCGGCCTCCGTCGTGTTCCAGCTGGGGCTGGTCGTGCCGGGCGACATGCCTCCCGACACCATCGTGTCCACCGTCACCGGCTTCCGTGGCGTGTTTGTTGGCCTGTTCACTGACATCCTGGACGTGGGCGCCGCCGCCGTCACGCGCATGCTGCTATGGCTACCTGACTGCACCGCGGTGGAACTGGACCCGCGGCCGCAGTTTGACGGCCCGCGCCCACCCTCCACCGCGGGCGGCATGGTGAACCTTGTGTGCACGCCCAACGCCACGCGCGTCGTGGTGTCAGTGCTGGTGGACACGTCGTTGCTGCCGCCGCCGGCAGACCCGGGTCAGTCCACCAATGACGTGGCAGTGGCGGCTGTGACGCGCGTGTTCACCAACACCACGCGCTACGCTGTCTCGGTGGGCACGGTGTACACGTCGTGGGAGGCGGCCGTGAACGTGTCCTCCGGCCCCGCCGCTCGTACCGTGGACCTCATGTATGCCGGCGTCAGCAGTGCGCCGCCGCCGCCAAGCCGGCGCAACTTGTTTGGCGCCGCCCTGGCCGTCGCGTTGGTGGCGGCAGCATTCATCCTCCTGCTGTTTGTGCTGCGCAACCGCAAGTGCCGCTGCCGCTCCGCCCCGGCGCCGGTGGCCGCGGTGTACCGGTATGATGGCGGTGACAAGGCGGCTGGCCCAGCTGCATCTGCCGTGGTGGCGAGTGCGCCACCCACGGCCCCTGATGCCGCCGACGCGGCGGCGCAGGATCCTGTGTAACCTCCTTGTAATATTTTTGCTGCTGTGTCCCACTGCCTAGAGGTGATTTGTTTACTCTGTGTTCCACCTCGGACGTCAGCACGGCGGCCAGCCGCATGCATCCAGTTTCATGACGCGTTCAGCGCCAGAACCGTGTCGTGTGCACACGCTTGAACAGACGCGCGGCGTGTGCAAAGGTTGGATAGCGAAATTCAATGCAGTGCATAGCACTAGGTGCTCGCGGCAGGTGTCACAGCCGCCGCAGTGGTCGCGGCGGCCGCCCGCCACTCGACGTCCAGCTGGTGCAGGGCCAGCGCGCGCGCCGCCAGTGTGGGGCCCAGCGCGCGCGCCAGCTGCGTGTAGTCCACCGTGATGATGCCGTTGCGCAGTAAGTGGTCCCATGGGCCAGGGGACATGTCTTTGTAGTACACTTTGTGCACACTCTCTCGCAGCGACTTGTTGTGCCGGTGGGGCGCCACCACAACCCATACCGGTACTGGTTTGGAGGCGTCTTCACCTTTGTCGGTTGTGATGTGGACGCCTGCGTGCTGCAGCGCCTCTTCCACCTCCACCGGCGACAAGGGCGCCGCATCATTGGCGCCTGGGCGAGGCGCCAACACGTGGAACGCAAATGACGCGGCTGTGTCTGTGCTGTCCGCACCTTTGGCGCCCGCCGGCGTCCACACTGGCATGTCGCAAGATACCACCTGCTGCCGCAATACTGCGGTGTCGTGTGCGTGAAGGCTCCAGACGTCATCCACCGTCAGCGCTGGCGCCGGCACCATGTCGTGACTGTCGCTATGATGCCGATGCACCTTGTTTGCTGCCACCCGCAGCCGCAGCCATGCTGCCAAGAACGACTCCAACGCGGTACCACCACACGCGTCGTCATCAGTCCCTGCCGCCAACAGCGCGTCAATGGCGCTGCCCAGCTCGGTACCTGCGCCGCACCGGCCACGGAACTCCGACAGCTGGTACACAGTGAGGTGCGGCTGCGCTGAGCAGTCACCCCGTTCACCGTTCTTGGCGTACACAAACAGCCCCTCCGCGATGCGCTGCATCACCCCCTTGGTGTCGCCGGGGACTGGCTTGCGACCGGAGTCAATCCTCCCCGCCAGCACGGCGGTCACATGGCACAGGTCAACGGGGACCACGTGACGCTGCACAAGCGCGTGCAATGCTGGCACCGTCACCGACTCACCCGTGGCACGCAGGTGCGCCCACGCGTCGCGTACATACTCCAGCGTGCGCGGGTGGCCACATGCGTCGCTGATGGCAATGCGCACCGCGCGCGGCAGGTTGATGACGTCGTCTGCAGGACACACCGCCGCGCACAGCATGCGCTCTGCCGCATCTTGTGCAATCGGCGCCAGGTGCAGGTATGCTGCAGGCACAGAGCACGAATACAGTTCGTTGTCCCCCGTTAGACCATAGTAGCCATCCCCGTCCTGCACCATGGCCACTGCTTTGTATTTACTCGCCCCCCGAAACAACTCCCGCCCAATGAGCTCCAACGGGTTGCCCAACAACAATTGTTGTGCTGCCTGGGAGGGCACCCGCCCTGCCCCACCAGCGTCATCGGCCAGCAGCACGATGCCGGCGCGACCCACGCCTTCTTTCCGCAGTGCGTACAGGCAGCACTTGATTGCAGTATTGGGACAGCGGTGGTAGAAGTTGGTGGTGTCTGCCTGCAGACGGGCGTAGAACGCGTCCAGCGCCAGTGGCTCGCCTGCCGGGTCCACAAAGAAGCTGTACAAGATGCGCGTTGCGAGGCCGGCGTCCACGTACTCATCATAGGTGGCTGGCGCCAGCGGCATTGCGTCGTTGTAGGCCACGTACACCGGCACGCTGGCATTCAGCATGGATGCGGTGTCGGCGTCATGGCAGGTGTCTGCCGACCAGGCGGCAGTGGTGGATAAGCATGCCAGCGTCTGCAGGAACAGCGTCTTGCCGCACCCGGGTGAGCACTGCGCTACCACCAGCGTGTTGGTGTAGCGGTCATCGACAGGATAGTCCCCATCAAGCTCGTCAGCGCCAAAGCGCTGCGTTGCAAACACGGCTGCGGTGGCGCGGATAACAGGCAAACGCTCACCTACCGCCTCTGCCATGGCGCTGGCTGAGATCGTGCCGTCCGGCGCCATCAGACGCTGCCCGCTGAGCAGCTGGCCAGGGGGGAAAGAGGCGGCCAGCAGCGCTGCCCCACGCTTGCGGCTGGCGGCAGGGACGGCGGCGTACACCTTTGTCAACAACGCCGCCGCGTATTCATAAGGATCAAACTTCTTCGTGGCAGCACTTGTTGTGGTAAGCGTGCGGCGCCCAGCGCTGCCGGCGCCAGTCGCGCCAATTGGCGGCACCACCGCAGCAACTCGTGCGGCGGCGGCGGCGGTCCTCGCGGTAACGGGACTCCATACAGTAATGGGTGCGCCGCCATAGCCGCGCAGCACAGGCAGCGTTGTGCCGCGCAGCACAGGCAGCATGGTGCCGCGCATCACGCCTCGTACCACCGCGCCCACAGCGCTGCTGAGCTGCGCCATGATGGTGCTGCACGCGCGCTGCCGCCCAATGACAGTGGCACTCGTCGAGTTGCCAGTATGCAGGCAGCACCGCGTCATGCGCATGCGCCACAATTGCGCTGCCCCATCACCGCTTGCCGAACTGGTGGTGCGGTGCCCCGCAGCCCCGGATCCGAGTTGCCATCCGAGTTGGTGGCAAAGATGCCTGTTGGCGGGCAACTGTGCGTTGGCGGGCAGCGCGCAGCGCGGCAGCGCGGCCACAGCCTTCAATGTCGCGCGTCCGAGGGCGTACTTCATCACAGCAGGCAGACTACCCACACTCTAGCAGACCACAGCATGGTCTGGCAGCTGTATGGCAGCCACTGGAAGCGCGCACAAAGTCACTCACGGCAGTGTGGCCAGGTGGCTTGGCGACGTTGGCGTGGCCAGGTGGCCGCGCGAAGTGCCCGCCTTACATTTTTTTCCGTCGCACTCAACTTGCGCCCTCCCACTCTCTCCATCCAGCCTCCACTCCAACAACACAGCTACCCAAGACCTACAGTTTACATTCATGGTGTCCGTGGTGCATTACCCACCAACGCTGCCAAGTAATAACATAAAACACCATCATCTCTGAGTTCTCTCTCGCCTCCTAGTAGGCTCCTACTACCCCCCCCCCCCCCCCCCCCCCCCCCCCCCCCCCCCCCCCCCCCCCCCCACACACCCGAACGCCCCCCCCCCCGCCCCCCCCCCCCCCCCCCCCCCGGCGCCCTAGCAGCCTCCGGCCCCGCCCCCCCCTCCCCCCCCGCCGCACTGACCGCCTGGGTGCTCCGCGCAGATGCCGCACTGCGCCAACTAGTAGCAGAATGTGACACCTTTGCCGCCGCACGCCTAGCCACCGCAACGGCCGCGGCAGGAGGAGCAGGCGCTCGTGCCGCCACCGCCACCGCCGCCACCGCCGCCGTCGCGCTGCCCGCAATGTCCATGCGCGCCGCCGCGCTGGCATCCACGCTGTGCACCGTGATGCTCGCGGTCGGCGTGGTGTCGCAGCTGGAAGTGGGCACCGGGCGGCCCGACGGCGGGTTTGACGTGCGCCGGGCGGCGCGATTAGAATTGCCCGTGCCCAAGGGACTGGCTGTTGACGCTGCCATGTGCCTCCGAGTAGCTGCCGTCACCACACATGCACACGGCACGCCCACGCCCACGCCCACGCCCACGAACAAACGGCGGTGCGCCACGTGCGTCGCCAACCGCGCCGGCTTGATGACTGCCGTGCTGGCGCCGGTGGCAGCGGTGGTGTGCCACCCAGAGGTGGATGTGCGCGTGCGCAGCCGTGCGGCGGCGGAGGTGCTTGCCGGCGCGCTGCAACTGCAGGCATGGGGCATACCCGCTGACGACACGCTCATAACAACGCTGCGCGCCGCGCTGCCGCCGCGCGAGTGGGCTGGCGCCCTGTTGCAGCTGCTGTGGCACCAGCTGCTGCGTGGCGCGGCCGCGGTGGCGCCAGGCGACACCCTCCCCCGCCCTGCCCTTGACGCTGAGCCACTGCACACGCCGCTGCACCTGCGTCTGCGCGCCGCACCGCTGCTGTCACAATCATTCCTGGCACCCGCGGGTGTGGAGGCGTTGTGCGATGCGGTGGCAGACGCCGTGGACCTAGACAACGCCGCCACGTGCGAGCGCACCGCCGGCCTGGTAGCGGGCATCCTCAGTCAGCCGCCGCCGCACCTGCCATCCCCGGCGCCGTACCTGCACGCTGTCGCCCCGCAGCTGCTGCGTGCGCTGCACGCGCGTGGCGTCCGTGCCGGCTGGCTGCGTCAGATGGCGGCACGCACGCTGGCGGCGGCGCTGGGCGGCCGCGATTACAGCGGCGCGGCATCTAGCCGGGACATTGTAGCTGCCGGGTGGCAGGCCGCCGCAGCATGCCACGCTGCCCTCTTCCCTGGCGCCCCGCCACCCAGCGCCGCCTTTTGTGGCATCGTGTTCCCGTTGGTCGGCGCACTGTTTGCAGCCGTTGTGCCGCCGCCGCTGTCATCGGTGGTGGACACGCAGGCGCTGGGTGAGGCGGTGGAGGGCTGCCATGCACTGCTTACGGCCGGCGGTCTACTCAGCACTGCCGCCGTGCGCCTGCTGCTGCCAGCGGTGCAAGGGCTGCTGGCGGTGTACGCTGCTGCAGCGGGCACTGCCGCGTACGCGTCGCTTGCCTCTGCTGCCTTAGAATGTGCCACCGCCCTGTTGCGCCGCCTGCCACCCCCTGCCGCCGCTGCTGCACTGTGTGCCATTGCCGGCCTGCCCCGCGTTGCTGCTGAGCTTGCGAGTGCCGCCGTAACCACCACCGAGCCTTTTATCGTTCCAACATGCTACCCGCCACCCGCCGTGGTTGTGCGCACACCTGCTGGCGGGCTAGAGCTGCACCATGCAGCCTCACCCGTTGCCACCGCCGCCGCCGCCGCCGCTGTTACTGCTCGCCCCGCGCTCCGCGCTGGCGCGCCGCCGCCCCGTGCATCTGCTGGCGCCATGGCAGACCTGCTGTCGGTGGGCGCGCGGCTGGGGCTGGCGCCACCGCCGTCTGCCGCGTCAGTGGCTGGCGATGCGGGTGCCCGCCGGCAGGTTGGCCCGCGTGGTTGGGTCCCGCTGCCACACGGCGCCGCTGACGAGGGCGAGCCGGCGGCAGGTGACGACGATGAGGGCGCGGTCATGAACAGCCTGGTTGATGTGGTACTGGCAGCCGCGCGCGGTGTGCGCGCCAGCGGCGGCGGCAACCCCGCAGCAGGCGTTGGTGCGCCCCTGGTGCAGGTGGCAGCACGCAGCGCCACAATAGGTGAGGCGCTGTTTGTTGCGCTCCTGTCCCGGTTTGCCACATGGCGGCTTGCTGCCGCCAGCGACGGCGACGGTGACGGCCATGTGGATAGCGTGGATGGCGACCGCGAGCTGCGCCTCCTCCTCGTGTTGTGCGAGCGCGCTGGGCCGGGCGTGCTGCAGTCGTCGGTGGCGGTCACACAAGCGGCGCGCACCGTGCTGCACATGCAGCTGGCAGCGTGGCGCATCCCCTTGCCGTCGCCGGCGTCGGTTGGCTTGGTGCCGCTGGGCAGCGGCGTGGCGGCAGACACGCTGGCGGCAAGCCTGCCAGCGCGCATCCATGACGCCGCGTGTCGCCAGTTTGATCCACCGGCCGGCCCGCCCCCTGTCCCGCGCACGCACCGCGCCGTCGGGCCATTGATTGCCGTCGTAGGCGAAGACGATGAAGGCAGCGCAGTTTTCGAATGCACAAAAGGCGTTTATTTTAGATAAAGCTGATGAAAGTGTGCCGGTGGCGGAGATCTGCCGGAAGGCAGGGATTAACCAGGCGACCTATTTCAACTAGAAGAAAAAATACGCGGGAACGTTGCCGCCGGAGATGAAGAAGCTGGAGGACGAGAACACGCGACTGAAAAAGATCGTCGCGGACCTGACATTGGACCGTGAGATGTTGCAGGATGTTATTCGGCGAAAGCTCTAAGGCCTGCTCGCAAGTGAGAGGTGGTGAAGGGTATGTGCGGGGATTAGGCAATCTCGATCCGGCGTGCCGATCGGGCCGCTCTGGAACATCGCATTCGCGACATTTGCGAGATCCGTGTGCGATACGGATATCGCCGCGTGTATGTGCTGTTGGAACGCAAGGGTTGGAGCACCAATATCAAGAAAACCTAACCCATTTACAGGGGCTTGGGTCTTCAACTGCACAACAAGACGCCGAAGCGTAGGGTCAAAGCGAAGCTGCAGGAGGATTGTCAAATGGCAGTTGGTCCGAACGATGTCTGGGCCATGGAACTTTGTTCACGACCAACTCGCGACTGGGAAGAAGCTGCGCGTCTTGACGGTCGTCGATACCTTCTTTCGCTATGTGCCGATGCTCGATCCACGTCATAGCTATCGCGGTGAAGATGTCGTGCAAAACCCGGAACGAGTATGCTGGAAAGTTGGCTATCCGAAGACGATCCGTGTCGATCAGGGCACGGAATTTGTGTCACGCGATCTTGACCTCTGTGCCTATACCAAAGGCGTCACCCTGAACTTCTCTCGCCTAGGCAAGCCTACGGATAACGCCTATATTGAAGTTTTCAATGGCCGCTTCCAGGCGGAGTGCCTGAACCAGCATTGGTTCCTCACCCTTGCGGATGTCCGCGACAAGATGGGGGATTAGCGTCGATACTACAACGAAATCCATCCATGTTCCGCCCTCGAAATGGTTTCATCACGGCAGTTCATCAGGGCTAAATCAAACTAGCCGACTGTCCGGTGAAACGGGGAGCACTCCACTGAACGGCCTCAGCTTGCCGCTTACATAAAGGACCGACATTAAGACGTTGCTTCGCGGACGTCACTACTGGTAGAATTGACGAAATGAAGGGTGCGATATGTTTGTTGGCGAACTGCCCGAAGTTGTGAACTGCAAGGATTGGCCCTAACGGGCATCGAGAACGTTCAAAGTCCTAAAGAAGGGACGTGCTCTTCAAGATGTCGAGAAACTTGGGGGAGTTGCTCTTGCGTTCGGTAAGCCTTAAACCGGAGAGATCGTCATCGCAAAGTGTTGCTAAGGTGGATCAAGATGTGCTGGCGGGTATACGCCTTGATCGGTCTAGTGCTTACGCACTAGGATGTAGTGGTTAGTAAAAGAGCTTATGGCTTAATTAGCTTTGTTCCATACCCTTGCCTGCGCGGATTGCTGTTGAGATGGACACAGGGAAAATGGATGTTATTGCATTTCGAATTTTGATAGAGGAAACCCTGATCGGCGATAGGCATGAATAAGATTGGCAAGTTTGAATCTGTAGCTGGCTAATCTGAAGGTGCTCTCGGTGGGCAATAAAATTTACTTTGACATCGGGGTTAGTCTACGTGGGTTGAGGTTAGATAATCTTTGAGGATGCGTCAGTGTCTCGTATAGAAAAGAGCTCAAAGAGGAATCTCGCCTTGGCAGCCTTAAAGAGAAAACAGCATGTTATGCACGCTGTCATCATGCGTGATATGCGCTCTCGATTTTTTAACAACGGTTTAGGTTTCGTTGTTCAGTGCCTTTGGCCTCTTGCGCACCTCTTGATCATCATGGTCATCAATATCGTCGCCGGGCGAGCTGCACCCTACGGCGATCCTATGTTGTTTTTTGCGACCGGCTTGGTACCGGTTTTGACTTTTATTTACATCTCGCGGTTTATGTCACTTTCGCTGCTTATGAATAAACCGATGTTGTCGTTTCCAATTGTTCAATTAACAGATGTTTTATTCGGCAGGGCAATATTGGAAGTTTTTGCCGGTTGTGTATCTTTGCTTTTTCTTTGGATTATATTTGTAGCGTTGGGGGTTTATTACTATCCACTCGATTTGAGTGAGGCGTTATTTGCGTATCTTGCAACAATTTTGCTGGCGGTTGGTGTTGGGATGATCGTCGGAGTTGTTAGTATGTTTCTTCCGATGTTTGCAACAATATATGCATTGATGGGGATATTATTCTATATCTCCTCTGGCGCGCTATTTGTTGTGTCCAACTTACCGGATCAGCTTGCGATCCCTATGTCCTATAGCCCCGTTGTTCAATGTGTCGAATGGATGAGAGTGGCCTATTTCGATAACTATAGCGATAAGCTGTTAGATAGGAGCTATCTAGTTTTTGTTGGGTGTGGTTGCTTGTTCATTGGTCTTATCGCGGAGAGACTTTCGCGAAGGATCATGTTGGATGAAATGTAGATCACCAACAACCCATTCTATTGCTCGCTGGTCAGACATTTCTATGAATTCAAGAAAGATCATCGGCCAATTCCATATCTAAAGGAGCCTCCGATATGGGAGGGGGCCGATTTTGTTTTGATTGCAGATAGGCGACCAGATAAGGGTTGGGCCGTGGGCCCGCTTGGACGGATAACGTGTCGCGAGAGACGGACTGCTCCCGCCGGCGAATCGCGTGACCGGTACCAGAAACAATCTTATGTTTAACTCCACGGCTGATGGTCAACATATTCCAGGCCCAATCTTCATAGCCAAATCCTGCCTTAAGATCTGTCTCCGGATAGGAGTTCTGCAGGTAAACTTCGCGCGCGCCAAAACTAAGGGCTGTCCAATAATTTTCAATCATAAGTCCGCTTGGACAAAAATCGGGTTCCTCCATATCGAGATGAACAAAAATATGGTGAGCCGAACCAAAGTAGACGCAAACCTCAGGGTGCCAAATTACCGCGTCGTGACGAGACTGCGCGGCGAGCGTAGCTTGTGTCAGCCAATTCACCCCCCAAAGATCGTCAGCATCCAAAAAAGCGACATATTTGCCCTTCGCTTGAGATATCGCATAATTGCGCGCCCGCGCAGGATCACCAAAATCGGTCTCTACGATGCGGAACTGGTATGAGCTGTGATCGCTGATCACCTGTCGCGTCACCGTTTCCGAACGGTCAAGAATAACCAGGACCTCAACCGCAAATCCAGATTGTTCCGCATGCGCTATCGAGCGAACTAAGCTAGCTATCGACGATTTGGCAAGCATTCCCTCCCGGTGAGCATTTAAAATCGCCGTAATCGTTGGTTGAGACATACAAAAAACCCTTGCTCACAGTAGGCTCCTGGGTGAGAACTCGTTGGTAACGCTCCCAGTTGTGACGTGCCGCCAAGCGTTCATCCATTGCATCGATACGTCTTTGAGCTTCCGCTGGATGCATGGCGATCTCGCTAAGAGCATCGATGTAGTGCGACGCTTCATCACTGATGTTAACTAACCATCCTGTGCTTCCATCGATAAGTTCGCTAATCCCCCCAACGTTAGAAGCGACGATCGTCAAACCTGCCGCTGCTGCTTCCAATAAGACATTTGGAAGTCCGTCCCATAGCGAGGTATATAGCAGTACATCATAGTTGGAAGTTGGTAATGCCTCAAACCGTTCGAATGGACCGTGAAAATGTATGTAGGGGATACGTCGCGACAGGTCACTTAATTGCAGTTCAAGTGCATGGCTGCCACGCCCCCATATATGAAACTCAAATTGCTGCGTTTGTTCTGCAATTCTCATCAGTAGATCAACATTCTTTTGGGGCATTAACCGCCCTGCCCACATTACACGAAGGCGAGAATTGCCGTGTCGCGAGGTGTTATTTCTCGCAACATTTGGGGCAGGCTGATACAGAGTCACTAGTTTACTCTGTAATTCCGCCGGAACGCTGAATTGTTGGGTGAGTTGATCGATGTATGAGCTATTGTCAAAGTATACTCCTGCCAAGAAAGGAAGGCATTGACGTAGGTAGAGATCAGCATACCCACTACGCCGCCCGCTGACAGAGAAGTCAGGACAAAATAGCATGGCATAAAGCCGTGTGAAGTTTTGCAAACGGTTGCCATAACGCTTAATCGCATCCCAGCAAGACCGGCTATTGACGTTGAGAACTGTACTGGGTCGCAAGCCGCGGATTATTAGATCTATTAATTCGATGCGTTCGACATGCGACAAGTTCGGCTCAATCTGCAGTAAAGATAGATGCTTAACGCCCTTTGGCAGTAAATGTATCGCCTCCAGACGGTCATGGTCGCAAATTACAGCAACTACCGATTCCGACCCGTGTTTGTCGCTCATCGCGCGAATAGCATGCGCGGCGACCAGATCAGCGCCCCCATGAACTAGCCACGGCAAAAAAACGATTGCCTTCGGCGGCGTATCAATCGTTGCTATCAACTTCTCAAATGCTCTTGCCATCCGAGTACGCGGACGCCCGTCAACTACATCAATATGATCGATATCATCAAAGTAGTCGGTGGCATAAAGGTCAGGATCGAGATCTTCAATCCCTGCTATCGTCTCTCTCGCAATGGAAAAAACGCGTTCTGGCCGAACTGCTGTGCGACCCTCTTCTTGCCCAAAATCGATGTAGTGTAGTAGTGGGTTAATACCTACAATATCGGGATAACGGTGGAGATACCATTTCGCATCGAAATCGGGGCCTGGAGATCTGCCTTCCAGTGCGCCATGAACCATATAGTGAAGAAGAGGGGGGTATCCATTAGCTAAGACGTCTGGGTTCTCCCGCAAATACCAGTTGCTATCGAATAAGCCAGATTCAAGGATACGATCCGCACCACTCGCAGGAGCTTGGTGAATTGGAATGTTAAGCTTCTTGCCGTACGCTAGGTAGTGTACGAGAGGATTCAAACGCGACCTACTCGCTAAGGCCGAATCACCAAGATATCGGCCCGCGTGGAACAATCGACTAGGCGCCGGTCTCGGCCGGCTACCATGCCTTAGGAAATGAGTGAGCGGGTCAATTTTGTCGCGCACTACGTAAGGGTGGGCTAATTTATACCAATCCACATCGAATAAACCCGACGCGAAGATACGCCGGCGCGTGAATGACATGCTTTTGAGCAATCGTATCACTACCAATCTCGCGCCCCATAACAATATATCATTGTGAGCAGCAACTCGTATCCCATTTGGCTTCCGTCATCTTGGGCATGTGCATTTTTCACCGGTCCACATTCCCCAATCCATTTGATGATCATTGTTGAAACCATATATCTAAAACTACAACGATAAGGCCTTCCTCTCGCATAGTTCTGACGCCAATGGTAGTAGCTCATGCCAATCCATAGTGAAATTCGCCCTGCCACCGCTGGTATTGCCCTGTGCCACGTCCTTAACTGCAGATTGGTCCACGTGAAGTGCCTTTATCGCATCATCCCTATAGTGATCATATAGGCGTCCGTGTTCACTATCGGGCTTCGAGAAGCTCTCGTTCGAGAACGCCACACCTGGTAGATTGGTGATCCAGCGATACTTAGCCATCCCTGCACCAACCGGGGCTATATAGAAATCTGATAGCTCGGCCAAGATACAGCTTTCCTCAATGGAACAACCTATGGAATTATAGATCTGTAACGTGGGGCATCGTTTAATTATTCGTTCGGCAAGCAAAAACTCGTCATCAACACTCATAGACGCGTGGGTCCATCCCTGGGTGACGTTCCCGTTTACGCCGTCGAGGATAAAGCAAGCGCGTGGATAGCGCTCGTTCAGCGCTTCAAATAGTCTTGGCCATCCTTCTTCTTGATCTACCCAAGAGCGATTATCGAGCCGAATGGTAACCAGAATCATTGGCGAAAATTCCGCTCTAAGCTTCTGGAGTTTATCAAGGTGATTTGGTTCCAGACGCGAACGAGCCCATGCACTAACTCGCGGCGCCAGTTCGGCCGAAATATAGTTGTTCTTCAAGGTTAGAACCATCGCTTTGCGATCAAGTATTGTGGATTGAATATCGGCTTCATCACTCGAAAGAATAATTTCTTTGCTGGGGCCGATGTCAGCTGCATACAAGACGTCTACACCGCCAAGCGTTCTGAAGTTATCACGTACCACATACAAGTCAGCTTTATCATTCCCGCCATATTTGAAGAAAGGTTCCCAAGCTGATATCGAATTCCAAATGTAATGCCCTACATGTGGGACTAAGAATTCGGCGACCCCAACCTCCTTGTTGCTGCGCTGCAGATGTATAACGACATCGTCACGCCTGCTGACAATTTTTCTGAGCAGCTTGAACAGCGAACACGCTAGATACCGCGGTTCGATTCCGGCATTTTCTGAGAATAGCACGATCTTTTCATCAAGAAGAATATAGGTCGTGTCCGCAAATGCATACTCCGTCTCAGTCCATTGGGTAGCTAAACCTACCCGATCTTTGTCTTTAAATACAAAGCACTCTTCATCGATCATATGCTCGGTATATACCGTACTTCCTGTATATGGTGAGAGTATCTTCTTTCTTCCATTTTCTACGGTGTCAAGCACGTCTTTCACACGATCAGAGAGTGTTGGCTCATCATGCCAAGGCCTCACTCTTTCATATCGTCGGAGTGCTTTTGCGATCGACTTTGGCCCGTCGTTTGCGATAGAAACAAAGTCGCTCGAAATGTTATGACTGCTGTACGGGAAGTCACGTGCGGATAAGTCAACAAACTGAAAATCGCAGAAAACAAACGCTGCTAGCTCTGACAAGGTTGGTACTTTGCCAAGTGACGTACGACCGTGCAATAAATCCGAGAGAAACCGTCCCACGTCTTCGGTGGGCGGGTGATCTACCACAGTATTCCCGTCCGCAACTAGAGCGGTTGCTAAAAGTTGTAGAAGTTCGCCGTGGAGATCAGGTACGTCTTGATCCACCATCTCAAATGCAAGTGCAACCATCCGATGAACATGCCCAGCCACACGGAGCATTCTTATCAGTGAGATCTTTGAGCTGCGGCACGCGGTACCCGAGGGATTCAGCGTTTCCAACTTTAGCGTTGCTTGCTCCAAATCCTCAATCGCAGCCGCAATAGCGCCTCGGCGGAACATAACCTCTTCGTAACCAGCATAAAAGCTTCCGTACTGATCAGGAAACTCAATCAGAGCTTTGCGTAATACAGCTAGATTTTCGAGATCTCCTTCCAATAGGGCGTTAGAAAGGCTAGAATACGCCCGAAGAACAGGATTATCTCGATAGAGTCTTACTCCAATGGCTCCAACCAGCGCAGACAGAGATAGCAATCCATTTTCATATGTAGTAAGTATAGCTTGCGTGCATATACTCTCCTCTGGAGAGGGTGAATTCCTCACATACATTGCTAATGCCTGGGCTTCGATTTTTCTTAACCCAGCATCTCTCGCCCAATCCGCGATTGTCTTGCTCATCGTTGAGGTTTGGATCTCACTACGTTGAACTAACTCCAGAGAGCTCGCCCAATCTCCGGCGGCAAGCAACTCGTTCAAACGGCCGATATTATCGGTCATAATCCCCCCATAATATACATGGCATATTCCTAAACTGTCGGACTATAAGTCATTACCTACTAACGGTAAACTGCGACAGCGAACTCAAGAGCGCTTTGAAGCGCAAGAAGGTCGTTTTCACCTTGCTGCCGCATTTCAATCGCCCCCCAACCAGCGTACCCACTGGTTTTGAGTGAGTGCGCTATTGCTTTATGATCACACTTTGGTTCAGCAAACGATGCAAGATCTGGTTCTGCAATGTGATAGTGGGCCGCTCTTTTTCCCAACCGGCGAGTGACTTCGACAGGATCGTCGCCGGCGAGTTGAATACATGCGCAGTCTAAATGAATGCGGACTGCTGCATGATCGCAAGCCAAAACGACTGACTCAACCTCGGAGGCTGTAGTCAAAAAGTCTGAACCATAATATTTAGGCACTGGTTCAATTGCCAAGACCAAGCCGCCATCAAGGCACGTATCACCTAACAGCCTAAGCCGTTCGACGGCAAGCAAACTGGCCTCCTGCTCGTTGAGCTCCGCCCGTTGACGATTCTTGGGTGCCCCAAATACCGCTATCGAAGCACCTAAGTGAAATGCAATGTCCACAACATGCTTTAAATGCTCGTGCATTTTGATAAAGCCTGTTCGGTCGCCTAAAAGCTGAGCGTCGGCGCATCCGTAGAATATTGCCTGCAAGGATGGGACCTCAAGCATGGCTGCTTCGCACTTAAGTCTGTAAGATTCAAGTGTATTCCTATTTAGTTCTTTCCAATCCGCAATCTTTGTCGGAGCGACCTCAATCCCGGCAAATCCGGCTCTCTGCACGAGTGAAAAGGCTTCTTGCTCAACGCCTCTGTCCCAAGCTAAATTGCTAACCGCTAATCTCATCACAGTCGATTACCTTGAAGAAAATGCGCAAGCTCGTCGAAGATCTCGGCTTCTTGCATAATATAATCGCCGTTACTGCTAAACAATGCTGCATGTTTTGTGTGAATATCATATACTGCGGGGGGATTGGGGTGCGCGCCCATTTTTAGTGCTGAAAAAAAGCGCTCGTGGATTTTGGCGACCGATACTGGCGGGGTGGCAAAGTTGATTAGCTTGGCATCACTGGCGGATGCGCGCGCAAGATCATCTGTTAGCCGTCGAACTGGATACCACTGAAAGGCCGACGCCGGGTTAATCGCTTCGATCATATTATTATTCATGAGATCATAAATCACATTTTTCTTCAGACCAGGGCCGAACAACGCAGGAAGACGTATAATCTGATGATTTGAAAAATGGGTTTGGACAAAGCTTTCTAATTTGAGGCGATTGAGCCCATAAGCGTGCAGGAATTGTTCGCATGGCAAGTCATCTTCGGTGACATTTTCAGCCACGTTGTAAACATCAACAGTAGAAATCAACACGAACTTATCTGTT
>Ga0066256_1003214_pt1 | contig 16192 bp, 9 predicted proteins | sample ThiBio_1000_biof_FD_87107 | JGI IMG/M metagenome (GOLD analysis project Ga0066256, IMG submission 87107) | Wastewater bioreactor microbial communities from Cape Town, South Africa - Thiocy_expt_1000_biof (version 2) | ecosystem: Engineered > Bioreactor > Thiocyanate-remediating >...
TGGCCATCCCGCCCGCCCTGGCGCGGGATGCCGGCTCGCTGGCAACGCGGGTGCGCGCTGCGGGGGAGGAAGAGGGTGTGGGTGACGTGGCGGTGCCGGTGGGTGGGGTGGCAGAGCTGGCAGCGGCGTCACGCCCGCTGGCCGCCCCGCACTGTGCTGCGCACCCTGCGCTGCCGTACCCCGCTGCGCTGCTGGTGGCGGCGCGCGACGCCGGCACCTTTGGCCACGTACACCGCCACGGCCGCGGCTCCATGGACGTGCGCCAGCCGGTGGCAGGCGTGGCAGCGGCGGCGTGGGGTGCGCTGACGACGCAGCTGGCAGCCGCTGGCACGCCGACGGCAACCGCACTTGCCGCCGCGCTGCCTGCCACCTTTGTGCCACCAGACCCGGCGGGCGCTGCGTTGCCGGCGTGCGGCCTCCCGGTCCGCGGTCTGGCACCCGCTGCCGCCCGCGTGCTCTACCTGAACCCGCGGCGGCGCGCCGTGCGCGTGCTGCTGGCGGCGCGGGTGGCAAGCGGTGGCGACGGGTCAGGTGGCGGCGACGAGACGGACGCTGCCGGCGCGCCCGTGGCGGGCGGCAACATTGCGACTGCGGTGGGGCGCGACCCGCACCCAGAGGTGGTGAAGGTGGGGGAGGCACTGCCGCGCCCGCTGCGCTTCCGTGACAACTCCGCCACTGTGCTCCTGTCAGCGTGCGACGACGCCACCGTTGCCACCGAGTCCATCCATGCGGCCGCGTGGGGCACGATGGGCGCGGCATGGCGCGCGTGCGGGCTGGAGGTGGGTGACCACGCGCCGCCCGCCGCGTATGGCGTGCACTACGTGTCGGGGCGGGATGAGCGCGTTGGCGGCGGTGGCGGGAGTTACATGGAGTCGGCGGACTGCAGTGTGGGCGGCCGGACGGTAGGGTTCCTGCTGGTGCCGCCTGGCGCCTCCACGCTGGCAGAGGTGCTGGCGGTGGATGACGACGACGTGGGGCAGCACGACGACCTGCGGTCGCTGCCGCCGCCCCTGCTCCCATCTGCGCCGTTGCAGACCGACGAGAGCGCTGGTGCGGGTGGCGTGCCAGCCGGCGGCGAAGGGTACGGCCGCAATGGCCTGCAGCGGTGGCTGATGGCGCACCTGTTCAACAGCCAGAAGCCGGAGGTGCGGCCAGGCTCGCGCCGCAGCAGCCTGGGTGGCGACGAGGGTGCCAGCGGCGGCGGTGGCGGTGGCGGCGGCGCGTACATGGACATTGTGGAGACATACACCGCGTCGCTGGCCGGCGTGGTGGCGGCGACGTACGTGCTGGCGCTGGGTCGGCGCCGGCCGGCTGACCTGTTGCTGTCGCCGGCGGGGCACGTGACGCTCATCAACTGGGGGTACGAGGAAGTGGTACCGGAGCCGGCGCTCATGGTGGATGAGACGGACCCAGCGGTGGCGCTGCGCCACGTGGCGCGCGTTGCAGACGCCGGGTTTGAGCCGCCGCGCTTTGCTGGCCACCGCCTGTGCAACGAGCTGGTGTCGGTGCTGAGCAGCACCGGCGCGGTTGCACCCACCCCCGCCTCCCTGGTGGCGGCGTGTGTGGACGCCGTCATGTCGCTGCGCGGGTCGCCGGCTAGCGACCTGGTGGCACACCTGGCCAGCGGTGGCGCGTGGCAGCTGGGTGGGTTTACGCAGCCAGCCGCGGCGTGCGCGTTGCGCTCACGCCTCCTGCTGCACCTGCCCGAGGAGAAGGCGCGCGTGCGCCTGTCTGACACCTTCCGCAAATTCCTGTTTGTAGGTGAGTCTGCTCCCATCGCCCCTGCCCCTGCCCCTGTCGCCGCGCTGGCGTTGTCGGCCACGCTCCCGCCACCGGTGCCGTCGCGCAGCGTGAGTCCAGCAGGCGGCGGTGCACCCCCGCGTGCCGCGCCGGCGGTAGCGTACGCAACTGCAGCACTGGCTGCCGGTGGCATGCGTCGCGTCGCCGCGCCCGTGGCATCACCCCACGTGTTGGCAGCATACCCGTCGCGCCCGGATCATTCGCCTGGCCTCACTCTGCCGTCACTGTCTGGCCCACCGCCACCCCTGCCACCGCAAGCGTACGCCGGCATCCGCCTGGCGCCGGGTGGAAGTGGCAGCGGCGGCACCAGTGGCATGGGCGCACGCACCCCTGGCGGGCGGTAATTATTTATTTTACGTGTAATTAGTGTAGGCAGCTATTTAAACGGCACGAGATTGGTCTGGCACATGTGCGGGCGGCAGGCACGCACTCCCAAGGAGGGGGAACACATAAACATAATAAACAGCGGCGGTGACGGCTACAACAGAGGGACGACAGGTTACTTGCGGCCGCGCTCGTCAGGCGCCAGCCACACAAACTGGCGCTCGTACTGCGACTTGAGCGCGCCGGAGCGGTCGTACTGGTGCACCACGGCGTACGGCAGGCTGGCGGAATTCACGACCGCGCCGGCGCGGTTGCGTTGCAGGGTGGGCATGGATTGCACGGTGGCCACCCAGCCGTCCTCATTAGACACCAGCTTCAGCGCGTCGCCCAGCGCGGCGCGCAGCTGGCCGCCGTACACAAAGTAGTTGTGCATGCCCTGGTCCACGCCGTTGCGCTCGCACTTGTTCACCGCGATCTCTGCCGCCAGCATGTCAACGTAAACGCGCGCTGCCGCCCACGTCGCCAGCGACGTGCCACTGCACGAGATCACATTGCTGCCCACTGCCTGCAGCGCGCTCGCCCCAAAGCAGTCCTTCACCCACCCCGAGTTCCAGCCGCACGCCGCGATGGTGCCGGGGCGCGCCTCCTGGAAGGCGTAGAACACGGACGACCGGTCGTCGGTGTGCGTGAAGGGGTTGCCCTGGAACACGGTGTCGCGCACGTCAGTAAGGAACACGGCGTGCGGCGCGTCGGCGGCAGGCACGGACGCCATCCAGTCGCGGATCATGATCCAGCGGTACGACGACGGGTGGAAGCCGCGGTACGCGGCCGGCAGCGCGGCGGCAGAGAAGCGGTGCACATCCACGCGGTACGCATCAAGTAGCCAAGCAAGGTCATCCGAGGGCGGCGCGTCCAGGAACAACACGAGGTCCACCTCCTCCGTCGGCGCCACCTCCCGCAGCGACCGCACAAACCGGTACAGCAGGTTCACGTCTATGCCGATCGCCAGCCCCACCACCGCGTTGCGTCGCCGACATGGCGCGGTAGCCGCCCCCGCCGCCGCCGCGGCGGTCGGCGCGTCCACAGCCGCGCTGGCCAGCGCCGCCGCTACAGCCGGTGCGCAATCCGTGCCGACCTTCGACGCGCCGTTGTGCAGCGTCGTCTGCTGCTGCTCCAGCGACGTGCGCAGCACGCCCTTTGTCAGCCGCTCCAGCCGCTCCAGGCTATCCATCACCTCCGCCTTCCACGCCAGCGACGCCACGCCGTCTTCTGCCGCCGCCGCGGCCGCCGCCTCCGCGGGCGTGCGCACACCAGGCCGCCGCACCGGCACCAGGCCGTCGCCCCCGCTGGTGGTGTTGGCGGTGTTGCTGGATGCGCCGCCGCGCGTGGTGAGGTACACCGCCAGCGTGGTGACCGCCATGCACGCCAGCGCTGCCACGATGGCAGCCTGCCCCGGCACGCGCCCGCCGTCGCCGCCTCGTCCCCGCCCCGCCGCCACCAGCGCCGGTCGCGCCATCTTGGTTGGGGTGGGAGTGGGAGTGAGACAGTGAGGAAGAGGTAGGGAGAGAGGAGATGGAGAGGGAGAGAGAGAGGGAGAGAGACGAGTGGAGGGTGGAAGTATGCTGTGGGGAGTGGGACAAGTTCAGCAGTCCCGGTGCAGCAACCACTCAGTCAAATAAGCTTGGCGGCATGATATTTGGCATGACCGCGCGACACATGCAGTCATTTATCGTGTTGCCTCGCTGTAGTAGTAGTGAGCGGGTGGCGTCACAAAGATACGGCCGCGGGTTTCCAGCCAATTTCCACCTCTATTTCAATACTACCTGCTACCACCACACACGTTCGACGTAGCATGTTTGTAAATGTGCACAGGCAGCGCATGTATTGCATGAAATAACCAATGGGAGGCAACGAATTTGTGGTTGGAGTGGCAGGATACGGGTGTGGTCAGCCTGAGCAGCTGTCAGACGCACACCTGTGCTGCTGCACGCACAACTGGCTCATTGCAATGCCACCGACGAGTGACGCAATTCATAGCGGGAGTGAGTTTATATTGGTGCTTGGTGTGGGTTTGTGGTATTAGTTTGCGTGATAGTATTGGTTCGTGCTGTGAATTATTGCGGCGGACACGAGTGGTGGTGGTGGTGGTGTGGCCACCGCGACGTCACACCGGACAAACGTTCGACCAGCAGGTGCTGCTGCAGCACCAAGCAGAAGCAGCAGCTGCAGTGCAGCAGCAATAGTAGGCCTGCAGCATTGTCAGATTGATGGGCCAGCCGCCAAGCAGCAGCAGCCAGCAACAATAGCAGCGCTGTGGAGCACCCCAGCTTCACCAGCAGCTTGCTGGCTGCAGCACCAACAACCGCTACTGGTAAACCAAATGGAGGCCTTCGCGTTCCTGGCGCCCGCGGGCGCCGCCATGCTGCAGCTGGGCCTCTGCTGCCTGGTGGGCATCGCGTTTGGCGGCTGGCCTCGTGACGCGCCGCTGCTGGGCACGAGCAACCTGAAGCAGCTGTCCAACGCCGTGTACTGGCTGTTCACACCGTGCCTGCTGCTGTCTACCTTTGGCGCTAAGCTGACGCCGGCGCTGTTGGCGGACAGCGGCGGCGCAGTGCTGTGGTGCCTGCTGCACGCTGGCGTGAACTATCTGGTGGGCGGTGTGGTGCTGCCGTGCCTGGTGGCCATTGAGCGCCATTTTGCCGCCACCTTCACGCTGGCCGCTACTTTCAACAACGGCGCCTCCGTGCCGCTGCTGGTGTTTGCAGGACTGGTGAAGGCGCCGCAGCTGCGGAATGACGCCACCGCGTACGACCGCGCCGTCGTGCTCATCTTCCTGTACGTGCTGCTGTGGAATGCCGTGTTCTGGGGCGCCGGCGTACCCATCATGCAGGCGGACGTGGCGTCGCGCGCGCAGCAGCCCAGTGGTGGCGGCGGTAGCGGGAGCGCGGTTGTGCGACCGCCTGGCGATAGTGGGTCGGCAGTGACGCGCCTGGCACACAGCGTCGCTGCGGCGGCGCGAAAGGCGTTGTTGACGCCGCCTATGCTGGGAATAGCAATCGGCGTTGTGGTGGGAATGTGGCCGGCGCTGGGCAGCGCCATGTTCGGTGCCGACGGCTGGCTGGCGCCGGTGGGCGGTGTGACCACCCTGCTAGGCGCGCCATCGGTGCGGATTAGTAACCTCATCCTCGGCGGCTCGTTGTACCACGGTATTGTAGACTTGCTGGCGGCGCGGCGCCGGCGGCGGGCGGAGCCTGTGTCAAGCCTTGCAGGCAGCGCACCGCCTGCGCCGTTGGCGGCACTGGACGCAGAGGCGGCGCGTACCGACCAGTGGGATGCGGTGGTTGTGCCAACCACACGAGAGCCACCCGCTGTCGCCACTGTCGCCGCGGCCACGGTGCGCCCAGTCGCTCGGTCCAGCTCGTCGCTGGACGGCGTTGCATTCCCGTCAAGTAGCCCACACACGCTGGGGTCACCGTCATTGGCTGCAGCCGCCGCCCCTGCCACGGGTGGCGCTGCACACCAGCCACTTGACGACCTGGCCGTGCCGTGTGCAGCGTCCCCCACACCACCGCCACGATTGACGCCGTCGCCGCCCGCTGCGCTGCCCGCTGCGCCACCTACGGTGCCGCCCCAGTCACCATCGGCGGCACTTGCTATACCAACAGCCGGGACGCCGCCACCAGCGGCGGGCGCCTCCATATCCATGCGCACTGCCATGCTGCTGGTTGTCACGCGCCTCGTCCTGTGCCCGGCCATCCTGATCACGCTGTTCCTCATCGCCAGCCGCTCTGGCATTCGGTGGCTGGGCGCCAGCGCCGCGAACGACCCCATCCTGCGCCTGCTCATTGTGGTAGAGGCCGCCTCACCCAGCGCACAGTCCGTCCTGCTGCTATGCCAGCTGACCAGCAACGCGCAAGCCGCCAAGGACCTGTCGCTGGTGTATGTGGCCATGTACCCGCTGTCACTGTTGACTATGACCGTCGCGCTGTCGGTGGGCATGAGCGAGGTGTTTGGGTGATTGTCATCGATTTGCTGTAACGTTTAATGTGTCGCGGCTGGTGTCGCCGCAGCGGCGGCAGCAGCGGCGGCGGCGGCGCGCAGCTGCGTGGAGGACACATCGAGCCGGAAGTCGGAGGCGGGGATGGGAATGAACATTGGCGCCAGCGGCGGCGGGATGCCCGGCGCCAAGTCATCCAGCGTCTTGAAGGCGCCGCCCGCCGCCCCTTGCTCCACCCGGCCTGCCACGATGAACCGCGTGCCCTGGCCGCGCAGCACCAGCAGCGCATCCACCATGGCGTCCACACCGCCATAGTAGACGGGGTCCAGCAGCCGTACCGCGGTGTCGTAGCCGATGGCAAAGGCGGCACCTGGGAAGAGGCGCGCCTTGTCAATAAACCGCGGGCACCGCGTGACGGCAATCGGCCACCTGCGGCCAGATGGCGCGGTTCCGCTCCCACTGTCATCACCAGCCGCCGCCGGTGGCGGTGGCGGCGGCGGCGCAACAAACTGTGCCACCCGGCGGCGCACCTCAGAGGTCGCAATGGTGGGCTTGTCGGCGTTCACTGCCGCCAGCTCAAACAAGCACTCCACGGTGGGCACGCCCCGCGTGCGCGCCAGCACGGCAGCGGCGGCGGTTGCCATGCGCTCGTGGCCGGCATGAAGCGGGTTGAATGAGCCTGACAGGATCACCACCGGCGTCGACCGCGGGAGGGTCGCAGCTGCCAAGCTGGCGGTGCTGCCATCCGGCGCGGGCAGCAGAAGGACATGCGAAAGCGGTGGTGCGGTAGCTGTCGCGGGCGGCGGCGACAGCAGCCAATCCAGCGCATCACCGCCGTCTGCCGCCGGGCCATCCGTCACCACCGCCACGCCACTACTGCTGGGCGCCACCGCACTGCCGCCACCACCCCTGCCACTACTAACGACGGGCGGGGGGGCGGGGGGTGGCGCCGGCCAGTACCCGGCAAGCGCGTGGCCACGAGCGCCCACTGCCGCACATGTGCCTGCCACCAGCAGCGCCCCAGCCACCGCCTCCTGCGCCTCTCGGCTGGTGCCGCGATCAAACACGACCGCCGCCGTCTGGTTCACCGCCGCCGCGTCGTCGCCCACCACCGCCAGATACGCGCAATCCTCACCGTGCCGCGTCCGGTTGGTGGCGATCGCGCCCGTCACCGCCACGCCCACGCACCGGGTTGCCGCCTGCACGGGGGGCGGGTTGGGGGTTGAGGGTGGGGGTGTTGAAAGAATGCAATCACAAAATGCTCGTAAGCATTGCAACGATGTCACAACGTACCAACGCTGCCAGGGACGGCGCAGCGGCAGCAACCAGCTTGGTGGCGCGGGCATGTGCCGCTGCCGCGAGGGACAGCGCTGCGGCTGGGCACACCTTCTTGGGCGCCTGCATGTGTTGGGTTGGAGGGCGGGCGGGCATGCAGACAGGTGTCGTGTAGCACAAGTCGCGCGCACAAACACACAAGAACACGAACCGGCGGCGCGCCGTTGGCAGCCAGGAAGTCGTCAAAGGCGGCAGGCGCGTAGGGCACCACGCCTTCCAGTAGCGTTGCGGACGCGCCGGGCTCTGCCAGCAGCGCTGCAATGCCAGAGGTGCCGGCGCCCGCGGCTGCCACCACGCACTTGACGCGCACTGGCGCGGCAGCGGCCGCTGCGTGTGCCGCCGCCACCGCGTGCCGCACTGCCGCTTGCAGCCCCGCCAGCTCCACGGGCGCCGCCATGCTGCTGCGATAGGGGGGCTCAGCGGTTGCTTGGGGTAGCAGGAGTGCCACTGAAGCAGCAGCAATGCCGACGAGCAGCAGCAGGTGGGAGTCAGTTGAGGCAGCTCAGCTACCGGTATGCCGACGAGCAGCAGGTCGTCGACAATTAATCAACACCAAGTTCGTTATTATTGCAAGACTATAACCTTGGCTCCACTTATTGTGTCATTAATGACGCATTTCTGCAATGCCACGTCAAATCTACGGCTGCGTGGTGTATTTCTAGTTACGGCAATACACCGGTACCCAATGGCACCAAGACACAGAAGGATGCGTTCGCAATGGACAGAACGAGATGCCGCATCGTATCTTCCACAACACAGTCAAAATACTAAGCCATCCCCATTTATCTGGAACATAAATCACAAGCCCCACACCACTTACAGTATCAACACTGTGGTCTTTGTGCTAGATGCCACGAGTAATCACGGTAATACATAGTTTATCCCTGCGTATCTTTCACACCTACCGGTACGTGCATGCGTGCCCAACGGTTTTGAGAGGCAACGTGCCATGTGGTAACAAGTGGTGTGGTGCCAACAAATCACACGCCAGCGGCGCCACCACGCACAAGTTGAGCGCTCTATCGTGCATTGTGTGTGGGATCCCACCGTCGCGTGCCCCAATCGACGTTGCTGGCACAGCCTCACCGGTCGACAAGCTGCAGCAGGTCACGCACAGGGACACGATGGAGGGCACGCTGCGGCGCGCCGTGTGGTTCTTCCGGGAGCGGCCGCGCACCGCGTACGTGGTGACGGCGCTGGCAGTGGTGGCGCTGGTGGGCGGCGGCCTGCTGTTGGTGGCACCCGCGGTGCGCGGGACGCGGCGGCGGGAGGAGGGGGAGGAGGACGGCAGCCACCTGGTGCTGTCATCCACCACCATGCGCCAACTGCTGACCGCCGCCTGGAAGCGTGCCACCGCCGCCGGCGCCGTGCTGCCGCTGGCGGGCGACAGCACCATCACCATCACGGATGGCGGCATCCCGGTGCGTTTGTTGCTACCCAATCGCTGCTAGCCTGTTGCTGCCACTGTCGCTGTCGCGTCACACCCCCAAACATCCACCCAAATCCTGCAGTTTGTCGTGACGGTGGTGAATGCGCGCGCGACTGCTGCCAAGGCGGCGGCGCTGCCGCCGGCAGCGGGGATTGCGGCGGCCGCTGCAGGTGCGCCGCCCAAGGACGTGTTTGCGTCCATTGCACCGGAGCTGATGGTGTCGGCGGTGGGGCCGCGGCACGTGGCGGTGCTGAACAAGTTCCCCGTCATCCCTATGCACACGGTGGTGGTGACGCGCGATTTTATGCCGCAGGCGGCCGGGCTGGATGTGAGCGACATGCAGGCACTGTGGCTGCTGGTGGCGCGCGTGGGCGGCCTGGGGTTCTTCAATTGCGGCCCCGCGTCTGGCGCGTCGCAGCCGCGCCGCCACACGCAGTTCATCCCGTACGATGCGCTGCGCGCCTCGTACCCGCCGTCGTTTGCCGCCAAGGCGGGGCCGCTGGACCTGCCGGTGGAGGCAGCGCTGGCGGAGCTGCGCCGGAGCACGGGGTACGGCCACCTGCCGGGTGAGGTATTCCGGGTGCCGGCGCTGCCCTTCCCGCATGGCATCGTCATGCTGGGCGGCGACGTTACTACCGCGCCGGCTGCCACTGCCGCGCGCCAGCTGCATGCCTGGTATGTACAGCTCCTGCTGAGTCTCTTCCCTGCCTCCTCCCTGCGGCCACTACTGCAGGCCGCCGCTGCTGACGGCACCGGCGCCGGCGGCGGCGGCGCGGCGGGCAGCATGATGGCAGCCGAGGCGACGCCACGCAGCCCCGTCACCGGGCTGCCGCTGGGTGTCGCGGGTGCGAGCGCAGGCGCGGGTGCCGACGCGGCGCTGCCGTCGCACAACGTGCTCCTGACGCCGCGCTGGATGATGGTGGTGCCGCGGCGGTGCGGCGAGTGGGGCGGCGTGCCCATCAACGCCGTCGCGTTTGCAGGCCTGCTGCTGGCCAAGGGCGACGCGCGCAGCGTGATTGAGACACGCGGTCCGCTCGACATCTTGCGTGAGTGTGTGGGCGCCGAGGGCGCCGCCATTGCATAATTATATCGATGTTTGAATGCACGGCAGGCGCTACAGTGCTGGCGGACGCGACAGCAGCCAGCTGAAAGATGGCATCGGCGGCGGTGGGGGGCGGGCACACGGCGGGGCGGGTGGCGCGGGCGGTATCCCGCAACCGGCGGCGGCGGAAGCGGCAGCTGCGGGAGCAAACAGGCCGGCGTAGCGCGATACAGGCGGCGAGGCGGCCGGCGTGGTGGACACATACGCCGTGGGCGGCTGGAAGGCGCCGCGCGGCGTGGGTTGCGGGCCGCCGCTGCTGAACGCTGCAAACGGCGAGCCACGCGGTGACCAGGCGGCGGCGTCAAGCAATGTCGGTGCGGGTGGCACCAAGGTGGCAAGCGACGCCGTGGAGGAATGCACGGCGCCCCATCCCAGCCCCGACGCTGCCCGGCCGCTGGTAGGCCGTGGAAGTGATGGCAGCAGGGCGGCGGGAGCGGGCGGCGCGTGGGACGACATGAAGTGGCCATGAAAGCTGAAGCGAATGGGCGACTCGCCCGCCAGGAAGGAGGCCACCACCTCACCGGCAGAAGCGGGGACAGGGGACGCTGCCAACACGGCATGCAGAAGCAGTTCCAGCGGGCTGCAGGACGGTGGCGGCGGTGGCAGGTCCACCGCGCCCCACGTCTCCCACCACGGCGCATGCTCGCCCGCGTTGCCACTCCCGCTGCCGCTGCCGCCATCAGCGTGCGGTGCCAGCCGGCGGCGACCGTCGCGCCACGGCAGCGTGGTGACGGTTGTCATAGTGGCCGCGGCGTCAAGCGGCGCCACCGTGTCGGCCACCTGGGCCGCCACGCCCAGCCCGATGGTACTGCGAATGAGCGCGCCTGCGCGGCTCCAGTCCAGGCGTGGAACTGACACGGCTGCTGGTGGCGTGCTAGCGGCACACCGCCATGGCGACGTCGACGGCACCGGTGTGTCTGCCGTGGCTGACGCCACGCCGGCGCACGGCGCCGCGAACGCGCACCCTGGCTCCGACGCCGTGTCAGCGCCAATGACGGCAATGTCGCCTGCACCGACGGTGGTGGCTGGCCCAAAGGCGGTGGGCACACGCAACACCTCCACCGGCGACAGGTTCCATGCCGCCGCCAGCTCCAGCAGGTGGCGGTTAGTGGCAGCCACCCACGGCGGCGGCCGGCCACCACTTGCTGGGTTTGACGCTGCCGGCGGCAGGGCGGCACGCAGCGCGGCGGCCAGGCGGTGGAACACATACACCGCGCCCGCCGTGGCGGTGTCCACCCACACATAGTCAGGCAGCCCGGTAGTGGCCCGCGCGCCGGCGGCTGCCAGCACGGGTGGCGGCAGGTAGGGCGCGACGGCGTGCAGGTGGGCAACATCGCCGCCAGCGTGCACGCCGCTGCCGCCCAGCTGCAACTCCCCCTTCAACGCCGCCAGCTCGCGTTCCAGCAGGTCCTCCGCGCGCCCCTTAATGCGCGCTGCCGCCATGTCTGGCACACCACCTCCAGCGGCTGCAGGCAGCGGCACCACCTGCACCGCCAGCACCGCCAGCGAGTGCACATCCACGGCGGCACTGAAGGCGTATGCCGCCGGCGCGGGCGGCGGCAACAGCGGCGCCGTCATCAGCACAAACTCCAGCGGCGGCATGTCGGCAGCAGTGTCGTTGGTGTCGCTATGGTGGTACTGGTACGCGCTCCCTGCCGTCTCGCCGTTGGTGCCATCCATGCCGTCATCATCACCACCGCCGCCGGCTGCTGCGGCCCACCCACTGCGCCGCTTCATGCCCGCGAGCGGCAGGGCAGGCACGCGCAATACACCAGCAGCGGGCACCCCGCCGGTGCTGCCGCCGCCGCCGCCGTAGGCAGTGAACATGGTGGCCGTGCGGTGGCTGTATCTGGTTGCCCGCCACACACGCAGCTTCAACGGCTGACGCGGCGGCACCACGCAAGAAGTCGGCGGCGATCCCTTGCGGCGCCGTCACAACTTCCCTTCTGAGGCGACAGTGAGGCAAGTGCCCGCCGTTGCCACCCCCATCGCCCTCCTCGTCGTTGGTGCGCGCGCCGTTGGTCGTGTGGCGGCAACTCTGCTCTGGTCTGGCCTGGCTGGCCGCCAGTCGTGTTGCTGCACAGCCAAGAAAACAACCGTGGGCGGGTGTGTGGCAGTTCCCACGCCGTGGTTGCAACGTCCGTCCTCCAACCACGCGCGTGTGCCCCTTGTTTTGCGTCGGTGCGGCGCCGCGCCGACTTTTGCATTGGTGGTGACACCACCCGTTGTGGTTCGACGACTGACGGACGGAAGCTGCAGCAGCATTGTTCAGGCTGTCACTGCTTTTCCGGCGACCTTCCGGCGTGTCGTTTAATGGCAAGGAGGCTCACGCCACACCCCCGCAGACTGTCATGAGACAACGCCACGTCGTTCGTTCCAAAATGCTCTTTATTTTCATCAGTGCAGCTGCCCCTCGCGTCAATTTCACGTCTGTATCTTGTTTGCTGTTGAGGTCCAAAACAGGCTCAGCTGTCGACTTTCCCTCGTGCGGTCCACTGCTGCAGCCGCAGTGCAGCGTAACCGTCATCGGCGACTCGGCGACAGTGGCCAGGTCGCGATGTGACACAGCGCCAAGTGAAGCAGGAACGTGCAATTCCAATTGAGTGGCATCATGCGGTTGCTTGTGCTCGTGCCTGTGTCAATGCGCGCGATTGCACTGTGTCTGTGTGTACATCATCATCATTGATCGATTGCCGACGTGCGTGTATCTGGCAGCAAGTAGCAGTACCAGAAGCAGGTAGGCAGTGCAGCGAGGCAAGGGAAGGGAAGGGAAGGAACGAGCAAGCAGCAGCAGTGGCAGCAGCAGCGGTGGGCTGCTGGGAACGCACGAGCTGGGTCATTTGCTTTGTTGTGTGCATCTGGACCACACACCGTGCTGGGGAGGGCCAGCAAGGAGGAAGGCATCGACAGTAGTAGCAGAGCACGTGTGTGAAGAGAGGTGGCAACGTAGGACGCTGTGGAACGCCATCGCTACATCGACTGTCGCCACCGCCACACTCACGCCATCAGCACAAGCGGTGGCAGTAGTGCGCCTACCAGTGTCCTGCCGCGTGGTGGGCGTCGTTCCAAGCGCGTGCGCGCGCGGGAGCAGGCAGGCAGCCATTCTCCGCATTCTCACATTCTGACCGTCTGCCTGTCGCGCAGCCGACGAGTACGACGACGATGGCGGCCACCACCATGACGCTGCCGCCGCCGGCGACCGAGGTTGCGCCGCCTGAAGCGGTGGCGTCGTCACCGGGGCTGCGACTGGTGTGGTGTGCACTGGGCGGCGACGCGGCGGGCGTGGCTGCCGCGCTGGCGGCAGGTGTGGATATTGACGCCACGGATGACGAGGGCTCCACCGCGCTGGCGGCGGCGGCGTGGGCGGGGCACACGGAGGTGGTGCGCCTGCTGCTGGCGCGTGGTGCCAATGTGAACGCACGGAATGCCACACACGGCTGGAGCGCCCTGTTTGCAGCGGGCGCACGTGGGCACGCGGACATTGTGGCCGCCCTGCTGGCGGGCGGCGCGGCGGCGGGTGAAGTGGACCTGCACGGCAAGCGTGCGGCGGAGTACGCCGCTGAGTATGGTCACCGCGCCTGCGCATCACAGCTGGCGGCAGCAGCTGCGCTGGCACCCCGCCCTGTACAGTCGCCGCCGCCACCACCGACTGGCATGCGGCTATCGCCCTCCGGCGGCGCCTCCAGCTGCGGCAGCCACGCATGGGCGGTGTGGCGGCTGACTGCGCGCCGCCTGCTGGCGCTGGCATGGCGCATGGTGGTGATGTGCGTCTCCTCTGCCGCCGGCCGCTGCGCCGCCCTGCTGCATGCCAAACCACTACCGCTGCCGGCTGGGACTGGGGTGCCGCCGCCACCCCTCCGCGCCGGCGCCGCGCCGCCTGCCGACGTGTTTGGTACCGGCACGCCACTGGCGCGCGGTGCCGACGCTGATGCCGACGCCGATGCCAGCGCATCGCGCCCGCCACGCGCGCTCCGTCACCCGCTGTAAGCTTGTAGTCACACCAATCATACGTATCTGGATAGCTACCTGGTATCTGGTAGGTTGCATACCGTTTTATTTGCGCATCCCGCGGCGTTTTGGGCCTGGCCTGGCCCTCCACATTGTCGACCGTGCTCGTTTCGTTGCTAACACAACACGTTCAATTGATGATTCGAACCCCCCTACGGCGTGGTGGGCTTGCTGCTCGCTGGCGCCGCCGCCGCCGTTGGCTCGTTGTCACCCACAGCAGGTGGCAGGGCGGCGAGGTCGGCGCCGCTGGCGTTCATGGCGCCGCCGCCGGCCGCCAGCTCTGCCAGCGGCGTGCGCGGCGCCAGGCACTGGCTGCCGTCCAGCATCAGCGTGACGGGCGCGGCGGGGCGCGGCAGCTCGCTCAGCTTGACGCGTGACGCGCCGGTCTGCGCCACGTCGCGCTCGCGCAGGCGCGCAGCGTCGCGTGACAGCGTGACGCCCGGGGTAAAGGTCGCCCACACGGTGCCGCGCTCCAGCGTGAAAGGCGTGCCGCGCAGTGGCACGGGTGCCGCTGTGACTGGCATCACCAACTCACCGAACCCGCCCGCCACCTCAATGTTGCGTGCATCGGGTGGCGGCGGCGGCGTGTCAGACCCAGGCGCCAGCGCCACACGCGGCTGTGTGGCACCCGCTGCCAGCGCCGCCGCCAGTGCCGCTGCCTCCAGTGCCGCGGCGGCGGGATGCAGCGGGTCTGCAATCTGTGCCGGGCGGTAGCGGCCAAAGCCCTCAATGGCCACCAGCTCGCTGTCTGCGCGCGGCGGCGCCTCGGTGACGTCAAAGTAGTCGTCGTACATGAGCGCCTTCAGGTACGGCGTGGCGGTGGAGCGCCAGGCGGCGGTGGGGAACAGGTACTGCTCCACCCGGCGGCCGGTGGGCGTGGCCAGCAGGAAGCATTGCGTGAGGGTGGAGGGCGGCGCGCAGGTGATGGCGGAGCGCGGCACCGACTCTGACGTCGTGCCCGCCAGCAGCCCGGGGCGCGTAATGGTGACGACGTGACTCGCGGTGGCCCGCGGTGCCAGCGCCGCTGCCAGCGCGGCGCACGCGTCACGGTGTGCCGCCCATGGGTCGTCCCGGTTCGCCGCAGCTGCCGCCTCTGGACTCACGTCGCGCCGCACCGCGGCCGCATCAACCTCCGGCATGTCCACCTCCAGCCGCACCACCGTGCGCCGTGCCACGCCGCGTGCCACGCCGCCACCCAGCACGCTCACCGCCGCCAACGCGCCCGCCAGCCGCATGTCCAGCGCCGGCGCGCCTGCCTCCGCCAATCCCATGACCGCCTCCCACACGTGGTTGACGCCGCCCACCTTGTCCACAGCGGCCACCGTCGCCGCCACCGCCCCCACCCCCGCCGCCACGCATTTTGCCGCCGCCAGCCGGATGAGCACCGCAATGGGCATCGACAGCGGGCTGTCATACACCAGCACGCGGGTGGTTGCTTCGTCTGTGGTTGTTGTTGGTGTGGTTGCGGCAGATGCTGCTGCTGTCGTCGCCTCCCATCGCCGTGCGCCAATAGCTGAGGCAGGCGTCGTCAAAGCGGCTGCCGCCTGGCTCAGCGGCGAGACGCCGCAGCGGGGGGCATATGCCGCCACCGCAGGGGTGTCCATGGAAGGTGCAGCCCAATACAAATCACACCCCACATGTGCTCCTCCGCCACCGCCTCTCCTCCTCCCTACTACTACTGGTACTCGTCGTCCAACACCTGCCAGGGCACACCGCCCACTAAACAGTACCGCCGCCATTCCGCCACCACACACACCACCGACACACCGCGTAACCCACTACCTTTTGCGTGCGTGCGTACAAATCACACACTGGTGCAGTGACAGGCCAGGCGGGCCAATAGAAATGAAACCGTCGAACTTGATGAGTGAGTGGGATGGAAAAAATGAGTCACCGCCCTTGGTGCTGGCGTGTAAAAGTCTCTTGCCGCCCTCTCACCACTGGGAGTAGAGCGAGAGAGGAGTGATAAGAAGTGGTAAATGGGAGGGCGGGGGGCACGAGCAGTTGTCAATAGTCTGCCCGACTACTTTGGAACCCACCCCCACAGCAATCATGGCGGATGCACCTGCTGGTGGCGAGCGCGGCCGTGGCGGCTTTGGTCGCCGTGGTGGTGCGTAGGCGGGTAGGCGGGGCGAGGAGAGAGACGAGAGGGAGGAGTGGAGAGGAGAGCAGTAGGGGAGTGGCGAATGAGTGGGAG
>Ga0066256_1003216_pt1 | contig 16184 bp, 16 predicted proteins | sample ThiBio_1000_biof_FD_87107 | JGI IMG/M metagenome (GOLD analysis project Ga0066256, IMG submission 87107) | Wastewater bioreactor microbial communities from Cape Town, South Africa - Thiocy_expt_1000_biof (version 2) | ecosystem: Engineered > Bioreactor > Thiocyanate-remediating >...
GGGGGCGGGGGCACGGGCGGTTTCAAGGCCATCCCCGTGGGCGGATGGACCATGGCACACGTGTGGGCCACGGGGAAGACACACGAGCTCGCCGAGCCGTTCCAGCTTGATCGTTTCCGCACAGGTCGTCTCATCGACGAGGCTGCGGCGTCGGGCATCGCTCACTGAACGAAGACCACCATGCTCCTGATTACGTGCCCGCATTGCGGCCCACGGCCGGAATCCGAATTCACCTTCGGCGGCCAGTCGCACATCCAACGCCCGACCCTGAACGAACAGGTCGATGACGCCCAATGGGGCGAGTACCTCTTTTTCCGTGACAACCCGCGAGGCAACCACGCCGAGTGCTGGCGTCACACCTATGGTTGCAGCGAGTGGTTCAATCTCGTGCGTCACACCGTAACCCACCAAATTGAGGCGGTGTACACCATGGACGCACCGCGTCCAGAGGGGGCCCATTCATGAGCGGATACCGACTGAAGCCCCCCTACGGAAGCGCCATCAACCGTCAGCAGGTGGTGGAGTTCAGCTTTAACGGAAAAACCTATCAAGGTCTTGCGGGTGACACGCTGGCGTCGGCCCTTCTGGCCAACGGGGTTCGCCACGTAGGCCGAAGCTACAAGCTGCATCGCCCACGCGGTATCTTTACCTGTGGAGCCGAGGAGCCGACAGGCCTGCTCGAGGTGGGAACGGGAAGCACCCACACGCCCAACACGCGAGCAACCGACGTCGCACTGAGCGCGGGCATGGTGGCACGAAGTGGTAACTGCTGGCCCAGCCTCGGCTTCGACGTGGCTGCAGTCAACGACAAGTTCTCTGGCCTGCTGCCCGCTGGCTTCTACTACAAGACGTTCATCTGGCCGTCCTGGCACCTGTTCGAACCCAGCATCCGGCGCATGGCCGCCGGATCTCACGCACCCGACGTGGTGGACTCAGACCGCTACGACAGCGTCAGCTGGGACACCGACGTGGTTGTGGTCGGCGCAGGGCCGAGTGGCCAAGCTGTCGCACGCGCAGCCGCAGACGGCGGCGCGCGAGTCATCCTGATCACCGCCGGCGCATTGCCGGATGACACACCGCTTCAGCACGCCCGCATCACCGTGCTGAAGCGAACCACCGCAGTGGGTTACTACGACCACCATCTTGTCACTGCGGTCGAAGTGACGCCGTCCCAGTCCGTGGCCCGTGAACGCCTGCACAAGATCCGCGCCCGATCTGTCGTTCTGGCCACAGGTTGTTTCGAGCGGCCCATGGTCTTCCCCGACAACGACCGTCCCGGCGTGATGCTTGCGACAGCGGTGCTTCGGTATGCCACTCAGTACGGTGTGGCATGCGGTCGCCGCGTGGTGGTCTCCGCTGCTTCGGACCACGCTTACCTGGTGGCAGCCCGACTTCATCAGCTGGGCATGGAAGTCCAAGCAGTCGTGGACCGTCGAGCACGGGTGTCGCAGACCGTTCTCGCATCGCTTCCCCAAGGCATCCGTGTGATGCGCGATGCCGCCATCGTCCAGGTGCACGGCGCGAAGTCTGTGTCATCGGTGACCATCTTCGAAGCCGGGAAGGGACGGCAGCGGTTGGACGCTGATCTGGTGTGCAGTGCAGGCGGTGCCACACCCAACGTCAACCTGTTTTCCCAAGCTGGGGGATCGCTGCGCTGGCTCGACGAGTCCGCCATGTTCATCCCCGATCGGCGACCAGCGGGTGTTGCTGTGGTCGGCTCCTGTGCCGGTGTGTTTGATGCCGAAACAGCGATCGAACACGCCACAGCGATCGGCAGTGCCGCAGCCATTGGTAATGAGCGGATGTCGGCCATTCCCACGCCTGAAAAGATCGGGATAGGCATTGTTCTGGCAGACAACCGACCTCACGCGGACTGGTTGCCATCGCGGCCAGGCAAGGCATTCGTGGATCTTCAGCACGATGTCGCTGCCAGCGACATCGAACTGGCCGCACGGGAAAACTACCGATCGGTGGAACACCTCAAGCGATACACCACCACGGGCATGGGCACGGACCAGGGCAAAACCAGCAACATCAACGCGCTGGTGCAAATGGGCATTGCCACCGGGCGTGCACCCGATGCAGTTGGCACGACCAAGTTCAGGCCACCCTACAAACCCGTGACTCTCGGTCTGCTGGCGGCCGGGCGCTCCGGTCTGCGCCTGCGGCCGTCAAAGCGCCTGCCGGCCCACGACTGGCACCTCGCGCACGGCGCGGTCATGGAGGAGTTTGGCGTCTGGCAACGCCCGGCCTACTACCCGCAACCCGGCGAATCGATGGAGCAATCGGCCCGACGCGAAGTCAGGGCTGTGCGCAACCAGGTGGGCATTTTCGACGGCTCGCCGCTGGGCAAGATCGAGGTGCACGGTCCCGACGCTGCTGCATTTCTGGACTGGATGTACCTGGGCACGATGTCCACGCTCAAGGTAGGGCAGGGCCGGTATGGCGCGATGCTGACCGAGACCGGCATCCTTATGGACGACGGCATCGTGGTACGCCTGGCCGACGATCACTTCTGGGTCAACGCCTCCAGTGGCGGCGCAGACCGAGTGGCCTTCCACATGGAAGACTGGCTGCAGCGCGATCTTCAGAACCTCAGGGTTTCCGTGACCCCGGTTACTGCCCAATGGGGAAACCTGACCCTGGCCGGTCCCAAGGCATGGGAAGTGCTCAAGGTCGCGGGCTTCCCGCAGATGTTGGCACCTGATGCCATGGCGCACATGACAGCCAGAGACATCACTTGGTCGGGTATTCCAGTCAAGGTGCTGCGCGCCAGCTTCAACGGAGAGCTGGGCTATGAGCTCAACGTGCCAGCACGCTACACCCGTCATCTCTATGAGCGCATCTGGCAGGCCGGCCAAGCGTTCGGGATCACGATGTACGGGGTCGAGGCGTTGCAGGTGATGCGGGTGGAAAAGGGCTACATCCACGTCGGGACCGATTCTGACGGAGCCAGTTACCCCGACGACGTGGGCCTGATCCGCGGGCCGATCAAGAAGGCATCGGACTTCGTGGGTCGTCGATCCCTGAGCCTGCCGGTAGCGACAGACACCAGTCGGCAGCAATTGGTGGGGCTGATACCGGTAGACCGACGTTCTCACATTGTCGTCGGCGCCCACATCACGGATGCGTCACCGCCGTCGCTGTCGCAGGGATTCGTCACTTCCAGCTGCTTCAGCGAGGCGCTGGGACATCCGATTGCACTGGCACGCCTGAGCAAAGGTCGCAGCCGCATCGGCGAACACATCAAGGTTTTCAACATGGACACATGGGTCGAAGCGGAAGTGGTTCCACTGCCCTTCCTGGACCCCAAGGGGGAGCGCCTTCATGCACGCTGAACTGACCGATTTCCCGGACCTGCAGAGCAGTAAAGCCGTTCCGCTCCATGCCAAAGGTGCGACGTTGCAGGCCATGCCAGTGGCGGGTTACTTGCATCTGCGCAGCGCCGGTCGTGGCCCTGAGCTCGACGGTCTGACCCGGATGGCACAGGCGTCGATCGGCGCCGATCTTTCGAGGATCAATGCGCTGGCCCCATTGCCTGGAGGAGCCGCAACCGTCGATGCCTTCGCCATGCGCACTCGGCCCAGCGAAATCGTGCTGTTTGCGGTTTCAGCCGACGGCCGACTTGACGCGAACAGACAGGCCGCGTTCAACGCGTGCCAGCAAGCCATTGCGAACGAGCCTCTGCTTCACGCAGTGGATGGCCGGCACGGTCAAGCCGCGTGGCGTCTCAGCGGTCCCCAGGCTAGGAGTTTGCTGCTGCGCCTGGGAGAGGCGACCAGCCTGCCGCAGACACCCGGCTGTGCCACCCGAATGCGCCTGGCCGAAATGCACGTGACCCTGGTCTGGAGCGATCCGGAGAGCTATTTGCTGCTTGTGGACACGCTCTACGCCGATTTCCTTACCGATCGCCTGGTCCACGCGGCCGGCGCCCTTGATTCATCCCTCTGACCACAGAAGTAACCATGACCGTCACCCAATATGTTCTGACCGGGCGCTGCCCGGACAAGGTAGGAGTCATCGCAGGACTGACCACCACACTGGCCCGTCTGGGTGCCTGGATTTCCGAGTCATCACACTATGGTGACGATGAAACAGGCCTGTTCTTCGTGCGTGCCGTCTTTCACATCAATGGGTCCGAAGAGGAAACTCTTCAACACCTGCGCCAGGAGCTGAAAACTTTCCGGACCGATTTCTCTATGGAGTTGGACATCCGTCCGACAGCTCGGCGCATGCGGGTGCTGCTGGCTGTGTCTAAGCATGGTCACTGCCTGAACCACCTGCTGCACAAATGGCACTCGGACGAACTGCCTGTGGACGTGGTCGGCGTGGTGTCGAATCACGACGACATGCGCCGCCTGGTCGAGTGGTACGACATTCCCTATCACCACATGCCCATCCAGAATGGGGATAAACGTGGTCAGGAAAAGCGAATGCTACAGCTCATGGACGACGCGCAGGCCGATTTGCTCGTGCTCGCGCGCTACATGCAGGTGCTCTCGGATGAGATGTGTCGCGACCTGGAAGGCCGTTGCATCAACATCCATCTCTCGTTCCTGCCCAGCTTCAAAGGTGCCAAGCCCTATCACCAGGCACATGCGCGTGGCGTCAAGGTCATCGGCGCAACTTCGCACTACGTGACCAGCGACCTGGACGAGGGGCCGATCATCGAACAGGAGACCGTTCGGGTTTCCCATAGCCTGAGCGCGGACGACTATGTGCGTCTGGGCAAGGATGTTGAAAACGTGGTGCTGGCACGCGCTGTGCAGTGGCATGCCGAACGCCGGATCCTGCTCAATGGTCAGCGTACGGTCGTCTTTCCGCCGGGGATCTGATCCATGTTCCGTCAACTACAGCCCTACCCTGGCGACCCCATCCTCAGCCTCAATGAGGCCTTTCAGGCCGACACACGAGCCAACAAGGCCAATCTTGGCATCGGCGTCTACCTGGAAGCCGACGGTCGCGTTCCCACCATGGCTGTGGTCCGCCAAGCGGCAGCCAGGATCCAGCCAACCCAGGGTCCGTTCCCTTACCTTCCCATGGAGGGCGACCGACGCTACCGCGGGGCGGTACAGCGTCTTCTGTTCGGCTCCCAGGCAGCTCAGGGCGGACACATCGCCACGGTACAGACCCTCGGCGGCTCAGGTGCACTGAAGGTGGCCGGGGATTTCCTGCGCTTCCACCTTGGGCCGCGCACGGTGTACGTCAGCAACCCCACCTGGGACAACCACCGGTCCATCTTCCAGGGCTGCGGTTTCGAGGTAATGGACTACACCTACTTCGATGAACGAACGGGACGTGTCGACTTCGATGGCATGCAGCAATCGCTTGAGTCCATGCCCGATGGAAGCATCGTGATCCTGCACGCGTGTTGCCACAACCCAACCGGTGCCGACCTCAGCACCGAGCAATGGGACGCGGTGGCAGCACTCGTAATGGAGAAAAGTCTGTTGCCGTTGGTGGACATCGCCTATCAGGGTTTTGGTGCTGGTATCGAGGAAGACACGTACGCCCTGAAGGCCCTTCAACAACAAAACATTGCGTTTCTGGTGGCCAACTCGTTCTCCAAGAACTTTGCTTTGTATGGTGAACGCTGTGGTGCACTGAGCGTGGTGTGCACCGATGAGGTCCAGGCAGATCTGGTACTCGGCCAACTCAAGTCGACCATTCGCAAGAACTACTCGAATCCACCGACCTTTGGCTGTCGTCTGATTGCCGAAGTCCTGGACACCCCCGAGCTGAACGCACAATGGTCAGAAGAGCTTGCTGAGATGCGCAGTCGCATTCTTCGCATGCGTCAGCGCCTGTTCGGCCTGCTGAGCGAGGCCTTGCCCAACGAGGACTTTGCACGTCTGGTGGACCAGACCGGTATGTTCACCTACACCGGTCTGTCGGTCGAACAGGTTCGTCACCTGCGTCAAGAGCATGGTGTTTACCTCTTGGAGACCGGCCGCATGTGCATGGCAGCTCTTTCTGCTCTGAACGTGGAGTACGTGGCCGCTTCGGTTGCCTCCACGCTTCGCACTGTTGCCACCCGCTGAGGAGACGATCATGGTGCGCATCGTGTTGACCATGGGTGTGCATCTGGCCCGATCCACGCGAGGGTTTGCCTGCGCTCCTCCTCTTGCTGATGTTGGTCCGACACGCGACTGAACGCGCGTTCTTTTTCCTAATCCCTGTATTGCAAGAGGAACTGAAATGGCTGATCTGTTTGAAAACCCAATGGGCCTGATGGGCTTCGAGTTCGTCGAGTTCGCATCGCCCACGCCCAATGTCCTGGAGCCCCTGTTCGAAAAAATGGGGTTCACACTGGTGGCGAAGCACCGCTCGAAAGATGTGGTGCTCTACCGGCAGGGCGACATCAACTTCATCGTTAACCGGGAACCCAAAAGCCAAGCCGCTTTTTTCGCGGCTGAACATGGCCCCAGCGCCTGCGGCTTGGCCTTCCGGGTGCGTGATGCGCATCAAGCCTATGAACGCGCGCTGGAACTGGGTGCACAGCCCATTGAAATCCCCACTGGACCGATGGAGTTGCGCCTGCCTGCCGTCAAGGGTATCGGCGGAGCACCGCTGTACCTGATTGATCGCTACGAAGATGGAAAAAGCATCTACGACATCGACTTTGATTTCGTGGAAGGCGTGGATCGCCATCCCAAAGGGCATGGTTTCCGCATGATCGACCACCTCACGCACAACGTCTACAAGGGCCGCATGGCTTTCTGGGGAGGCTTCTACGAAAAGATCTCCAACTTCCGCGAAATCCGCTACTTCGACATCAAGGGCGAATACACCGGCCTGACCAGCCGCGCCATGACCGCACCCGACGGCCTGATCCGCATTCCGCTGAACGAAGAGTCGGGCAAGACCGGTGGCCAGATCGAAGAGTTCTTGATGCAGTTCAACGGCGAAGGCATCCAGCACGTAGCCTTGCTGACCGACAACCTGCTCGCCAGCGTGGACGCTCTGCAGATGGCGGGCATTCCCCTCATGACAGCACCCAACGACATTTACTACGAGATGTTGGCTGAGCGACTGCCAGGTCATGGCGAACCCGTACCCGAACTGCAGGCGCGCGGCATCCTGCTGGACGGCTCCACTGCCAACGGCGAGAAACGACTGCTGCTGCAAATCTTCAGCGAGACTCTGCTCGGTCCGGTGTTCTTCGAGTTCATTGAACGCAAGAACGACGAGGGCTTTGGTGAGGGCAACTTCAAGGCCCTGTTCGAGAGCCTGGAGCGTGACCAAGTGCGCCGCGGCGCAATTCAAGTGGAGGCTTGATCATGACGCTCGCTATTGACCGCATCCACCACGTCGCTTACCGCTGCAAGGACGCCAAAGAGACGGTGCTGTGGTACCAGAAGATGCTCAACATGGGCTTCGTTCTGGCCATTGCAGAAGATCAGGTGCCTTCGACCAAGGCGCCAGATCCGTACATGCACATCTTCTTGGACGCTGGCGGTGGCAACGTCCTCGCCTTTTTCGAGCTACCCACCCAGCCGGCCATGGGCCGTGATCCCAACACTCCGGCCTGGGTGCAACACATCGCGTTCCGCGTCAAGAACCGCGCTACTCTGCTGGAGTACCGCGCGCATCTGGAAGGACAAGGTGTTGAGGTGCTTGGTGTGACGGACCACGGAGCCTTCCACTCGATCTACTTCTTCGATCCGAATGGCCACCGCGTGGAACTAGCCTGCCCGGACCCGGAAGAAGAAGCGGTAGTGCGCAAGCTCGACGCGGTGAAGTGGGAAATGCTCGAAGAGTGGTCCAAGACCAAGCGCGCTCCCAAACATGCCGCCTTTCTGCATGCCAAGGAGTTCGGGCAAGCCTGATGGAACAGCAAACCGATTCCACTCACGACCCCGCTCTCAGGAGTTGGGTTGATTCTGCCAACGACCCGGCGAGCGACTTCCCTATCCAGAACCTCCCCTTCGGCCGGTTCCGGGAATCGCCCACCGGGCCCTGGCGAACTGGCGTAGCCATTGGCAACAAGATCCTAGACCTTGAGCGGGCAAGACTGACCGACAACGCCTATGCCAACGATCTGATCTCGCTGAACGTCGCTTCCCGTCGTTCGTTGCGCCATGCCATTTCAGCTGGTTTGGCCGAAGGAAGTTCGCAGCGCTCGACCTTTCGCGCAGCTCTGATTCAACAGGGCAGCGTTGAAATGGGACTGCCGTGCAAGGTGGGCGACTACACAGACTTTTATGTCGGCATTCACCACGCGACGGCAGTGGGGAAACTCTTCCGGCCCGACAATCCGCTCCTGCCCAACTACACATGGGTTCCGATCGGCTACCACGGTAGGGCTTCTACGCTCAGAGCCAGCGGACACACGTTCCGCCGTCCTTGTGGTCAGGTGAGAGCGCCAGATGCGGCCATCCCTGAACTGCGTGCCACGTCCCGTCTGGACTTTGAACTGGAGCTTGGGCTGTTTATCGGCAAGCCCAACGAAATGGGGCACCCCATCCCCATGGCGTCGGCGGAAGAACATCTGCTCGGCGTGACCTTGCTCAACGACTGGAGTGCCCGGGACATTCAGGCTTGGGAATACCAGCCGCTGGGGCCATTTCTGTCCAAGAGCTTCGCCACAACGCTGTCCCCTTGGATCGTGACCATGGAAGCGCTTGCCCCGTTCCGAAAGCCGTTCACACGCGCCAAGGATCAGCCACAACCACTGCCGTACTTGGACTGCGCATGGAACAGCGCGGCGGGGGCGATCAACATTGACCTGGAGGTACTGATCCAGACGAGTCAGATGCGTGAGAAGGGCCTCGCACCCGAACGCATCAGTCACTCAAATTATGCTGATGCAGCATTCTGGACCGCAGCCCAACTGGTCACCCACCACACGGTCAACGGCTGCGGACTGAATGCCGGCGACCTGCTGGGCACAGGCACGCTCTCTGGATCCCAAACGGATCAGGCAGGCTCGCTGCTAGAACTCACACAAGGTGGCAAGTTGGCATTGACATTGTCCACCGGCGAGCGCCGCACCTTTATCGAGGACGGAGACACCGTCCAGATTCGGGGGTGGTGCGAGCGAGAGGGTTACCGGCGCATCGGCTTCGGTGACTGCTTCGCTAACGTCATTGGCGCTGGCGAAGCCCTCCCTTCCACCCTTCGTCAGAAGGCACATGTATGAACGCCAGGGTTCTCGATGGAAAAGCGCTCGCTAAACGAGTGCGTGACAACTGCAAGGCAGAGGTACAACGACTGCAAGCACTCGGCGTTCGGCCCGGGCTTGCAGTTGTACTGGTCGGGGACGATGCACCATCCAGGCTGTACGTGTCAAACAAAGCCCGTGCCTGTGAGGAAGTGGGAGTGCACTCGCAGGTGATAAATCTGCCTGCGTCCACTTCGGAAAGTGAACTCCTAGGACAGATCCGGGCACTTAACGAAGACTCAACAGTTCACGGCATATTGGTGCAACTCCCGCTACCGAAAGGGCTGGATGTCCGAAAAGTGCTGGAGACCATTTCCCACGAGAAGGACGTCGATGGGTTTCACCTCTACAACGTCGGTGCGCTCGCGGTCGGCTCCAGTGTTTTCCCGCCATGCACCCCTTATGGAGTCCAACTGTTGCTTGAATCCGAGGGCATAGATGTCTCCGGCAAGAACGTGGTTGTAGTCGGTGCCAGCAACATCGTGGGCAAGCCGATGGCATTGATGCTGATGCAGAAGGACGCCACAGTGTCTGTCTGCCATGCCAAGACCCGCGACCTGGCCCAGTTCACCATCCTCGCTGATGTACTCATCGTTGCCGCGGGGCGTCCTAACTTGATCACCGCGCCGATGGTCAAGACCGGAGCGGTGGTGATCGACGTGGGCATCAACCGCCTTGCTGATGGAAAGATCACAGGTGATGTGGCTTTCGACGAGGTCAAGGAGAAGGTCTCGTTCATCACCCCAGTTCCTGGTGGAGTGGGGCCGATGACCGTCACCATGCTGATGGTGAACACCTTGCGATCAGCCCAGATCGTGGCATCGAAGAAGGGCCTCATGGAACGACCCGATCTTCAGTCTCTCAGTTGGGATCCGCTGGTCGTAGAGAGATAGAAGCAAAGAACGGTGACGCAACGCCACCGCTTTTTTGAGTTCAGTAACTTATCCGCCATGGGCAGCACTGACTAAGAACAGTTGTGATTTGAGACAAGCTTGAAAACATTCAGGGAAAGCAATGGAACTGAGGCACCTTCGGTGCTTCTTGGCCGTCGCTCAGGAGCTGCATTTCGCCAGAGCCGCTGAGAAGCTACACATTGAGCAGTCGCCACTTTCGAGAACCATCAAGGAGCTGGAAGAAGAACTGGGTGTTCGACTGTTTGATCGCAACACGCGCAGCACACGCCTGACCCGAGCAGGACAGGCTTTCTTGGAACATGTGCCACGCGTGTTCGAAGCGCTGTCCCAGGCGTGTGACAGTGTCCGTGCCGTATCTTCTGGCTACCAGAGGCAGCTACGCGTTGCTCTCTCGGACACCATTTCACAGGCTTGTCTCACAGCATTGTTGTCGCGTTGCCGCGAAGAGGAACCAGATACAGAGATCCGGCTTTACGAAGTCCCGCTGGCGCAGCTCCCCAAGGGGATAGAAGCGGATCTGTACGACGTGGGATTTGCCCAGTCGCAGGAAGTTGGTGAAGCGCTGATTGCCGTACCGGCATGGAACGACCCGGTTGTGGTGGCAGTGCCTTCACGCCATCCCTTGCTGATCCACAAGAAGCTACCACTTGATGAGGTGCTTCGCTACCCACTGATTCTCTGCTCCCACGATAGCTGTGAGGGTAGTAGTCATCAGTTGGCTCGCATGCTTCGCGCCACCGACCTTGATCCCATCGTGGCCGAACAAGTGGCCAGCCACGACCTGATGGTGACGTTGGTCGCCGCCGGCTACGGGCTGGGTTTCTCGACAGAAGCCCACGTTTCGACCAGCCACCATCCTGGGATCGTCACGCGGCCCTTGGCCGGACGCACGCCTGTGCTGACCACCTATCTGATCCGGCGCATCGGAGAACAGTCGGGAACCTTGCAACGTTTCGTGGAAAGAGCCCTCGTGGCGGCGCCGCCTCGCTCGTCGGACGAAGCTCTGGACACATCACCAGGGAGTAGCAAATGAGAAAGAGTTCCAGATGGGTGGCTGTGGTGGGTGCTGTATCGGCCGCACTGCTGCTGTCCGCATGCGGCAAGACACCGCCCACCGAGACGGTGGAGTCGCTGGCGGCCGACCCCGACCGCTTGAAGCAGTTGCGCGAGCAATGCCAGGCAGAGCGCGCAAAGCTGGGAGACGAGCTGTGCGACCGCGTGGCCGAGGCCACAAAGAAACGGTTCTTTGGGGACGGCAAGGTGCCCTACAACCCGCCCAAGGAATCGCCAAAGTTCTGAATCTGCGCTTGCCGCAACACGCAGCGCCGCTCGTTTCGAGCGTTGGCCCGCTGAGCTGGGCTTCGCCAAGGTATGCGTCAGCACGCCACAGCATGCCTCTGCAGGCATTGATGCTGACCACGCGGCAAGCCTGCCGATTTGGGACTTTGACCCACCGATAGACCGCTTTCATCCTGACGCCTGCGGCATGCCTTTGTGCCGCACGCATGGCCCCGCATGGAGGGCCAAAGGATCGGAGGTCAAGGTGCAGGCTAAAGGCGCAAGCCATCAGGGGGTTCTCTACGGGCAGATCGCGGCGGTGCTCGGCGTCGTCGTGGTCGGCGTGTGGAGCGCGACCCAGTGGACAGCCGCTGCGCTGGGTCACCAGGCGCGCCTGGGCGCGCCGTGGTTCGTGGCCTTCGATCACCCGGTGTATCACCCCTGGCTCCTGTTCGAATGGTGGTTCTTCTTCGATGCTTACGCGCCAGATGTCTTCGACGTGGGTGGTGCGATTGCGGGTGGCAGTGGTCTCGCCTCGGTTGGCGTCGCGGTGGCTATGTCTGTCTTGCGCTCGCGGCAATCGCGTCTGGTCACCACCTACGGCACGGCGCGCTGGGCCACGGCTGACGATGTTCGCCAAGCGGGCCTGAATCGGCCAGCCGGCGTCTTCCTTGGCCGGCATGGTGAGCGGTACCTGCGCCACGACGGCCCCGAGCACGTGCTGGCGTTTGCGCCCACCCGCTCGGGTAAGGGTGTGGGCCTGGTGGTGCCTACGCTGCTGTCGTGGCCCGGCTCTGCGGTAGTCCACGACATCAAGGGCGAAAACTGGCGGCTGACGGCCGGCTGGCGCGCGCGCTTCTCGCACTGCCTGCTGTTCAACCCCACCGATGCGCGTTCAGCCGCCTACAACCCGTTGCTGGAGGTGCGGCGCGGCGTGCACGAGGTGCGCGACGTGCAGAACATCGCCGACATCCTGGTGGACCCCGAAGGCGCGCTGGAACGGCGCAACCACTGGGAGAAGACCTCGCACGCCTTGCTGGTCGGCGCCATCCTGCACGTGCTCTATGCCGGCGAGGACAAGACGCTGCGCGGCGTGGCCAACTTCCTGTCCGATCCGGCCTGCCCTTTCGAGGTGACGCTGCACCGCATGATGACGACACCGCATCTGGCACACGAGCACTGCGGGGGTCCACACCCCGTCGTCGCCTCGGCCGCGCGCGAGGTGCTCAACAAGAGCGAGAACGAACGCTCGGGCGTTCTGTCCACGGCCATGAGCTTCCTGGGCCTCTACCGCGACCCGACTGTGGCCGAGGTGACTTCGCGTTGCGACTGGCGCATCGCCGACCTGATCTCGACCGAACACCCGGTGTCGCTGTATCTGGTGGTACCGCCGTCGGACATCAGCCGCACCAAGCCACTGATCCGACTGATCCTGAATCAGGTGGGGCGGCGCCTGACCGAGTCGCTGGATGGCTCGGACGGGATCGCGCGACGGCACAAGCTCCTGCTGATGCTGGACGAGTTCCCAGCGCTGGGCCGGCTGGACTTCTTCGAGACCGCCCTGGCATTCATGGCGGGCTACGGCATCCGCAGCTTCCTGATCGCGCAGAGCTTGAACCAGATCGACAAGGCCTACGGCCAGAACCATTCGATCCTGGACAACTGCCATGTGCGCGTGACCTTCGCCACCAACGACGAGCGCACGGCCAAGCGCATCAGCGAGACGCTGGGAACCGCCACCGAGCTGCGCGCGCAGCGCAACTATGCTGGCCACCGCCTGGCACCGTGGCTCGGGCACCTGATGGTCTCGCGCCAGGAGACGGCGCGCCCGCTGCTGACCCCTGGCGAGGTGATGCAGTTGCCGCCCGACGAAGCAGTGGTGATGGTCTCCAGCGTGCCGCCTGTCAGGGCTCGCAAGCTGCGCTACTACGCCGACGCGAACTTTAAGCGCCGAGTATTGCCGCCACCCGTCCTGACTGCCGGCCCCTACCCCGATGCGCCACCGGTGCGGGCGGACGACTGGGGCGAACCGGCTGTACCGGCTGCGCCCACTGCATCCAACCCAGCCTTCATGGCCGGCATGGATACCGACGAAGGTGGTCCCCGCCTGCAGCCAGAGCTGACGGAGATTGCGGTGCACAACCCCGCGCTCGATGCACTGACCAATGACCTGGCGCTGCTCGATGACGACGACGCGCCCCTGCCTCTTCCCCGCCAGCTCGATCCGGCCATGCAGCGCGCTGCGCGGTTGGCCGCACTCGACCCCGACGACGGAATCACGCTATGAGCCAGTACCGCCTGAACCTGTTCATTCCGCCTGAGCACGCGCGCCGCCTCGAAGAGGTAGCCGCGAAGAAGGGGGTGTCCAAGTCGTCCATCGTCGCGGCGGCACTGGCCTCATGGCTGTCGCCGGACTCGGGCGACCAGCGCGAAGCGGCCATCGCCAAGCGACTGGATCGGCTCTCGCGCCAGTTCGAGCGGCTGGAGCGCGACCAGAACATCGAGATCGAGACGCTGGCGCTGTTCATCCGTTACTACCTCACCGTGAGCACGCCAGTGCCCGAGGGACACCAGGAGGCGGCCCGTGCGCAGGGCAAGGCCCGCTTCGAGCAGTTCGTCGAACAACTGGGTCGCCACCTGCTGCGTGGCCGCAGCCTGGTGCGCAATGTGATCGAGGAGCTTCACCCACAGGAACAAGACCTGAACCGGCAACTGGATGAAGCGGCCGGCATGGCGATGGACCCGGAGGTTTCCGGGCACCCCCAAGAAGGGCCAACGGCATGACGGTCGCACCACCCAGCCCCGAGAGGACCACGCTCGACCGCCGTGTGCGCATGCTGCGCACGGCCTTGGGGCCGATGATCGCGGCCGCGCGGGAAGCCCCGGAAGTGGTCGAGGTGCTGCTCACCCCCGAGGGTTCGCTGTGGCTGGACCGGCTTTCCACCGGGCGGGCGCCGACGGGCGTCACGCTGTCGGCCGCTGATGGGGAACGCATCATCCGTCTGGTCGCGGCCCATGTGGGCGCTGAGGTACACCGAGGCCAGCCGCTGCTGACGGCCGAGCTGCCGGAGACAGGCGAACGCTTCGAAGGGGTGCTGCCGCCGGCTGCACCCGGCCCGGCCTTCGCGCTGCGCAAGCGCGCCGTGGGCGTGATCCCGCTCGACCGCTACGTGGCCGACGGGATGATGACAGCGGAGCAAGCCGGCTTCCTGCGCCAAGCGGTGCACGAACGGCAGAACATCCTGATCGCAGGGGGAACCAGCACCGGCAAGACCACCCTGGCCAACGCGCTGCTGGCCGAGATCGCCACCACGGGCGACCGGGTGCTGGTGCTCGAAGACACCATCGAGCTGCAGTGCGCGGCGCGCGACCACGTGCCGCTGCGCACGCGCGCGGGTGCCGTGTCCATGGCCGAGCTGGTGCGCGCCACGATGCGGCTGCGACCTGACCGCGTGGTGGTGGGCGAGGTGCGCGGCGGCGAAGCGCTGGACCTGGTCAAGGTCTGGGGCACCGGCCACCCCGGTGGCATCGCCACCATCCACGCCGGGTCGGCGCTCGGTGCGTTGCTGCGGCTGGAGCAGCTGATCCTGGAGGTGGCGGTGAACCCGCCGCGTGCGCTGATCGCCGAAGCGGTCAACGTGGTGATCTACATCGCCGGTCGCGGCCGCAAGCGCCACATCGAAGCGATTGCCCGCGTCACCGGACACGACAGCACGGGCTACCACTTGATAGCGATGAACGGCGCGCTGGATGCGCCCTTCCCTGAGCTGCCAGCGCCACCGCCACTTGCGCCGTCCCCCTCCCCGCCCCCCGTGGTGGATTTCCCTTCCTCAACCCTGCCTGGAGAACTTCCATGAGCCCTTCGCTTTCCCTGCGCGCTTTTGCCGGTCTGCTGACCCAAGCCCTCTCTCGACGGCTCTCGTCCGCCGGCGTGGCCGGCCTGCAGCGCATCCACCGGTTGGTTCAGCCCATCCGTCAAGGCCTGCTCACCGCTGCCGTGATGCTGAGCCTCGCCGGCACGGCCAAGGCGGCCGGTTCCAGCATGCCCTGGGAGGGGCCGCTGCAATCCATCCTGGACTCGATCCAGGGTCCGGTGGCCCGCATCGTGGCGGTGATCATCATCATTGCCACCGGCCTGGCACTGGCCTTTGGCGACACCTCGGGCGGCTTTCGCAAGCTGATCCAGATCGTCTTCGGTCTGTCGATCGCCTTCGCGGCCTCGTCCTTCTTCCTGAGCTTCTTTAGCTTCTCGGGCGGGGCCCTGGTATGAGCAGCGCTGCCGAGCACGCCAGCCTCGCCAGCGGCTTCGAGATTCCGCTGCACCGGTCCCTCACCGAGCCCATCCTGATGGGTGGCGCGCCGCGCACCGTGGCCATCGCCAACGGCACGCTGGCGGCCGCCGTGGGCCTGGGCCTGCAGCTGTGGATTCCGGGCATGGTGCTGTGGATCTTCGGCCACTCGCTGGCGGTCTGGGGCGCACGGCTCGATCCGCAGTTCATGGCCGTGTTCGCACGGCACATCAAACACCGCGTACTGCTGGACGTGTGAGGCGAACAAGGAGAACACGCCATGATGAATCTCGCGGAATACCGCAAACGGCCTGCGCTGCTGGCCGACTGGTTGCCCTGGGCTGGATTGGTCGCGCCGGGCGTCGTACTGAACAAAGATGGATCGTTCCAGCGCACGGCACGCTTTCGGGGGCCGGACCTGGACAGCGCTACGCAGGGCGAGCTGATCGCCACGTCGGCACGGCTCAACAACGCATTGCGCCGATTGGGTTCGGGCTGGGCCTTATTCGTGGAAGCCGAGCGGCGCCCTGCTGCCGGCTA
>Ga0066256_1003217_pt1 | contig 16182 bp, 22 predicted proteins | sample ThiBio_1000_biof_FD_87107 | JGI IMG/M metagenome (GOLD analysis project Ga0066256, IMG submission 87107) | Wastewater bioreactor microbial communities from Cape Town, South Africa - Thiocy_expt_1000_biof (version 2) | ecosystem: Engineered > Bioreactor > Thiocyanate-remediating >...
GCCTGCTCCTCGGCCGCGGGGCCGCGGCCGCCGGCGTGGGGGAGGTCCAGGCGGGGGGGGGGGGCGCGGGGGCGGGAGTGGCCGCCGGGCTGGATCAGGCGTCCCCCCTGCAGGAGGCCGAGGCGGCGGGACGACGGCGGCCGCCCCGCCAGCGCCTCGTAGCGCGCCACGTCGATGCCTTCGGCCAGCCGCAGCCCCATCAGCAGGAACTCGTCGGCCTCCTGCTCGCGCGTCAGCACCTCGCCGCCGGTGACGCCGTGGCCCTTGGCCTCGACGAGGTTGAGCCAGGTCTCCGGGATGCGCTCGGTGAAGGTGACGTGGCGGCGGCCGTCCTCCAGGAAGCGGCCATGCGCGCCAGGGCCGATCCCGACATATTCGCCATAGCGCCAGTAGACGAGGTTGTGCCGGCTCTCCGCGCCCGGCACGGCGTGGTTGGAAATCTCGTAGGCCGGCAGGCCGTGGGCCGCCGTCACCTCCTGCGTCGCCGCGTAGAGCGCGGCCGCGTGCTCGGGGTCCGGCACGTCGAGCCGGCCAACCGCATGCAGCGCGTGGAAGGTCGTGCCTTCCTCGATGGTGAGCTGGTAGAGCGACAGATGGTCGGCCGCGTGCCTGATCGCCTGTTCGAGCTCCGCCGTCCACGCCTCCACCGTCTGGTCGGGGCGGGCATAGATCAGGTCGAAGGAGAGCCGCGGGAACGTCTCGCGCGCCAGCCGGATGGCGTGAAGCGCCTGCTCGACATTGTGCAGCCGGCCGAGGAAACGCAGGTCGGGGTCGTTGAGCGCCTGCACGCCGAGCGAGACACGGTTGACGCCGGCGGCGCGGTAGCCGCGGAAGCGGGCGGCCTCGACCGAGGAGGGATTGGCCTCCAGCGTCACCTCGATGCCGGCGGACACCGTCCAGTTCGCCGCCACCGCCTCCAGCACCGCGCCGACGGTTCCCGGCTCCATCAGCGAGGGCGTACCGCCGCCGAGGAAGATCGAGGTCACCGTGCGCGGGCCCGTGCGCCGGCGCAGCGTCGCCATCTCGCGTGCGAAGGCGGCGGCGAAGCGTGGCTGGTCCACCGGCCGGTGCCGCACATGGCTGTTGAAGTCGCAATAGGGGCACTTGGCCGCGCAGAACGGCCAGTGGATGTAGACGCCGAAGCCGGGGTCGCTCGTCATGCCGATGCCAGCATCGCCGCCGCGAATTTCGCGAAGGAGCGCGCCCGGTGGGACAGCGGTTCGGCAATGCCGTTCTTCTCGTCGGCTTCCATCTCGCCGAAGGTGAGCGTATGGCCGAGCGGCTGGAAGACGGGATCGTAGCCGTGGCCCTTGCCGCCGCGCGGCGGCCACACCAGCGTGCCCTCCACCTCGCCGCGGAAATATTCCGCGTGCCCGTCGGGCCAGGCAAGGCACAGTGTCGAGACGAACCGACCCGTCCGCTGCGCAGGCTGGGTCGCGCCTTTCTCGCGCAGCAGGCCCTCGGTCTTCTCCATCGCCATCATGAAGTCGCGGCCCGAGCCGTCCGGCTTCTCGGCCCAGTCGGCGGTGTAGACGCCCGGCTGGCCGTCGAGCGCGTCGATCTCCAGCCCCGAATCGTCGGACAGCGCCGGCAGGCCGGTGGCCGCCGCCGCCGCGAAGGCCTTGATGTAGGCGTTCTGTTCGAAGGTCGTGCCGGTCTCGGCCGGCTCCGGCAGGCCGTAGTCGGCGGCCGACCTCGCCTCGAAGCCGTAAGGGCCGATCAGCGCGGCGATCTCCTCCAGCTTGCCCTTGTTGTGGCTCGCCACGACGATCCGCCTGGTGTCGAGAGGGCGCATCACGAGCTCCAGATGCGCGGCTCGGCGAATTCGAGCGAATTGCCGGCCGGGTCGCGGAAATAGATGGAGCGGCCGCCGGTCGATTCACCGTCCTTGGGCGGCCACTCGAAATCGGCCTCGACCGCCACGCCGTGGGCGGTCAGATGCGCCTTCCAGCGGTCGATCTCGTCGGCTTGCGCCGCAAAGCACAGATGGCCGGGCCCGCGCGTGCCGTGCGGCGGCACGGGCAGCTTGGCGCCCGGCGCCGGCGGATGTTGCGTCGCGGCCGGGTCGAAGACGAGCAGCACGCCCGTCCCGCAGCGGAAGAAGACGTGCCGCCCCGGCACCTTGGCGATCCTCGTCAGCCCCATCACGCGGACGTAGAAATCCTCCGCCGCGTCGAGGTCGTCGGCATAGAGCGCCGATTCGAGGATTGCCGTGGGGGTCATGGCCGCCGCGCCCGCATCTATCCGATCGCCATCTTCTGCAGGTCGACCAGCCGCGCGATCCCCTTGCGCGCCAGCGCCATCAGCGCGGCGAACTCTGCTTCCGAGAACGGCTCGCCCTCGGCCGTGCCCTGGATCTCGACGATGCCGCCCTTGCCGGTCATGACGAAATTGGCGTCGGTGCCGGCCGACGAATCCTCGATGTAGTCGAGGTCGATCACCGGCTCGCCGCCGTGGATGCCGCAGGAGATGGCGGCCACGTGGTCGCGCAGCACCCGCTGCACCGAGGTCATCTTGCGCGCCTCCATCCAGCGCAGGCAGTCGTGCAGCGCCACGAAGCCGCCGGTGATGGAGGCGGTGCGGGTGCCGCCGTCGGCCTGGATCACGTCGCAGTCGACGGTGATCTGGAACTCGCCGAGCTGCTGCAGATCGATGACGGCGCGCAAGGATCGGCCGATCAGGCGCTGGATCTCCAGCGTGCGGCCGCCCTGCTTGCCGGACGAGGCCTCGCGGCGCATGCGCTCGCCGGTGGCGCGCGGCAGCATGCCGTATTCGGCCGTCACCCAGCCCTTGCCGGAATTGCGCAGCCAGGCCGGCACGCGTTCCTCCAGGCTCGCCGTGCACAGCACGTGCGTGTCGCCGAAGCGGACCAGGCAGGAGCCCTCGGCATGCTTCGACACGCCGCGCTCGAAGGAGATGGCGCGCATTTCGTCTGGCTGGCGCCCGGATGGCCGCATCTGTCGTTCCTCATGGGTCGTTTCGTGCCGCGGCTTGTAGCGGCAGGCCCGCGCCGACGCAAAGGAAAAGGCTCGCCCTCCCGCCCCGGCCACAGGGCGCGCTCGCTTGCGCCGGATCGGACGGCGACTATATCTTGCCGGCAAGGCGATCGGGGCAAGGACATGACGAAACCCGTGCTGGAACAGAACCTTCAGTCGCTCGACGCGCGCTCGCGCGACATCTTCCGCGCGGTCGTGGAAAGCTACCTGCGCGACGGCGAGCCGCTCGGCTCGCGCAACCTGTCGCGCCTCCTGCCGCACTCGCTGTCGCCGGCGACCGTGCGCAACGTCATGGCCGACCTCGAAAGCCTCGGCCTGATCTACGCGCCGCACGTCTCGGCCGGCCGCCTGCCCACCCAGCAGGGCCTGCGCTTCTTCGTCGACGCCTTCATGGAGATCGGCGACCTGTCGGACGAGGAGCGCCGCGTCATCGAGGCGCAGGTCAAGGCCTCCGGCTCTGGCCAGACGCTGGAGCACATGCTGACCGAGGCGAGCCAGATGCTGTCGGGCATGTCGCGCGGCGCCGGCCTCGTGCTCGCCGCCAAGAACGAGCAGGCGCTGAAGCACATCGAGTTCATCCAGCTCGAGCCGATGAAGGCGCTGGCCGTGCTCGTCTCGCAGAACGGCGACGTCGAGAACCGCGTGCTCGACCTGCCGGCCGGCGTCACCGCCTCGCAGCTCCACGAGGCGTCGAACTTCCTCAACGCGCACATACGCGGCCGCACGCTGTCGGAGGCGCGCAGCGAGATCGCCCGGCTGAAGGAGGAGACCCGCGCCGCGCTCGACCAGCTCTCGCAGGACCTCGTCGAGCGCGGGCTCGCCGTGTGGGCGGGTGCGGAGGGCGAGGCGCCGGCGCGCCTCATCGTGCGCGGCCGCGCCAACCTGCTGGAAAACATCACCGCGCAGGCCGACCTCGAGCTGCTGCGCCACCTGTTCGACGACCTCGAGACCAAGGAGGGGCTGGTCCAGCTCCTCGGCCTCGCCGAGGGCGGGCAGGGCGTGCGCATCTTCATCGGCTCGGAGAACAAGCTGTTCTCGCTGTCGGGCTCGTCGCTGGTCGTGGCGCCCTATCGCGACAAGGATTCGCGCGTCATCGGCGCCTTGGGCGTCATCGGCCCCACCCGGCTCAACTATGCCCGCATCGTGCCGATGGTGGACTATACGGCGCAGGTCGTCAGCCGGCTGCTGAAGTAGCGGCCCGCTCAACCGCAGGAGAAGCCCATGTTCGGCCTGATCGGAAAGATTCGTGCCCATCCCGGCAGGCGCGAGGAGCTGGTCTCGGTGCTGCTTTCCGGCACCGGCGCGATGCCCGGCTGCCTGAGCTACGTGATCGCCCGCGACGTCGCCGACGCCGACGCGCTGTGGGTCACCGAGGTGTGGACCGAAGAGGCCGCGCACAGGGCCTCGCTGTCGCTGCCGGACGTGCAGGCCGCGATCGCGAAGGGCCGGCCGCTGATCGCCGGCTTCGACAGCCAGACGCGCACCGAGCCGGTCGGCGGCGCCGGCCTGCCGGGGTGAGCGGGAGCGGCGGCCGGGCGGGTCCGCCGCCCCTTGATTTTCGTGTCCCGAAGCTCGATATGCGGCTCGACTTTCAAACGATTCCAATGTGGACGAGGCGATGAGCGAACAGCCCAAGGACGAACGCGCGCCCGACGAGAATGCGGCAGGCAGCGACTACCAGGTGAACAGCCCCTATGGCGAAGCCCCCCGGGCCGGCGGCGCGGCCGGCGAGCCGGGCGACTACGAGGCGCTGCTGCGCCTGATGAAGGAGAACGAGGAGCTCAAGGACGCCCGCCTGCGCGCGGCGGCCGAGATGGAGAACCTGCGCCGGCGCACCGCCCGCGACGTGGCTGACGCCCGGAGCTACGCGATCGCCAACTTCGCCCGCGACATGCTGGCGGTCTCCGACAACCTGCACCGCGCGCTGGAGGCGATCCCCGCCGATGCGCGCGCCTCCGGAGACGCCGGCTTTTCGGCGCTGGTCGAAGGCGTCGAGATGACCGAGCGCGGAATGCTGTCGGCGCTGGAGCGCCACGGCGTCAAGAAAATCGAGCCGAAGGGGGAGCGTTTCGACCCGAACTTCCACCAGGCCATGTTCGAGGTGCCGAACGCCGACGTGCCGGCCGGCACCGTCGTGCAGGTCGTGCAGACCGGTTACGTCATCGGCGACCGCGTGCTGCGGCCGGCCATGGTCGGCGTCGCCAAGGGCGGCCCCAGGGCCGCGCCGGAGCCCGCCGCCGAGCCCGGCCCGCCCAACCCGCAGGCCGAGAAGGACGCGTAGGGAGGCGCCGCAGTCACCTCTCCTCGAGGGGAGGTGACTGCCGCGCTCCTGCTTCCCCCGCCCACCCGCCTCCGCTATTCATCCATGCGGGAGGCGCGCATGAATCCGATCATCTTCCTCGACTATGCCGGCGTGGCGGTGTTCGCCGCCACCGGCGCGCTGTCGGCCTCGCGCAAGCAGCTCGACGTGATCGGCTTCCTGTTCCTCGCCTGCGTCACCGGCATCGGCGGCGGCACGGTGCGCGACCTGATCCTCGACGTCACCGTCTTCTGGCTCGCCAACCCGGACTACATCCTGATCTGCCTCGCCATGGCGGTGCTTGTCTACTTCACCGCGCACCGCGTCGAATCCCGCTACAGGCTGCTCCTGTGGCTGGATGCGATAGGGCTCGCCGCCTATTGCGTGTTCGGCGCCTGGAAGGGGCTGGTGGTCACCGGCTCGGGCATCGTCGCGGTGGTCATGGGCACGCTGACGGCCACCTTCGGCGGCATCCTGCGCGACCAGCTCGCGGGCGAGCCGTCCGTCCTGCTGCGCCCGGAGGTCTACGTGACCGCGGCGATCGCCGGCGCCGTCGTCTTCACCGTCGCCTTCGTCGCCGGCCTGCCGCTGCTCGCTGCGGCCGTGCTCGCCTTCCTCGTCGCCTTCGCCATCCGCGGCGGCGCGCTGTGGTTCGGCTGGTCCTTCCCGCGCTACCGCAGCCGCCCCGGCCGCCGGCCGGAGGATATTCGCTAGCGCATGTCTCCCGAAAGTGGCCCCAGGCTTCGGGACAAAGACATGCGCAACTTCAGATCAAACCGCGCTCGCGGGCCTGGTCGCGCAGGCTCATCAAGGGCCGCGGGCCGATCTGCTGGATGACCAGCCCGGCCGCCAGCGAGCCGAGCGCGCCGCAGTCGGCGAGGCTGCGGCCGCTCGTATAGCCGTAGAGGAAGCCGGCGGCGTAGAGGTCGCCCGCGCCCGTCGTGTCGACGAGCTGGTCGATCTCGATCGCCTGCACCGGCACCGTCTCGGCTCCCCGCACGGCGATGGAGCCGAGCTCCGAGCGCGTCACCGCCGCCAGCTTGCAGTCCCTGCGGATCATCTCCAGCCCGGCCTCGAAGGACGAGGTCTGGTAGAGCGACTTGAGCTCGCTCTCATTGGCGAAGACGATGTCGACGGTGCCCGAGCGCATCAGCTCGAGGAACTCGCCGCGGTAGCGGTCGACGCAGAACGGGTCGGATAGCGTCATCGACACCTCGCGCCCGGCCGCGTGTGCGATTCCCGCGGTCCTGCGGATCGCCTCCTTGGCGCGCGGCGGATCCCATAGATAGCCCTCGAAATAGGTGACCTTGGCGGCCGCCGCCTTGTCGGCCTCCACGTCCTCCGGCCCCAGCTCGACGCAGGCGCCGAGATAGGTGTTCATCGAGCGCTCGCCGTCCGGCGTCACGAAGATCATCGAGCGCGCCGTCGGCGGCTCGGCCGCGAGCGGGCGCGTGTCGAAGGCCACGCCCTGGGCGCGGATGTCGTGCGTGTAGACATGGCCGAGATGGTCGCTGGAGACCTTGCCGAAGAAGGCCGCGCTGCCGCCGAAGCTGGCGATGCCGGCCGCCGTGTTGCCGGCGCTGCCGCCCGAAGCCTCCACCGCCGGTCCCATGCGGGAATAGAGCAGTTCGGCGCGCGCGGCGTCGATGAGGTTCATCGCGCCCTTGGCGATGCCGTTGTCGACAAGGAAATCGTCCTCGCAGCGGGCGATGATGTCGACGATGGCGTTGCCGATGCACAGCACGTCAAACTGGCTCATACGGTTCTCCGGAAGGCCCGCGAAAAGTCCCCGGCGCGGGTTAAGGCCCGGCCGCGCGGTTTGCAAGCCTGCTAAGGCGTTTTCACGGGTAAGCGGATGCTTTGGGCCGTTTCGAGCCGGTGGGAACCGGAAGGGAGTGCGCCTTCATTGCGCGCCGCCCGCGCCGCACTTATCTCCTGTCGCGAAAGGAGCCTGCCGATGATCCTCGAGGCCGCCCGCGCCGCGATCTCCCGCCTGTTCACGCGCGAGTTCCGTGCCGTCTTCCTGAAGTCGCTCGGGCTGACCCTGCTCGCGCTGGTGGCGGCGTGGTTCGGCCTGCGCGAGCTGTTCGACGTCTTCGCATGGCCATGGCTCGATGCGCTCGTGCCGGGCCTGCCGTCCTGGGCCGGCTGGCTGGGCGTCGTCGCGGCGGTCTTCGCCGGCATCGGCCTGGCGCTGGCGCTCGCTCTGCTCGTCGCGCCGGTGACGGCGCTGGTCGCCGGCCTGTTCCTCGACGACATCGCCGAGGTCGTCGAGCGCACCGACTACCCCGCCGACCCGCCCGGCCGCGCCATGCCGGCGCTCGCCGCGCTGTGGCTGTCGATAAAGTTCCTCGGCGTGGTCATCCTCGGCAACATCCTCGCGCTGCTGATGCTGCTGCTCCCGGGCGTCAACGTCGCCGCCTTCTTCCTCGTCAACGGCTACCTGCTCGGCCGCGAGTTCTTCGAGTTCGCCGCCATGCGCTTCCGCCCGGAGGCCGAGGCGAGGGCGATGCGCCGCCGCAACGGGCTGACCGTCTTCGGCGCCGGGCTGGTGATCGCCGCCTTCCTTGCCGTGCCGCTGCTCAATCTGCTGACCCCGCTCTTCGCCGCGGCGATGATGGTGAATCTGCACAAGATGATCGCGGCCCGCGAATCGCGGCTCGCCGCGCCCGCCGCTGCGCCGCGCGTGGCGGGCTAGCGTCGGATCAGCCCGCGAGGCGCTTGCGGAAGCGCGCCAGCGCGACAACGGCCCAGATCGCTTCCACCAGCCCGAACGGCCACGCGCCCTGCAGGAAGCCGTAGACCGAGCCGAGCGCGCAGGCGGCCGCGAAGCCGAGCACGAACCAGGGGCTGCGGCTTTCCAGCGCGTAGAAGACGAGCATGGCGGTGACCGCCAGCAGGCCGAACGCCGTCAGCGCGTCGAATTGCATGCGCCTCTCCCGCCGCCTTCAGCCGTTCCAGCGCATGCGCATGTAGACGCCGCCCTTTTCCAGCTCGTCCAGCATCTGTTCGACGCGCTTGCGCCGCGTGTCGGGCCGCTTCGCACGCGCGATCCAGCCGAGATAGTCGTTGCGCTGGTAGGGCGGCCGCGCGGCATACGCTTCCTCCAGCCCGCGTGCCTCGATTTCGGCGCGCAGGTCGTCGGGCATCGGGTTCGCGGCGCGGGTCAGAGCCATGCCGCCAGCTTCGCCGCGGCGGCCAGCGCGGTCAACCATATGTTCAGCTTTGACTTGATCGACGGACACCAAAGCGCCATGTCGTGGGGCGAGGGTGGCCGGGCGTACCGTCCGGAGGGTGTGAAGTGTTCGTCGATCTGCTGCTCGCCATCGTGCATCACCTGCTCGTCTTCGCGCTCGCGGGCACGCTGGCCGCCGAGCTGGCGCTGGTGCGTCCCGGCCTCGCCGGCCGTGAGCTGCGGCTGGTGGCCCGCATCGACCAGATCTTCGGCGCGCTGGCGCTGGCGATCGTCATCGTCGGCGTCGGCCGCGTCTTCCTCGGCCTCAAGGGCTGGCAGTTCTACGTCTACAACTGGGCCTTCTGGGCCAAGATCGCGGCCTTCCTCGTGGTCGGGCTGCTGTCGATCCGCCCGACCCTGCGCATCATCGCCTGGCGCGGCGCGGCGCGGAACGCCACCGGCCTCTACGTCGTGCCGGATTCCGAGATCGCCGGCGTGCGCCGCCTGATCCACTGGGAAGCGGCCGTGTTCCTGCTGATCCCGGTCTTCGCCGCGATCATGGCCCGCAGCGTCGGCGTCTAGAGCATCTCCAGCAAAAGTGCGAAGCGGTTTTGCGCCCCGGAAATGCGGCTGATACAAAGAGATGGAGCGGTTCTGCCGATTCCGTGAAAACCGGAACCGCGCTAGCCGCCGGCCCGCGCGCCCGGCGGCGGTCCCTCGCCGATCGGCACCAGCGGCGCTGGTATGTCGTTCGTCTTGACCGCAGCCTTGCAGATGTCGGCGATGATGCAGATCTCGCATTCCGGCCGCCGCGCCTTGCAGACATAGCGCCCGTGCAGGATCAGCCAGTGATGCGCGTGGCGCATGTATTGCGGCGGGATCATCTCGACCAGCCCGCGCTCCCCCTCCTCCCGCGTCTTGCCCGGCGCCCGCCCGATGCGGGTGCCGCTGCGGGAGATATGCGTGTCGACCCCCCTGGTCGGCTCGCCCAAGGCGGTGTTTAGCACCACCCTGGCCGTCTTTCGGGCGGCGCCCGGCAGTGCCTACAGCGCCCCCCCGCTCGACGGCACCTCGCCGCCATGCTCGGCGACCAGCGCGCGTGACAGCGCGATCACGTTCTTGGCCTTGTTGCGCCACAGGCCGATGGTGCGGATGTGGCGGCCGACCTCCTCCTCGCCGAGCGCGGCCATCTTTTCTGGCGTGTCGGCGATCCTGAACAGCTCCCGCGTCGCCTTGTTGACGCCGGCATCCGTCGCCTGCGCCGACAGCACCACCGCCACCAGCAGCGTGAAGGCGTTGACCGATTCGAGCTCGCCCTTCGGCTCCGGCCGCTGGATCGAGAAGCGGCGGAAGATCTCGTCGATCTCGGCCGCGCTGTAGAGCGTGGCGGGCGGCCGCTTGGGGCGCGGGCGGGGCCTGGCATTGCTTCCGTCGCGGGTTTTTGATCGTCCCGCGGCCGGTGCGGCGTTTTTGTGCTTGGGTCTCGGCATCGTCGCTCTATAATCCGGTTCATGTCCGGAATGAACTCCGCGGAAGAGCCGCTTTTCCGCGCGCTGCTGGTGCCGCACCGCTCGCTCGGGCGGCGCGGCTTCGTCGCGCTCATGGGTGCGCTGGTCGCGTTCTGGGCGCTTTACGGCGGCATCTTCCTGGCGATGGGCGCCTGGCCGATCTTCGGCTTCTTCGGCCTCGACGTATTGGCGGTCTGGCTCGCCTTCCGCTGGAACTACCGCGCGGCGCGGGCCCGCGAGGAGGTCTCGGTGTCGCGCACCGCGCTCGACATCCTCAAGGTCGCGCCTTCGGGCCGCTCGGAGGAGCCCCATTTCAACCCGTTCTGGGCCCGCTTCGAGGTCGCCCGCCACGACGAGATCGGGATCACCCGCATGGCGGTCTCCGACAAGGCCCGCTACGTGCCGGTCGGCGCCTTCCTCAACCCCGACGACCGCGAAACCTTCGCCACCGCCTTCGGCCGCGCGCTGAAGACCGCTAAGGCGGGATAATATCGGTTTCGGCAGGAATCGGGTGGTTCCGGCGCCTTCCGGCGCCGATATTCGCGTTCAAGGAGACCTTGCCATGAACGCCCACACGATGATTGATGCCGCCATGAAGCCCAGCGCGAACACCCGGCCCGAGCTCACCCTCACCCGCGACGTCACCCCCGGCGGCGCCGACTACGAGACGGTCCGCGCCGTCATCGAGAAGATCAGCCTCGACTATCGCGGCCAGCCTTCGCTCGAGCATCTCGCGGCCGAGGTCGGCACCACGCCGACAGCGCTGCAGAAGCTGTTCACCCGCTGGGCCGGCCTGTCGCCCAAGAGCTTCCTGCAGGCCGTCACGCTGGACCATGCCCGCCGCCTGCTCGGCGAGGGCATGCCGCTGCTCGAGACCGCTTACGAGGTCGGCATGTCCGGCCCCGGCCGGTTGCACGACCTGTTCGTCACCCACGAGGCGATGTCGCCGGGCGACTACAAGGGCCGCGGCGCCGGCCTGACGATAAATTATGGCTGGCACGTCTCGCCCTTCGGCATCGCGCTCTTGATGGCGACCGGGCGCGGGCTCGCCGGCGTCGCCTTCTGCGATCCCGGCGGCGAGCGCGCCGCGCTCGACGACATGTGCGCCCGCTGGCCCAACGCCCGCTTCGTCGAGGATGCGGGCGCCACCGCCCCCTACGCCGCGCGCATCTTCGACCCGGCCCGCTGGAAGGCCGACGAACCGCTGCGCGTCGTCCTGATCGGTACCGACTTCCAGGTGCGCGTCTGGGAGGCGCTGCTGCGCATCCCGATGGGGCGGGCCTGCTCCTATTCGGCGATCGCCGCCGGCATCGGCGCGCCGAAGGCGAGCCGGGCGGTCGGTGCCGCGATCGGCGCCAACCCGCTCTCCTTCGTCGTGCCCTGCCACCGCGCGGTCGGCAAGTCGGGGGCACTGACGGGCTACCACTGGGGCCTGACGCGCAAGCGCGCCATGCTCGGCTGGGAGGCAGGCCAGGTCGAGGAAGCGGCGGCGGCGCGCGCTTAACCACCGGTTAACCATGTTGAACCTAGGGTTGCATATTATCCTTATGCAACCCTAGGTCAAAAGTTGAAGCGTCACCTCGCCATCGCTCTTCTGTTCGCCGGACTGCCGGCCGGCGTCCGCGCCGACACCAAGGCCGTCACCTTCGACGCCACGGTGGCCGCGGTCTGCACGCTGGCGGTCAATTCCAACGGCACGATGGTGGCGAGCGCCGATCTCGGCACGCTGAGCTCCAAGCTCGCCGGCGGCTCGCCCGCCTCGCTGACGCTGTCGACCACCGGCGGCGTCGACCTCTCCGTCGACCCGGTGACCGCCGTCACGGTGCCGGTCGGCGACGTCACCGCCACGACCTGGACGCCGACCTATTCGGCCTCCGGCGCCCACACGGTGGCCGAGACCGGGGCGACGACGGCGCTCGCCGCGCCCGGCACGTCGACGGTGTCGGTCAACCTCGTCGGCGCCAAGAGCGGTTCCGACCGCTTCGCCGCCGGCAGCTACCAGGCCACGGTGACGGTCCGATGCGAATGATCCGCCGTCTCGCATTTGCCGGCCTTCTCGCGGCATCCGCGGCTGGCCTCGCCGGCCCTTCGTTGGCCCAGTCGATGAGCCCGATGCGCGGCGAGGTCACCTCCTTCACCGACGCCTTCGCAGTGCGCGTCTTCCCGGCCAATCCCTACGAGCGGCCCATCGGCGTCGACGTGCGCGTCTACGACCAGGACTTCGCCCCGGTCGCGGCGAGCGTCATGCCCGGCAGCTTCACGCTCGCGGCCGGCGCCTCGCGCTCCGTCCTCGTCGTCGTTCCCTTTGCCGGCACCAGCGTCCGTAAAATCCGCATCTGTACCGAAAGCGTTCCGTTTCCCGACAACCAGACGCGCATAAGGGCCCAGATATGCGGCAAGTTCATCGCCTCGCGGCGCTAGCGGTCGCCGTTGCCGCTCTCTGCAGCCCCGCCGCGGCCGGCGACGTCTACACGCTCAACCAGAACCAGAACGGCTTTTCGCTGCCGGGCGTGTCGCTGCCGCAAGGTCAGGACGAGGTGCGCGCCGCCGACGGCACCACCTGCCGCTCCGCCGTCGGCGGCAGCGGCGCCTATCTCGACGTCGGCGTGATCGGCGGCTCGGGTGCCGCCGCCGGCTCCATGGCCACCTACGGACGCGTGGTCATCCCGCTCGGCCGCTCGGCGGCGCGGCTCGACTGCTCGCGGCTCTACGCGCTGGAGGTCGAACGCCTGCAGATGGAGCTCAGGCTGCTCAAGATGGGGTTGGCGCGCGGCGGCGGCGCGCAGCCGGCCGCCGACGGCGCCTGGGCGCACGAGGGCTGGAGCGATGGGCTGCGCGGCGGCAAGTAGGCGCCGCGCGGCGGCCGTCGTGGTCGTTGCCATGCTGCTTGCGCCGACGACCGGCCATGCCGCGCTCATCGGCAGTTGCACGATCGTCGTGCTGTCGTCCGGCCAGATGGCCCCGAACGCGGCGATCGCCGTGCTCGGCTCCGCGCAGCCGGGCGGCTCGGCCGCGCAGGTCAAGGTGACGGCCAACTCGCTGATCTGTACGGTTCTCGGCCTGCTCGACTGCTTTCGCGTATCGGCCCCGGCGCCGCCCGCCTTCACCACATATCCTTCCGTCGGCGGCGCCGGCGCGACGCTCTCCCCCCCCTACCGCCTCGCCGGCCGCCCCCGCCTCGCCGTCCGCGCCCCGACCGAAGTCCTGAACGGTTCCCACACGGTCGCGGTCGACCTTTCGGCCGCGCGCGCATCGGGTGTATTCCCGGCCGGCGCCTACCAGGCGCAGGTAACTGTGCGCTGCGAATAGGCGCGGTTCCCTTTCCCGGCCGGCCGGCTAGAGTGCCTGCGTTCCAGCAGGATCCGCACCGCATGATAACCGTCGTCGGCTCGATCAATCTCGACCTCACCGCCCGCGTCGCGCGGCTGCCCGAGCCGGGTGAGACCGTGCCGGGCGCGAGCTTCGCCACCGCGCCGGGCGGCAAGGGTGCCAACCAGGCCCTAGCGACGCGCCGCGCCGGGGCCGACGTGCGCATGGTCGGCGCGGTCGGCCGCGACGCCTTCGCCGGCGAGGCGACCGCGCTGCTCAGGCAGGCCGGCGTCGACCTCGGCCCGGTCGCGACGACGGACGACGCCACCGGCATCGCGCTCATCCTCGTCGGCGGCGACGGCGAGAACATGATCGCCGTGGTGCCCGGCGCCAACGGTGCCGTCACGCCGGCTGCGCTCGACGCGCTCGCCTTCGCCCGCGGCGAGCATGTCCTGCTGCAGTTCGAGATCCCGCTCGACACGGTCGAGCTGGCGCTCGATCGGGCCCGCCGCGCCGGCGCCGTCTCGATCCTCAACACCGCGCCGTTCCGGCCGGAGACCGTCGCTATCGTCGGCAAGGCCGATGTCGTCGTCGCCAACGAGACCGAGTTCGACCACTACGCCGACGCCATGATGCTCGAAGGCGCCGACCGCGCGGCCCGCATGCGCGCCTTCGCCGCGCGCACCGGCCGCACCGTCATCGTCACGCTCGGCGGCGACGGCGTTCTGGCCGCCTCCGCCGACGATTTCTTCCACGTGCCGGCGATGAGGATCGTGCCCGTCGACACGGTCGGCGCCGGCGACACCTTCTGCGGCTATCTCGCGCAGGGGCTGGAGGCCGGCCTGCCGCTGGCCGACGCCGTGCGCCGCGCCGGCGTCGCCGGCTCGCTCGCCTGCCTGAAGCCCGGCGCCCAGCCGGCCATCCCGCTCGCCGCCGAGGTCGCGGCGATCGTGGCGCCGGGGTCCGCGCCGTCTTGACGCCCTCTTTCCGGCGGCGCCAGATGCGGCCGGGAGAAAACAGTCATGTCGCCGGAAGTCTATCTCGCCTACGCGCTCGCCTGCCTGGTCATCATCCTGGTGCCCGGTCCGACGGTGACCCTCATCATCGCCTCCAGCATGCGCCACGGCGTGCGCGCCGGGCTGCTCAACGTCGCCGGCACGCAGGTGGGCATCGCGCTGATGATCGCGATCGTCGGCATCGGGCTGGGCTCCATGGTCGGGGCGATGGGGCACTGGTTCGAATGGGTGCGCTTCATCGGCGCCGCCTATCTGGTCTGGATCGGCGTCCAGATGATCAGGACGGGCGGCAGGGCGGCCGACAGTGCGCCGCCGGTGCCGCCGCGCGGCGGCTTCTTCCTGCAGGGCATGCTGGTCGCCGTGAGCAACCCCAAGACGCTCTTCTTCTTCGGCGCCTTCATCCCGCAGTTCCTCGACCACGGCCGCCCCTACGCGCCGCAGATCTTCATCATGGGCTTCACCGCGCTCGCCTTCGCCGCGCTTTCCGATTCGGCCTACGCGCTGGCGGCCGCCCGCGCCGGGCGCTTTCTCTCGGCGCGCCGCGTGCGGCTTCTGTCGCGCCTCAGCGGCGGCTTCCTCGTCGGCGGCGGCCTGTGGCTGGCGTTTTCCCGCGCCCGCTAGGCGCCGCGCGGCGTGGCCTGTTGATCGAGATCAACAAACCGTAACCATATGGTGCTATTGAAGAAGGACGAGAGGGCTTTTCGGCGCCGCTGATCGGTCCGTTGCCGGTTGAGCCGACATCGGCGAGAGGTCAATGGGCCGCACCCGGGCGGCGGCCGTTTTGCTTGCGCCATGGGCAATTCTCGCCCATACCGACGCTTGAAAGCCGCACCATGGCGGGGGAATGATACAAAGAATGGACTTCGAAGCCTTTTTCGCCACGAAGCTGGACAGCCTTCACGAGGAAGGCCGTTACCGCGTGTTCGCCGAGCTCGAGCGCCGCGTCGGTTCCTTCCCCCGGGCCGCCCGCTATGTCGGCGACCAGGCGCGCGACGTCACCGTCTGGTGCTCGAACGACTATCTCGGCATGGGCCAGCACCCGGCCGTGCTCGCCGCCATGCACGAGGCGCTCGACAAGTGCGGCGCCGGCGCCGGCGGCACCCGCAACATCTCCGGCACCAACCACTATCACGTGCTGCTGGAGCGCGAACTCGCCGACCTGCACCACAAGGAAGCGGCGCTGATCTTCACCTCGGGATACGTGTCCAACTGGACGACGCTGTCCACGCTCGGCGCCAGCATTCCCGGCGTCGTCATCTTCTCCGACGCCTTGAATCATGCCTCGATGATCGAGGGCGTGCGCCATTCGCGCGCCGAGAAGCGCATCTGGAAGCACAACGACGTGAAGGACCTCGACCGGCAGCTTGCCTCGCTGCCGGCCTCGACGCCCAAGATCGTCGCCTTCGAGAGCGTCTATTCGATGGACGGCGACATCGCGCCGATCCGCGAGATCGTCGAGGTGGCCGAGAAGCACGGCGCGCTCACCTATCTGGACGAGGTCCACGCGGTCGGCATGTACGGCCCGCGCGGCGGCGGCATCGCCGAGCGCGAGGGCCTGATGGACCGCATCGACGTCATCGAGGGCACGCTCGGCAAGGCTTTCGGCGTCATCGGCGGCTACATCACCGGCTCGGCCCGGCTGATCGACTTCGTCCGCTCCTATGCGAGCGGCTTCATCTTCACCACCGCGCTGCCGCCGGCGATCGCGGCGGCCGCCACCGCCGCCATCCGCCACCTCAAGACTTCGCAGGCCGAGCGCGAGGCCCAGCAGCGGCAGGTGGCGCACGCCAAGCACATCCTCGCCGCCGCCGGCCGGCCGGTGATGGCGTCGACCACCCATATCGTTCCGCTTCTCGCCGGCGCCCCGCAACCGCGACAG
>Ga0066256_1003219_pt1 | contig 16164 bp, 15 predicted proteins | sample ThiBio_1000_biof_FD_87107 | JGI IMG/M metagenome (GOLD analysis project Ga0066256, IMG submission 87107) | Wastewater bioreactor microbial communities from Cape Town, South Africa - Thiocy_expt_1000_biof (version 2) | ecosystem: Engineered > Bioreactor > Thiocyanate-remediating >...
GCAGGCGCCCTCGCAGTTCCGCCTGGCGGGCGTCTGGCTCCGGCACATGCCCCTCTGCCGGCTCCCCCGCCCGCCGGCAATGCTGACCACCGGCCGCGAGCGCGAGTTCTGGGAGTGCTGGAGCAAGGCGGCGACCTGGAACCCGAATGCCAGCGCCGGCGAGGCGGTCTCCGAATGGATCGCCCGCCTTTCGGCGCCCGGCGGCCTGCGCGGCTGCCTGGAGACCTACCGGGCCGGCCTCAAGAACGCCCGCATCAACGACGAGCTGATCAAGACGAAGCTGACGATGCCGGTGATGACCCTCGGCGCGCCGGAATTCTTCGGCGAGCTGGTCAGGGACCAGATGGAGCGCGTCGCCGAGCGCGTCGTCAGATCCGACGTGTTCGAGGAATGCGGCCACAGCCTTGCCCTCGAGGCGCCGGACCGCCTGGCGTCCGCGCTGCTCGATTTCATCCGCGAAAACGGGTGACGAAGGGCCGGCACGCCGGCCCCTGCCAGCATTCTTTCCGCTGCCTCGGGGAGAGGTGGCCGTAACCTTGGGAGGAGAACCAAGCAATGTCCCTGCATGTCCTGAAGAAAGCCCTCGCGACCATGGTGGTCGCGTCCCTGCCGATGGCGGCGCTCGCCGACAACACGGAAGGGGTCAAGCACCCGCTCTGGTACAAGGAGCCGTCGGAAAAGACGATGAAGCTCGCTGCGATCGACGACCTCACCGACGTGGTGGTCTCCGACGGCCAGCGCGGCGAGGAAGGCTTCCCCGCCTCCAGGATCGCCATCACCGACGAACAGCTCGCCAAGATCAAGGCCGGCAACTTCACCGTCGCCATCTCCATGGGCTGGCTGGGCGACGACTGGGCCTCCCAGCAACTCATCGGCCTCAAGGAGAATTTCGAGAAGCTCGGCATCAAGGTCGTTGCCGAGACCAATGCCAACTGGGACGACGCCAAGCAGATCGCCGACCTGGAGGCCATCTCCGTCCTGAAGCCCGACCTTCTGGTCTCCATCCCGCTCAACGGCAAGACGACGGCCAGCGCCTACAAGCGCCTCTCGGAGGCCGGCACCAAGGTGGTCTTCATCGACCAGGCCGTGGAAGGCATGGATCCGGGCAAGGACTATGCGGCGATCATCTCGTCCGACAATCTTGCGCTCGGCATGTATCTCGCCGACCTTCTGGCCGAATCGATCAACTACAAGGGCAAGGTCGCGGCGCTCTATTTCGCCAACGACTTCTACGTGACGAACCTGCGCTATGAGGGTTTCATCGCCCGCCTGCGCGCCAAGTACCCGGACGTCAAGCTCGTCGCCGCCGCCGGTCACGACGATCCGAACAAGGGCCAGGAAGTGGCGCAGGGCGTGCTGGCCCGCTACCCGGATATCGACGGCATGTATGCGAGCTGGTCGATCCCGGCCATGGGCGCGGTGACGGCCGCCAATGTCAACGGCCGCACGCCGTCCGACTTCAAGATCGTCAACGAGAACTTCGACCAGATCGTCGCGCTCAACATGGCGCAGAACGGCTTCATCGCCGGCATCTCCTCGCAGCGTCCCTACGACCAGGGCACCGCGGAAGCCAAGATCGGCGCGCTGACGCTGATCGGCGAGACGGTTCCGCCCTATGTGGTCGTGCCGCCGCTGGCCGTGAAGCGCGCCAACCTGCCGCAGTCCTACAAGACGATCTACCGGATCGATCTGCCGCAGGAAATGAGCTCGGCACTCTCGCAGTAAAAGAACCGGCAGGACGGAGGGGCGCTGCCCGGCAGCGCTCCTTCGACGCCTTGCCCGAACCGGAGACCGATCCAATGCCGCAAGATCGAGCCGTTCTCGAAATGCGCGACATCGAGAAGTCCTTTGCGCACAACAGGGTGCTGAACAAGGTCGACTTCACGCTGAACCGCGGCGAAGTCCATGCGCTGATGGGCGGCAACGGCGCCGGCAAGTCGACGCTGATGAAGATCCTGTCCGGCGTCTACGAGAAGGATGGCGGGACCATCCGCATCGAGGGCGCGTCGGTCGCCTTCGCCGACGCGACCGACGCGCGGCGCGCCGGCATCGCCATGATCTTCCAGGAATTCAGCCTCGTTCCAACGCTTTCCGTGGCGCAGAACATCTTTCTCAACGGCGAGCCGAAGAAGGGCATCTTCATCCGTGACGGGGAGGCCGTGCGCCGCGCGCGCCGGATTCTCGACGAGCTCGGCGTCGACATCGATCCGCGGGTGTCCGTCAGCGAGCTGAGCGTCGGCCAGTGCCAGATGGTCGAGATCGCCAAGGCGCTGTCGCGCCAGGCGCGGATCCTCGTGATGGACGAGCCGACAGCCTCGCTGTCCGAAGCCGAGACGGAAGCCCTCTTCGCGCTGGTCGGGCGGCTGAAGGCGAGCGGCATTTCCATCATCTACATCTCGCACCGCATGGCGGAGATCTTCAGCGTGTGCGACCGCGTCACCGTCATGCGCGACGGCGGGGTGCGCCTGACGGCGCCCTGCAGCGAGGTCAGCATGGCCGAGCTGGTCGAGACCATGCTGGGATCGGACGAGGTGGAAGGCTTCAAGTGGCACGACCGCGGCTACCGCCGCTCGGGCGCGCCCCTTCTCACGCTTCGCGGCGTCAGCCTGCCGCCCCGCATCAGCGATGTCAGCTTCGAGGTCGGCGCGGGCGAGATCGTCGGCATCGCCGGGCTGATGGGGTCCGGGCGCACCGAGATCGCCGAGGCGATCTTCGGGCGCCGGCCGCTGGCCGCCGGAGAGATCCTGATCGACGGCAAGCCGGTCACCAGCCAGGCGCAGGCGATCGCCGCGGGCATCGCGCTCGTGCCGGAGGATCGCCGCCGCCTCGGCCTCGTGCTGGAACACTCCGTCGGACAGAACATGCTTCTGCCTAGCCTCGGCCTCTTTACCGCCGGCGCCTTCGTCAACGACCGCGGCGCGGCCCGCATGATCCGCCGGATGATCGAGGCGCTCAACATCAAGACGGAAAGCGCCGAAAAGCCGGCCCGGCTTCTGTCGGGCGGCAACCAGCAGAAGATCGTTCTCGGCAAATGGCTGGCGCGCCGGCCGCGCCTGCTCGTCCTCGACGAGCCCACCATCGGCGTCGATATCGGCGCGAAGTCGGAAATCGCCCGCGTCGTCCGCGAAATGGCCGACGAGGGCGTCGCGGTCGTCATCATCTCATCGGAACTGGAGGAGCTGCTGGCCGTCAGCGACCGGCTGCTCGTCCTGCACAACGGACGCATATTCCAGGACGTGCAGCGTCAGGATATCGGCTCGGAGGAGGAGCTTCACCATGCAATCCAAGGCCATCGTCTCGGAGCGGCCCCTGCAGGCGCCGCGGCTTGACGGCATGTTCAAGATCCGCGCCCTGCAGGACTACATCGTCTATATCGTCTTCGCGGCGGTCTTCGTCTACTTCGCGATCATGATCGGCGACAGCGGCTTCCTGACCGTCCGCAACATGTTCAACATCGCGCGCACCACCGCCATGATCGTCGTCATGGCGACGGCCATGACCTTCGTCATCGGCGCGGGCGAGCTCGATCTGTCGGTCGGCTCGACCGCGGCGCTCTCCGCCCTCGTCTGCGCGCTCGTCATGCAGGCGGGCTATGGCTGGGGATTTGCGGTGGCGGCGGCGCTCGGCGCGGGTCTCGTCGTCGGCTGCCTCAACGGCTTCTTCGTCACGGTGGTCGGCATTCCGTCCTTCCTGGTGACGCTCGGCATGATGCAGTTCATCCGCGGCTTCGACATGCGCGTCACCTACACCAATCCGATCTCGATCTCCAATACGACCTTCAACAGCCTGTTCGGTTCGGGAAGCCTCTGGGGCATTCCCTCGCTGCTCTTCTGGTCGGTGATCGTGGCGGCGCTCGGCCATGTGGTCCTGCGCTATACGTCCTTCGGCCGGCAGATCCTCGCCACCGGCGGCAATCGCCTGGCGGCGGAATATTCCGGCGTGAAGACGCGGCGCATCAAGTTCCTCGCCTTCCTGCTGACGGCGGCGGCGGCCGCGCTCGCGGGCCTGCTTTATTCCGGCATGATGCAGACGGCGCGCTACAATTTCGGCGAGGGCGCCGAGTTGATGGTCATCGCGGCGGTGATCCTCGGCGGCACCAGCCTTTTCGGCGGCCGGGCGACCATCATCGGCACCTTCACCGGCGCGCTGATGATCGGCACCATCAACAACGGGCTCATCATCATGGGCCTCGACGTCTCCGAGCAGATGATGATCTCGGGCGCCATCATCATCCTTGCGGTCGCTTTTGCCCGCAAGCGAAATTCCTAATACCGTCAGTTTGAGGTCACCGTCGGGAGGCGGTGCGGGAGGAAGATCATGACGACATACGACTACGCATCCATCGGTTTCTACACCTTCGATTGCCTCGGCAGGCCGGTGACGGCCATTCCGCCGGGCGGCAACACCTATTTCGTCGAGGAAATCACCATGGCCGTCTCGGGCGCCGCCGGCGCGGCGGCGATCGTCGCCGCCAAGTACGGCCTCAAGGTGCTCGCCGTCGGCGGCATCGGCGAGGACCTGATGGGCGCATGGGTGATCGACCGCCTCGACCAGTTCGGCGTGGACACCTCCCGCATGGAACTCTGCAAGGGCGTGGGCACCTCCTCGTCCATCGTCACCACGCGGCCCGACGGGCAGCGCCCGGCGCTCCACATGCGCGGGGCGACCGGCGCCTTCGAGGTGCGGCCCGAGCATGTCGACCAGGTGCTGGACGCCAAGGTCGTCCATATGGGCGGCACGGGCCTCATGGACCGGATGGACGGCGAGAAGAGCTTCGCGCTGATGGCCGAGGCGCGCCGGCGCGGACGCATCACCACGCTCGACGTCTTCGCCGCGGACAGGAAGGACATGGCGAACGTCGCCGGGCTTCTTCCGAACACCGACTATTTCATCCCCTCCATCGAGGAGGCGCAGGCGCTGTCCGGCCTTGCCGACAAGGAGGATATCGGCCGCCACTTCATCGATCTCGGGGTGGGCTGCATCGTCATGACGATGGGCGCCGAGGGCGCCTATTACCACCACCGCGACGGAACACGCTTGCACATGCCGGCCTTCGACATCGACGTCGTGTGCACCTGCGGGTGCGGCGATGCCTTCAATGCCGGCTTTGCGACCGGGCTGATCAAGGGCATGAATCCTGAAGAGACGATGCGCCTCGCCCAGGCCTCCTCCGCGCTCAATGCCAGCGGGCTCGGCAGCCAGGCGGGCGTCACCGATCTGGAGGCGGCGCTCGACTTCATCCGTCACACGAAGGTCAAGGGCCCGGCAAAGGTTCTCCAGCGCGTCGGCTGACGCCCACTCCAGCATGGTGGCGTTTGCCGCCCTGACGAGCCTCGCCGGGCGGCGTCTGCGCGTCACCCGGACGCTGGCCATGGTCGCCACGGCGGCGGAGTGGTTCATCTCGGTTTTGCGCCATCCGCCGAACTCGTTGACGAGTTCGCGGACGGGCGGCGCCCGGCGGCATGCGTGTCGTGCCGATGGCCGCTGGCGCGCGGGAGGGAAAATCGCTGGAACTCCGGCTTGTCCCCAGCAAGGGCGATCCGCAGTCGCCTAGTGTCCTGCCCTGCGATACGGGGCGGCGAACTTGCCATCCGGTTCGACCTGCACGGACGGATCGGTGACGGCCCGGTGCCCGCGGTCACGCCCGAGCCCTTCGGCGGCCCGGCGACCAGCCATGCGATGGGCCCGACCGTCACCAGCGGAACCACCCGGCGCTCCTACTCGTCGCTGGCGGCCTGCCTGGGTCACAATCGCCTCGCCGCCCAATCGCGGCTCATCCCGAAATCCGCTGCGAACCAGAAGACTTCCCTTGCTGCGATTGCCGCCGGTATCGCCGACCGCCTTTTGATTTTCGGCATCGGCGGCCGTCCTTTCCTTTCGGGCAGGTCGGCCGCAAGGCTTCCGCACGTCGCTTGCGAATGACGCATGACGCTGGCGGGCGCAAGAAAGCGGCCGCAGCCGTGGGCGAGAAACATACCTCGGATATTTCCTCCTGAACCGTCTTGACGGCGGGGATGTGCGATGGTTGGATAATTGGATACAAAAATCCAATCCGGTTCACCTCATGCCCGCCAGCTTCTCCAGTCAGCCGAATGCACCCGTCACCGCAGAGGAGGAGGCTCATCGCCACATCCAGCAGGCGCTTCGGCTCGGGCGCTACAAGCCCGGCGAACGGCTGATCGCGGAAGACATCGCCGCGGAGATCGGCACGAGCCGCATGCCCGTGCGGGAGGCCTTCCGGCGGCTGGCGGCCGACGGTCTCGTGGTGCTGAGGCCCAATCGCGGCTGCATCGTCGCGGGCCTGACGCTCGACGAGCTCTACGAGGTCTTCGAGATACGCTCCGTCCTGGAGGGCCTCGCCGTGCGCCTCGCCATTCACCGTATCGACGAGGAGGTGCTCGACGAACTGGAGCGGCTGCTGGAGCGCATGGAGCGCGCCGGCCAGAGCGGCAGCAGCGACTGGGTCGTGCGCCACCAGGAGTTCCACGGCAGGATCTACGCGCTCAGCGGGCGGCCGAAGCTCATCCGCCAGATCGCCGCGCTTCATGTGGTGATCGAGCCCTATATGCGCATCTGGTTCGACTATGTCGACAAGCCGCTCTCCTCGCGCGAGGAGCACGCGGCGCTGATCGCCGCGCTGCGCTCGGGCGATGCGCGCCATGCCGAACAGGTGATGCAGGACCATATTCTCGGCACGGCGCCCATGCTGGCCGAGTTCGCAAGTCCGAGCCGGCGCTGACGCCGGCCGGTGACAGGCCCGAAGCCCGGAGGAATGCCGGGCGCGGGCGGGGAACAGCCGCTCGGCGGCACGACAGACAGAGGAAAGTCCATGACGCAGCGTCGCATGGTCGCGTTGGCGGCCGCCTTCAGCATGCTTGGTTTTGCCCCGGCCGTCCTCGGCCAGGATGCGCCGGGCGCCATTACCATCGCCACCGAGGGCGCCTACGCCCCCTGGAACTTCACGACCGCCGACGGCAAGCTCGACGGCCTCGAGGTCGAGCTCGCCAACGACCTGTGTGCCCGGATGAAGATCCAGTGCACCATCGTCGCCCAGGATTGGGATGGGCTCATCCCCTCGCTGACCGTCGGCAAGTTCGACGTGATCATGGCCAGCATGTTCATCACGCCGAAGCGGCTGGAGACCATCGCCTTCACCCAGCCCTATGCGGTCGATCCGTCCGGTTTCGCCGCCGCGAAGGACAGCGACCTCGGCAAGCTCGGCCTCGCCGCCGAGCGGTTCAAGCTGGAGGACGAGGCCGCCACCGCCGCCGCGGTCGAGAAGATGAAGCCGCTTCTCAAGGGCAAGGTGATCGGCGTCCAGGCGGCCACCACCAACCTCGAATTCGTGAAGAAATATTTCGGCGATACCGTGGAGATCCGCGAATACAAGACGACCGAGCAGCACGATCTCGACCTGGCGGCCGGGCGCATTGATGCCCTCTTCGCCCAGCAGACGGCGCTTTCGGCGACGCTTGCCAAGCCCGAATTCGCCGAGTTCACGCTGGCCGGACCGGGCTTCGTGGGCGGCATTTTCGGCCTCGGCACGGGGGCCGGCCTGCGCAAGGAGGATACCAGGCTCAAGGAGATGCTGAACGCGGCCATCGACGGCGCGATCGCCGACGGCACGATCAAGCGCATCTCCGAAAAGTGGGTCAAGACGGACGTGACGCCGGTCAAGTAGGTGCGGGCGGGCCCCACCCGGCGGACGGCGTGTCCGCCGGGTGGCGTGCAGGAAGGCGTGGACGTCCATGGTCAATGCAGCGCATATTCTCGGCTTCGGCGAAGGCGGCTGGGGCGCCGCCCTCCTGGCGGCGGCGGGCGTCACGCTCGCCCTTTCGCTTCTCGGCTTCCTGCTCGGCGCCGTTTTCGGCGCGCTGGCCGCTGCCGCCCGCCTGTCATCCTCGCGGGTCCGGAACTGGCTGGCCGGCGTCTACGGCACGGTGTTCCGCGGCGTTCCCGATCTCTTGACAATCTACCTGTTCTACTACGGCGGCAGCGTCGCGCTGACGGCGACCGGCAGGCTGTTCGGCGGCGCGGGCTTCGTGGGGTTGCCGTCCTTCGCCACCGGCGTCCTCGCCCTCGCGATCATTTCCGGGGCCTATCAGGCGGAGGTCTATCGCGGGGCCTATCTCGCCGTCGACCGCGGCCAGTTCGATGCCTGCAAGGCGCTCGGCCTTTCGCAGTACCGCGCGTTGCGACTCGTCATCGTGCCGCAGCTCATGCGTCATGCGCTGCCGGGCCTCGGCAACATCTGGCAGCTCGTATTGAAGGATTCCGCGCTGATATCGGTGATCGGCCTCGTCGAACTGATGCGCCAGGCGCAGATCGGCGCCGGATCGACGCGCGAACCCTTCGTCTTCTACATCGCGGCCGCCGCGCTCTATTTCCTGATCGCCGGCGTGACCGGCCTCGCCTTCCGGCGCGGCGAGGCGCGGGCATGGCGGGGAACGGTGCCCGCATGATCGATCCTGGCTTCTTCGTCTCGATCGTCCCGGCATTGCTCGCGGGATTGCCGCTGACATTGCAGCTTGCCGGCACGTCGCTGGCGCTCGGCTTCGTGCTCGCCGTCGCGCTGGCGCTCGCCCAGCTCGGCGAGCATCGCGCGGTCGTCTGGCCGATCCGCGCCTTCGTGGCGGTCTTCCGCGGCACGCCGCTGCTCATCCAGATCTTCCTGGTCTATTACGGGTTCGGCCAGTTCCGCCCCGAGCTCCAGGCGGTCGGCCTGTGGTGGCTGCTGCGCGAGCCCTACTGGTGCGCCATCTTCGCGCTTACCCTCAACACCGCCGCCTATGGCAGCGAGATCCTGCGCGGGGCGATCCGCGGCGTTCCGCGCGGCCTCGTCGAGGCGGCGTCGGCCTTCGGCATGTCGCGCCTCCTGACGCTGCGGCTCGTCGTGCTGCCGCTCGCCTTCCGGCAGGCGATCCCGAGCTACGGCAACGAGATCATCCTGATGGTCAAGGGCACCTCGCTCGCCTCGATCATCACGCTGATGGAGGTGACGGGCATCGCCCAGGGGCTGATTTCCCAGACCTACCGGGCAGTCGAGGTCTTCGCGGCGGCCGGCGCGATCTATCTCGCGCTCAATTTCACGATCATCCGTGCGCTGAATGCGCTCGAACACTGGCTCACACCCTATCGAGCCCGCGCCTGATCCAGGGGGAGGAACACGATGCGCAACTTCGAGAAGCCGACACGGTCCATTGCCGTTTCCCGCCATGCAATGGCCGCCACCTCGCATCCGGCCGCGACGCTGACCGCGCTGCAGGTCATGGAGGCCGGCGGCAATGCCATGGATGCGGCGATTGCCGCTTCGGCCGTGCAATGCGCAGTCGAGCCGGGATCGACGGGCATCGGCGGCGACTGCTTCGCGCTCTTCGCGCCGGAAGGGTCCGACAGGGTCGGGGCCTATAACGGCTCGGGCCGCACCCCTGCGGCGCTGACGCCCGGCTGGTTCGCCGAGCGGGGCCTCACCGAAGTCCCGCGCACATCGCCGGGCGCCGTGACGATCCCCGGCGCCATCGACGCCTGGCTGCAACTGCATGCCGATCATGGTCGGCTCCCTTTCGCGGACGTCATCGCGCCGGCCATCCGCCTTGCCGAGGAGGGCTATGCGATCACCCCGCGCGTGCACCGCGACTGGCGGCTGGAGGAGACCCTGCTTGCGGCCGATCCGACGGCGGCGCGGATCTTTCTGCCCGCCGGGCGCGCGCCGAAGGTCGGCGAGGTGCACCGGCAGCCGGAGCTTGCGGAGACCCTGCGGGGCATCGTCGCCCGAGGCCGCGACGGCTTCTACACGGGGCCGGTCGCGGAGGACATGGTCTCCTATCTCCGCTCGCTCGGCGGCGTGCACACGCTGGAGGACTTCGCTTCGGCGCGCGGCGACTATGTGACGCCGGTCACGACGGACTTCCGCGGCTACACGGTGCACGAATGCCCGCCGAACGGCCAGGGCATCATCGCGCTGCTCATCCTCAACATCCTCAGCCGTTTCAAGGCCGAGGGCGATCCGCAGTCGCCCGACCGGCTGCATATCGAAATCGAGGCGACGCGGCTCGCCTATGCCGCGCGCGATGCCTGGCTCGCCGATCCCGACAAGGCCGACGTGCCGGTGGGGGAACTGCTCTCGGGCGACCTGGCGGACCGGCTCGCGGGGATGATCGACCTCGGCCGCGCCCTCACCGACCTGCCGCCCTTCGAGATGCCGCTTCATCGCGACACGGTCTACATTTCCGTCGTCGACAGGGACCGCAACGCCGTCAGCTTCATCAACTCTGTCTTCGACAGTTTCGGCAGCGGCCTCATCGCGCCGCGCTCGGGCGTGGTGCTGCACAATCGCGGCCAGAGCTTTTCCCTGAAGCCCGGCCATCCCAATTGCGTGGCGCCCTCGAAGCGGCCGCTGCACACGATCATACCGGGCATGGTGACGCGCGGGGGCAGGGTGGAAATGCCGTTCGGCGTGATGGGCGGCTACTATCAGGCGATGGGCCACGCCCACCTGATCTCGAAGGTGTTCGACTACGGCATGGACCTTCAGGAGGCGATCGACCTGCCCCGGCTGATCCCGAAGCCGGACGGGACGCGGGTCGAGGCCGAGCACACGCTGCCGGCGGCGACCGCCGCCGAACTCCAGCGGCGCGGCTTCATCCTCGGGCCCGCCGAGGACCCGCTCGGCGGCGCCCAGGCGACCCGCACCGGCGGGGAAAACGGAACGCGCCCCGCGGGCCCGGAGCCGCGCAAGGACGGGGTCGCACTCGGCCTGTGACGCCGGCATCACAGCCTGTCGGGCGGTGCGGTGGTCATCTGCCCGACAGGTCAGGAAGCGCATCATCCACATGGACCCGCATTCTCGACTTCGGCAGGGTGATGCGGATCGTCGGGTCGACGGCGACGCGGTTGGCGATCTTCAGTTTCAGCCGTTCGTTTCCGACGGCGATGTCGGCAACATTGACGCTGATGTTGTACGCCTTGCACGACGGCGGCAAGGCGATCCTCATCGCCTGCGGTGTGCTGCGCTGGGCGACACCGCGCTCATGGCGAGCACGTCGTCGGCACAGGTCTTGCCGTCCCCGCAGAGGATGTCCGTCTACTCCGCGGCGACGATGTGGAACTCCCGCGCGCCGTCACATTTCTTTGCGCCACCCATGATGAAGATGAGACAGCTCGTCCGCAGCAGAGAGGCGAAATTCGGCACCGAGCCGTTGATTTCCAAAGCCTCGTCATAGAGCGTCGAAAGAAAGCGGGATGTCGATTGGCCTTGGCCCGCGGCCATCTCGTCGATCAAATCCCAGAAGGCCGCCTCGATCTGGATGCTCGTCGAGTGGCCGCCTATCCGCACCGAGCGGTTGACAGGCCGGTAACGCTGCGGGTCCTGGCCCGCAAACACCTCACACATGGTTTATCCTCCAGTCTTGTTTTTATACGGGCGATTATGCGGCGGGCCTTGAACTTGGTCAAATTATCCTGTGTCGCCGTGAAACAAGAAAAATGCTTCGCCAAAAACTCCAGAAATTAAAATCGGCGTGCGGTAACAGGCTGCTACCTAGGACCGCGATTCCCGGCGCAATCTTCCTTCCACAAGTCGAACTGCAAGCAGGGGAAGGGCAGCGTGGCAAAGTCCATTCATTCGATGATCCGCGTTCTGGATGAAGACCGGTCCGTGGATTTCTACAACAAGGCCTTCGGGCTCGCGGTCGTTGAACGTCTGGACTTCGAGACCTTCACGCTCGTCTACATGAGCAATGCCGAAAGCGAATTTGAACTCGAGCTGACGATCAACAAGGATCGCACCGAAGCCTACAATCTCGGCGACGGCTACGGCCATCTCGCCGTGTCGGTTTCCGACCTCGACAGCGAGCACGCCCGCATCTCCGGGCTCGGCTTCACCACCGGCAAGATCGTGGAGTTCAACCGCGACGGCGGCCTTCTCGCCCGCTTCTTCTTCGTGACCGATCCCGACGGCTACAGGATCGAGGTCCTGCAGCGGCACGGTCGCTTCAAATGAAAGGGCCGGCGGCGGGGGGAGGGCCGCCGGGCTCGAAGGCAATGGGAGGAACCTGATATGACGAAGATCTACGAGCAGCCCCCGGGGCTTTCCCGCCGCGAGCTTCTGACGCGCGGCACGAGCCGTGCGGCCCTCATCACCGCGGGCACGGCGGCGACACGGCCCCAGAAGGGCTGCGGAGCGCACACGCCGGTCCGGAAGCCGGAAACGATGGCGACGCTGATCAGGCTCGCCCGGGACATCTACCCGCACGATACGGTCGCCGACCGCTTCTATGCCATCGCCGTGAAAGGCCACGATACCAAGGCCGGCACGGACGCCGCACACAAGGAACTGATCGAGGCGGGCATTGCCGATCTCGACAGGCGAGCGGGCGAGGGCGGCTATCGCGGCCTCGGCTGGGAGGACGATCGCGTGAAGATCCTGCGCGACATCGAGACGACGCCGTTCTTCCAGGCGGTACGCGGCGACCTCGTTGTTTCCTTCTATAACCAGAAGGAGCTCTGGCCGCATTTCGGCTACGAGGGCGAATCCTATTCCAAGGGCGGTTACATCGCCCGGGGCTTCGACGACATCGAATGGCTTTGACGGCGGTCTGACGGAACGCGCCGGAGGAGGCGCGCCCGCGGCCTTGACGGCGACCGCACATGTTTCGGGAGGAAACCATGGCAGCTCCTTATGATCTCAACGACGACAGCGTGGTCGTCATCATCGGCTCCGGTGCCGGTGGCGGCACGCTGGGCAATGAACTGGCGCAGAAGGGCATCGACGTCGTGGTGCTCGAAGCCGGTGCGCGCATAGAACACGAGGATTTCATCAACGACGAGTGGGACAGCTTCGCCCAGCTCGCCTGGCTGGACCACCGCACCACCGGCGGCGGCTGGCGCGTCTCGAAGGATTTTCCGAACCTGCCTGCCTGGATTGTCAAGGCCGTTGGCGGCACGACGACGCATTGGGCCGGCGCATCGCTGCGTTTTCAGGAGCACGAGTTCAAGACGCTCACCAACTACGGCAAGGTCGAGGGCGCCAACCTGCTCGACTGGCCGGTGACGCTTGCCGAGCTTGAGCCCTACTACGCCAAGGCCGAAGACAAGATGGGCGTGACCCGCACCAACGGCATCGAGGGCCTGCCCGGAAACAACAACTTCAAGATCCTGAAGGCCGGCGCCGACAAGCTGGGCTACAAGGAATGTCACACCGGCAACATGGCGATCAACTCGGCCGACCGCGACGACCGCATGAGCTGTCAGCAGACCGGCTTCTGTTTCCAGGGCTGCAAATGGGGTGCCAAATGGTCGACGCTCTATACGGAAATACCCAAGGGTGAAGCGACCGGCAGGCTGGAAGTGCGGCCGAACTCCCACGTCGTCAAGATCGAGCATGATGACAGCGGCAAGGTGACCGCCGTCGTCTATGCCGACAAGGATGGCAAGCTGCAGAGCCAGAAGGCCCGCATCATATGCGTCGCCGGCAACTCCATCGAAAGCCCGCGCCTCCTGCTCAATTCCGCATCGAGCAAATACCCGGACGGGCTTGCCAATTCCTCTGGCCAGGTCGGCAGGAACTACATGCGCCACACGACGGGCTCGGTCTATGCCGTATTCGGAAAGCCGGTGCATTTCTACCGTGGCACTACCATGGCCGGCATCGTGCGCGACGAGGCGAGACACGATCCGTCGCGTGGCTTCGTCGGTGGCTACGAGCTGGAGACGCTGGCGCTTGGCGTGCCCTTCATGGCGGCCTTCCTCGATCCCGGCGGCTGGGGAAGACCCTTCGCCTCGGCCATGGACAGCTACGCCAACATGGCGGGCCTCTGGATCGTCGGCGAGGATATGCCGCAGGAACAGAACGCCGTGAAGCTGCATGGCGAACTGAAGGACAAATACGGTATGCCGATCCCGGACGTCTGGTTCACCGACCATCCCAATGACGTCGCCATGCGCAACCACGCCTACAAGCAGGGCGAGGCGCTTTATGCGGCGGTCGGCGCGACACGCAGCTTCCCGACGCCACCCTATCCCTCGACGCACAATCTCGGCACCAACCGCATGAGCGAGAAGGCGCGCGACGGTGTCGTCAACAAATGGGGGCAGACGCACGACATCAAGAACCTTTTCGTCTCGGACGGCAGCCAGTTCACGACCGGGGCGGCGGAAAATCCGACGCTGACCATCGTCACGCTCGCCATCCGCCAGGCCGACTACATCGCCAGGGAGATGGGGGCCGGCTCGATCTGAGGTTTGCCGCGATCCTCCCCGGTCGCCTTCGGACGGCCGGTGATCGCGCGGGGCTCCACCGAGCCACGCCACCTCCGGCCGGCCCCGGCCGGCCACCTTTTGCCATCGTCAAACAGTGCGGACATGAACGCTATCGCCGTCCCCGCCTGCCTTTCGCTTCCCCCTGCAGACGAACGATTTAAGCTTGCTTTGAGCGCAAGTTAAAGATGACCGCGTGCCCTGCAACCAAATCAGCAAGCAAAAGCTCCGAGAGCCGAAAGGTCTCGGGGCTTTTGACGTTGTATGGAGCCGAAAAATATCGGGCGCGTCAGGGTGCTGTCTGGCCATTCGGGGCGACGGCTGCGCTCGAAATCCTTCAAACGGCGGATTTCACCGCCATCGCCGTCACCTCGACGCGCATGCCTTCGATGGCGAGGGCGCTGATGCCGACGGCGCAGCGGACCGGGTAGGGCTTCTTGAAGAAGCGGCAATAGACGTCGTTGAAACCGGGGCGGTCGGCCATGTCGGTCAGGTAGATCGTGAGATGCAGCACATCCTCGAGGCGGCTTCCGGCTTTTTCGAGCGAAGCCTTGCGGCTGGCGAGCGTGCATTCGCTTTGCGCGGTGATGTCGCCGAGCTCGATCGAGCCGTCCGGGCGCAGGGGAATCTGCGTCGTCACGAGCAGGTTTCCGATGCCGGATACATCCGAGGAGATGGATTCCTCGTCGCTGTCGGGGATGAAGAAGGCGGCTGTGGTCTGGGTCATCTTGGTGTCTCCTTGAGGGTGGGGAAGGGTCAGCGCCGGGGCGATAAGGCCTGAAGCAGGGCGGGCTCGGCGGTTCCGGCCATCATCTCGGCGACGACGGTGCCCGTCGCCGGGCCGAGGCTGAGGCCGAGCATGTTGTGGCCGGCGGCGATGAAGGTGCGTTCCCGGCCAGGCACCTTGCCGATGAAGGGGGCGCCGTCCGGGGTCATCGGGCGCGGGCCGACCCATTCGTCCTCGCTCGCCTCCCAGTCGATGCCCTGGAAATAGGGGGCCGCGGCGGCCTTGATCGCCGCGATGCGGCGGGGGTTGAAACGGTCGTAAGTGCCGTCGAATTCCATCGTCCCGGCAAACCGCAGGCGACCTTCGCCGAGCGGCGTGGCGCCGGCATGGGCGTCGCCCAGCGCGATCGCCCTTTGCGGCACGACGGCGGGCCGGACGGTGAAGCTGTAACCCTTGCCGGGCACGAGGGGGAGATCAAGGCCGATCCGCCGCGCGAGGTCGCGCGACCAGGCGCCGGCGGCAAGCAGGCATTTGTCCGCTTTCACCTCGCGCGCTCCGGCAATCACCCGCACGACGCGTCCATCCTCCACGATATCGGTGACGGCCGCGTCCTCGAGGATTTCCACGCCCTTGGCGCGCACGGCGGCGATGAGCTCGTCCACTGTGACGGAAGGATTGGTGAAGGCTTCGCCGTGCTGCACGAAGCCCGCGCGGGCGGCGCCCGCCAGAGCCGGCTCGAAAGTCTTGAGCTCGCTGTCTTCCATCAATGGGCCCGGCGGCGGGCCGAGGCCGCGGCCGGCAAGGTCCGCAAGAAGGGCCCGGTCGGCGAGCGCCGCTTCCTTCGAAGCGAAGACCCTGAGGATGCCGATCGGCGCGATGCGGGTCCCGACGCCTTTTTCCTTGAGGTCCCGGTAGAGCGTCTCCGTCCGGCGGTTCAGGAAATCGAGCCGCGCGAGGTTCTCGCGGAAGGCCCGCTCGGAGCATTGCCGCGCGAAACCGTACAGGAAGCCGGCATTCTCCAGCAATGAGGACGGTTTGACGAAGAAGGGGCTGGTGCGGGAGAACAGCGTGCGCAGCGTATGGCCGAGCACGCCGGGGCCGGCGAGCGGCGTGCACTCCGTCCAGACGATGAGCCCGCCATTGCCGCGCGCCGCTCCGGATCCCGGCTGCTTGCGCTCCAC
>Ga0066256_1003220_pt1 | contig 16157 bp, 15 predicted proteins | sample ThiBio_1000_biof_FD_87107 | JGI IMG/M metagenome (GOLD analysis project Ga0066256, IMG submission 87107) | Wastewater bioreactor microbial communities from Cape Town, South Africa - Thiocy_expt_1000_biof (version 2) | ecosystem: Engineered > Bioreactor > Thiocyanate-remediating >...
GCCCTTGCAGGCGGCCGCAGCCGTCCCCCCCCCTATGGCACCTGGTTACATCGCCCCTATCGGCGTCTTGCTGGGTTGGTTTGGTGAGACTTCCTACGGGGGGGGGCTCCACGCTGGGCCTATCGCCCCCCTGGCGGCGCGGCCCTGCCCCCTGCAGCGGCCGCCCCCCCCCCGCCGCGGCCTCCCCCGCCCCCCCCACCGCCGCCGCCGCCACCACTTCCATCGGCGACGCGCTTGTAGCTGGCGTCCGAGTCGCTGCTGTCATCGCTCTCATACGCCTCCTCGTGGCCGCCGCCGACGGCGCCCGTGTCGTAGCGCGCACCACCGCCGCCGCCGCCGCCGCCCCGTCCGCCGCCGGCGCTGCCAGCGCCGGTACCCAGCGCCGCGGCGCTGCGTGTGGCAGAGTCGTGCGAGTAGATGGCGGACGCCTCCTCCATGTCGTCAATGGGGTAGCGCAGCATGGCGGCGATGCCGGACATCTGCGTCAGCTGCTCGCCCGTCACGTGCATGCTGCTGAACATGCGCACCGCGCCGCCCGCGCCCGACACGTCCTCCACCAGCTTCACGTACTCGCGGCGCACGGCGGCGTCGTGGGAGCGGAAGAGGGCGTCAGAGATGAGCAGCGTCTCCACAGCAGCGCGGTCGGCGGCAAGGCGCACATGGCGGTAGCCGTAGTATGCCTTGGTGGACGCCGTGTTGAGCGCCTTAAAAAACGCCTCCAGCGCGCCCACCTCCGCCGCCGCCCGCGTGTCCTTCAGCCGCGCCATCACGCCGGGGTCCATGAACACGGACGCCAGCGCGCGCTTGTGCCCCGACGACGCGTGTGCCAGCACGAACCGCTCCTTGTGGTCCAGGATGGGCCGAATGTCGCGCTTTGCCGCCTCCTCGCGCACGAACGCATAAAAGTCGTCCTTCACAAACCCGGGCGACGCCAGCACCACCGCCTTCACCACGCTAAAGTCAACGTGCCGCAGCAGCGCGCCCAGCACCGCGTCATGAAACCGCGCCAGCGCCTTCTCGTGCCCCGTCGCGCCCGCCCGCTTCTTGGGCACCGCCACCTCGATGGTGGCGCGCACCACCGTCATGCGGTCTGACACCAGACACACGGTAGCGATGCCGGTGTCCATCACCACCGCCGCCACGTCCGCCACCGATGTTGGGTTCGCCGCCTCACGTAGCCGCTCCAGCTGCACGCTGTCCCACTCATCCTTGGTCAGATCAAACTCGTGACTCAGCTCCAGGTCCAACGTATGAAAGGCGCCCATGCGCACAAACGGGTTCTCCTCCACATTGGTACCCGTCACGCGCACCGTCCCCGTGTCTGCGTCAAACGTCACATTGCGTACCTCCAGCGTCAGCCGTGTGCGCACGCGATCTGTGTCCCCGCCGCCACCGCCATCATCGCCGCCGCCGCCGCCGCGTGCCACCCGCCGTACCGTCGACGCGCGCACCCGGTCGCCCGCCTGGATAAGCCCCGACGCCACCCACATGTCCTCCGCATCCTGCGGCGTCAGCGACACGCGGCCGCTGCCGTCCGACGAGAACTCGCGCCGGATGCTGCGCATTTTGTTGGCTGGGGTGGGTGGAGAGGGGGTGGGGAGGCGGGGGCACGTGGGGGGCCGCGGCGGCGCGCATCCCCCTGCTGACCCTGCTGGGGGGCAAACCCCAGCCGACGCCGGGGGCGGGAGAGGAAGACGAGCCTTGCCGCAGCCCGGCGGAGGGGGAATTGGGGGTGTTTTTTCCCCCCCCGCAGGTACCCGCCGATGAAAATGAGGTGATTGATGAGCATGAAGACGAGGAAATATCCCCTCATGCCGTCGATAACATCAAATCTTTTCAAAGACCTGATCCCTTATTCCTGCCGCCTTGCGACAAGGCGGAGATATCGAGAGGCGGCACCTCACCTGGCGCCGCCCGAGCGAAATGAGTCTGCAAGGTAAAAGGTTCCGGATGAATGCCGGATGAAAGGAGTGGTATCTGGCGAGCCGTCTGGGCAAGCTCGATCCAGGAATGGCCCTGGAAGACATGGCCAGTTGTCTCGAAGCAATCGGCGTGCGATTTCTTCAGATAAAAATATCCCACGCTACAGTTGCGGCCGATCCGGAACCCGGCACGAAGGATCCTTTCGACCGGTTGCTGCTGGCCCAGTGCGATGTCGAGGGACTGCTTCTGGTCACAGTCGATCGTGCACTTGCCGGTCATCGCCTGACCCTGACGTTCTGACCGGATCCCGCTTCGCGGACCCGGCGCGGTCTACAACCCGATCGCCGTCAGCATGATGAAGGTCGCGAAGAGGATGAAGTGGGTCATGCCCTCGATGGCGTTGGTTTCGCCGTCGTTGAGGTTGATCGCCGCCGCAATCAGGGTGATGGCGATCATCACCGTCTGCACCGGCGTCATCGCCATGACGAAGGGCTGGCCGGTCCAGAGCGCGATGGCCTCCATGACCGGCACGGTGAGGATGACGGTGGGGAGCGAGGCGCCCATGGCGATGTTGACCACCGCCTGCATCTTGTTGCGCAGCGCTGCCCGAAGCGCGGTCATGATCTCGGGTGCGGCGGAAATCGCCGCGACGATGACGGCCATCATGGCGATGGGCGCGCCGGTGCCCTCGATACCGTGGTTCAGCAGCACGGACATCATCTCCGCCAGGAAACCGATGATGACGACGCCGGCGAGGATGACGGCGATGGCGAGCGTAGTCGAGCCCGTCTCTTCCCCGGCGTGGTCGGTCGCAGGCGGCTTTTCGGTGCGGGGATAGGTATAGCTGAAGAAATAGCTGTGCTGGCCGACCTGCATGCGCAGGAACAGCGTATAGAGCGCGATCATCGCGCCGATGGTGAAGACGGAATAATAGGGCCATTTGTCGTGCGGCACGAATTCCGGCACCACCATGGAAATGCCCATGGCGGTGAGGATCATCACGCCGTAGGTCTTGCCGCTGTCGTCATTGTAGGGCTGCTCGCCGTGGCGGATGCCGCCGAGCAGGGCGGCGAGCCCGAGGATGCCGTTGATATCCAGCATCACGGCGGAATAGATCGTGTCGCGCACCAGGGTCGGCGACGAGCCTTCGTTGCTCATCATGATGGCGAGGATGATGACCTCCACCAGCACCGCCGACAGCGTCAGGATCATCGTCCCGTAGGGATCGCCGACTTTCACGGCGAGGACTTCGGCATGATGGGCGACCCGCATCGAGGCGACGACGATGGCGGCGACGAGTGCTGCCGCGGCAAGCAGCGAGACGAGCCTGCCGGCCTCCAGCAACTGGTGTTCGGTGGCGAAGACGATCGCGCCTGCGACGATCGGAACGAGCAGCAGGCGTTCCTGTTTCAATTGACCGAACATGCCACCCCCGATGGTTTCTTTGCGGACAGGGAGCAATCTAAGGCATTGACGGCAAGCAGCAAGCGGCGGTTTCGGCCGATGTTTGCAGTCTTGCTGTTTTGATGAGATAGTGACCGCATCGCGACAACAGGAAGACCCGGATGCCCGCGATCTTTGGGAGGATATGGCGGACGGGCGGCGGCCGTGCGCGCCATGGCTCCGGATCGAGGAGATGATGGATGAAGATTGTCTATGAAGTCGTACGGCATGACGGCGGCTGGGCCTACCGGCTGGGGGATGTCTATTCCGAAGCTTTTCCGACCCATGCCCAAGCGCTGGAAGCGGTGCGCATCGTCGCCGCCGAACAGCAGGTGGCCGGCGAGGCATCGGTGATCAGCTATCAGGACAAGGACGGCGTCTGGCGCCGCGAATATGACGACGGCAGCGACCGGCCGGAGCCGGAGATCATCGACAGCCAGTGGGCCGGCGCGCCGCAATAATCCGCCTGCTGCTCATGCGGTAGGATCGATCGGTCCGTCCCCGAGCTTTTTGCCAGTGCATCGACGCCAGGCGCTCGCCGGCAGCGTTCTTGAGGTTCTGGTCGTCGCAGAGGTGCAATGTCGTTTCCCGACAGGCGCGCCATGCCGTTATCCCGCCCTGCATGGCTTCCGGAAATTCTTGAGGCAGAACCCTACAGGTCGCTGTGATCGGGGCGCGCCTGGGACCGCGGCTCAGGCGGCGGCGCCGTGTGTCACTCGGGCACGAAAAAGGCTCCCACCGGGATCGATGGGAGCTTCGAAATGGGCCTGACGATATCAAGCGAGAGCCGGGTAGTCGGTGTAACCTTTTTCGCCGCCGCCGTAGAAGGTTGCCCGGTCGGGGGCGTTGAGGGCGGCATTTTCCTTCAGGCGGCGCGGCAGATCGGGGTTGGCGATGAACAGCCGGCCGAAGGCGACGAGGTCGGCCTTGCCGCTTTCGACGGCATCGATGGCCAGATCGCGGTCGTAGCCGTTGTTGACCATCCATCCGGCCGTTCCGCCCGCCTTCTTGTAGGCGGCCCGCAGGGCAGTGTAATCGAAGGGAGTGTCACCCTGCTGATGGTCGCGCGCGCCGCCGGTGGCGCCTTCGATGACGTGGATGAAGGCGAGGCCATAGGCTGCGAGCTTCTCGACGACATGGGTGAACAGCGCCTGCGGTTCCGGATCGAAGGCGTCATTGGCCGGCGTTACCGGCGAGATGCGCAGGCCGACCCGGCCGGCGCCGATTTCCTTGGATACGGCTTCGACCACTTCCAGCAGGAAGCGGGCGCGGTTTTCAATCGAGCCGCCATAGGCGTCGGTGCGCTGGTTGGTGCCGGAACGGAGGAACTGGTCGATCAGGTAACCATTGGCGCCGTGCAGTTCGATGCCGTCGAAACCGGCATTGATGGCGGCGCGGGCGCCCTTGCGGTAGTCGTCGACGATGCCGGCGATCTCGCTCGTTTCCAGAGCCCGCGGCTCGGAGGTTTCGGCAAAGCTGCCGTTTCCGTCGGCATCGATCAGGTAGGTCTTGGTCTTGGCGGTGATGGCCGAGGGCGCGACCGGCTTGGCGCCGCCCGGCTGCAGCGAGACGTGCGAAACGCGGCCGACATGCCAGATCTGCGTGACGATCTTGCCGCCGGCGGCATGCACGGCATCCGTGACCTTCTTCCAGCCTTCGAGCGCTTCCGGCTTGTAGAGGCCGGGAACGTCGGCATAACCCTGGCCCTGCTGGGTGATCGGCGTGCCCTCGGTGATCAGCAGCCCGGCAGAGGCGCGCTGGCGGTAATACTCGACGTTAAGTTCACGTGGGATCGCGTTCGGCGACCGGTTGCGGGTCAGCGGCGCCATGACGATACGATTGGCCAGGGAAATGTCGCCGATTGTGATGGGATCGAAAAGACTGGGCATAATTCACCTTTCGTGTGGTCTGCTTGAGAGGAGAAAAACGACCTCTTGAGGGATCAGAGAGTCGTTTTGAGATGCTGGAGGAAGGCGGCAATGGTTTCTTCGTTGCGGCGATAGAAGATCCATTGGCCGACACGCTGCGTGGTGACGAGACCGGCGCGCTGCAGCGTGGCGAGATGGGTGGAGACGGTGGATTGCGACAGGCCGCAGCGTTCGAACTGGCTGGCGCAGACGCCAAGATCCAGCGGGTGAAGCTGCTTGGAGAAATGATGCTCCGGCTCCTTCATCCATACCAGGATCTGCAACCGGGCAGGGTGGGCAATGGCCTTGAGGATTTCGTCGGGGTTCATGGCGTTCATATCGATAAATCGAGATTTATCGATATGAATATCGGGTTTTCTCGATGTATCAAATCACGTTCCCGTGATCTTGCAATTGCTTCCGGCTCGTGGCTAATATCGTAAAAAAAGAGGGCCACCAGAAAGATCCAGGGCCCTTTTAAGTGTGAAGGTCATAAACCTCCAGAGGGGAACAGCTGCTGCGGCGGCACTGGGAGGAAAAAGCCGCCATGTGCATCAGCTGTGTGCAATATGGTGGTTTTTTGTGCAAAGCACAATGGGCGAATTTGCACTGCAGCCATGCATTTTTACCATGTGGTAAAAAAATGCTTTAAACAAAAAAAAGAGGGCCACCGGAAAAATCCAGGGCCCTTTTAAGTGTGAAGGTCATAAACCTCCAGAGGGGAACAGCTGCTGCGGCGGCACTGGGAGGAAAAAGCCGCCATGTGCATCAGCTATGTGCAATATGGTGGTTTTTTGTGCAGAGCACAATAGGCGAATATTGCACTGCAGCTATGCATTTTTGACCATCCGGTAAAAAGGCAAAAAAAGAGGGCCGCCGGAGTGAACCAGGGCCCTGCAAGTGGGAAGGTATAAAACCTCCAGAGGGGTATGAAATTTATAGAAAACTAAAGAACGCGCTGCACAAGAAAGCGGCGCATCAGAAGCTCCAGTTGCGTGCCTTGGCGACGATGAAATCGCGGAAGGCTTTCAGCTTCGCGGCATTTTTCATCTCGTCCGGATAGCAGAAATAGGTATCGAAGGACGGAACGTCGGCATTGATGGCGAGCTGGATGAGGCCCGGATCGCGGCCGACGATGTAATCCGGCAGGCAGGCGAGGCCGATTCCCAACAGGCAGGCGCGCTTGATCGAGGTCTGGCTGTTGATCTGCAGGTGCGGGCTACGCTTGTTGTCGGAAGAGCGGCCGGCGATTTCCAGCCAGTTGACGTCCATCAGATAGTTGGGCGCTGGTTCCCCGAACGAGATGATCCGGTGGTTGTCGAGATCCTCCACCGTCTGCGGCTCGCCGTAGCGGTTGAGATAGGAGGGGGCGGCATAGACGTGCATGTGCACGGTGAACAGCTTGCGCTGGATCAGATCCGATTGCTGTGGCTGGCGCAGGCGGATGGCGCAATCGGCGTGCCGCATGTTGACGTCCAGCTCCTCGTTGTCGAGGATCAGCTGGATCTGCACGTCGGGATATAGCTGCAGGAATTCCTGGATCTTGTCGGTGAGCCAGCCCTGGCCGAGGCCGACGGTCGTCGTGACGCGCAGACGGCCGCTCGGCTTTTCGGTGGTTTCGGTGAGCTGCATCTTCACCGTTTCGAGCTTCAGCAGCACCTCATGGGCGGTGCGGTACAGCAGCTCGCCCTGTTCGGTGAGGATCAGGCCGCGCGCATGGCGATGGAACAGCTTGACGCCGACATCCTGCTCCAGCGCGCTGACCTGCCGGCTGATGGCCGACTGCGACAGATGCAGCTTGTCGGCCGCATGGGTGAACGAGCCGGCTTCCGCTGCGGCATGGAAAATGCGCAGCTTGTCCCAGTCCAGCGGCATGCCTGTTCCCCTCATTCTTTTTATTACTCCGCTGCGATTGCGACTGTGCCGACACCGGCGAGATAGCGTTCGGCTTCCAGTGCGGCCATGCAGCCCATGCCGGCGGCGGTGATCGCCTGGCGGAACGTGTCGTCGGTGACGTCGCCGGCGGCGAACACGCCGGCAATATCGGTTGCGGTGGAGTCCGGCGCCGTCCAGAGATAGCCGTTGGATTTCAGGCGCAACTGGTCCTTGAACAGTTCCGTTGCCGGCGCATGGCCGATGGCGACGAAGACGCCGTCGATCGGCGTTTCGGTCACCGTGCCGCTGCGCACGTCACGCAGCCTTGCGCCGCTGACGGAGGGCGGCATCGGCGGCTTGGCCGGCGTGCCGGTGATCTCGGCCACTTCGGTGTTCCAGAGAATTTTGACGTTTTCCTTGGCGAACAGCCGTTCCTGCAGGATCTTTTCGGCACGGAAACTGTCGCGGCGGTGCACCACGGTCACCGAACGGGCGATGTTGGAGAGGTAAAGCGCTTCCTCGACGGCGGAATTGCCGCCGCCGACGACGATCACATCACGGTTGCGATAGAAGAAGCCGTCGCAGGTGGCGCAGGCGGAGACGCCAAAGCCCTGGAAGTGCTGCTCGCTTTCAATGCCCAGCCACTTGGCCTTGGCGCCGGTGGCGATGATCAGCGTCTCGGCCGTCCATACCGTGCCGGAATCGGTCTGCAGCGTGAAGGGGCGGCGCGACAGGTCGACATGGGTGACGAGGTCGTTGACGATTTCGGCGCCGACATGCACGGCCTGCTTGAGCATCTGCTCCATCATCCACGGGCCTTGCACGGGCTCGGCATAACCGGGATAGTTTTCGACGTCGGTGGTGATCATCAGCTGGCCGCCCTGTTCCATGCCGGCGATCAGGACAGGCTTGAGCATTGCGCGCGCAGCATAGATCGCTGCCGTATAACCGGCAGGACCGGAGCCGATGATCAGCACCTTGGTATGACGGGCTTGCATGCGCATTCCTTTCAAAAGACGTCGGGCGCGGAAGTAGGAGGCGCGCCTGTGCGGGCGTTGGGACGCCCCTATATGGGGACCCATTTATGATTGCTCCATGCAAATATTCAAGGGCAGCCCTGCGTTAACAACAGAGCAATTGGCATGGCAGTAATATTCAGTCTCCCGAAAGACACATTCTTGCGTATTTCGTGTCTTGCGGTAGAAGGGCAGCGAATGCTGAGAAAGGTTTTTCCGTGCTGCGCGCAGAACTCGACGCCATCGATATCAAGATATTGCGGGAATTGCAGCGGGATGGGCGGATGACCAATGTCGAATTGGCCGACCGCGTCGGTATCTCGGCCCCTCCCTGTCTCCGCCGGGTGCGAAAACTGGAGGAGGCGGGGGTCATCGAGGGCTACCATGCCATGCTCAACGCGCCGAAGCTCGGCTTCGACCTCGTCGCCTTCTGCATGGTCGGCCTCAGGCACCAGTCGGAAGCCAACCTGAAGGCCTTCGCCGCCGCAACCACCGGCTGGCCGCTGGTGCGTCAGGCCTGGATGGTCTCCGGCGACAGCGATTTCCTGCTGCATTGTGTGGCCGAGAACCTGACCCAGTTCCAGGATTTCGTCATCGAGGTGCTGACGGCCAACGAACATGTCGATACGGTCCGCACCATGCTGACGATCCGCCAGGTCAAGAAGATCGGGCTCGTGGAGATCTGAGCGAGTGGGGCAGGTGACGGCTGCAAGAAGCCTTCTTTCGTCATCCTCGGGCTTGTCCCGAGGATCTGCCGCCGCGTGCAAAGCCATCGACGATAGTGGATTTTCCTGACGTGCTTGGATCCTCGGGACAAGCCCGAGGATGACGTCGCGGGTGTGGTCGGGATGTGGGTAATCTAGACCGATGGCCCAATTGGCTGCAATTGCGCCAGCCGGAGCCGTCACCGCGCCGAAAGCAGCCGTTCGTACACCTGCCCGATGGCGGTCGCTTCGCCCTCGATGCTGAAATTGCGGCAGACGTGATTACGGCCGTGGTTCCCGGCCTCGAGGCGGCGACCGTCATCGTCCATGAAGACGGCCGTTGCATCGCGCATCGCTGAAAGATCGTCGGCGGCGATGATCGTGCCGGTCTCCCGTTCGCCCTGCACCACCAGTTCGCCGAAGGCGCCGACGTCGGTGGCGATGACGGGCACGGCTGAGGCCATGGCCTCCAGCGGCGTCAGGCCAAACCCTTCCCAGCGCTGCGGCGCGATGAACAGGTCGAGGACGCGATACCAATCGTTGATATTCGTGTGCTCGCCGACGAAGAGGATGCGGTCGGCAAGGCCGGCCTTTTTCACGCGGTCCTTCAAGTCGTTCTCGAAGGCGACATGCTGGGCGGTGGCGCGTCCGGCGATCACCGCGATCCAGTCCGGGCGTTCGGGCAGGAGGGCGATCATCGTGTCGACGAAGAGATCCGTGCCCTTCTGGCGGCGCACGCGGCCGAAGCAGCCGGCGATCTTTTTGGACGTGTCGAGGCCGAGCGCGGCCTTGGCCGTTGCCCTGTCGGCGGGTGGCGAAAAGCGGGTGGTGTCGATGCCGTGCAGGATGGTGGTGCTGTCCACCGTCAGATAGGCCGCCGTCTTCGCACTTGTGGCGATCACGGCGTCCATGCGGCCGATGAGGAATTTCGTCCAGCCGGTGTGGCGGCGCTGCGAGGCGGAGGTGAAGACGATCTTCAGCGGCATGCGCAAGGCATCACGCAAGAACAGGGCCGGCAGCATTTCGATGTTGCGCCGGGCATGCCAGACGCGGCGGGCGCGGCCGGGCGGCCGCGTCCAGAGCCGGAAAAGATCGGCAAAACCGATATGCGGCAACGAGGCCGGCAGGCCCGGCCCCAGCGTTGCGATCTTCTGGCCGAGCGCGGCCTGCACCGGCACCAGTTGGATGATCGTCGACGTCACGCCGGACAGGCGCCGCTTGAAATTCGGCGCGATGACCTCGATGCCACGGATATCGGTCACGCGCCGCTCCTGTCGCGTTCAGCCTTTGAGCTTGCGCATGTCGTTATCGCAAAACCGCTGCACATTTTTGCGCGACATGTTTCAGCCCCAGGAGATGGCGAGGATCTCGTAGGCCTTGGAGCCACCGGGGGCGTTCACTTCGATCGAATCGCCGACTTCCTTGCCGATCAGGGCGCGGGCGATCGGCGAGGAAATGGAGATGCGGCCGGCCTTCACATCGGCTTCCTGGTCGCCGACGATCTGGTAGGTCTTATTCTCTTCCGTGTCTTCGTCGACCAGCTTGACGGTGGCGCCGAACTTGATGGTCGAACCGGACATCTTGCTGAGATCGATGACCTCGGCACGGGCGATCAGGTCTTCCAGTTCGCCGACGCGGCCTTCGTTGTGGCTCTGGGCTTCCTTGGCGGCATGGTACTCGGCATTTTCGGAGAGGTCGCCATGGGCGCGGGCTTCTGCGATTGCCTCGATGATTCGCGGGCGCTCTTCCTGCTGACGCCAGCGCAGTTCTTCCTGCAGCTTGACGAACCCACCTTGCGTCATCGGTACCTTATCAACCATTTCGCTGTCCTTCGAACCTCATGTCGCCTACCCGGCGACACAAAAAGAAACAGGTTCCGAAGGGGACTTCGGAACCGTGCAATCATCCGTATTGCCGCCCTTATAGCAGATCGCTTGTCATGATTTCCAGAAAATTCGCCGTCCTGTTGCGGACGCGCTCGCCCAGACCTGCCGGGAAGCCGGTTTCCGGACCCTTTCCGATTGGGGTCAATTGTCGCACATGAAGGCCGTCATGCAGTTGTCACGCGAACCGTTGAAGCTCGGAGTTTCGCGGTGACGACGAACGGGACGGACCTCTTCTTCAACGGCGACAGCGCGCCGGCGCGCCTGCGACACTTCCGCATCCTCGCGCACCACACGTCGCTTGGTTGTCTGCGTCGGCTTTGATTTCGTTTCCACACATTGTCCTTTCTTCGAAAGGACTTGGCCGGCAGCACAGGTTTTGGCGACGCAGACACCATCGCGCAGTTCCTCGCGGACGCTACAGACCGGCGCACAAACCTTGCCGGTGGTCGACTTGAGAAGGTCGAGCGATGCCTGGGAGGGCGTCCCTGTATCGATCGATTTTTTTGTTTCCCGACCAAAGCGCTCCAGTGCTTTTTGCGATTGCGGGCCCCAGATGCCATCCGCCTTGCCAAAGGCGCAGCCAACGCGGCGCAACTCCTCCTGCAGGCCGCGAGTGAGGGCGACCATGTCCTCGGCCGGATTGTCCTGTGTTGGCTGTTCATCAGCAACGGTCGCGTTTGCGGTGTCGTTGTCGGGTGTCAGAATGGTAGGCACGTCGACCTTCGGGTCCAGTGCCGCGATTTCTATCTGTTGTGTGTCGACCGGCTTTTGTGTCTGTGTCTCGACGACGGGTTCGGTTTTCGGTTGGCGAAGCGTATCCAGACGTGCTTGCGCGATTGCCGCGAAGGCGCACGAACCAAACTGACGCAGATGGTCTTCAAAAAGCGCCGAATTGTTGTGGTTTTCGATGGCGGCCCAATGTTGGGCCGCATCGCGGCAGGGGTCATTGATGATTGCCACCGGCGCGACGGCCGGTTTTTCCACGACCGCGACCGGTTCCTTCAGGTAAATGCTCACGCCGGGTAACCGGCCATATTCGAATGGCGTCTGCCGTCCGTCCGTCTTGGCCTGCACCGCGTCGGCTACCTTGCGGAACAGCAGGCTAAGCTCGAGGCCAGGTTGTTCGATATAGGCCAGCAACGCTTCCGTATAGGGGCTATGCTTGCCATTGCCGTCGAGCGCAGTCGTGCCTGCGGCAGCGGCGTAACTCACCAGTACCCCCGGATTGGTCTCCACCTTCGCCAAGCCCCGGCTGATCGAGCGGGTGGCGTTTGTCGGTTTCATGCTGTTGGCGAAAGGGTTGTCGCGACAGGCGTCCAGAAGCACGAGTTTCAGCGCCTTGGCGCCCTCGATCGCCAGCATCACATGGTCGAGGGAGACGGTTTCGAACTGGACGCGGTTGTCGGATTTCAACCTGGCATCGGTGGGGATCAAGTAGTTCTTGCCGTTCATTTCCATGCCGTGGCCGGCATAATACACCACCGCCAGATCGGCATCGCGGACCGCATCGCTGAAGTCGGCAAGGGTCTGTTCCATGGCAGACTTGCCGAGGTCTTGTTGTAGCGTCACCGTAAAATCGAGCCTGGCAAGCGCATCGGCCATGGCGCGGGAATCATTTGCCGGATTGGGAAGGCGGGCGACTTGATTGTAGTTCGAATTGCCGATGACCAATGCCACCCGTTTTTCAGCCTGCGCCATTCCAAATGACAGCAGCAGCCAGGCAAACACCAAGGCTGCCAACCGGATTAAAGGGGACGAAGGCAGTCGTTGCATATCGGTAACCGGCCTCATGGTTCGACCTCTGGCCGTTCGATCGTACAGGAAGTTCGACAATCGGCAACGACCTGATGTCAAACACGAGCGAGCCGGTTCAGATATTCGTCTGGTGTGGGTCTTGTTTCGGTCGAGATCTGGCGGATATTGACTATGGTCTACAGAACATATAGTGAACACATAAATGAAGAAGTCGCTGAAAGAACGCCTGGCCATCCTGTCGGATGCCGCAAAATACGATGCGTCGTGCGCCTCCAGCGGCACGACCAAGCGGGATTCGTCCAAATCGGGCGGGTTGGGTTCGACGGAAGGGGCGGGCATCTGCCATGCCTATGCCCCGGATGGCCGGTGCATTTCGCTTCTGAAAATCCTGCTCACCAACTTCTGCATCTATGACTGCGCCTACTGCATCAATCGCTCCTCCAGCAATGTCGAGCGGGCACGGTTTTCGGTGGAGGAGGTTATCTGGCTGACGCTGGAGTTCTATCGGCGCAACTATATCGAGGGGCTTTTTCTCTCCTCCGGCATCATCCGCTCCTCCGATCACACGATGGAGCAGATGGTGCGTGTGGCGCGGGAATTGCGCACGGTTCATAATTTTCGCGGCTACATCCATCTGAAAACGATTCCGGAGGCTTCGCCGCAGCTGATCGAGGAGGCCGGGCTGTATGCCGACCGGTTGTCGATCAATATCGAGCTGCCGACGGATACCGGCATCACGCGGTTTGCGCCGGAAAAACGGCCTGCCAATATCCGCCGTTCGATGGGCGAACTGCGTCTCAAGATCGAGGCGGCCAGCGAGCCGACGTTGCAGACGAAGAGGCGCAAGCGTTTCGTGCCGGCCGGACAAAGCACGCAGATGATCGTCGGCGCCGACGGCGCGGACGATGCCGCCATTCTCGGCACCAGCGCCAGGCTCTACGGCAGCTACGATCTGAAACGGGTCTATTATTCCGCTTTCAGCCCGATCCCGGATTCATCGAAGACCCTGCCGCTGATCAAGCCGCCTTTAATGCGCGAACATCGGCTGTACCAGGCGGACTGGCTGTATCGTTTTTACGGTTTCAGTGTACCTGAAATCGTCGAAGGCCGGCCGGGCGGCATGCTCGACCTCGATCTCGATCCGAAACTCGCCTGGGCTCTGGCAAACCGCCAGCACTTTCCCGTCGACATCAACCGGGCCGACCGCGAGATGCTGCTGCGGGTGCCGGGGCTCGGAACAAAGGCGGTAAAATCGATCCTGTCGAGCCGGATTCACCGCCGCTTGCGGCTGGAGGATGTGAAACGTCTCGGTGTTTCGATCCGCAAGGTGCAGCCGTTCGTCACGGCCGAAGGCTGGTCGCCACGCCGGCTTGCCGAGCGCGCCGACCTGCGCAGCCTGTTCGAACCGAAACCGCAGCAATTGTCATTGTTATGATCCATTGCGCCATATTGAAGGGCAGGGGAGATTTCGCCGAGTGGCGTAATAGGGCGCGAGCGTTCCTGGTCGCCGGCATCGAGCCGCAGGCCATCGACTGGCAGGACGCGTCGATGGAGGCAGGGCTGTTCGGATCGGAAGAAACGCCGCTGCCGTCGCCGGCGGAAGGAGTTGCGATCCCTGTGCCGGCGGCCTTCATCGATCTGGCGACGGCCGTCGTCTGCCATTCCGATCCGGCCCGTTTCGATCTTCTCTATCGGCTGCTCTGGCGATTGGCGCGGGAACGGGAATTGCTGCAGGTACGGGCCGATGAAGAGGTTGCCCGGGCACGGCTGATGGAAAAGTCGGTTCGCCGCGACAGCCACAAGATGACGGCCTTCGTGCGGTTTCGCGAAATCGGGTCGACCGAGACGGCGCGCCGCAGCTTTGTTGCCTGGTTCGAGCCGGATCATCATATCGTCGCCCGCACGGCGCCTTTCTTCCAGCGCCGTTTCAACGACATGGATTGGGTCATCGCCACGCCGCGGGGCACGGCCGCCTGGGACGGCGATCGCCTGACTCTGTCCGACGAGCCGGCAGAAAAGCCTGAGATCAGCGACGACGCCGATGAACTCTGGCGGACCTATTACGCCAACATCTTCAATCCGGCGCGGCTGAAGGTGAAGGCGATGCAGGCCGAGATGCCGAAAAAATACTGGAAGAACCTGCCGGAAGCCAGCCTCATTCCCGGTCTGATCGCCGATGCCGAGGCGCGGGTGCTCGCCATGGCCAAACGGCAGGCGAGCGAACCGCTTGCCTTTCACGACCGGCTGCAGGCGGCGGCGCGGGCCGCCCCCGCCGAGCCCTTGCCGCCGGCCGGCACCTTGGAGGCTTTGCGCACTGAGGCCAGAGGCTGCACGCGCTGCCCGCTGCATTGCAAGGCGACGCAGACGGTCTTCGGGGAGGGGCCGGACTATGCGGAGGTGATGTTTGTCGGCGAGCAGCCGGGCGACCAGGAGGACCTTGCCGGGCGTCCCTTCGTCGGCCCGGCTGGCAAGGTGTTCGATATGGCGATAACCGAGGCGGGCATCGACCGGCGCCGGCTTTACGTCACCAATGCCGTCAAGCATTTCAAATACGAGCCGCGCGGCAAGCGCCGTATCCACCAGAAGCCGAACATGGGCGAGGTGGAGCAATGCCGCTGGTGGCTGGCCCGCGAGATCGACCTGATCAGGCCGAAGCTGGTGGTCGCGCTTGGAGCGACGGCCTATGCGGCGTTGACCGACGGCAGGGAAAAGCTGGCAGATGTCAGGGGACGGGTGATGCCCCTGGGCACGAACCGTTTGCTGTTCGTCACGGTGCATCCGTCTTATCTGCTGCGGATTCCGGATGCCCGCAAAAGCCAGGAAGAGAACCGCCGTTTTGTCGCCGATCTCGCGGCCATCCGCGATGCGATGAGGGATTTACCGTCATCGCAGGAAAAATCGATGGCCGGCTAAATTTTGTGGAACTCTTGGCCCGCTTGCCGGTTTTGCGGTGAGGAGGAGTAGGTCATGAGCATCATTCAGTATTTCGGACTGTTCGATTTCATGCTTGTCGCCACCTTGGGCACTCTTTTTGTTGCAAGCCTTTTGGACGAAGCGTGAGCGCAAAAGAAAAGCGGCGCCGGGAGGCGCCGCTGGCATGATGGTATCTTCCCGGCTCAGAAGTAGCTCTGCAGCGGGCGGACTTCCAGGTTGCCGGCCTTCAGGGCCTTGATCGCCTGGGCGGCAGCCTCGGCGCCGGCCATCGTCGTGTAGTAGGGCACCTTCTGCATCAGGGTGGCGCGGCGCAGCGACTTGGAGTCGGAAATCGCCTTGGTGCCGTCGGTGGTGTTGATCACCAGCTGGACCTGGCGGTTGCGGATGGCGTCCTCGATGTGCGGCCGGCCTTCCAGAACCTTGTTGACCTTGGTGGCGGCAATGCCCTGTTCGGCGAGGAAGCGCGCCGTGCCGCCGGTCGCCAGAACCTTGAAGCCGATTTCGGTGAGCAGGCGGATCGCCGGCAGCACCCGTTCCTTGTCCTCGTCGCGCACCGAGACGAACACCGTGCCTTCACGCGGCAGTTCGACGCCGGCGCCGAGCTGCGACTTGGCGAAGGCCAGGGCAAAATCGGTGTCGAGGCCGATGACTTCGCCGGTCGCGCGCATTTCCGGCCCGAGCAGGATATCGACGCCGGGGAAGCGGGCGAGGGGG
>Ga0066256_1003221_pt1 | contig 16152 bp, 6 predicted proteins | sample ThiBio_1000_biof_FD_87107 | JGI IMG/M metagenome (GOLD analysis project Ga0066256, IMG submission 87107) | Wastewater bioreactor microbial communities from Cape Town, South Africa - Thiocy_expt_1000_biof (version 2) | ecosystem: Engineered > Bioreactor > Thiocyanate-remediating >...
ACCTACACGGTATGACACGGCAAGAACAAATGCTTTCCCGCGCTGCCGCCCTCTACCACACTGCTTCTTGCTGCTGGATAACCCCTCTCCTCTCACCCTACTCTCTACTCCTCTCTCTCTCTCTACTCTCTACTGCTCTCTCTACTCTCTACTGCTCCTACTGCCGGCGCGCCCTGGTTAATGGCCCCTGGTTGTCTAATGCAGGCGCCGCAATTGGAGCGCATTGGAGCTGCGCATTGGAGCGGCAACCCACTGCCAGAGAGGCCGCACACGACAACAAAAATACGAAAGTGCACAAGAGGCGCCGACGCGGCGGCAATTGCTGTGCGTCTGCTACCTACGTTGTGGTTGATTAACCGGTGCGACTGCCTGGCCCGGTCGGTCATCACGCCCATTTTTCATAATTAGCGCGACTGTTGGACTACTACTAGGAGGCGAGGAGGCGAGAGAGGAGGGGAAACGAGGACGGTGGTGTGTGCGAGGGTGGCAGCAAGCGGCAAGGGTAGACAGTAGGGAGGGATAGAGAGGGAGCAGCGGGAGTGAGGGCGGTGGGGCGTGGTGAGGTAGCTGCAGCTAGGCAGCATACACACGACAAGAATGACGAAGGTGCGTGGAGCGCGCCATCGCCTGCCCGCGCCATATTCTGCCGCTCACCCCCACATGCCGCACCCCCACCCTCCCACCCCCCCTCCCACCTGCCGCAGAAGCTCAAGTCCATCCTCATCCGGCTGGTGAGCACCGCCAACACGGGGTACTTCTACGCCACCACCAAGAACCCGACCACCATCCAGCACAAGCTGGCGCTCATGAAGTATGACCCCATCGTGCGCGACCACGTGCTGTTCACAGAGGCGAAGATGCCCAAGAGCCGCGGCGGCCGCCGCGCCGGCAAGTAGGCGCCTAGGCACGCACGCGCGCGCGTAATAGGGGGTTGTGTGGCGGGTTGAATCGGTGGTATTATTTTTGGGGCTGACATTCAACACGGCTAAAGTTACAAGCCCAGCAGGGAGGGGGCTGCCGCGGGGCTGGCAGCAGCAATGCCGCGCCGCCCACTACTACTGCTGTTATGCGTGTGGCTGGGGCTGGGGCTTAGCAGTCCCACCACGCGCCGCCGGCTGGCGCTGCCAGCGATGCCGGCGGAGGCGACAGCAGGGGAGGCGGGCGCGGTAGCAGGCGAGGCCGGCGTACGCAGCGCCGCAGCCACCGCGACACCTGGGGAGGTGCGACGCACCGGCGGTGGCGACGCCATGGCAGGCGCAGCGACAGCGGCGCTGCTACTGCTGCCGGTGGCAGGCACTAGGTGGCCAAACACGACGGCAGGGCCACGGCGCGTCGCATCAGGCGACGACGGTGGTGGTGCCGCGGCAGCAGGCGGCGGCGGCGGCACAACCCGCACCGGGCTGCGCCGCGGCTGCGGGCTGAGTCGTACCGCCTCTGCCAGATGCATCTTTTCGCGTGCGCGTGCCAGCCGCCGCTGCGACGCACGCAGCTCGTGCTCCATGCGCGCGGCGCGCTCCGGCGACGGCGCCACAAAGGGCGGCAGGTCAACGTCACTGCCACTGCTGGCGTCCAGCGTGCCGGCGGTGGAGGTGGGTGAGGCGGCCACATACCGCGCAGGTTGATACTCTGGCGGAGAACCTGCGGCGCCGCCAAGTGGCAAGACGCTGTCAACGTGGCGGCGTGGTGACACCAGCGACGGCAGCTTGCGCGGCGTGGGGATCTTGGTTGCCGGCGCACCAGCGCTGCCACCCGCGTCCGCCTGCTGAAACATCATGGTCGTCGTCGTTGGTGGCGGCGGCGGCGGCGGAAGGACGGCAGCAGCAACTGCGCCTGCTCGCCGTGCCAACGCCAGCACCTGCGCAATGGCAGAAGCATGCGCTGGCGGCTCTGGCACACTCACCGCCGCGGCGCGCGACGGTGGTGGCAGCGACGGCGGCGATGCATACGCCGGCGCGGCAGCGGACACGCTGCCACGTCCGCTGGCGGCTCCACTCCCGCGACTGCCCACCGGGCTTGCCACGGACGGCAGGCTGGCAAACGGCCGCTGCATGCCGCCACCAGGTGCTGCAGCGCCGGTGGGTGGCGCCTCGCCGTCGTCAAACAGGCGGCGTGCCAGTGGCATGGCGGGTTGAGCTGTGCCTGGCCGAGGGTGCAACAACACAGCGGGCGGTGCCGGCACGGGGGCGGCAAGCGGCGAAGCAGCCGTTAGCGCGCTGGCGGGCGCGACATCCAGGTACAGCAGGCTGCCGTCGCCGGCGTCAACCACCGGTGATAGCGGCGACATGCCGTACCCGCTGGGCGTGGAGACGGCCGTGGGCGACGCTGCCTCGCCACGCGGCGGCGTGGCAGTGAGCGGCGACAGTGTCATGGTGCTGGTATGCACGGCTGTAGCGGCGGCAGCGGCGGCGGCGGCGCTGCTGCTACTTGCGGCTGCCGGCGCAGCAGCGTCAAACCGCGGTGACGCAGCTGGCGAGCTGGTGAGCGGCGACGTTGACATGGATACAAAGAGGTCGGCAGACTCGCTGCCAGCGGACCGCGTCGGGCTATGACTCAGCTCGCTCACCGGTGACACGCACTCTGCCTCCGCTGCCTCTGCAGCCGCCGCAACCGTCGCCACCGGCACCGGCGCCACCGGTGGTGCCACCAGCACAGCTGGTGTCGGTGCTGCTGTTGCCACAGGGGCAGCAGCCGCTGCTGCTGGTGCGCTGGCCCGCGGCGGCAGCGCTGCCGCCGGCGCCGCAACAGGCGCCGCAACAGGCGCCGCAACGGGCAGCGCAATGTCGTCTTCAACGTCAAAGTCGAGGGCGTCGTCACACCCCACCGACGCCAGCAGCTCGCGCAGGCGCTGCTGCGAGGGCGACGTATGGGAGCCGGTTGTTGATGTGGTCGCCGCCATTGTAGCGCCGCGCAGCCCGCTTGCACTACCACCACTGGCAGGCGTGCGCGCCGTTGCGTCTGAGGCGTCCATGGGGCTCATGAAGGTGGGCAGCAGCGCCTTTGCCACAGGCACCCCGCCGTCACGCGCTTGGCTGCCGCCGGCACTACCGCTGCTGCTCGTGCTAGCAGCCAGTGCCGCCAACAACCGGCCCGACCCACTGCCCGCCAACGGCTCCGTCGGCGTCGCCGTGGTAGCAGATGGCAGCAGAGGGTTGCCGCCACTGCTGCCACCACTGCTGCGCCCGGCGCTCTCGCCAGCCTCGCTGCTGCCACCAGGCGTCCAAACCGGCGCCGCCAGCCGTGGCGCACCGTCTGAGAAGAGCGCACGCTGTAGTGGCAGCGCCGGCCCCGCCTCAGGGGACTCTGCCAACCCAATGACGCCCTTCATCAGCGACTCACTTGATATATCGCCGCCTCCGCCGCCGCCGCCACCACCGCCGCTGACGTGGGCGTGGGGATCATCCCGGCCGCGCACCGCCGAGTGCGAGTGTGACACCGGCGTCATGTTTGGCGTCGGCCCTGACGCCCCTGGCGTGCCCAGTCGGCCAGCCACCGTGGCTTTTCCGAACCTGTCCCCACTGGCCGCTGCCGCGTCCGCCTCCGCGCATGCAATGGCCGCCGACAGCTTGGCAATGTCGTGCCGCAGGCTGTCAATGACCGCCACATCCGCCGCCACCAGGCTGGCATCGTTGTCCACATACGCGTGCAGGCGGCCCACAAGCTGTGCGCGGGTCTGCTGCAGCACGTGCAGCTCCCATGCCACTGGGTCGTCGTCGGGCGACGGCACGACGCCGCGGCCAGGCGCCAGAGGCGTCGCGGGTGCCGGAGATGTCGCCGCCGCAAACCGCACATGCTTGCTACTGCTGGCGCTGGCACTGGCACTGGCACTGGCACTGGCGCTGGCTGCGGGGGGTACGCTGAACTTGTCATTCACGTCCACCGCCAGGTGCTTCAGCGACGCCATCACCAGCGCACGCGCGCGCGCCTGCGTCGCAACCACGTCATCGATGGTGCCCTTCGTGCGCGCCAGCACGTCGCCAATGTCCGCGTCCGCCGCCGCCATGGCGTCCGTCAGCCGGCTGTTTGACGCCTCCAGCGTCGTCAGCAGCTGCGTAATAATCCGGCTTGCCATGGTGGCCGTCACCAGCAGCGATAGCAGTAGCAACAGCAGCAGCAGCAGCAGCGACAATTCGTAGTAGGGAGTAGTAACGTGGCAGGCAGCCGTTGGCGCCCCCGGTCAACTTTGTAGGCGCCCAATTCCCGGATGCACTGTTGTAATCAAAATGTAGGCGCACACGCACGTCGGTACTCATGCAGCCACCATCGAATTGGTGGTGCATCTGTCGCATGCGGCCGCACGGGTGTAAATTTGCGTCGCGAGTGCCACCTCTTGCCAGGCGACCAACGGCTAAATATGCCACCTCGTGGATACCAACACGTGTGGATACCGCCAAAGCGCGGGCAGCTGGCTGCGTCGCTGCGCTGCTTGCTGCCGCTTGCAATCAACGTACCACATTGCAGTTATCGGGACGCAGCCAGCACAGGCTGCTGGAATAATGGTGGTGGTGGTGACGACCGCTGCAATCTTGGCGTCGTTCAATATCGTCACATAACATCGTGTGTAGGCGGCACCCACAACACAAGGATACCGGTACGCTGCTGTCGCTCAGGACAACATTGCTGCCCACAACAAGGCAGCAGCCCACAACTGGCCTGAATAGAGGGAGGCCCTGCCAAGCGGTGACAGGTGGAAGGGACGACATGGCGGCGGCGGCGGCGGCTGCGGCAGGGGCCGCTGCCAAGCGGGCCAAGGGTGGCAAGGCGGAGGTTCGTGCAGCACCGCGCACAATCGCCTTGTAGCCCGCGCGGCGGCCCGCACAAACCTCACAAGTTCCCCCCACCCACAAAATACCCCGCAGGTGCTGCAATTCAAGAGCCCCGCCGAGTTCTTTGCCGAGAACCAAAATATTGCAGGGTTTGACAACGCGGGCAAGGCGCTGTACACCACCATCCGCGAGTTTGTGGAGAATGGGCTGGACGCCGCCGAGTCGGCGGGCAGGCTGCCTGACATCTCGCTGGTCATTGAGGAGATGGATGCACCCACCTTCAACAAGTTCCGGGCGGCGGCGCACGCGGGCGCGGGCGGGGCAGAGGCGGTAGGTGAGGCGCGGCGCGCAGCGGCAGCAGCCCCCGCGGCGGCGGCGGGAGGCGGGGGGCGGAAGCGGGCACGCGCGCGCGCCGACGCGGACGCCGCCGAGGGCGACACCGCCCGTGGCGAGCGGGGACGCGCTGGCCGCGGCGGCGGGCGGGGTGGCCGGAGTGACGACGACGGTGTCGATGGTGGCGGGGACGGTGACGGTGGCGACGGCGGCGGAGAGGGAGAAGGGAAGGCAGGAAAGGGGGGCAAGCGGGGCGGTGGTGGCGGAGGTGGGGGCAAGCGGGAGGAGGTGTCGTACTACCGGCTGACGTGCCGCGACAACGGGTGCGGCATGCCGCATGAGAAGATCCCCGACATGCTGGGCCGCGTGCTGTCGGGCTCCAAGTACGGCGTGCGGCAGACGCGCGGCAAGTTTGGGTTGGGCGCCAAGATGGCGCTGATCTGGAGCAAGAAGAGCACCGGCCTGCCCATCGAGGTGACGACGGCGTACGGCGCTGCTGCGCGGAGGGGGAGTGGCGGCGGGGGGTCTGGCGGGCCGGCATCACAAGCCAGCATTGTGAGCGTGGAGGGAGAGGACGGGAAGGCGGCCCCTGCCGCAAGCAGCGCTGGCGCGCCGGCACGCGTGTCGTACTGCAAGCTGGATATTGACATTTACAAGAACGTGCCACACGTGCTGGCGCACACGGCGCGCGACAATGCGGAGGGGTGGGTGGGCACGGAGATCTCGGCGGTGATTTCGGGGTCGTGGGGCGCGTACCGCTCCCGCATCATGCACTACTTCCAGCAGCTGGCCGTCATCACGCCGTACGCGCAGTTTGAGCTGGCGTACGCCAACCTCAGCACCGGCGCCACGGCGCGCGGCGACTTCTCGTACCTGTGGCGGCGGCGCAGCAGCCAGATCCCGCGGCCGCCCACCGAGGTGAAGCACCACCCGTCCGCCGTCAACGACCTGCTCATCGCGCAGCTCATTGACGGCGCCAAGTGCCGCGCCTCCACCGCCACCCTGGCCGGCTTCCTGACCAGCCAGTTCCAGTGCGTGGACCGCCGCACGGCAGCCGACATCATTGACACGCTGCCGGGGCGCGACCTGGCGGCGGACACGCCCATCGCGTCACTGTCCGCCAAGGACATCCACGCGGTGCGTGTGGCCATGGAGGCTGCCACCTACCCGCCGCCCTCCGGCGACTGCCTGTCGCCCGCCGGCGAGTACAACCTGCGACTGGGCATCATGAAAGAGGTGCGGCCTGACCTGGTGGCGACCGCCTCCTCCCCCGTGCAGGTGTTCCAAGGCCACCCCTTCATCGTGGAGGCGGGCGTGGCGCTGGGCGGGCGCGGCGCGGAGGGCCTGACGGTGCACCGCTTTGCTAACCGCATCCCGCTGCTGTTTGAGGCGGGCGGCGACGTGGCGACGCAGACCGCCACCAAGCGCATCCCGTGGGCCACCTACAAGATTGACATAGCGCGCGACAAGGTGGGCGTGTTCGTGTCCCTCGTGTCCACCAAGATCCCGTTCAAGGGCACCGGCAAGGAGTACATTGGCGACGACATTGCGGAGATCCGGGAGGCGGTGCGCGGCGCGCTGCAAGCCTGCTGCAGCCAGCTGCGCGTCAAGCTGCTGCGCGCCTCCGCGCTGCGCGCGCGCGCCAACCGGCGCAAGACGCTGGTCAAGTACGTGCCAGACGTCACGCGCGCCCTCCTTGCCTCCCTCGCCGCCTTCACCGCACGGGGGGCGGGCACCAAGCGCGCCCGCGACGACGGCGACGGTGACGCCGCCGCCGCACCGGATCCCGCTGCCGGGTCTGCGCGGTGGACGCCCGCGCGCGTGATGCACGAGTTTGGCGCGGGGCGGCTGGGCGACAAGGCGCTGCGGGACGCGCTGATGGCTGCGGTGGAGAAGGCAGACATGGAGGCGGCGCTGGAGCAGGCGTCCGCGGTGTCGGCAGGGGTGGTTGGACTGGAAGGGGAGGGCGGCGACGGTGGTGGCGGTGGCGGCGGCGGCGGCCTGCCACTAGCCATTGGCCCGCTGTCGCAACACACCTTCCGTGGCCTTGCTGACCTGCATGGCGCCGCCTTTGTCCTCAAACTACTGCCCGCTGCGATGGCGCCGCTTGCGACAGCGCTGCCCACCCGCGCGCCCGTCCCGCTGCTGCTGGCGCCGCCGCGTGCCACCGCCGCCGCACACGCCGCTGCCACCGACGGCGACGGCGACGACGACGACGATGACCTTTGAACCCCTCAATCAATGACCGACGCCGCGCCGTATGCAACCGCCAGGTCGGGGTCGATGGTCCAGTGCAGGCGGCGCGCAAAGTGCGCCGCCAGCAGCTCCTGCACGCGCGTGAGGCGCGACGAACCGCCAATGAGCACGATCTCATCCACCTCGCTCGCCGCCACGTTGGCAGCATCCAGCGCCTCCGTCACCGGCGCCATGACGCGCGTGAACAGGGCGTCACAGCCGGCGTAGAACTGTTGCCGCGTCACGACGCTGCTGAAGGTGGTGCCACTATCGGTGTTGCAGTGCCACGTCACCTCCGACACCGACGCGTTGCCAAACGCGATCTTGACACGCTCCGCCACGCCGCGCAGGCCGCCGCCAGCACTTGCTGCACCCGCGTTCTGCGCCGCACCGCCGGCGGGTGGCGCGCTGCCGGTGGCGTCCGCGTCGGCATCTGGATCGCCGCAGGCGGCGGGTGCCACACCTGCCGCCGCCGCCTGGCCTGCCAGCACGTCGGCCAGGCAGTCATCCACGTCCTGCCCGCCCAGGTGCCCGTCGCCCGCCGCGCCAATGACGGTGATGGCGGCGGGCTGCATGAACAGCACCGACACGTCCAGCGTGCCGCCGCCCATGTCAAACACCAGTACATGCTTGACGGCCGGCCGCACATGCAGGCCGTACGCCATGGCGGCGGCGGCAGGCTCATGCAGCACACGACGCGCCGTGATGCCGGCACGCGCGTAGGCATCCACCGTGCACTGCCGCGACGCCGCCGAGAAGTCGGCGGGGATGGTGACGACGGCGGAAGAAAACTGGCGGTGGCCCACCTCCGCCGCCAGCGCCGCCATCAGCGTCTCCACCACCATGCACCCCGCCGCGGTGGGCGTCACAAACAGGTAGGCAGGCGCGACGGCAGCCGCCCCACCCGCCGCCACTGCGGCGGCGGCGGCGGGGGACACCGCGCCCAGCTCGGCTGCCGGCACCAGGGAGCCGGCATCCAGGCAGCGGGATGCCAGCCGGCCGCGCGCACCGCCAGCGGGCGCCGCCACCAGGAATGCTACCTCCGGCTCGCAGGCGTGGCAGCGCGCCAGCGCGGCGGCGCCCGACACCACCTTCCCAAACGCATTCCGCATCCCGACCCGGTGCCGCACCAGCCGGCCCCCCTGCCGCCCCGCCCCCCCTCCCGCCCCCGCCCCGTCAGAGCGCCGGCCCAGCACGCGCTTGGCGTCAAACACGGCAGCCCAGGGGTGCCGCGCCGCCACCGCGGCAGCGGCACGCCCCACCACAAACTCGCCGGTGGCCGGCGCCAGCGCAATGACGGACGCCGTCGCGCGCCCGTCCACGCCGCCGTTCACCACCACACGCACGCCCTCGTGCCCGCGCCGGTACGCCGCCGTGGAGTACGTGGTGCCCAGATCCATGCCCACCACCAGCGCACGACCCTGGAACCCCAGCGCCGCCAGCACCGCCGCCACCACCACCACGCCACCCGCCACCCCTACCGCCACCTTCTTGTTCATCCTGCCGGGGGAGGAGTGGTGGAGGAGGGAGGCAGGAGAGGAGGGGGAGAAGTAGAGAGGAGTAGGGAGGGCACTGGGGTGGTGTCGTATTGGAAGAAGAGGAGGGCGTGAGTGACGCCGCACACACGAGTAATTGCCCTAGTGGCCACTCGTCTGTCCTCCGTGCAAACTGCGTGCCGCCAGCGTGCACCGCTGCAGCAAACGCGGTGCCACGTGTACCACACAAATAAGCTGGTTGTATAGCGTCGGGGATTTAAATACAAATTACGCAACCTCACCTTCCAAGCGAAGTCGATCTGCTCCGAGCGGTTAAGGGGTGACGTTCAGGTCGTCATGGGGCGACCCGCGCAGGTTCGAGTCCTGCGGTCGACATAACTTTTTGCCTTTTATTTTGCCCCCATTGACCTGGCCTACATCCGACAATGATCTGTCCACGCACACTGCACGCACACACGCGCAATTGTGCTGCCGCCATCTTTTTGTGCTGCTTGGCCGTGTCGTGTCTCTGTCGGGGCATTTCCCGCCACACCGCAACACATCAAGGCCGCATGTTGGCCGCGCAGCGCGCCAGGCTGGCATCACGCCTCACGCAGGACTAGTAGCAATAGTTTAAGTAGGGTACCTGTGCAACGGTGCACATCATGAAGCCAAAATACACAGCAGGACGGGGTCCCCGGGGCCGAGGCCGTTGCGGGGAGCACGCATGAAAGGAAAGTTGAGGGAAACACACGCGTAAAACGCCAGGCGGCGGCCACGCCACCCAACCACAGCAACAAGAACTGTACGCTAGGCTAGCGGATGACCTTGCGCGAGATGACCTTCTCCGACTGCCGCTCCGCATCCACCAGCAGGTCCTCCAGGTTCACCATGGGGTCGGTCGGCGCCCCCGCTGCACCGCCGCCGCCGCCGCCGCCCCGGCCTGCCGCTGCACCGCGCCCGCCGCCGCCACGTCCGCCGCGACCGGCAGCAGCGCCAGCGCCGCCACTGCTGCCACGGCCCGCGGCGCCGCCACCCCGCGCACCACCACCGCCGCCGCCGCCGCCACGGCCACGCGTGAGCGAGGATGTTGACGGGATGCGCAGCATGACGGCACCCGGCGCAGCGGCGCCAGGCGCGCCGCGCGCGGAGTGGGGCGGTGACGCCGCCCGCCCGCTGCGGGCTGAACTGGGGGCCGCGCTGGCACGGAAGCCGGCACCGTGGCCACGCGGCGCCGGCGACTCCAGCATGCTGGCAAACGGCTCCAGGCCATCATCTTCGCTGTCGGTGTCCGTGTCCGTGTCGTCGGCGTGCGCCACCGGCGGCACCCACCGGCCGGTCACCTCGTCGTGATACCCAAACATGGAGGACGGCACCATGCCGCCCCGCGACGCGCCAGCCATGCCCACTACCACCGCGTCTGCAGGGCGCGCCGACTTGCGCGCCGTCCGTGGCCGCGACGCACCCTCATTGATGCGCGTAATGGGGAAGTCGTCACTGCCGCCGCCACCGCCGCCGCCGCCATGGCCGCCGCCACCGGCACCACCCCCGGCGGCGCGCAGGCCCCGCGCCGACACGCTGCCGCCCGCCGCTGCGCCGCCACCGCCGCCGCCGCTGCCACCACCGCCACCGGCGCTGCTGATGCCACTGGCGGCCGCGCTGGTGGCACCGCTGATGCCACTGACATTCTCGCCGCCGCCGCCTGACACCAGCCCCACAAATGCGCCACCGCCAATGCCGCTCGCTGCCATGGCCAGCCGCGGGATGGTGGGACGCGCCGCCGAGCTGGGCCGGCCGCCGGCGCCCGACGCGCTTGTCGTACCGCTACGCGGTGACGTTGCCGGCACGCCTGACCCTGCAGCGCTCACTGCCGGCGAGGCGACGGCAGCAGCGGACCGCAGCGGCTCGGGTGGCGCAGGTGCCAGCTCCGGCACGGGCGACAGTGTGGAGGACACAACCGAGCCAGCCGGTGCCGGTGCCGGTGCCGGCGCCGGTGCCGGGGCAGGCGCTGGTGACGCAACCGCTGCAACTGCGGGTGCCGGTACGCTGCGGCTAGTGCCACCCACGTCACCCCGCCCGCTGCTGCTGCCGCTGCCGCTGTTTGAGCTGCCTGTTGCCACCGAGGCAGCGTCCGCGGCTGCCCCAGGCGGTGGCAGCGGCGGCGCAGCAGCGCCATCGCCGCCGCCGCCATGGTGCGCGCCGCCAGCGCTGGCACTGCGCAAGGCGGTGGGCACCAGCTGGCTGGACTGCCACGCCGCGCTACCGGTGGGCGACGCCTCAGGGGCAGGTGCTGGTGGGGGTGGCGGCGGGCGCGGCGGCGACGCCACGGCGGTCGCCATGCCAGGGCTGGTCACCACCACATTCAGCGCGCGGTGATCCAGCACGATGCCGCCGCCATCGTCATCATCGTCATCGTCGGTGTAGCTGCCGCCGCTGCCACTCCCCGTGCTGTAGCGCCCACTGTGACTACCGCTGCCGCTGCCGCTATGGCTGTAGCTGGCGCTGCCGTCCTCGTGCGAGTACGACGAGGAGTACTGCCTGCGGCCGCGGCCACGGCCGGCCCCCCGGCTGCTGCCGCTGCTGCGCCGACTGCGCCGGCTGCTGCGCCGGCTGCCGCGCCGGCTGCTGCGCCGACTGCGGTCCGTGCTGCTGTGGCTGCGGCTGCGGCTGCGGTCCGTGCGCGAGCGGGACGACGTGGTGGCGGTGCTGCCCGTCACGCCAATGGCGGCATGCGGGTCCGCGTTCTGCGCCCGCGCTGCCGCCGCCGCCGCGCGCACCATGGCCACAAAGTCGGAGCCGGGCGCACGTGCGCGCGCCGCGCCCGCCCGCTGCAGCTTGGCCAGCGCGTCACGGATGCGAGCGGCCTCGACGGGGTCCGGCGCGCCGTCGGCGCCCGCCGGCGCCGTGACATCGCGGCCGCTTTCGCCGCCGTCGCCGCTGCCGCTGCCCTCCTCCTCCACCTCCTCTGCGTCGATGTGCCCGCTGTCGTCCGACGCCAGCAGCTGGTCCGCCGAGTCGCGCGGCACGAGGGTGTGCACCGAGCCCATGGCGCCGCTCTCCAGCGTGTCCACGCGCATGAGCTCGCCGGGCGGCGCCCAGTAGATGGGGTTGCCGTCCATGTCCAGCACCGGCGTGCCGTCAGGCGCCAGCAGCTCGTTGTCGGCGCCCAGCAGGAAGCCGTGCTGCGTGGGGTCCATGGGCTCGCCGTCCGCGCTGTACGGCCCCGCGCCCTCCGGCGTGTAGTACATGGGCGTGCCGTCGGGCGCGTTGCCGGCGTACACCAGGCCCGCCATGGCGGCGCCCACCTCCACGTTGGCCTGCTCCGTGCCCACCTCCTCCGGGTAGCAGTGCTGGTAGTTGTGCTCCGACTCCCACAGGTCGTCCAGCGCGTAGTAGCTGTTGGGCCGCCAGCAGCACACGACGCGCTGCAGCGCCGTCTCGCCCTCGTCGATGCGGTAGCAGAAGCCGCACATGCGGCGGAAGCAGGCGCGGCCGCCGCGCAGCGCCTGGTACAGCGCCGACAGGATGAGCTTGAAGCCGACGGTGAACACGAGCATGACGGCGGCAAAGTTGGAGTACAGGCGCAGCGTGGGGTCGTAGCTGATCATGAGCACCACGAGCAGCGAGTTGGTGATGATCCACGACAGCACCATGCGGATGCGGAAGAAGTTGAACTCCGACTGCATGGCCGCCTTGTTCAGCGCCAGCTCGTCCGCCAGACGCTTCTCGCGGTCCGCCGCGTCCTGGTGCGCGCGCGCCGCCTTCTTGGCGTCCCGCAGCAGCTTCCGCGTGTCCACCTCGTTGACGCCCGCGATGGCGGCGTTGACGGCGGTGGCGGCGTTCACCGTCATGCCCAGCTGCACGTCCGCGCGCTCGCCGCCCAGCGCCGTCATGTCCACGTACCCCTCAATCTCGTTCTCCTCGTCAATCACCTTGATCTTGCCCGCGCCGCCCTTGCCCGCCTCCTCCCCGCTAGCCGCCGTCGGCGACCCCGCCGGCGCCGTCAAGCCCACGCCCGCCGCCGCAGAGTCGGGCGACCCGCGCAGGTCCCCGACGCTGCCCACCGCCGCCGGCACCGCCTCACCGGCGCCCGTGCCGCTGTCCTTGTACGCTGCCACGCTGTTACGTGCGCCGCTCAGGCCGCCCATGATGGATGCCGACGGCTTCCCACCCCCCGTCGCTGCCCCCGTCCCCGCCCCTGCGCCTCCCGTGCCCCCGCCCGCGCCCACCCCCGCGCTGCCAGGCGGCGCCCCGCCCTTGGCGGCGTCGCCCGCCGTGCCGGGCGCTGCGGTGGTGATGCCAGGCACCACCCACCCCAGCGCCGCCGCCCGCTGCGCCAGCTCCGCCTGCCGCCGCTTCTTGTCCGCCGCCTCCTTCAGCTTGGCGATCGCCTCGTTGGCGCGCTGCGCCTTGCGCGCCGCGCGGTCGGCGCGGCCCTCGTGCATGCGCCGCGTCTCGGACTGCAGGTTGCCCTCCTTGGTGCCCCAGCTGATGTCGTGCAGGTTGCCTGCAGGGTGTGTGGGTGTGGGGTGCGTGGGGTGGGGTGGGCAGGTGTGTGACACGGCAAACTACCCACTACCCAGGCAGGGTGCGCGGCACGCACAGTAGGAGTAGATGGGGAAGACGTTGACGAAGGTGGGGATGGCGGCGAGGTACTGGAAGTAGCACACCAGGGACTTGAACAGGGAGCCGTGCATGGCGGCGGCGATGAGGTAGGAAAAGACGGAGCAGACGAAGGCGAGGCCGACCCACACGTCGATGGACTGGCGGTACACCAGCCACACGCCGAACAGGGTGGACGCCAGCATGAGGGCGGCGTACACCATGAGGATGGTGAAGTACACGCCGTGCAGCTGGTTGACCTTGCCCGCCAGGCCGCACACGATCTGCACGAACAGCAGGATGACGTAGCCAAAGGCGAACAGGATGCGCAGCTCGAAGGCGGCAAAGACGGCGAAGGAGATGGCCTGGCCCAGGATGAGCTGGAAGGAGAGGAACATGAAGGCGAGGGAGAACCAGGCGAGGAGGGCGTTGCTGGCCAGGAAGCCGAACTGGAAGAGGAGGAGGAGCTTGCGCATGGCGCCGTGCGAGGTGCGCATGAAGCGCGGGAAATGGAAGAGGTAGTACAGGAGGGCGAAGAAGGAGCCGTTGAGCCAGCGGCGCCGCTGCTTGATCAGCTCCACCAGCGTCTGCGGCGCGTCCGTGTCCGCCACCGCGCCCGAGATGTACTTCAGCAGCCAGTTGCGGTGGCGGCGCGCCAGGATCTCGAAGCACAGGATGCGGTCCTCCGCCAGGTACATGTTGGAGACGGCGGGGCCCAGGTCGGAGGGGTTCAGCTCCTCGATGGTGAAGTAGGCGCACAGCGGCTCGCCGCGGATGGCCAGCCAGCGGTACATGGAGAAGGCGCCCGGCAGCACGGTGATGTAGCCGCACACCGACTCCGCCGCCTTGTCCATCACGTGGCTGATGCGGTACTCGAACGACTGCGCGGCGTCCAGCAGGTTCCACGGCTTGGGGTTGCGCACCTGGATCTCGCCGCACGCGCCGCCGATCTGCGGGTCCTCCTCCATGCCCAGGTACATGCGCACCAGCGCCTCGCGGTGCGGCACGGTGCCGACGTCCAGCAGGAAGACGTACTTGGGGTTGAGCTGCACGCAGAAGCCGGAGAAGAACCAGAGGTGCGAGTTCAGCTTGCCGCCGTTGCGCTCCTTCAGCGCCAGCATGCACTGCAGCGGGAAGTGGTACTCCCGGTTGCTGGAGTGCTTCTGCAGCTCCACGCTGCGCTCAAACATGTGCACCACGACGGGCCGGCCGTGGTGCACGGTGCGCAGGATGGAGGGGTCGTAGATCTTCATCTCAAACTGCAGGAAGTCCAGCATGGAGCGCGACGCGTTCTCCCGCCCGTCCACCAGCACGCACACCGCCACCTCGCTCCAGTGCAGGCCCGCCTTGGCCAGCTTGGGCAGGTTGGACGCCACGCCGCCCAGCGTGCGCCGCAGCTCGTCGCCGTCCTCGTTGTAGCACGTGATGGCAATGAACATGCGGATCTTGCGCGACGCCTTCACCGGCCGCAGCTGCTCCGACAGGTCCACCGGCCGCACGTTGACGATGGGGGAGTAGTCCAGGCACCGGAACTCCATGCGCTCCTCCTCGTGCGATATGGCGGCGCGCGGCAGCGTCTTGCGCACAAACTTGAACTCGTCGTTCTCCCCGCCGTCACCCCCGCCCTCCTCGTCGTCCGTGCTGCCATCGCCATCCGTGTCCGTCCGGCTCCCGCCCCCGCCGCCGCCGCCGCCAGCCGCGCCGCCACCAGCTGGTGCGCCGCCGCCCGCTGGTGTACCGCCGGCAGGCACCGCGCCACCGGCGGGACCACTGGTAGCACCGCCCCCTCCGCCGCCAGCGCCACCACCAGCGCCGGCGCCACCGCCCGCCGGCACCATCTCCATCATCTCGCGCGCCATGGACAGCACCGCCCGCGTCTCGGTGTCCCGCCGCGCACGCGCGCTCTCCGCGCCGCCGGTACCGCCGCCGCCGCCGCCGTGCCGGCCTGGCGCCGCCGCCGGCGCTACCGTCGCGGCATCCTTGGGTGACGTGCTGTAGTCCCACTCGCCACCCACCGACAGCGGGTCTGGGATGCCGTAGTCGCCCTTGTCATCCGCGGAGTTGCGCCCGCCACGCCGCCCCCGCGACGGCACGGTAGCCTGCCGCGTCGGCGGCGGCTCGGGCGCGCCGCGGCGCGGCGGCCGGTGGTGCGGCGTCCCCTCCGAGTAGCTGTCAAAGTCGTCGTACTCCTCCTCCTCCACCCGCCGCTTGGGCGGTGGCGCGCTGTGCGCGGGCGGCGGCGGCGGCGGTACCGGCGCCGTGCTGCCCCGCGGCCCACGCGCATCGCGGTCCAGCATGACGCGGAAGGAGGCGTTGTGGGAGGAGGCGGAGCGCAGCGTGTCTCGCGGGCGCACGTACTCCCGCGCGCGCGCCGCCGTCGCCTCATCGGTGGCGCGGTCACCCCGGAAGCTCTGCGTAATCATGCCCAGCACATTGTGCGACGAGGAGGACGCGCGCCCGCCGCCGCCGCCACCGCCGCTGCCGCGACCCGACGACCGCCGTGGCGGCGACGAATCACGTCGCCCGCGCCCGCGCCCGCGCCCACCGCCACCGCCACCACCACCGCCGCCGCCGCCGCCTGCCGGCGCGCCGCCCGCAGGCGCGCCGCTGGATGACCGCCGCATGGCCTGTGGCTGGTCGCCGGGCGGCCGACGGCAGCCGCGATTGCGAGCCAGACGGGCGGCACGCCCACGGGGACAGCCACATCGGAAGAGCACACGGCTGAACTCCAGCCACACCACGGC
>Ga0066256_1003222_pt1 | contig 16142 bp, 16 predicted proteins | sample ThiBio_1000_biof_FD_87107 | JGI IMG/M metagenome (GOLD analysis project Ga0066256, IMG submission 87107) | Wastewater bioreactor microbial communities from Cape Town, South Africa - Thiocy_expt_1000_biof (version 2) | ecosystem: Engineered > Bioreactor > Thiocyanate-remediating >...
CATGCTCGACGAGCGCGAGCCACTCCAGCGGAGTGAACCCCCAGAAGGTAATAGCCCCCACCCTCCTTCCAACCCGCGCGCAGGCTAATCCGGGGGCCAGCGTTCCGCAATGCGCATTTGCCCCTATTCGTTGCAACTATGGGTAATTGCTGAAAAAGGAGAGGCATGGCGCCCCAATCCTCACCCCTGTCCTTGGCCGTTCGCCCGTTCAAAGCGCTGTTCACGAGCGACGCACGGGAAGGGGTGCTGCTGATCGCCGTCGCGGTCGCCGCGATCCTGATCGCGAATTCGCAGCTTGCAGGCGCTTATCACACGCTGTTCCATGGGACGCTGGCCTGGACGCCGATCGCGAAGCTCGACACGCTGCATCTGTGGATCAACGACGCGTTGATGGCGGTGTTCTTCTTCGTCGTCGGGCTGGAAGTGAAGCGCGAGATCGTCGACGGCAATCTCGCGAACGCCCAGGCGCGGCGGCTGCCGGTGATGGCGGCGATCGCGGGAATGGCCGCGCCGGCTTGCGTCTACCTGTTCTTCGCCGGGGCCGAGCCCAACCTACATCGCGGCTGGGCGATCCCGGCGGCGACGGACATCGCTTTCGCGATGGGGGTGATCGGGCTGCTGGGAAACCGGGTGCCGGCCCCGTTGCGGCTGTTCCTACTGACCGTGGCCATCGTCGACGATATCGGCGCGGTGCTGATCATCGCCTTGTTCTACGCCGGCAGCCTCAAGCTGGGCTGGCTGCTGGCCGCGCTCGTGGTGTTCGGGGTGATGGCCGCCTTCAACCGTTTCGGGTTCAACCGGATGCCGCTGTTCGTGCTGGCCGCGCTGGCGCTGTGGTATTGCGTGCTCCATTCGGGTGTCCACGCCACTATCGCGGGCGTGGTCGCCGCGCTTGCCATCCCCATGCGCACCCCGGATGGCAGCCGCATGCTCGAGACGATGGAGCATGCGCTGGTCGGCTGGAATGCGTTTCTGGTGGTGCCCGTATTCGGCTTCGCCAATGCCGGAGTAGCCCTCGGCGAAATTGGCATGGAGGGCTTCCTCGCCCCGCTTCCGCTGGCGATCGCCGCCGGGCTGGTGCTGGGTAAGCAAGCGGGCATATTCGGCTGCATCGTGGTGGCGGACAGGCTGGGCATCGCCAAGCGGCCGGAGGATTCGAGCTGGGGGCAGATCTGGGGAATGGCGATCCTGTGCGGGATCGGCTTCACCATGAGCCTGTTCATCGGCGCGCTGGCCTTCCCGCTCCATCCGCTGCTGATCGAGGAAGCGAAGCTGGGCGTGCTCACCGGCTGGTGGGTTCCGGCGGTGCTGGGTTATGCGGTGCTGCGCTTGGCCCCGCCGAAGCGGCCGTGAGGCTTACCAGCTACCGACATTCTCCATGCTGGCCCAGGGCTCGCGCGGTTCGAGCGCGCCGTCCTGCAGCAGCTCGATGGAAATCCCGTCCGGCGTCTTGACGAAGGCCATGTGCCCGTCGCGCGGCGGGCGGTTGATCGTCACGCCCGCATCCATCAGGCGCTGGCAGGTTTCGTAGATGTCGTCCACGCGATAGGCTAGATGGCCGAAATTGCGGCCGGCGCCGTAAGGTTCCGCCTGCTCGCCTTCGTTCGGCCAGTTGTAGGTCAGCTCGACTTCGGCGACGCCGTCCTGCCCCGGCGCGGCGAGGAAGATCAGGGTGAAGCGCCCCTGCTCGTTCGAGAAACGGCGGACTTCCTGAAGCCCGAGCAGTTCGAAGAAGGCCACGGTCGCCTCCGGATCGGTCACGCGGATCATGCTGTGAAGATATTTCACCATCTTCGCCCTTCTCCATTCATCGCTATTCAAGCACGGTTCATCGTTATACAGGCATTTCCCGAGCGTTCCTTTCCCACGCTGCCCGGAAAAGCGCGATCGGAAAGGCACAAGCCCCAAGGAGGATGCCGCCATGAGTGATGCTAGCGAAGAAACGCCCGTGTCCGCCACCGCTTTCTGGCGAAGGAATGAGACCCGGCTATGGCTCGGAACCGCCTCGATCCTGGCAGTGGGCCTGATCGTGGGCGGATATCTGCTGGGCGACGGGCTGACCCGCGCCAAGGCGGCGGACCGTTCGGTGACCGTGCGGGGATTGGCCGAGCGCGACGTCACCGCCGATCTCGCCACCTGGACGATCTCCTATTCCGCGACGGCGGGCAATCTGGCCGAAGCGCAGGCGAGCGTGGACAACGACACCAAGCAGATCGGGGCGTTCTTCAAGGAACTGGGCTTTCCCGAAGACGCGCTGCAGCCCACTGGCGTCAACGTTTCCAGCTACACCACCGACGGGGTGACCCAGTTCACCGTGCGCCAGCGCATCAGCCTGCGGACCAACGACATCAAGCGCGCCGAAGATGCGGTGCGCCGCCAGTTCGAGCTGGTGCGGCGCGGCGTGATGCTGGAGGAAGGATCGGGCATGGCCTACACCTTCACCAAGCTCAACGCGATCAAGCCGGCGATGGTGGCCGAGGCGACTAAGGACGCCCGTTCCGCCGCGGAGCAATTCGCCAAGGACAGCGGCACCGGGGTCGGCGGCATCAAGCAGGCCACCCAGGGCTATTTCTCGGTCGAGGCGCGCGATGGGGATTCGGGCGGCGGCTGGGGAGTTTCCGATACGCCGTTCAAGAAGGTCCGCGTCGTCACCACGGTAGATTTCTATCTGCGCTGAGGGCTTGCAGACGGCAAAGGGCCCGCGCCGGGTTGCGGCGCGGGCCCTCTTGTGCCCCCTGTTGGCAGGTAAGGCCTAGAAGCTGAAGCTCAGCGTGCCGACCACGGTGTCGTCGGTCACGCCGTCGATGTCCGGGCCTTCCACGCCGACATAGGCCACGCCCAGCGACAGGCCACCGAGCACGGTGACCGAAGCGCCGACCGAATAGTCCCACGCATTGCCATCGGCCGTGTAGGTCAGGAAACCGTCGGTGTAGCCGACATGGCCGGTCAGGGTGAGCGGCGTTTCCGGAATGTCGATCGAAGCGTCGGCCGACAGATAGAGGTTGTCGCTGCCGCCCAGCGAATCCTGCTTGGGCGCGTAGAACACGCCAAAAGTCAGGCCGACCGGGCCGACCGAGGGCGAAACCTTGCCGTAGAACTCGATCAGGTCGGTGTCATAGGCCGAATAGCCGTCGAAGATCGGATAGCCGCTGAGGCTCGGCGTCACGAAATCGATTTCCGCATTGCGGTTGATGGCGTTGGGATAAGTGTAATAGGTCGCGCCCACATCCACGCCCAGGCCGGGCGTGATCTCGCCGGCCCAACCGGCGGAGAAATCGAGCTCGATCGCGCCAAAAGTGCCGACATCATAATCGAGCACGTCGCCGGTGCCGTCATCGAGCGGAACGGACGTGTCGCCGCGGGCAAGCGAGGAAGCCCACACGCCGACATAGAAACCCGGCTGGGTGGAGAGGGTGATGCCGCCCTGGACGGCCGGATCGCCACCAGAAAGGCCGACGCCGCGGAAACGATAATCGGTGACGGCAGTTACGTTGCCGGAGACGGTCACGAACGGATCTTCATCCTGGGCCATCGCAGGAGTGGCTGCGAAAGCGGCGCCGGCAAGAAGAGAGGCAGCCAGAAGGCTGCGGACGGACGTAAGCATGGCGATCTTCCTTATGAATTTAGGATTTGTCTGCTTCGTCCCACCTGCACAAACGCGCGCCGCATCTCATTTTCGGTGTGCGGTCGTTCGCGATTGCGCAATCAATCTGCCCAGCGTTGTTGCGCTGCACAAGAGCCATCGCCCGATTTTTCCTATATTTCACCCTACTGTGGATTTTACGCATCACATTCATCAGCGGGTTATGACAAAGGAGCCACAGGAATGGCTCCCCCTTGCCGCACGGAACACAAGCACTAGATCGGTCGCCACAGCATGATTGAACCAGCCCGCCATACCGACAGCGCCCGGACCGCTGTCCACACACCGGCGATTCCGGCGGGCAGGCGCGTCTATGCGATCGGGGACATCCACGGACGGGTGGACCTTTTCGACGCGATGATCGAAGCGATCGAGGAAGACGATGCTGCAGCGCAACTTGCGCATCATCGCCGGCAATCACGAAGAGATGTTCCTGCAGAGCTTCCACGATACGGAAGTGCTGCGTTATTTCCTGCGCTATGGCGGGCGCGAGACGCTGCTGAGCTATGGGCTGGAGGCCGGAAGGCCCCTGACCGAGAAAGACCTGCGATCCGTCCAGGCGGCGATGGAAGCGCAGGTCCCCACCGAAGACCTGCTTTTCGTCGCCGGCTTCGAGGACGTGATCGAGATCGGCAATTACGCGTTCGTCCATGCCGGCATCCGCCCCGACCTGCCGCTGGAGGAACAGTCGCTGCAGGATCTGCGCTGGATCCGCGAGCCCTTCCTTTCCCACGAAGGGGCACATTCGCATGTCGTGGTTCACGGCCACACGATTCACGAGGATGCGGAGTTCCGCCCGAACCGCATCGGGATAGACACCGGAGCCTTCAAGAGCGGGCGCTTGACCGCGTTGGTGCTGGAAGGCACCGGGCGCAAACTTATCGAAACGGAAGTCGCCCAGGGTGACATCCGCATTTCGGCCGGAAAGGTGGGTTTATGAAGATAGCGATGGTTGGCGCGGGCTATGTCGGCCTGGTTTCAGGCGCATGCTTTGCCGATTTCGGCCACGACGTGGTCTGCATCGACAAGGATCCCGCAAAGATCGAATCGCTGCTGCGCGGGATCATGCCGATCTACGAGCCGGGCCTGGCCGAACTGGTCACCGCCAATGTGAAGGCGGGGCGCCTGTCCTTCTCCACCGACCTCGCTTCCGCGATCGACGGGGCCAGCGCGATCTTCATCGCCGTGGGCACGCCCTCGCGCCGGGGCGACGGCCATGCGGACCTCACCTTCGTCTACGAAGTCGCGCGGGAGATCGGCGCGAACCTGAAGAATCCGGCGGTGATCGTGACCAAGTCCACCGTCCCGGTGGGCACGGGAGACGAGGTCGAGCGGATCATCGGCGAATCGGGCACCGCGATGCAGTTCGCCGTGGTCTCCAACCCGGAATTCCTGCGCGAAGGGGCCGCGATCACCGACTTCAAGCGCCCCGACCGGATCGTGATCGGCGCGGAAGGGGATTTCGGCCGCCAGGTGATGAACGAGGTCTATCGCCCGCTGTTCCTCAACAAGGCGCCGATCCTGTTCACCAGCCGCCGCAGCGCGGAGCTGATCAAATATGCCGCCAACGCCTTCCTGGCGACCAAGATCACCTTCATCAACGAAAGGGCCGACCTGTGCGAGCAGGTGGGCGGCGACGTGCAGGACGTCGCGCGCGGAATCGGGCTGGACAACCGCATCGGCGCCAAGTTCCTCCATGCCGGCCCCGGCTATGGCGGCAGCTGCTTTCCCAAGGACACGCTCGCCCTGCTCAAGACCGCGGAGGATTACGACAGCCCCACGCGCATCGTCGAAGCGGTGGTGAAGGTGAACGACAGCCGCAAGCGTGCGATGGGCCGCAAGGTGATCGAGGCGCTGGGCGGGCAGGACGCGGCGCGCGGCAAGCGGGTGGCCATGCTGGGGCTGACCTTCAAGCCGAACACCGACGACATGCGCGATTCCCCCGCCATCGCCATCGCGCAGACCCTGGTCGATGCGGGAGTGAACGTGGCCGCCTACGATCCCGAAGGGATGGAGCTGGCGCGCCCGCGGATGCCCGAGGTGGAAATGGCCGCCAGCCCCTACGCCGCCATCGAAGGGGCCGACGCCATCGCCCTGGTCACAGAATGGGATGCGTTCCGCGCGCTCGACCTCGAACGGGTCAAGGCGATCGCCAATGCCCCTGTGCTGGTGGACCTGAGGATCGTCTACCGCCCCGAGGAAATGCGCGCCGCGGGCTTCACTTATGCCAGCGTGGGGCGGGCGTAGGGGCGCGCCCCTCCTGAGCTCCTGCGAAGGCAGGAGCCTCCTGCTCCGCCTGCGGCACGAGGTCCCTGCCTTCGCAGGGACTCACGCTTGCCTCACGGCCGCAGCGCGTTGCGGCCCTCCACCGGGAAGACCGGATCGGTGTAGCCCGGCGTGGAGGCGTGGCCCGGGGGAACGAGCGCATCGATGAAGGCCTCGTCTTCCGCGTCGAGCCTGGCGTCGAGCGCCTTCATGTAGGCATCCCACTGCGCTTCGGTGCGCGGGCCGGCGATCGGCGCGCTGATCGTGGCGTTCCTGAGGACCCAGGCGACCGCGAAATCGATAGTGGTGATGCCCTTGTCCGCCGCGCGCTGGCCGATCTTCTGGGCGATCTCGATCGATTCGTCGCGCCATTCGGTCTGCTGGATGCGCGCATCGCCGCGTGCCGCGCGCGAATCCTGCGGCGGCGCCTGGTTGGGCGCATATTTGCCGCTCAGCACTCCGCGCGCGAGCGGGCTGTAGGGGCACACGCCGAGGCCATAGAACTGCGCCGCGGGGAGCTGCTCCACTTCCGCCTGGCGGTTGGTGATGTTGTAAAGCGGCTGGCTGACCACCGGCCGGTCCATCCCGATCCGGTCGGCCAGGCGGCAGATTTCCGCGATCTGCCACGCCTTGAAGTTCGATAGCCCGTAATAGCGCAACCTGCCTTGCGCGATGAGTGCGGCGAGCGCCCTCAGCCCTTCCTCCAGCGGCGCGCCCGGAATGGCTCGGTGGAAATAATGGAGTTCGAGAAAATCGGTTCCCAGCCACGCTTCGGTGGCCTCGACCGCCCATTTGCGCGACTGGCTGGTGGCGTGGGGGCCGGCCCCTCCGCCGACGCCGAACTTGGTCGCGACCACCCAGTAATCGCGCCCGTCACGGATCGAGCGGCCGACCACTTCCTCCGACTTGCCGCCGGCATAGACGTCCGCCGTGTCGATGAAGTTGATCCCGGCGTCGCGCGCCTTGTCGATGATCCGCTTGGCGACGGGCTCCTCCGTCTCGCCGCCGAACATCATCGCGCCGAGGCAGAGCGGGGAGACCTTGAGCGCGCTGCGCCCGAGATAGCGGTAATCGAGGTCTGCCATGGTCCGTCTCCCTTGCTGCTGGCGCGCGCCCGGCGGCGCGCATGACACTTAACGCGTTAACAACCGCGATTGATGGAGGCAAGAGCGATCGTCCTGCGCAGGACAAGAAGGTTTTGAAGGCCTATATGGTTATATACTTCAATATAAATAACCGAAAACTTTCTCGCCCTCACTCGCCCTCCAGCGCGGCCCGGGCCGCCGCCAGCACCTCTTCCGGCGTGCCCGACGCATCGAGCCGACGCCAGCCGCCGAGATCGCCCGGCCCGCGGCTCAGCTGCAGGTCGACCACCGCCGCCGTCGCGTCGGATGGGTCGTTGCTGCGGCCCGCGACCCTCCGGCGCAGCACTTCGGCCGGCGCCTCCAGCCACAAGCCGGAAAAGCCGACACCTTGCTCCGCGGCGATTTCCCGCACCCGCGCCCGCTCGCCCGGGGCGGCGAACACGCCGTCGAGAATCACGCTGCGGCCCGCTCCGAGCATGATGCGCGTTTCCTCCATCAGCCGTGCATAGACCCGTTCGGACGCTTCGGCGGTGTAGCTTTCGGCCGGCAGATCTTCCTCCGGCGCCAGCCCGGCCATCCGCTTGCGCAGCACATCGGTACGCAGCCAGCGCGCGCCCGGCGGCGCATCCGCCAGCGGGGCCAGCGCCGCGGCGAGAGAGGATTTGCCGGTGCCCGAAAAGCCGCCGATCGCGATCAGGCGCGGCTCCGGCCGGTCGAGGAAGCCGAGCGCCGCTGTGAGATAGGCCCGCGCCTCGCCGCGCTTCACCTCCGCCTTGCCCGGATCGGCCTGCTGCCCGGCCGCCGCCGCGTTCACATGCGCGCGGATCGCTGCCCGCGCGGAAAGGAACAGCGGCAACGCGGCCACTCCCGCCCCTTCCCCCGTCATGTCGAAATAGCGGTTGAACACCAGCGATGCCGGGCCGCGCAGGCCCCGCTGACACAAGTCCATGATCAGGAAGGCGACGTCGTAAAGCACGTCGATCGTCGCCAGCTCGGGATCGAACTCCAGGCAGTCGAACAAGGTCGGCTCGCCTTGCCAGAGGCAGATATTGGCGAGATGCAGGTCGCCGTGGCAATGGCGGACGTGCCCCCCGGCGGCGCGCGCGTCGAGCAGCGGGGCCAGCGCGTCCAGCGCCGCGCGGCTTCGATCATGCAGCCGCGCGCAGTCATCGGCGGGCAGGATATCGGGATGGCGCGCCATGCTCTCGCGATTGCCGTCCACGATCGCGCGCATCCGCGCCGCGCCGGCCGCGCCCTGCGCAACCTCCGCCCCGGCGTGGAAGGCCGCGATCCGGTCGGCCAGCCGCATCGTCAGCCCGGCATCCAGCCCGCCCCGCGCGGCCACGGCATCGAGCAGCGCATCCGCATCGAACCGGCGCATCTCCACCAGCCAGTCCACCGGTTCGCCATCGCCGAAGCCAAGCGAACCGTCGGCCAGCCGGTTCACGCTCCGCACCCCGAGATAGAGCTCCGGCGCGGTGCGGCGGTTGAGGCGCAGCTCCTCCTCGCACACCGCGCGGCGCTTCTCCAGGGTCGAGAAATCGAGATAGGGATAGCGCACCGCGCGCTTGAGCTTGAACGCCCGGTCGCCCGCGAGGAAGACGATCGCGCCATGCGTGTCGATCCGTTCGACCGGCCCGGCACCGCCGAAGGCTTCGGGGCGCGAAAGGAAGGCGATCACTGCTGCCTGCTGGTCCTGCTCGGGCACGCGCACCACTCCATCGTGAAAATGCCAGGGGGCCTGTAAGCCGGGTTCTGTATCGCGGGCGGTATCCCTTTGGGGGGACCAACGCCGCGATGGCAGCCATTCCTCTCGGCGGCATGTCGCCATGCCGCTCCAGCAACCAACCCGGGTGGCTCGGGGCGAAACTCCCCTGCTTTTGACGGCGCGCCACCCCTATTCGGTCTTGCTCCGGGTGGGGTTTGCCATGCGGACCCCGTTGCCGGCGCCCCGGTGCGCTCTTGCCGCACCCTTTCACCCTTGCCTGTGCCCTTTAGGGGCCATCGGCGGTATGCTCTCTGTGGCACTTTCCCTGGACTTCGCCCGCAAGCAGGCTCGTCCGGCGGGCGTTACCCGCCACCCTCGTTTCGTGGAGCCCGGACTTTCCTCGGCCTTCGACCCGCTCATGCTGAGCCTGTCGAAGGACGCGGCTGCCCGGCCCCCTGGCGTCCCCTATCTAGTCAATCCGCGGTCGCGATCCAAGAGCAAGGCGAACAGCAGCGCCCCGATCTCCCCGTCGATCACCCCGTCGATCCGGCGCGGGCGCCAGCGGCGCTGGAAAGCGGCCACCGCCGCGCGCCCGTCGGTCACGTCATAGCCGAAGCGTTCGAGCGCCAGCATGAAGGCCCCGTCATTCTCGAACGGCGTGCCGAGCGAGACTTTCGGCGTCTTGAGCACCAGGTGGAGCGCGGCGAGGCTGTCCCAGTCGAACAGTTCGCCCGGATCCTCCTTGCGGGCCGGCGCGATGTCCGAATGGCCGACGATGTTGGCGCGCGGAATGTCGTGGCGCACCTTGATGTCGGCCAGCAGGGGGATCAGCGCATCCATCTGCGCCTCGGTGAACGGGCGATAGCCCCATTCGTGCCCCGGATTGACCAGCTCGATCCCCACGCTGGCCGAATTGACGTCGGTGATCCCGCGCCAGTAGCTGCGCCCGGCATGCCAGGCGCGCTTTTCCTCCGCCACCAGCCGGATCACGGTGCCGTCTTCCTCGATCATGTAATGCGCGGAAACCTCCGCCGCTGGATCGCACATCCGCTCCAGCGCTTCGGCGCCGGTGCGCATCCCGGTGTAATGCAGCACCACCATCGAGACGGGCAATTGCCGTTCGTTCCAGTTGGGGGAGGGAGCCTCGCGGTGGACGAGTTCGTTCATCCCGCCCCTCAGCCTTGCGGCAGCACCGCGCCCATCACCAGCGCATCCTCCGACAGGGCGTATTGCAGCCCGCCGCCCGATTCCGCCGCCAGCAGGTGGATCATGTGCGCGGGAGCCGTGCGGCTGGACAGTTCGGCGGCGGGCAGCGTGCCGTCCAGCGCCTGGCCGATCGTCCCGTCGAAGGCGATCTTGTCCCCCGTCGCCCGGATCGCAATCTCGCAGGCGCCGTCGCGCAATTCGGCCCCGATATCCAGCGTGCCGCCGCGCGGCAGCGCCTCTATCCCGATGGCGGCGAGGTTGAGCAGCACCTTGACCGCCGGCTTGGGCAGGCTGGCCGAAGCCACTGCCCAGTTGAGCGCGATCCGCCCCTTGTCGCCCACCAGCGCCGCGATCAGCGCATGCGGCTCTTCGGCCGGAACCGCATCGCCGAAACCGCCCGCGGCCCCGAAGGCGAGGCGGAAGAACTTGAGCTTGTCGGTGGAAATCTTCGCGCTCTGCTCCAGCAATTCGAAGCAGCGCGCGCGCATTTCCGGGTCCTTCTCATCCGCGAGAAGCTCCAGCCCGTTCGACAGCGCCCCCACGGGGCTCAGCATGTCGTGGCACAGGCGCGAGCAAAGCAGGCTTGCAAGGTCGACGGATGAAGCGGTCATGTTCAGCTTTCGGCGCGGTTATCTGACGAAGTTGACGGAAGTGACACAGTTAAGCGTGGAATAACCGTTCCCTTCCGCCGCTGCCCTAGCAGGCATGGCCGCCATGCGGAATCCCCGGTGGAAAGAAAGGCGAACAGCCGGTGCATCCCGACGGCCTTACGCATCGACGAGCATGTAGGAAAGCGGTTCGAACCCGCCTTCCCCGTCACGCCAGAAGCGCACCTGCCCATGCGCGGCGATCGCCCACAGCCTGCCGTCCCGCGCGGCCGTCTCGCGGTCGACGGCGGAAGGTTCGGGCGGGCCTGCCGGATGCGAATGATAATAGCCCAGCAGGCGCGGCCCGCCGCGCCGCTCCGCCCGGTGCGCATCGATCAGCGCCTGCGGATCGACTTCGAAGCGCCGCGCCTTGTCCAGCGCGACATTGGCGGCCGGGCGCGCTTCCAGCACGCGCTCGGCTTCGCCCAGCAGCAGCCCGCAGGCTTCCTCGGGCGCGGCACGGGCGGCATGGGCGGCGATCGCCTCACACGCTTCTCTTGCGACTTCCAGCGGCATGGCGCGGCATCATAGACCGGCCATGCCGTGTTTGTCGAAAGGGGGGAGGAGGCAGCCCTCAGGCGAAATAGACCGCCTTGGTCTCCGTGTAGTTCTCCAGCCCTTCCACGCCGCCGTCGCGCCCGATGCCGGACTGCTTGAAGCCGCCGAAAGGCATGTGGATGTCCACCATCATCCCGTTCACGGTGATCGAGCCGGCACGGTATTGGCGAGAGACGGCAAAGCCGCGCTCCGGATCCTGCGTGTAGACCGCGCCGTGCAGGCCGTAGATCGTGTCGTTGGCCTTGGCGATCATGTCCTCCTCGCTGTCGTAATCGACGAAGGAGACGACGGGGCCGAAGATCTCTTCCTTGAAGATGGTCATGCCGGGCTCGACATCGGTGAACACGGTCGGCTCCACGAAGAAGCCGCGATTGAGGCCCGCCGGGCGGCCGCCGCCCAGCGCCAGCGTGGCGCCTTCGGCCTTGCCCTTCTCGATATAGCCCTGCACCCGTTCGAGCTGGCGCTGCATGGTGAGCGGCCCCATGCCGACATCGGCCTGGAAGGGATCGCCCACCTTCACCCCGGAAACCGCGTTGGTGTAGGCTTCCACGATCTCGCTCTTGCGGCTCCTGGGCACCAGGACGCGGGTGAGCGAGAAGCACACCTGCCCGGTGATCGGCATGGAATAGGGCACCAGGCTCTTGAGGACATGGTCCATGTCCGCATCGTCGAGGATCATCGCGGCCGACTTGCCGCCAAGCTCCAGGCTGACAGATCGGAAGAGCACCGCCGCCACCCCGGGGATGTGCTGGCCCGCCGCGGTCGAGCCGGTGAAGCTGATCTTGTCGATGCCCGGATGGCGGATCAGGTGATCGCCCACCTCGCGGCCGGCGGGCAGCATGTTGAACACGCCGGCCGGAAGGCCCGCAGCCTCGATGCACTCGGCCAGGATATGCGCGTCGATCGGCGTTTCCGGCGAAGGCTTGGCAACGATGGTGCAGCCCGCCGCGAGGGCGGCCGCGACCTTGTAGATCAGCAGCACCAGCGGCGCGTTCCAGGGCGTGACGGCCGCCACCACACCGGCCGGTTCCTTCACCACCCGCACCCTGTTGCCGCCCATCGAGCCGGTGCGCTCGTCGATGAAGGGATAGGTGTCGCACAGGTCGGCATAGAAGCTGAACAAGCCGGGGCACTGATAGCTGGCCTTGCTGGTGAAGCCGATCACCGCGCCGACCTGGCCGGTCCACGCCTCCGCCAGCTCGGGCATGCGCGCGGTGAGCAGGTCCGCCACCTTCCTGAGATAGACGCCGCGCTCCGCCGGAGCCATGCGGGGCCAGGGGCCGTTGTCGAAGGCGTCGCGCGCCGCGGCCACCGCCGCATCGATGTCGGCCGTGCTGGGCTCGACATAAGTCAGCACCCCTTCCTCGTTACGCGGGACAACCACGCTCATTTGCTGGCTGCCGGTGCTCTGCCGCCACCCGCCGCCGACGAAAAGCTGGGCGGCACCGCGATCCTTGATGCCCTGGATGGTCTTGCTGAAGTTTTCCAATTCTCTCTCTCCTGGAATTTCCCGCAGGCTTTCGCCGATGCCCCTCAATGCAATATCAGGGGGTGGAGCGCAAGGCGGCAGCCCGCACCTCCCCCTTGAGGATGCCCGCATCATCGCCACATAGGAGGGATGAGGGGCGGGGAGATCATCCAGGGTGTGCTGCAAACCGGCGGCGAGCGGTTGGACAAGGCGCTGGCCGAGGCCACCGGGCTTTCGCGCGAGCGGATCAAGGCGCTGATCGGCGAAGGCCGGGTGACGCTGGACGGCAAGCCCGCCTCGCAGCCTTCCGCAAAGCCCGCTGCCGGCACCGCATTCGCCATCGAGGTTCCACCCGCCGCGCCCGCCGAAGCGCGGCCGCAGGACATCCCGCTCAACATCGCCTTCGAGGACGAGCACCTGATCGTGGTGGACAAGCCGGCAGGGCTCGTCGTCCATCCGGCGGCGGGCAACCCTGACGGGACGCTGGTCAACGCCCTGCTCCACCATTGCGGCGGGAGCCTTTCGGGGATCGGCGGCGTCGCCCGGCCGGGAATCGTCCACCGGATCGACAAGGACACGTCCGGCCTGATCGTGGTCGCCAAGAGCGATGCGGCGCATGAAGGGCTGGCGGCGCAATTCGCGGACCATTCGATAGAGCGCGCCTATCTGGCGGTGGTGAACGGCCATCCCCAGCCCCTTTCGGGCACGGTGGAGGCGCGAATCGGCCGGTCGGACGCGAACCGCAAGAAGATGGCTGTTCTGCGTGCGGATTCCGCGCGCGGGAAGCATGCCGTCACTCATTACAAGACCTTGAAACTGCTTGATAATTGCGCGCTGGTCGAATGCCGGCTGGAAACCGGCCGCACGCATCAGGTGCGCGTTCACATGGCGTCAATCGGCCATGCCCTATTGGGGGATCCTCTCTATGGACGCCCCCACCCCCAGCTGCGCCCGCTCCTTGCCGCTCTCGGCTTCCGCCGTCAGGCGCTGCACGCCGCGGTGCTCGGCTTCGAACATCCGGTTAACCGTAAGCGGTTGCGCTTTTCGAGCGAACTGCCGGCAGACATGAAGGAACTGATCGACGAAACCGCTCGTTGAAATCGACGAAATGCACCCATTTCCGCACGGTTTTGGTGTATAGGAACAAACGGGCAAGTGGCCGTGCCCGGCGGGGCGCCCAGCAGGGGCCTTGCGAAAGATGCGGTCGACACTGAGAAAGGTACTGGGAAATTGACCGAGAAGAAGACCAAGTCACGGGCGCTTTCAGTCCCGGCATTGAGCGGGGAGCAGAGCCTCAACCGCTATCTTGCCGAGATCAAGAAGTTCCCCGTGCTGACGCCCGAGCAGGAATACATGCTCGCCAAGCGTTACCACGAACATGAAGACCCCGAAGCGGCGGCCCAGCTCGTCACCAGCCATCTGCGGCTCGTGGCGAAGATCGCCATGGGCTATCGCGGCTACGGCCTGCCGCTGTCCGACCTGATTTCGGAAGGCAATGTGGGCCTGATGCAGGGCGTCAAGAAGTTCGAGCCCGATCGCGGCTTCCGCCTGGCGACCTACGCCATGTGGTGGATCAAGGCCTCGATCCAGGAATTCATCCTGCGCAGCTGGTCCCTCGTGAAGATGGGCACCACCGCCGCGCAGAAGAAGCTGTTCTTCAACCTGCGCCGCATGAAGCGCAACCTCGACGCCTATGAGGACACCGACCTGCACCCGGACGACGTGGCCAAGATCGCCAAGGATCTCGGCGTGCCGGAGCAGGAAGTCGTCAACATGAACCGGCGCATGATGATGGGCGGCGACGCCTCGCTCAACGTCTCGATGCGCAGCGACGAGGAAGGCTCCGGCCAGTGGCAGGACTGGCTGGTGGACGACGCGCCGCTGCAGGACGAGACCGTGGCCGAGGCCGAAGAGGCGCAGATGCGCCACGAGATGCTGGAAGAGGCGATGGAAAGCCTGAACGACCGGGAGAAGCACATCCTGGCCGAACGCCGGCTGACCGACGATCCGCAGACGCTGGAGGAACTCAGCCAGCAATACGACGTCAGCCGCGAACGCATCCGCCAGATCGAGGTCCGCGCCTTCGAGAAGCTGCAGAAGGCCATGCAACGCATCGCCAGCGAACGGCTGCTGCCGGCGGCTTGATCCCGTAACTCTTGCCTAGATCCTCCCCGTGAGCGAAGCTCATGGGGAGGTGGCAGCCGCGCAAGCGGCTGACGGAGGGGCAATGATGCGCCAGACAAGCAAGCGGACGGTGGCAGGCGCGTGCGCTTCGCCGCAGCATGTCGCTCCCCGAAGTGCTCCTCTGGCGCCTGTTGAAGCAATCCGACCTCAAATTCCGCAGGCAGCATCCCGTCGGTCCGTTCGTGCTCGATTTCTATTGCCCCAAGGCGAAGTTGGGGATCGAGATCGACGGCGCCACTCACGACAATGAGGAGAGCGCCCGTCGCGATGCGGCACGCGATGCCATTATCCTTGGCAAAGGTATCCGAATCATTCGCATCCCCTGCCACCGAGGTTCTTCATTCGCCGGACGATGCGGCTCATTCGATTTACGCGGAATGCGCGAGATTTCGCAGCTAGCCCCTCCACCACCCGCTACGCGGGCGGTCCCCCTCCCCGTGCCGGGGAGGATTTCTGATGGCGATGGGCCTCCATACCTCGCGCAAGCGGCGCGGCCGCGGGCGGACGCCGATGGCGGAGATCAACGTGACGCCGCTGGTCGACGTCATGCTGGTGCTGCTCATCATCTTCATGGTCACGGCCCCGCTGCTCAAGGCGGCGGTCCCGGTCGAGCTGCCCGACAGCCGGGCCAAGGCCCTGTCCGAGGAGCCCCGGCAGGTGACGCTGACCCTTACGCGCGACGGCGCGCTGTTCCTCGACGACGGGCCGGTGGCGCCGGGCGAGCTGGCCGACCGGCTCGCCGCGCTCCCGCCGGGCCCGGACGGCAAGCCGCCGCTCGTCACCCTGCGCGCCGACAAGGCGCTGGACTACGGCCGGGTGATGGAGGTGATGGGCGAGCTGAACCACGCCGGGTTCAACTCGATCTCGCTGGTCACGAACAGTTCAGTTGCCGCGCCCTAGGCCCCAAGCCATGGCAGCGACCGCCCACCGCAAGCCCGGCCTCCGCAAGGAGGAGCGCGTCGGCCTGATCCTGGCCGTGGCCGCGCATGCCGCGCTGGTCGCGTTCCTGGTCTGGCGGCCGCTGGGCAAGCCGGTGCTGCCCCCGCCCGAGCGGATGACGGTGACGCTCTCCGACGAGGTCGGCCTGACCTCGACCTCGCCCGAGCCCGCCGCCAAGGCCGCGCCCGACGTCGCCCCCGACCTCGGCGAGCCCGCGCCGCCGCAGCCCGAGCCGGCCCCGCCGCAGCCCATGGCCCGGCCCGAGCCGCCGAAGCCGGAACCGCCCAAGCCCCAGCCGCCCAGGCCGCAGCCGAAACCGCAGCCGCCCGAACGGCCGGCCCCCGCGCCGCCGCCCCGGCCGGTCGCCCGGCCCGCGCCGCCGCCGCGGCCCGCCCCGCGCGCGGCTCCGGCTCCGGCCCCGCGGCCGAGTCCGCCGCGC
>Ga0066256_1003223_pt1 | contig 16139 bp, 7 predicted proteins | sample ThiBio_1000_biof_FD_87107 | JGI IMG/M metagenome (GOLD analysis project Ga0066256, IMG submission 87107) | Wastewater bioreactor microbial communities from Cape Town, South Africa - Thiocy_expt_1000_biof (version 2) | ecosystem: Engineered > Bioreactor > Thiocyanate-remediating >...
TCGCTCTGCCTCTCGCTCTCTACTCCTCTCACTAGAGGGTACTGGTTCTAGCAATAATGGATTGGCAGCGACACGCTACGGGGAGCCACCAATGACGCGACACGGGCCAACTACAGTGTGGCTTCACACTGCACTAAATTGGCGCCGTGTGCAACCGGCGCCTGGGTGTCGTCGTATTGCATGGAAACAGGGCAGGGGATAGAGGAGAGGAGGCGAGAGGAGGGGGGAAGGAGAGGAGGAGGAGAGAGAGACGAGGATACGAATGATACGAATGAGCGACGTCGTCACCAAAGGGTCGCTGTGTTGATTGCGTGCTTGTGGTGGCAATTGTTGTGATGCAGTTGTTGGGTGTGACACACGGTGGTAAAGGAAGCGTGCCTTGCAGTTGTTGGGAGTGAGAGCGGGAGGCGTGCGAGGGGGAGTGGGAATCAATCGGTTAAGCACACAACAAACCAGGGAGAGTCAGAGCCACAAGCAGCAACTCGTAACGATGGCGGGGGCGCGACATCGAGGGGGGGGGGGGGGAAGGGGGGCCGCCGGCGGGGAGGCCCGGGCCAAGCGTCGGTGCGCGCCAGGAGGCGCGGCGGCCAAGATGCGGGGCGGAGGACCCCCCGCGCCTCCACCCCCCCCCCCCGCTGGGGCGGCGGGTTGACCCCGCCCGCCGCCGCTGCGGCGCGTGGTGGGACCCCATTTCTATAGCATGGGCGCGGTCACGTATGCCCTCGTAGTGGGCTGCGCGCTCGTGTTCTTCTCCAACACGGGGGCGGCGCTATCGTGGGAGGTGGCGGTGGGGCTGGTGGGCGCCGTGGCCGCCACGCTGTGGTGCCTCACGCAAGCCGCCACGCTGGACCCGGGTATCGTGCGCGCCACGGATGCCGACGTGCAGGCTGGCGTGTCTACCCGCGAGCTGGCGCCCGAGTCCTTCTTGCCCCCATCCGCCGATGCCGAGGCGGCTGCCAGCAGCTCGCACCACACTGACGGCGGCGCGGTGGCACGTGCCGCCACCAGCACCGCCCGCGCGCTGGCATCCGCAGGCATGGGCGTGGCTGGCTCGCGGCGCGTCGTACGCCTGGTTCACGGCGGCGGCGTGGCGTCTGCACGTGACGGCACCCTGTGCGTGCCCTGTGGCCTTGTCATCCCCGATGCCGCCGCCGCCGTGCACTGCGACGCCTGCGGCGTGTGTGTGCGTGGGCATGACCACCACTGCCCCTGGGTGGGCACCTGCATCGGCGCCGGCAACTTAGCGTACTTCTGGGGCTTCCTCGTCACGCTGGCATTCACCATCACCGGCATGGCCATCGCCGCCATCACCTCTGCCGCCGCTTCCGCCGCTGGGTCGTCGCGCTCGTTTCCGCAGCCGCCACAACCGCTGGCACCGGTAGCGGTGGTGGAGCCGCTGCCGTCTCCCGCTGTCGTTGCCTGACGCGCTTGTCATCTCCATCATTGGTACCGGTACTTGTAGAGAGCTGCCCTGTTGTAGGGCCCTACTGTGCTATGCTGCCCCTGCTGTGTCGCTATTGCGTGGTGTCGCTATTGCGTGATGTTGCTATTGTCGCCATGACCCTGTGCTCCTGTGTGTGTAGGTCACCGCCCTTTCCTTGTATTGAAGGTGTGCCCGGCGCTGATGCACAGCACCATCAGCTTGGGGGTGTGTAATGTTGCGCGCCAGTGCCCGCGGTTGTGCTGCTTGCCAGTTGGCAGCCGCTGGCAGCGCGCACCTCTACCGGCATGCGGTGGTGTGCGGGCAAGCACGACGATGATGGTCGATCCATGACGATGACGCTGCCCATGACGATCAAGTTCGTCGATCAACATGATGCAACGCCACGCTTGTGCCCACTACAATACCAGCACCAGCACAGTGGTAACTACTGTATCAAGTAGCAGCAGCCGCCTGTTTCACGAGGGTACCCTACCGGTACTTGCCCGGTGCGGTGGTGCGCCGCAGCCGCATCCGCGCATCGGTCTTCGGCGGGCGCGGACCACATCTTTACCACCCGCCAATGCAAGACGCGCGCGCGCGCCCTGCCGCCACGCTATCGCCACCTCCACCTGCGTGTTCCTGCACCCACTACTCATGACACACACCGCCGCTGCCGTTAGCTGGCACCGCCACCGTGTGCGGAACCGCGGCAATTCACCCGCAAGCCGCAACAACCGCCGGTGCGCCGGTGCGCCGGTGCCGGTCGGCGAATCTATGTCACCCGCCTGGCGTCATCACCGCCGCGCACAGATGCAGTGCTGCTACTGCGCATTGCCACTTATAATTGCTGCCGCCCCTCCACTGCCTGCTGCTGCCACCCCGCCGCCTTCCCCGCTGTCAAAATCTGCCGCACCTCAGAACGGCGGTCGCGCGGCAGGGCGCTGCGCTGACACATCATCGCCCGTAGGACACCGACAACAAGAGAGGAGGAGGGAGAGAGGGGGCCAAGGTGCGATTTTCACAGCGTGTCAGCAACCGGCGCCAATTGTGTGCCCCAGCCACCAAACCTCTGCCGCAGCCACCTGCATCACCTCTTTCCTTACCCTCACTCCGCTTGTTGCTGTGCGCGTTGGTGTGTCTGCTGCCGCCGCAATTCCGCCTCCACGTCCACCTACAGTGTGGGTAGCCGCACTACTGCCAGTAGGCGGCGAGAGGAGAGAAGAGGAGAGGAGAGGAGAGAGGAGAGGGGAGAGGAGGAGGAGAGGCGTCATCATACAGGGGGTTACGTACCGTGGTATCGGACAGCCGTGTGGCACACACACGGGGAGACAGGAAAGGGGCGGGTGGGTAGTGGGGAGTAGAGGGTAATGCAAGGGGAGGGGACGTGAGTTGGGTGGGTGAGAGTGGCTGGTGCGGGAGAATCGTGGCGTTAACGTGGGCGTGACGACGCACCGCCTCTAGTATAGCCGGTAGTAGCTGGTAGAGGAGGGGAGGAGAGAGTGAGGGAGAGTGTGAGCAGTGCGTACGCTGACACACCCGCAATCCAGCAAGAGGCATACGCAGTGGTGGTAGGGAAGGAGCAGAGACAGTGAGTACAGCTGACAGAGCAGGGTGGGTTGTTAGTTTCCGCACCGGCAGCACCTCGCCTCCTCCTCCCGCACATCCAACAACCAGTAGCCATGGAGGACGCGGCGGTGGGGCTGGCGTCCATCTCGCCGCCCAGCGGTGCGAATGGGTCGCCACCACTGGCACGGTCACCTGTGACGACCGCGTCGCCTGCCGCCATCCCGGCAGCGTCGACGGCAGCGGGCAACGGCGGCGGCGGCGGCGGCGGGGTTGCCGCACCGACCGCGGCACGACCTGGCATCAGCGTTGCCGGCGGTGCCGGCGGTGTCGGCAAGGCGGCGTCGCCGGGTGCCAGCCGGGCCACCTCCGCAGCGTCGCCGAGTGCCACTCGCATCAGTTCGGCTTCCACCGCGGGTACCAACCGCCCCTCACCGTCAGCGCTGGCGCTTGCCGCCATCGCCGGCGGTGGCCGCTTCTCGCCCAGCTCCGCGCCACCGTCGGCGTCTGGCGCTGCTGCGGCTGGCGGCGGCGGGTTCAAGCCGTCGCCAGCGGCTGGCTCCACTGGCGCCGGGAAGGTGGGCGCCGCCATGTGGGTAGAGTTCCTGGACAGTGACGGCGACCCGTACTACTTCTTCCCCCCCTCCCGCGAAACGACCCCCGACCAGCCCGTCGGGCCCGGCCTCGCCATGATGACCCAGGCCGAGGACAATGCAGCCAGCGCGCCCGCCTCCCGCCGCTCCTCCATGTCCTCCACCGCGTCCAGCGGCCTGGACGACTGGTGCGAGTACACCGCGGACGACGGCAGCAAGTACGTGCCTGCTGCCGCACCTATACGCCACACGACCGTTGTTGCCAACTCCGACCCCCACCACCGCCCCACCACCGCCCACCCCCGCGCAGGTACTTCTTTTCCGCATCGCGCAACGAGTCGCGGTGGGACCGGCCGACGGCACGGGGCGACGTGCACGACAAGGGCAGCAGCAGCGGCAGCGGCAAGGAGAAGGATGCGGAGGGGGCGAAGGGGGCAGACAAGGACAATAAGGAGAAGGACAAGGACAGCAAGGGCGGGCGGGAGGCGGAGGTGCGGGAGCGGGAGCGGGATGGCGCTGCGTCGCGGTGTAGCGGTGGCGGCGGCAGCGTTGGGGCGCCACCGCCGCGCGGCGGGAGTGGGCCGACCGGCGCGTCGCGCCGCGGCTCCGTGACGCACGAGCTGGAGCGCACGCGGCATGCCGCCGCCCTGGAGGCGCTGGAGCGGCGGGGCGGAGGGGCCCCCCCAGGCCCGGCCGGGGGGGGGGCGGGGGGGGGGCCCCCCCCGGCCGCCGGCGGGGGGCCCCCCGCGGCGCCCGGGTGGCAAGGACGCCGAGGCGCGCGGGCGGGGGGGCGCGCGCGGGGGGGGGGGGGGGAGACGCCCGCCGCGGCGGGAGCCGCCCTGGCGCGCCAGCTGCCGCCGCCTCCACGCTCCCCTGCCGCACGCCCCGCCCCTGGCGCGGGTACTGACGCCGCTGGCCGTCCTACCGTCACCACTGACCCGTCGCCACCACCTGCCACCGCGCTGCCGCCACCGCCAGAGTTTGCGCCACCGCCGGTGGTGCCGCCGTCGCCCACCCTGTTGGAGTCCGCCAGCCGCATCGCGGGCTGGAAGGCGCACGCGGATGGCGCGAGTGTGGAGGTTGTTACTGACGGCGCCGGTGCCGGCGCGGCCGCGGGTGGCGCAGGCGCCAGCGGTGCACCTGGCGGCGGCGGCGGCGGCGGCGGCGGTGGGGAGGTCCGGAAGCGCACGCACATGCTGTCCTCTATTGGCACGGCGCGTGCGCACGTGCAGCGGCGGCGGGAGGGCAGCGAAGCGGAGGCGAGCGGCGGCAGCACCGTGGCAGGCGGCGCGATGGCGGCGGTGCAGGGCATCACGCTGTCGCAGCTCTCCTTCCTCAAGTCTGTGCCCCTCTTCCACTCCTTCTCGGAGGACAAGTTCCTGCGCCTGGCCTCCAAGCTGGTGAAGGTGGAGTTTGAGGAGGGCGCGCCCATCATCCGGCAGGGCGACCCGCCGGACGGCTTCTTTTACATCATCGAGTCGGGCCGCGTGGCGGTGCACGTGAAGAGCGCCGCCACCATGGCGGCGGCGACGGGGAAGACACGCACTGCCACCATGCGTTCCTCCTCCACCTCCTCCATGCCGCCCGAGGCGCGCCCCTCCCCCGGTGTCTCTGTCAGCTCGCGCGCGCTCATTGGCGCCGCATCCTCGCGGCGGCTGGAGACGTCGCCGCGCACGGGCGTGGAGAAGCCGCGCAGCCGCAACGCGTCGGTGGCAGGCTTTGCTGGCGAGCTGGCGCCCGGCGGCGCCACCACGCCCACGGGCGGTAGCACCACGCCCACCGGCATGGGTAGCATTGGCGGCATTGGCGCGCGCGACAGCCTTGGCCACTCCAGCCTGCCGCGCAGCGAGTCGGGTGAGGAGGACCCCATGGTTGCCAGCGCCGCCCTTGCCGCCGCCGCTGCGGCGGGCGGCAGCGGAGGCGTGCCGCCGGCGTCCTCGCCCGATGGCGATGGCGGCGAGGGGGAGGAGGAGGGGGAGGACGGCGACGCGGCCGGCTACGGCCCCGTGGTAGCGGAGCTGTCCAAGGGCATGTTTTTTGGCGAGCGCGCGCTGATGACGTCCGAGCCACGCGCCGCCACCTGCGTTGCCGCCTGCCGCGTCGTCACGTACGCGCTGGACCGGCGCGGGTTTGAGGAGGTGCTGTCCTCCGTGTCCGACTTCCTGGGCGACTACTCGCGCCAGAACTACCGCGAGGAGACGCCCGAGACGCTGGCGCTGGCGCGGCACGTACACAGCTACCGCATTGCGCTGGAGCGCGCCGCCTCCGACCGCGTCGCCCTCGACGCGCCCTTTGACTCCCCCGCCACCCTCGCCCCCATGCGCGCCGTGGTGGACGTCATGTCCCTGTTTGCGCCCGAGGTGTCGCTGCACGCCGTCACCATGCGCGTCGTGCGCGTGCTCAAGTCGGTGCTGGACGCGGAGTACGTGGAGGTGCTGCTGTACGACCCCATCGCCGACGAGCTGCTGGTGCCGTCCATCGCTGGCGCGCCGCCTGGTGACGCCGCTGCCGCCGCCGCACCGCCCGCCGGCCTGGAGTCCGCGCGCACCGCGCTGGCGGCGCTGGGCGGCCGCTCCTGCGGCGACGGCTTTGTGCGCGTGCCGCTGGCAGCGGGCGGCGCGCTGGCGCATGTGGGGGCGCGGCGGGAAATGCTGTCCAGCAACGACATCCGGCGTGACTCGCGGTTTATGGGCGACGGGGCGCAGGTGCCCAACGTGATGAAGCGCGCTGCAGAGCTGGGCATCAAGCTGGGCAGCTGGCACGAGCAGCAGCGGCTGCTGGACCGCGTCATGTCCATTGAGGACAGCACCCGGTCGCTTGCGGTGGCGCCCGTGCCGGATGGCGACGGCGCACCACTTCTGGCGCTGCTGTTTGTGGCCAACAAGATGGCGAGCGACGTGCGGGCGCCAAGCGCGGGCTCGGGCGCCGGTGCGGGCGGCGGCCGGCACCCCGGCACGGCGTCTGCTGGTACCACCGACAGCGGCGAGGAGTCGGGGTCCAGCGCGCGCGACCTGCTGGCGCCGCTGCCGCGCGGGTCTAGCAGCGCGGCGGCAGTGGCGGCGGCGGCGGCTGCTGCTGCCGCTGCTGGCGAGGAGGAGGCCGAGCTACCGGCGCTGGCGGCGCGGATGGCGGGCAAGGCGAAGCCGCGCATGTCGCTGGCGGACGTGGCGTTGAAGAGTTTCGTTGGCATTAGCGACGACGCTGCTTCCGCCGGCGGCGGTAGCGGTAGCGGCGGCGGCGGCAAGCGTGGCGCGGCGCGCGCGCTGTCCATCATTGACGCGCCCATGGGCACGTTTTCGGTGCGCGACGAGGACATCCTGGCGGGCGTGTCCGAGGCGCTGTCGTTTGCGCTGCAGGACAAGCGCGTGGAGCTGGACACGCTGCTGAACAGCGCCGACTTCACGTCGCTCGCCACCATGACCGACTACTACCGCGTGCAGGTGTGCAAACTGTGGCAGGTGCCGGTGCCGGGGTTGAAGCCCGCCAAGGGCGGCGCGGGCGGTGGCGGCGGTAGCGGCGGCGGCGCGGGCGGCGCGGGCAGCAGCATGCCGCTGGCGGCAGGCGGGCATGGCGGCGGGCGCGGCGGCGGCGGCAGGGGGGCAACGGCGGTGGTGCCCGACCTGACTTCCAAGGCGGTGTCGTCCGCCGTGGTGACGGTGTCCATGTACCACGGCACGCAGGTGATTGGCGAGGTGCGCAGCGAGGGCGCGCAGCTGTATACGCAGGCAGCGGACGGCACCCGGTGCGGCGCGTCGTGGTCCACGAGCCTCGCGATCATGCTGCGCTACTGCAACCTGCCGTTTGCGGCGCGCCTCATCTTTAATGTCGCGCTGAAGGACGGCACGCCGGTGGGGTGGGCAGGCTGCAACGTGTTCACGGCGCAGCAGGTGCTGGTGAGCGGCAGCATGGCGCTGCCGCTGTGGCCCGGCAACCTGACGCCCGACACCATCATCCACGTCACCAACCTGTCCAACACCACGGGCGACGAGGCCACGACGCCCGTCCTGCAGATTGCGCTGCACGCGTTTGAGCGCACGGTGGTGCGGCCCAGCCTGTCGGAGCGCACGGCAGACGCGGCGGCGCACCTGCGCCGTCTGCACGGCCTGGACGGCATCCCCGCCACCGACTACGTGTCCATCCGCGCGCCGCAGGCGGAGCGCACGGCGGCCGAGAAGCGGCTGCGAGACATCATCGGCGCGGACCCGCTGCACATCATGACGGATGACGAGGCGCGCCTGTGCTGGCGCTGCCGCGACTTCCTCACCGACTTCCCCGCCGCGCTGCCCAAGTTCCTGCACTCCGTGAACTGGGCGGACGGCGCGTCGGTGGTGGAGGCGCACCGCCTGCTGGCGGTGTGGCGCGCGCCGTCGCCCATGCAGGCGCTGGAGCTGCTGCAAGCGGACTTCCCGGACCCCGCCGTGCGCGCGTACGCCGTGTCGCGGCTGGAGAACCTGGCGGACGAGGAGCTGTACATCTTCATGCTGCAGCTGACGCAGGTGCTCAAGTTTGAGACGTTCCTGGACTCCTCCCTCGCGCGCTTCCTCCTGCGCCGCGCCCTGCGCTCCACCCGCCTCATCGGCCACGTGCTGTTCTGGTACCTCAAGGCGGAGATGCACATCCCCGAGGTGGCGGAGCGCTTCGGCGCCATCCTGCAGCAGTACCTCGTCAACTGCGGCGACCACCGCATGGAGCTGGGGCACCAGCTGTTTGTGATGGCCAAGCTGGAGGACATTGCGCTGAAGGTGAAGGGCGCCGGCTCCAAGGAGGAGCGCATCGCCATGATGCAGTCGGAGCTGCCGCGCGTCGTGTTCCCGGAGCGCTTCCAGCTCGCGCTGTCGCCCAAGATGGTGGCGCGCGGCCTCGTGGTGGACAAGTGCCGCGTCATGTCCAGCAAGAAGCTGCCGCTGTGGCTGGTGTTTGAGGCCGCGCCGGCAGAGGACGGCAGCCGCAGCGGCGCCGCCGGCGGCAGCGGCGCCGCCGGCGGCGGTCGCCCCGCACCGCCGGGGCCCGCACCCACCATCGCCGTCCTGTTCAAGGCGGGCGACGACCTGCGGCAGGACCAGCTCACGCTGCAGCTGCTGGGCATCATGGACACCCTGTGGAAGGCGGACGGCCTGGACCTCCGCATGTCGCCCTACCGCTGCGTGTCCACCGGTACGTATTTTCTGAGCGTGTCACCGTCAAACACACACACACACACGCACACACACACACACGCAGAACAATGCCACCGGCTTCTTCATTAACCTGCTTCAGCCGCTGGAAACATTCCCCGACTTTGTAGAGACGGCCATTGTTACCGGCTTCTTTGATCTCATTGTGCATATGCAGCTGACGCTGGTGACAAGCTGCATTGCGGCCGTCGTCGTGCACTCAGCATGCAACCCAGCAGCGCGGCTCGGCCGGCTGCGAACACCGAGAGTTAGCGACCAAGATCTTGTCCACGTGTTTGATGTCCGCGGAAAAATGCCACTGAGGGAGTTGTTTGGCAGGGCGCCAGCATCAGCGCCAGCGCCAGCGCCAGCGCCAACGCCTGCACCGGCGCCAGCGCCGGCATCAGTGTCAGCACCGCCAACAGCGCCGGACAACCCGTACGTCTCAGTGTCCAGCTCTGATGGCAGCAAAGTCGAGAACCCGTACGACGCCTCCATAGACCCGGAGCAAGCCGCAGGGTCCGAACCGGGCTACTGCATGTCGTGGGATACCGTGACCTGCAATTTCATTGGCAGCTGCGCCCGTGGCCTGGCTGCCATGCCGCAAGAGCGGGCGCTTCCACTCGTCGGCTCCATTCTCACCCTCGTGCTTGCAATCCCCCTGTGTTGCCTCATCATCCTGCAAGCGGTCACTGGCAACTACGGCTACCCGCTGGCCGTAGCCATCAACGTTATCACCGCCATCGTCATCCTCGTGTATTTTGTGTGCCTGGTCCTTGCCATCTGTCCATGCAGCCCCATCTCCATCAAATGTGTGCGCTCTTCCAACCGCATCCAGCTGCAGCCCATCCGCTTGTACGAGTCTGCCGTCATGGTGGCATCTGCCGTGCCGCTCGTTGTCGGCAATTTTGTGTTGGCGGCGGTGGCGCAGTCGTTGCCACACAGCGACCCAGTGGCGGGTGACCTGGCGGTGCCGTGGCGCGAGACACAGACGGCACTCACATGCATCGAGTCCGCGCTCCATGCCATCCTGTTAACTTGCATTGCGGCAGGGGCTGGCGTCGTGTTTTCATATAAGGACTCCACCCGCGGTAAAAATAACTACGTTGGCCCGCTGATGTGCCGCCTCTTGCTGCTGTGCATTGCGGAGCTGCAGCTGGCGTGGGTGCTGCTGGACACGGTGCTGCACCAGGACCCAGGCTGGCTACCGCAAAACACCCGCCTGATGTACGCTGGCGGGGTCGCCTTCCGGTGCTTCACGTTCATTACTTACTTCCGGTGGGCGATTGTGCCGGGCTCCGTCGCCTGCTTCCCGCCCGTCACCATGCTCATCAAGAAGGCGGAGACGAGTGGCGGTGGCGGCGGCGGTGGCGGTGCCGGCGGCGACGGCGGTGGCGGCAGCGGCGTCAAAGGCGGCAGCAACGTCGGTGGCGGCGACGTGGGTGACGCCAGTGGTGGTGCCAGTGGGGATGCCACCGGTGATGTTGGCGGCGGCGCCTTTGCCGGCGGTGGCGGCGGCGACGGCGGCGCTGGTGACGTCGGCGTCGGTGGCGGTGGTGGCGGTAGTGTCGGGCTTTACCGGTCTTTCTCCGCCGCTGGCAATTTTGAGCCCAATAGCGCGGACGATGCATTTGACGCCGACCGTGGGTATGGAATGTATGCGTAGTTACTGCGGTGGATGCCGTTCATTGCCGTTGTGTGCGGCACTGTGCGACGGCAGGTTTGTACCGACCATTGCATCTTGGCGGCTTGGCCCTGGCCTGTTTGTGTAATTGAAGTCAGCTCTCCAATGCATCACAGTGTCCAGTGCTGGCACGCTGCGCGGCCGCCGAGGAGGCATCCGCCGGCGGCACAGCGCCCACCGCGGCAGCAGCGCTGCCTGGCTCGCCCTGCCAGCGGCGGCAGGCGACGGCAGCACAGCAGCAGCAGCAGCCTGCCGAACACCAGAACACAATGTGGGTGCGAACAGTCGCATCCATTTATTGTATTCACAACCATTACGCAATTTACATGCAATGCCGATTGGCAATATACAGCTAGCGTGATCCATCGCGCTCTCTGCATGCTTGTTTTATTGCTGACCTTGTTAATTATTTATTAGGTTTTCTGCCGCCTGTACAGTGGCCCGCCACGACCCAGCGTACCGGTACTGCACCTGCAGTGGTACGATACCACCGCACCAGCACCGGATATCGTAGGTATCACGCGATGGCGATGCGACAGCAGCAGCAGCGGCTGGTAGCACTGCTGCTGCTGCTGCTGCTGGGCCAGGCGCTGCTTAGCGCGGCGGCCCGAGAAACAGCGGCGGCAGGCAGGGGCAACGCTGCCAGAGTGCTACAGGCGCAGGCGGCGCCGGATGTGCGGCCAACAACTGGCAACCGCACGTTGCTACTGCTTTGCATCAAGGCCGCTGGCGTCAACGACGCGGATGGTCAATGCTTTGCCGACCCTGCCGTGCGTGCCGCCGCCGCTGCTGCCGACGACGTCACCCACAAACACCCCGCGCGTCACGAATAGTACATCCCACCACCCACGACCCGCAGGCACTAGCATCAATAGGGGCAGCGGTAGCTGCGTGGGTGGCACGCGTGTCGTATGGCGCTACGGCAGTGAACGTGACGAGCCTGGATGGGTGCGTCACAGACAGCGGCCTGACGCCGGCCGCGCTGGCGGCCGCCAACTTGGCGACGCTGGCCATGGCGGCGGCGGCAGCGGGCGCGGCAGCGGCCGACGCGGCTTGCCGGTTTGACACGGGAGCGGTGGACCACGTGTTCATGTTCACGCGCGGCGCGCTGCCGGCGGACGCCGGTGCGCCGTACTCAGCGCAGTATCCGTACGCCTGGTTGTCAGAGCGTGACGCGCCCGTGACAGCCAAGTACGCAGCGGCGGCGGTGGCATCGCCGACACGCGAGTGGCGCGGGTACGGCGCTGGCGTCAATGGCACGTATGTGGACACGGTGGCGGCGGTGGCAAAGGCGCTGGTGTGGCAGCTGGGGGCGCCCGTGTCGGCGCTGGCACGCGCCGCGTATGACGACGCCGTGCATGCCGGCGACTATACTGACGGCATGGGCAGTGCAGGTGACGTGGCGGCGCTGTCGGTTGGCACCGGCGGCGGTGGTGGGGGTGGCGGTGGCGGGGTTGGTGTGATTGACTTGCAGCCGGCGTGTGTGGACATCAACATCGGCGTCAAACACGGCCTGGGGGGGGTGCCCGACGCTGCGGTGGCGACCTGGGTGTCACCCGCCGACCTGCTCGCGCCGCTGCCGCCGGGCGGTGTGGCGGATGGCGTTGGCACGACAACGACGTACCTGCTGGCGGCGGTGGAGGCGCCGCAGCTGGTGGGTGTGTACCCACCCGGTGCCATGCGTGGCATCCGCATACCACACCTGTCCGGCGTGCCGGAGCGGTGGGTGTACCTGTCGTTCCGTGCACACGCGCCAACGACAACCGACGACGCGATGGCGATGGGTTGCGGTCCCGGCGTCACGGTGCATGACGTGTCGTTCGGAGTGGTGGCGCCCGACTGGTACCCGCATGCGTACTACCGCACCGACGGCGCGAGCGGTGGCTGCACGCTGCTGGATGTGGCGCCCGATTGGAGCGCACGTCCGGCACGCGCCCTGGCGCCAGGCGACGCATGGGTCCTGGAGAATGCCGTGGCGCCTGCGGCGTCGGCGCGCGTGTTGGTGGAGGTGCTGGCATTCAACACAACCTCTGCAGCCGCGCCGTCAGCTTCTGTGCGCGTGTCGTGGCTGCACCCCACCGGCGTGCGGTCGCGTTACGGCATGGGGTGTGCCGTGGAGGGCGCACCCGGTGGGCTGTCTTGTGCCGCCGCAGCTGGCGGCGCGCCGACGGCAGACGTTGTCGCCACCGTGGCGGACGCCACCTCCATTGTTGCCGTCCCGCTCCGACGGTCGGCGGCGGGGGAGGCGGGTTCCGTTGCCACAGGCGTTGGCGTGCTACGCATCCACCGTGCCAGTGCGACGGCGGCAGCGGGCGGCGCGCCTGCTGTGTTACGCATCTCGTCGTGCCCGCCGATACCTGGCTGGAACGCATCGCTGGCTCTGTACCGCACCTTTCCCACTGCGCAAGTCCTGTACGGCGCGCCGGCCGCCATCGGCGCGGTGGCGGTGAGTGCGGTGGCGGTTCGGGGCGCAGCGGCGGGTGTACTGGCGCCTGTACCATGTGGTGACCTGTCCGCTGCTCTGCCTGCCGGCGGCGAGCTGTTTGTTCTGATAGCGGTGGCAGGCGACAACACGTCAGCGTTGTGGAATACGACCACGAGCAGCGGCGGCAGCGGACGAGCACCAACCGTGCAGCTGACGTACACGTTGACAGCCAGCAGCGATTGTGGCATCGCGTCTGTAAGTGCGCTGTACGACATGGGCGGTAACGCCGCGCACCGCCTGGCACTGCCACTGGATCCACAGACGCCCGTGATGGCGGGCCGGCCGGCATACCGCCTGACCACGCTGCTGCCGCCGTACGTGGGGTTGGTGAGCGCGTCGCTGGCGTACAACACGACGGCGGGTGGGTGGGTGCAGACGCTGGCGTTGCTGGCATTGCGCACACGCCACTCAACGGTGCGCACGTCCTCCGCATGGGTGCCGGCGAACGCGACGGCCGTAGACGCAACGGTGGTGGAAGACACCATCTTCACGCCCAGTACGATTGGCCACGCCTCCGGTGGCAGCGCTGGCACACTGCAATGCGCATGCACCAACGACCTGTTTGTAGATGCCACTACTGGTACCGTGTGCCGCCCGTGTGGTGCTGGCGAGCGCGCCCCTGCCGGCACTGCCGGCCTGACGCGGGTTGACGCCTGCCGCTGCGCGCGCAACACCGGCCGCACGGCGACAGGCGGGTGTGAGGTGTGCCCGCACGGCGCGACGCTGGCGGGTGGCGTGTGCCGTACCTGCCCCCCCAGCACGCGGCCGCCACCGCCTGGGTCGCGCTACCCCGCCTGCCTGCCGGCAGCGTGCGGCCAGTTGGAGGTGGCAACGTCGTCGCCGGCGCACGCCATCAATGGCGTGTACCGCTTTGCAGCGACCGCCCGCAACGGGCAGCCGTGGTACACAAAAGGCGACAACGGCTCTGCCGCCATGGCGCTGGCATACGTGCCCTACCCTGTGGCGCAGTGGCAGTTCATCCCGCTTGGGGCGGTGCCGGCGCAGCCGCGCGGCGCGCAGCAGGGCGGCGTTTTGGATGTGTCAGCCGCCCGTGTTCCTGGCAACCCACCGCCAGTGTCCAACCCCGCAGCGGCGGCTGCCACGTCGGCCGTGGCAGCGTTCTTCGCGGCCGACACGACCTGGGTGCCCGGCGTGGCTGCGGCGGCAGACACCGCGGTTGCTGCACTCATGCCGTTTTATGTGGTGGCTACCCCACCAACTCCTGCGGCGGTGTTGGTGCACGTGGCCTGCCTGGATGACGACGGTGCCGCATTCAATCCCATTAGCGCCCTGCCCAAACGCACGCCACCCGGTGTGCCGTGTCATCCCGCCTTTGTGCGAACGAACGTAAGCAGCAGCGGCAGCAACACTTGTGTGTCGTGCGCCGCGCTGGCTGGCGGCGGCGGCGCGTACATTGCGGTGGCCGGCGCGTGTGCCTGCGCGCCGTCGTACACCTTTGCAGGTGGCGGCGCGTGCGGCTACCCGTCAGAGTTGCACCTGGCGCTGCCATCGCTGGCGGCGCTGGGCGGCACGTTTGTGTACATGCGCACGCGGCACGAGGTGGTGACAACGCTCGCTGGCGGCGGCGCGTCGGGTGACGCGGCCGTGGATGCGTCGCAGTTAGTATTCTCCCCCGTGTACGCCCGACAGTCAGCCACACCGGTGTACCTGCGGTACAGTGCGGCGGCGGGCGGGCTGTGGGAGCTGGTGGCGTCGGACGCTGTGGCAGATGACGCCGTGACACTCCCCGACGCCGCCGCCGCCGGCATCGTGCCGAGTGGAGCCAACACGGCGCGCTTTGCCTTTGTTTTCACCACCACGCCGGCGGTGCCGGTGGGCGGCGACGTGTGGTCTGTGTACGACGCCACCACGGCGACATTCAGCGGCAGCGCGGTGGTTAATGTGTCGGTGGCGCGCGCCGCCGTCGCTGTGCCGCCGGGCTCCATCGGCGTGCCGCCGGTGTACGGCCCCGGCAGCGGCGGCTCGGACGGCAACACCGCTGCCATCATTGTGGTGGTGCTCCTTGTGGTTGGCGTGGCCACGGCGCTCATCACGCTTCGCAACTACAACCACAAGCGCGCGCGGCGGGCGGCGGACAATGAGTGCGGCCCATCACCCTCCCCCGTGGCTTCCGCTGGCGGCATAAACGTGGAGATTAGCGGTGCCGGCGGGCACCGTGGTGGTGCGAGCCACGCGCCAGCGGCGTACGTCGGCGCTCCGCCCGGCGGCCCGCCACCCGGGGCGGCGCGGGACCTGGCACACCAGCATGCGCACAGTGTGCCGGTGTAGGCTGCTGCGGCTTAGGCCAGGAAGTGCCAGCAGGTCTGAGCGTGATCGTTCACCGACGTTCGACAGGCTGGCACGGTGGCACGTGATCTGGCTGGCTCAATAACGTTTTTCCACCAGCTGCGGAGGTGCGGCGGCTGCGGTTGGAGGGCTGCCGTGGGCCTGCCACTGGCGTGGCCCCGCGCTGAGCACACGCAGTTTGCACGCCAGCACCCACGCGGGCAGCGCTGATCGCCTGTGTTACCATTTTGTAGTTACTGCCCAGCTCCAGCGCAGCCAGGAGAGCAGCCCGCCTTTCGCAGCAGTGTGTGACCGTGTGTCACGCCAGATCGCAACAGTGACGCTACTGTATTGACAACAAACAAGAGTACTACTGTGAGGTGCACCACCTCAGACGAATTTCCACGCCAGATCCAAACAACAAGAATTGTACAACAATCATGGCTGCCGCCGCCGCCGCCGCCGGTGGGCTGGATGCACACGTGGCTGCCGCGCTGCCGGCCGGCGTGAGCCTGGACGACCTGCGTGGGCCGTGGATGCTGGACATTGCAGATGTGAAGTTCGAGGCGGATGAGCGTGGGCGGGCGCGCGTGCTGGGCCGCGGTGCGTCTGGCATTGTGTTTGCTGGCGCGTACTTCGCCGAACCTGCCGCCATCAAGCAGGTGTTCCCGGCCACGGCGGACGACGTGAATGCGTGGCTGAAAGAGGTGACGACGCAGTACCCCATCCGCGTGGATGGCGTACTGGCGGTGCACGGCGCGCTGCTGGACATCGACACCACCACCGGCAAGCTGTTGTACTACATCGTCATGCAGCGGGGGCCCGGCAGCGTGGCGTCGCTGGGGTTGACGCCGGGGGGGGGGCTGGCAGGGGGGGACACGCACCGGCGGATCCCCTGGCGGCGGGCGGCGGCGGGGGGACTTGCGTCGCCGCCCCGCCGCCGAACACTTCC
>Ga0066256_1003224_pt1 | contig 16138 bp, 4 predicted proteins | sample ThiBio_1000_biof_FD_87107 | JGI IMG/M metagenome (GOLD analysis project Ga0066256, IMG submission 87107) | Wastewater bioreactor microbial communities from Cape Town, South Africa - Thiocy_expt_1000_biof (version 2) | ecosystem: Engineered > Bioreactor > Thiocyanate-remediating >...
TTCCTGTGCAGCCTGGTGGACCGCCCGACGTCGCACGAGTGCTCCCTGTTCAATGACGCCGGCGGCATCCCGTGGCCCACCATCGTGGCGGTGACGCTGCTGCCGCTGGTGATGGCGGGCGGCTTCCCCACCCCCCGGTACCACATCCTGCCCCCCCCCCCCCTCTCCCCCCCCCCCCTCCTCTCTCCCACTCAACTCGCTCTACTCGCTGCTCCTGCCACCGGCAGCACCCTTTGCAGCCACTGGTCCCAGCCAACCAGCGCTGGCAACACCTGCATCGGCTGCAGCACTGAATTGACCTCCCCCTATCTGTGGGCCGCTGGCACCATGGACACCGCGGGCGAGCGCGCCCTGTTTGAGCTCAAGACGCAGCTGGACGCGCTGGCGTACCATGAGCCGCTGGGTGTAGAGTCGGCGCCGCTGGCGCGCCGCCTGCTCAATGACCTCATCCTCACCACCGAGAACTATGAGCTGCTGCGGCAGCGGCTGGAGGCCACGGAGCGCGCCTCCGTGCTGCTGCGCGACGAGGTGGCGCCGCTGCGCAAGGAGCACTCGCGGCTGGTGCGCGAGAACAACCAGGTGCGGCGCAGAAGCTGCGGCGAGGGTTGCGCTCACAATACAGGGCATTTCAAACCAACCCTGACCCTCTCCCCTCCCCACCCACCTCATTACTGCGCAGCTGCACGCGGCGGTCGTGTCAGAGCAGGACGCCGCCACGCGCATCAAGTACGAGGCGACCGCCGCCATTGGCAAGCTGCGCGACGAGCTGGCAGACGCGCAGTTCCTGACAGAGAAGCAGCGCAACCTGCTGAAGCACAAGGTGCGTGTGCGCCCGAGGCGCGGTGCAACTCACCCACCACCGCTTGCACGCTCACAATCACAATCCGCCGCACCCACCTTGCAGGATGGCGAGCTGTCTGCCATGCGCGTGCGCGTGGGCAGCCTGCTGGACAGCGTGGGCGCAGCGCCGGCGGGGGGCTCACCACCGCCTACCATCCGCCACCGGCCCGCAACCCAGCGCGGCGGGGAGGCAGCAGGTGACGCCACGTCGGTCGCCGAGTCAGACTTTGTGACCACAGAGCTGATGGACGTGATTGCGCAGCTGCAAGGCGAGGTACGCTTGGCTTCCTTGTACTGGTTGTTAGCGGTCGCCGGCCTACCACCCCTACCACCTACCCATCCACCCCGTACACCCGCCGCAGCTGGCAAAGACACGCGAGGAGGCGCGGCGCGCGGCGGCGAATGCGGCGGCTCTGCAGGTGGGCGTGGATGCGCGCGACGGCGAGATCCGGCGGCTGGGTGACGCGCTGGCGGGGCGGGCAACGACGCCGGCGCTGGCAGCAGGTGCGGGGCCGCGCTCCTCCATGCACAGCGCCCTCGGCGGCGGCGATGAGGATGTGGCGGCGGTGGCGGCGTCCAACGCCCGCATCATTGCGCAGCTGAATGAGCAGATTGACTTCCTGACCGCGGAGCTGGCGGCGCGCGACGTGGCCATCGTGGATGCCGGCGCAGGGGTGGTGCGTGGTGGCGACCCGACGGCGTACGGCGTGGATGCCTCGTCCCGCGTGGCGGCGCTGGAGCTGGAGGTGACGCGCCTGGCCACGCGGCTGGAGGCGGCGGGCGCGGCCAAGACGCGTGCCGAGGGCGCGGCAGATGCCATGCGCGCTGACGTGGCGGCGCTGCAGGCAGCGGTGGCAGAGGCGCAGGCTGCCGCGCGCATTGCAGCAGCGGAGGCAGACGCAGGCGCGGCGGCATCAACCGCCGCTGCGGGTGCTGCAGCCAGCGGAACGGGCCTGGCGCCGCCACGCGGCGGCGGGCCGCTCACCGCCAAGGAGTACAAGACGGAGCTGGAGCGCACGCGTGGCGAGCTGTCGGCAGTGCACCGCCAGCTGGCGGCGCTGCAGGCGGAGCACGCGCGCATGGCGGCCGCGGCGGAGGCGGTGGCGCTGGACCGTGAAAGCAACGCGCGGGAGGTGGCGGCGCTGGAGGCCACCATTGGCTCCCTCTCCACTCGTAACGCCGCGCTGGCCAACGGCGTGGCAGCCGCAGAAGCCGCCACGCGCGCCGCGCGGGATGACGCCACGGCGGCACACGCCGGCACCGAGGCAGCGCGCGCGGAGGCTGCCGCGCTGCACGAGACCGTACGTGCCATGTCATATTGTGTGACGCAGTGCTAGCGTGCCCTCACGTAATTGCACCCCCTACCCCCACCATCCCCCACCCACACACGCAGGTGACGCGCCTCTCCACCACCCGTGGCGACCTGGTGGCGCGGCTGGAGCAGGCGGAGGCGGAGCTGGCGTCATTGCGCCCGCTGGTGGCGCGGCAAGCCAGCGATAACGACTCGTTGCGCGGCCAGCTGGCGGCGGCGCGGTCTGCCGCGGCAGACGCCACCGGCACGATTGCGCGGCTTACCGCGGAGCGGGACGACGCGGCGTCGGCGGCACGGACGGCAGAAGCGGTGGCGGCACGCGCGGGGACCAGCGTTAGCAACACAACGGCGGAGGTTGCGGGCCTGAAGCGCGAGGTGGATGCACTGACGGCGGCGCTGGAGGCGGCGCAAGGCGCGGCGGACGCGGCGCGTGAGGATGCACGGCGCGGACGGGATGCGGCGGCGGCGGCAGACTTGCGGGCGGCGGCAGCGGCGCGGGAGACGGCGGAAGTGAGCGCAAAGCTCGAGGTGGCGCTGCGTGCAGCGTCGTCGGCGAACGATGTGGCCACCCGCCTGGCGGGTGCCGCCACCCTGGGCGACGAGGGGGCGGCACTGCGTGGCGAGGCGAGCCAGTGGCACCTGCGCGCCACGGCGGCGGAGGCAGACGCGGATGCCAGCCGGCGGCGCGCGGAGCGTGCGGAGGCGGCGGCTGCGGCGGCGCAGGCAGAGGCTGCCGCGGCGGCGACCGAGCTGGAGCGGGCTTCCACCGCGGCGGCGGCAGCGGAGCGGCGCGCTGCCGAGCTGGCCCGCGCCGGCGAGTCGGCGGCGCAGCGGCTGCGCGCGGCGGATGCGGAGCGGGAGCATGCTGCCACCCTCCTTGCCGCCGCACGCGCGGATGCCACGCGCGCCAGTGAGGCGGCGGCGGTGGCGCGCGCGGAACTGGCGGCGGCACGTGATGGCGTGGCGGCGGAGGCTGCCGCCGCTGACGGCGCTGGTGCGCGGGCGCGGGAGTCGGCGGCCGCTGCGGCGTCGGCACGCGCCGAGACGCAGCGGTACGCGGCGACGGCGGCGGCTGCGGACGAGCGGCGGCGGGATGCGGACCGTGCGCGCGACGCGCTGGCGGCGCAGCTGGCAGAGGCAGAGCGGCGGGCGGCGGCGGCGGCGGCAGACGCGGAGCTGGCTCGCGCGCGTGCCTCAGATGCCGCTGCGGCGGCGTCGGATGCGGGGGAGCGCGAAGCGGCGGCGCTGTCGCGCACGCGGGACCTGGAGGCGGAGGTGGGGCGCATGCGCGCCCTGTTCCTGCAGCTGGATCGCACGCGCGAGTCGGCAGCGGGTCAGCTGGCGGAGGCACTGGAGCGCCTGAATGTGGCGGACGCACGCAACCGGGAGTCACAGGCGGCGCTGGCAGCCGCGGCGCGCAGCGCTGGCGAGCGCGAGGCGGAGATCGGGAAGCTGAGCGCGCACCTGCGCGCGGTGGACGCGGACCGCGATGCCGTGACAGCGCGCGCCGACGCCTCTGCCCTGCGCATTGCGGAGCTGACGCGCGCGGTTGATGCGGCGCGCGCTGCCGCGTCGGCGGCGGAGGCGACGGTGGAGGCAGCGCGTGGCGACGCCGCGTCGCTGGCAGCGCAGCTGGCAGAGGCACGGCGGGAGGCCGAGGCAGCACGCACGGCGGCGGCGGGCGCGGCAGCCGATGCCGCCACGAGCCAGGCGGCGCGGGATGCGGCGCGGGCGGAGGTGGCAGCGGCGGCAGATGACGTTGCGGCAGTGACACGCGAGAACGCGGTGATGGCGAGCGAGCTCATGGCGCTGCGGCGTGCCGCGTCGGCGGCTGCGGCAGACGCGGATGCCGCGCGCACGGCGCTGCGGGTGGCGGAGGTGGCGACGACAGCCAGCGACGCGGACAAGGCGCAGCTGCTGGAGGCGTACCGCACGCTGGTGAACGAGCGCACTGCGCTGCTGGCGGAGGCGGCGGCGGCAGAGACGGTGCGCGCCGAGCTGTCTGCGGCAGGCGCGGCAGCCCGCGGCGAGGCAGCAGCGGCGGCAGCCGACGCCGCTGCCGCCCGCGACTTGGCAGCGCGCAATGCTTCGCATGCCCGTGCGCTGGAGGGCCACCTGGAGGCGGTGTCGCGGGAGCTGGCTGCCGCGCGCGGCGAGCTGGCGGTGACCAGCACCGGCGCCGCCGTGACGGCGCGGGACGCCGACTCTGCGCGTGCCGCCGCCACCGCGTACGTCGCCACCATTGCCTCCCTGCGTGCCGCGGTGGCCGACGCGCAGGCAGAGGCGACCGCGGCACTGAGCGCGGCGTCTGCCGCCACAGCCGAGCGCACTGCCAGCCTGGCAGCAGCTGCCGAGTTGAGGTACGTTTATGGGGGGGGGGGGGGGGGGGGGGGGGCCCCCCTCCCCCCTCATTTCCCCCCCCCCCCCCCCCCCCCTTAATGCCCGCAGAACGACGTGCACTTCAAGCGGTGCATTGACACGGTGAAGGCGGTGCTGGTGGACGCCAAGACGAAGCCGGCGGAGGTGGGCGACATTGTGCTGGTGGGCGGCAGCACGCGCATTGTGAAGGTGCAGAGCATGTTGAGCGAGTACTTTGGCGGGCGGGAGCTGTGCAAGAGCATCAACCCGGACGAGGCGGTGGCGTACGGCGCGGCGGTGCAGGGCGCCATCCTGATGGGCAGCCGCAGCTCCGCGACGCAGTCGCTGCTGCTGGTGGACGTGACGCCGCTGTCGCTGGGCATTGAGCTGACGGGCAAGGTGATGTCGACGCTGATCAAGCGCAACACGCCGGTGCCGGTGCGCAAGACGAAGCAGTACTCCACGGAGGAGGACTACCAGACGGGCGTGGACATCCTGGTGTTTGAGGGCGAGCGCGCCGTGACGGACGGCAACAACCTGCTGGGCGAGTTCCACATCTCGGGCATCGAGCGCGCCAAGCGCGGCGTGCCCAAGATCGACGTCACCTTCGACATTGACGTGAACGGCATCCTGACCGTCAGCGCCATGGACGTCACCACCAAGGCGCGCGCCAACATCACCATCTCCAACTCCAAGGGCCGCCTGTCGTCCGACGAGGTGGACCGCATGGTGATGGAGGCGGAGCGCATGAAGCGCGAGGACGCGGTGCGGCTGGCCATCATTGAGGCGCGCAACGAGCTGGAGTCGGCGCTGTACCAGGTGGCCGACATTGCCGCCGCCACCAACAACGCGGACCTGGCGGCCGTCGTGGACGCCACCCGCACCTGGCTGGACGACGCGCCGCCCACCACCACCGTTGCCATGCTGCGCGCCAAGACGTCCGCGCTGCAGGCGGCGCTGTCGGAGGCGTAGTAAGCCTGCCGCCGCACGACCCAACAAATAGAGATGTTAGTCATTACTTACCAATTGAAATGCCGCTCCCTGTGTCCACCCCATATTACCGCCCGTGCGCGTCAGGCGTGCCGCCGCGTAGCATGTAGTCAATGCTGGCGGCGCCCATGCTGCCAAAGCTGCTGCTGCTGGCCACGGGCGGCCGTGCGCCACCAACGCGTACCTGCTGCGGCTTCGCAGCGTCGGCGGCCGCCACTGCGCCCAGCGCATACTCCAGCATGCTGCCCCGCGGCGCGGCGGCGGCAAACAGGGAAGGGTTGCGCGACGCCAGTAGCCGCAAGCTGGCGGCCTGCGGCGTCGACACCCGCGCGTGTGCCGCATCATACACGCCGGCCGCCGTCGGCGACACGACGCCGTGCAGCGCGGAGAAGTAGTGGGAGGAGGGGCTGGACAAGCCGCTGCCGGATGGCGACGCGGTCGGCCGCATCGGGCTGCTGTTACCAGTGCGTACCAAACCGCCGCTCCCACCGCCGCCACCGCCGCCGCCACCGCCCGCGTCCCCGGCCACCGCGGCTGCCGTTGCCGCCAGCGTACGCAGCGCCGGCTCCATGTCCACCACCGCGGCGGGCTGCAGCGGCCCGCTACCGGCACTGGGCGATGGCTGCGCAAAGAACGAGCTGTTGCGCTTGGCGGCGGCCATGACGGGCAGGCGCATCAGGCGGGGTGCCTCCACCACGTGCGCGGTAGTGGATGCACCCGGCGCGCTGGTAGCGGCACCTGGCGACGGCGCGGCGGCAGCTGCAATGGGCCGAATGCCATGCACCATAAGGTCGCCGCCACTGCCGCCACGCAGGCTCATAGGCGTCATCGGGACGGCAGGCGGAGTGTGGTGAGATGCGGGCGGGGAGTGCGGCTGTGGCGGCGAGGTGGGAGGCACCGAGGGAGGCGTGATGATGGTGTCCAGGCGCGCTGCCATGGCACCCGCCGTCCAGTGCGGCGTGCTGTCGTCCACCGGAATGTCTGACAGGGAGTGGATGGAGCGCTGCGTGGCGGCGCTCACCAGCCGAGGTTTCCCGCCGCCACCCATACTACGCGCTGACATGCCACGGCGCCACACCACGCTGCCGCTCGTGCCCGTGCTGGTGCTGCCGCCGGTGGCGGCACGCGGCTGCAACCGCGCAGCCGCGGCGGGCGCGGCGGGCGCGGCAAGTGCAGGCAGTACCCCGGCGGCAGCAGCACCGGTGGCGCCCACAGTGCGGCTGGTGTCATGCAACGACGGCGCGCGCACAACGACGTGCCCCATGACAGGCGACGTGGCGGCGCGCCGCAGCGCGGGGCCTGGCGTGCGCCGGTGGGGGTGGCCGCCGCCGCCGGTGCTAGACGACGAGTAGCCGCCGTCACTAGATGCGCCGCCGGGAGACACGGAGCGCCCGCGTGCCGCCGGGCTGCCATGCCACGTGCTGCCGCCCGTCGCCGACAGCAGCGTCGTCTGACTTGCGGCGTGTGGCAGCGGTGCCGCTCGCCGTACGCCACCAGCTGGCGATGTGAGGCGAGTGGTGCTACCACGGGTTGCGCCGCCGCCGCCTGCCCCACCACCCGCCTCCCCAGGGTTCTCAAACTGCGTGCGCAGGCCCTCAAACCCATCCAGCCCACGGCTGGCCTGCGTTGTCAGTGCTGCCGCCAGGCGGGCAGCCACCGGCCCCGGCGGCAGGGCATGTGCCTCTGCCACCCCGCGCCCAAAGGCATGGTGCCGAGTGTGGCCGCCTGGCCGCTGCCACCCTGCACTGGTGCCACGCGGCGCGCCCTCCACGCTGCTTACAACGCTACCGCCGCCACCACCACGCCCACCGGTGCCGGCGCCAGGGAGGCGTGGCATCAGCTCCACCGGCACGCTGCCGCGCCGGCTGGAGCGCTCCGTGAGCAACGCGCCAGCCGCCTCCGCCACCGACATGCCCATCACCACGCCCTTGGAGACGTACGACGTCCGCCGGGCGCCGGCGGTGGAAGACGGCCGCATGGACACCGTGCCTTCAGCAGCGGCCGACGACGCACCAGAGCGGCTGGTCATGCCGTCGCGCGCCGACCCTGCAGACACCCCGCGCAGCTTCCCGCCGCCGCGACCGCTACCATCTCGCACCGGCGTCGCGGTCCCCACCGCCGCGTCGTCGTCATCGCTGCCCTCCTCCTCAATGCGCGGCTGCGGCTCGCCGCGTATGAGCATGTGCACCACCGCCAGGTCGGCGCGCTGCATGGCGTCCTTCCACGGCAGCTTCAGCTGCTTGCGCACGCGCCACTTGCGCTGGATTGCGCGCACCGCCTTCACAATCATGAGCGGCGGCGGCGCGCGCTGCTTGGCCCGCAGCGCGCGCAGCGCGTCACCCACTGCGGTACGAATGGAGCTGCGGCGCGCCGTCACGTAGCCGGCGTACACGGCATCCTCCCCGCCGTCGCCGGCACCACTGGCACTGCCACTAGCACTGCCACTGCCCGTCCCGGCGCTGCCGGCCGTGCGTGCCGTCAGGAAAGAACGTGTGGTGCGCGCGGCGCCAGTGGCATCCACCACTGGTCCCCCCTCCTCCCCGCGGCCGCCGCCGCCGTCCCGCGCCGACTGTATCACGCCGGTGGCGTCGTCCCGCCGCATGTTTTCCAGCTGCATGAGCACCGCCGCCACCTGCCGGTCCGCCTCCAGCGCCGACGACATGATGCCCAGCACGGCGTCACGCGAGATGGTGCGCCAGAAGGTAACCGGCACGGTGGCCTCCAGCGCTTGCGCCTTTGCCTCCGCCTCTGCACGCAACAGCGCCTCCCGCGCCGCCCAAGGGTCTGCAGCTCGCAGCCGGCGCGCCAGCGAGGTGGTGCTGCTCAGCTCCGGCACGCGTGACGGGCTGCCACGGAATGCACGCGGCGAGGTGGTGGAGCTCGGTGCCCCCGCTGCTGCCCCCGGCGGGCTGCCCAGCCGGCCAGGCGTCCGCGGGATGGAGACGTGCAGTGCGCCAGCTGACCGGGTGCGCCGCAGAGGCGACCCGGATGCCACACTCTGTGGGGCAGCCGCCAGAGGGGCAATGGTTGGCACGGCGGGGGGCAGGAACCATGGTAGAGAGGCGGCGCGGGCCATCGTGGCAGCGTCGCCACTGCCGTCTTCCGCGCCACGCAGCGCCGCCAAGCTGGCTGCCATGGCATCGCCGCGCACCCGGTCGCCCGCCATGGCGGTGGCAATGTTGGCGGTCACTGACGCGTTACGCTCCACCATGCCCGCCGACGCCTGCTGCCGCAGCTGCCGCGTGGCGCGGTCTATCATACCCGCGTAGTGGTGCGCGTCGGTGGCGGACGTGCCAGGCCGCGCACGGAGCGCCCGCCCGGCAATGCCTGCCAGCGCCAGTGGCGGTGCAATCGGCGGCCGGGTAGACGCCGTTGGTGACGGCGGCCTGGTGCTGCCGGCCCGGCCGTCCGTTGCCGTAACAATCGTCACAGTCGGCGCGCCACCACCGCCGCCGCCACCGCCACCGCCGCTGCCGCCAAACCCACCGCTGCTTGCAACGCTGGCTACCGAGGCGGCACGGCCGCGGGGACCACCAGACGCAGCGGCGCGCTGCTGGCCCACCACCGCGCCAAAGTTGCGGGAGAAGGCTTGCAGTGATGGCGCGCACAGCCACACCCGCCACAGCCCGCTGCTGCCCACGCGCGGCGCGTCAAACATGTTGGCGCGGCCAGCCTGCCGCAGCAGCGCGTTGGGTGTGTGCACGCGTGCGACAAAGGCGCGGGTGGCGTCGTCGTGCAGGCGGCGGTCAAAGCTGCGCGCTGCCGCCGTCTCGCCCGCCATGCTGCGCAGCACGTCCTTCACCTCGTCGTCATCCACCTCTGCAATCTTGTCGCCCCGCGTGGTCCCGCGCCCTGCGTCATCCGCCGCCCATCCCCAGTCGCCCACCGCGGTCATGAACGCCGTGCTGCTGGCAGTCGAGGCGTCCGTGCGCGCGGTGGCAGCACGCGCATCCGCCGTGCTGCCGCGCACGGACCAGCGAGTACCCTTCACCGTCGCCGTGGCTGCTGCTGCTGCAGCCGCCTCCTCGGCCGCTGCAGCACGCACCGCCTTCACCTGCTGCCGCACAAACCCGTCCCGCTCCGCCGGCTTCCGACCGGCAATGATGTCATCGTCGTCCAGCAGTTCCTGCGTGGCGGCATCCATGACGACGCCGCGGCTGATCAGGCGCGGCTCCACTGTTGTGGCAGCCACCGCCACGATGGACGATGCAAACGGCGTTGGCCGCTCCCCAGCCACACCACCACCGCCACCGCCGCCGCCGCCTTCATCATCGCTGCCGTCATCACCGCCACCGGGGCGGCCACCGGCACGCCCCCCTGCCGCACGGCCACGACGGCGTGCGCCACGAAATGCATACGCGTTGTGGCCGTCAGTCAGGTCAGCCAGCGTTAACCGCGCGGTGCCGGAAGCGGCCACCACCGACGCCACCTCCGCCTGTGAATGCAGCCGCAGCTTCCACCCGGTGAGTCGTTGCGACGCGGAGGTGGGGTCCGCCTCCACACGCGCCGCCATCTCTGACAGCTTGATGCGGCGCCGCGGCTCATACATGCGCAGTGCGGAGGGCACGGGGCCACTTCCACCACCCACCATGATGGTACCACCAGTGCCGCCGCCGGCTCCTCCTCCAGCGCCGCCACCGCCGGTGCCACCAGCACCGCCAGGTAGCGCTGCATCTCCAACAAAGCCATCGTAAGACAACAGTGGCACCGCGGTTGCGCGCCACATGGAGCCCGCAACACCCGTGCGGTTTGGCAACCCTGCCACCTCGTTGCCACTACCACCGGTTCCAGGCATGCCGCCGCCCCCACCACCACCGGTGCCACTACCACTGCCACTGCCATCGCCACCGGCGCCGCCGCCCTCGTCACCACCCGCCGACATTACAGACATCGCGCCGTCGTCACTTGCCGCCGACGACCCAGGCCCTGTGCCGGCATCTAGGCCGGCGCCGCCGCCCGCCGTAGGCGTAGCGCTGCCGCGGCTGGTGCTGCTGGCAAGCGGCCGCATGACGGTCTGCGACATGGCTGCCAGCATCTTGGGCCGTGCGTAGCGCGGGTCCAGCTGGCGGTCCAGCATGATACGCGCGCCCACCACCCACCGCGTACTCACCGAGTTGTACAGCAGCACCTCCAGCGCAATGCTGTCGCTGCTGCGCACCTCTGACCGGTCGGCCGGCGCCGCCGCGTTGACAATACGAAAGAACACACATCGCTGCACGCGATTGCGCGCCGCTGCCGCCGCCCGTGCCGCGGCACCACTGCCGCCGCCCGCCGCCGCCAAGCCGTCGCCGCCAGTGCTGCCGCCACCAGTGCTGCCCGCCGTGCGTGTGGTTTCCAGCGAGTGCGACGGCGGCGAGGGTGGTGCCTCCCCGCCCGCCAGCAGCGCACGCATGGCCAGGATGACTGCCACCACAGGGTTGGGTGCGTTGGCCTCGCACCACGTCAGCAGGTTGTCCAGCCCCACGTCGGTGCCCACCTGCCACGGTGCGTCCGGGCGCAGGGTGTCAATGACCAGCTCCAGGAACGCGCCCGACTCCACTGACTGCAGCGCAATGATGGAGCCATACGGGATGTGAATGCCAGGCAGCGCCACCACCTCCGCCACCGCCACGTCAGTGGTCGCCTCCTCGCCAATGCGCCGCCCGCCGAGACCGCCGCCACCACGCTGCCCACTGCTGGCGGTGCCGCTGCGCACGCCGCCACTGCCGGTGGGGCTGCCAGGCCGCCCTCCAGCGCCACGGTCATCCGGTGGTGACGGTGGACTGCCCCAAAAGTGTTTACCAGCGGCAGCAGGCGCCGACGGCGGCGCCAGCGGCACAAATGGCATTACACCGCCACTGAGCGTGCTCCTCATAGCAGCAGCCGTCACACCAGCGGCGCGGCTGGCAGCCGCCGCCCGCTCCGGCGACGGAGTCCCTGACGCCTTTGCGCGTCGCCGGCTGCCATCCGCGGTGCGCACCAGCCGCAGCCACGGGCTGCCCGCCCCGCTGCCGTGCGTCGCCATGGCCGTAACCTTGATACGTGGAATGCCACTTGACGCCGCCGCCCCCGCTGTGACAGCAGCCCATGCCCAGGGTTGGCGCCGTCGTCACTTGTCGTCACAGAAGCTGTCGGCGGCGTGGCGAGACGGGCGCCGCACGCACCGCGGCCTAAACCGCCCCTACCACGATGCCTTCACGTATGTGCCTTGTGGCCCGCCGGGTTTCGGAAGTTTCTGCCGCCCCCGCGAGCAGCCCGACTGCCAAATGTGTCGCTGGTGACGGTGGTGGCGCAGGATGAAGTGCTGCTACGTGGGAGGGTGTGCGGTGTAGTACGATGTCACAAACACAAACCACCGGATAATCACCACAATTACCACACGGTATCCCGGAGGGCAACAATAAAAGTGCGCTCTGAGCGTGGCAGCGTGCCAAACAGTGTGTATCGCGTAAAATTGTGGTGGCATGCTGCAAACACCTAGTGCTGTCCAGTAACCGACATGCTCAGGCTGTACACCACAACCACTACTGGTACGCCACTACTGGTTACGCCACTTACCACCGTCAGTGACCGTCACCACGTGACGCCGTGACGGCCGTGACCGTCGCGTCAAACGCTATATACTACTACTGTGTGCAGGAGCAAGACTTGAAGAAGCAGTAGCACCGCGGAGGCGGCGGTGAGGGGATGCATACAGGCGACGCCGGCGCCAGAAATGTCAGCAGTGCGCACCACAAGGGGGGGAGGCGCGCGGCAAAACGCCCCACGCGCGCCACGCCATGAGTCCTAAAAGGCGGCGAGCATTGTCCACACAAATGCGGCAGGGGCGGCCGGAATGAGGGGCGCAAAAGGGGGGCGAGGTGTTACAGGCACTGCCGCGCAGGCAGGCAAAAGGCAAAAGTAGGGGCGCGCTGGCACACCTGCGGCCGCGGCGTGTGGTGCGGGTGCGTACAGCCGTGCAGCGGGGCACCGGGGTGCCCACGCTGCGGGGGTCAACGACGCACTCACAGCCACACGCGCAGCCGCAGGGTTGGGCGGTACCGGCCTGGGGGCCAGGGAGGGAGCGTCTGTAAAAAGGTAGGAAGCAAGGGGAAGGAGGCGCGCACGCGAGGGAAGCAGGAAGGTGAGGAGGAGGAGGAGGCGATGCCGGCACAGTCAGGCACTGGAGGCACAGGCGAGCCGCCTGCCATGCCGTCCGGCGCTCCGCGGGCACGGGTGGCGGACACCCACCACCCGTATGGAACCATCATACGGTCGGGGACCACAGCGTGCCGGCGGGGGGCGACGGGAAGGGCAGCAGGGCAGGGGCGGCGGTCGTTTGTACAAGTACGTGAGCAGTGTTCGGGAGGCGGCAGCGGCGGTAGCAGCGCGGAGGGCGGCTACACAGAGGAGCCGGTGACAAAGGAGGGCGCCGTCGGCACAAAGGCCGCCCGCTTGTTGGCGCGCAGCATGGGGTTCTCCATGGCGGCGGTGCCGCCCGTCGGGGTGCCGGAGGGGAAGCCGGCGCCTGCGGCCGGGTTGGTAAACGTCATGTCATTGCCACCGTCAGCAGGGGAGACGGCACCGGCACTGGCACCACCGGCGCGCGCACCCGCAGCGGACGGCGCCTTGGACATGCGCGCGACGCGCGACGCGCGGCTGCCGCCGCCGTAATGCATAAAGAGTCCAATGACGATGGCGATCAGGATGGCACCGCCAACGGCGCCGCCAACGATGGCGGCCAACGACCCGCTGGAACCGCTGCCAGACCCCGCTGCCGGCGGCGGCGAGGCGGCGGGCGCGGCTGCCACACCCACGTTGGCATCCACCGACACGGACTGCGTGCTCAGCGTCGCAGACACGGACGAGGTATCCACGCCGGCCGCCTCCGTCAGCGCCGCCACTGCGGCCGCCGCAAAGTTGGTGGTAATGCCATTCACAGCGGCGCTGGCCAGCGCGTCCACCGTGGCACTGGCGTCCACCGACACGGCGGCGGCGTCGGCGCTGCTGGTGGCGCTGCCGCTGCCGCCACCGGAGGATGACCCAGCGGTGGCATCCGCAGTGCATGACGGCGGCGGGACGTACACACCCAGCACGATGGCAATGCCGGTGCCGGCTTCCGCGGCGTCGGCGTTGATCGCGCTGGTGGAGAGGTCGGGCGGCGCGCATGCTGCGGACGCGGACGCGGAGGCAGCCTGCAGGCGGCGGCGGGGCAGGGTGGAGGCCACTGCACGCTGCGTCGAGTTGCCGCCGTTCACCGGCGAGTCCCACGCAAACCTGTACACGCGGCCGGTGGCGTGGTCAATGATGAGGATGACAATGACGTTGTCCAGCGGCTTGTTCACCAGGTCGCTGAACGACTGCCGCAGCGTGGAACCCGCGGTGCCGTTCACCAGCGCCGACAGCAGGCGCGTGGTGGCCTCCGGCGCCGCCGCCGTGAGGTTCAGCAGGAACGGCACCTGCACCACGGTGGCCTTCCGCGTGTCATTTGTCCCGGTAGCAGCGTCACCACCAGTGGCACCGCTGCTGCTGTTGTTGGCACCGCTGCCGCCGCCAGTGTTGCCACCAGTGTTGCCGCCAGTACTGCTGCCGCCGCCGTTGTTGCCGCCACCCGTGGTAGCGTCCTCCGGTGGCGCCAGGTGGAACAGGGGGCTCTGCGCGCCGCGGGTGGCGTACGCCACCACCTCGCCGTTGGGCGTCATCACCTCCACCGTCACGTTCACGCCCAGCGTGTAGCCGTACGTGGCGTTCTGCGTCCGCAGCGCCACACCGCACGGCGGCGTGGTTGCCAGCGGCACGGTAAAGTACGCCACGCGGCCCGCCGCCATGGACGCCAGCGCGCCGGACGCCTGCAGCATGGCGCCGTCCCCCACCGCGTGGCACGCGTCCCAGTGCAGCGTGCGCACGTTGCCCGACGACGCTGGCACTGCGCCCTGCACCACCGCCAGCAGGCCCAGGATGTACGTCACGCGCACGGCCACGGTGCGGCCCCACAGCGCCGTGTCGGCCGTCACCAGGTAGGATGTCAGGCCATCCGTGATGTTGGCCACCGCGTACATGGCCAGCGGCAGCTTGGTGCCCAGGCGCACCACCGGCACGCTGTAGTTGTCCAGCGTCAGGGGCATGCCGTACGCGCGCATGGCGTCGGCAATGCCAGGCAGGCGCAGCTCCAACGACGCCGCGATGGCGGTGGTGGGCGGCACGGTAGGGCGGGGCGTCGTTGACCGGGTGGGCGAGGTGGTGGACGCGGGGGAGGCGCGCACCGACGACGGCGACGCAGCCGCCGCCGTGGAGGCGCGCGGTGAGGGCGACGCCGGCGCCGTAGAGACGTGCGGCGAGGGCGACGCCGGCGCCAGGGAGGCGGCAGTGGTAGGGCGCGCCGACGGTGAGGCGGCAACGACCGGCGGAGGGAAGTGCAGGATGTCAAACGGCGCGGTGTCAAACACCGGCGTGTCGTTGGAGCGCACCATGGTGGCAACGGCGCGCAGGAAGAAGCCAGACAGGAGGGCGGTGCCGTTGGGGTGGGTGGAATCCGGCGTCACGGCCGTTGTGAAGGCGGCAATGTAGCTGGCAAGGGCTGGCGCCGTCAGCAGGTCAGTCGGCAGCGTCACGTTCATTTCATCGGCCGCGCCGGGGTCATTGGTACCCGACGCCAGGTTTGCCACCCACACGGGCGCCGGCGCCGTCATGGCGCCCGCGGCGCCACGCGGGCCAGCGTGCCACAGGCTGAAGTTGGCGGTCGTCGTCTCAGCCGGCATCCGCCACGCCAGCAGGAACGGGCGGTTGTCCGCCAGCGGCGCCGGCAGCGGCGGCGCGGGGTTCACAATGATGATGGCGGGCGTCAGGATGGTGATGCCGCCCGTTGCGCTGGTGCGCTCCACGGGCGCCGCGCCGCGCGCCGTTGCATTGGGCGCCGCGGTGAAGCGCACCTGCACCCAGAAGCGGTCGGAAGGCGTGAGGTAGGTCAGCGCCAGGGAAACGGGCGTGACGTAGGTGACCGCCGCGCTGCCCTGCAGCGCGTCACTCGCCGTCAGCACGCGCTCCGCCACGCCTGCCAGCCGCGTCGGCACGGCGTCGGAGTTGTTCAGCCACAGGGACAGCGTGATGGTGCCGAGGGGCGTGTCCGCGGACGGCACCGACGCGCCGTTGGTGCCAATGTAGTAGTAGTAGGTCAACGCCAGCGCGCTGCCCAGCCGCTCCGACGCCCCGGGGGTGGTCGACAGCATCACCCCCACGTTCGCGCTGGTGATGGCAAAGGGGGCAGGGGAGGGGCTGGGGCTGGCGGGCGCAGGGGTGACGGTGGCATTGTTGGCAGATGACCCATTGCCAGGCGCGGGGGAGCGGCTGGGAGTGGCGTACGTGGTGCCGTTGCCGGTGGTGTTGGAGGTGCCGTTGCCGGCCGCAGGGGTGCGGGTGGCGGTGGCGGACGCGGTGCGGCTGGGAGTGACGGAGGTGGTGTTGCCGCTGCTGGAATTGCCGGGCGCGGGGGGGGCGGAGGGGGGACGGGTGACGGTGGCGTTGCCGGTGGTGGTGGAGGTGCCATTGCCGGCCGCGGGGGCGGGGGGGGCGGTGGGGGGGGGCGGGGGGGGCGGGGTGGCGGTGCCGCTGGGAATGCGGGGGGGGGGCGGGGGGGCGGGGGGGGGGGGGGGGGGGGCCGGCGGCGCGGACGCGGGAGACGGC
>Ga0066256_1003226_pt1 | contig 16134 bp, 6 predicted proteins | sample ThiBio_1000_biof_FD_87107 | JGI IMG/M metagenome (GOLD analysis project Ga0066256, IMG submission 87107) | Wastewater bioreactor microbial communities from Cape Town, South Africa - Thiocy_expt_1000_biof (version 2) | ecosystem: Engineered > Bioreactor > Thiocyanate-remediating >...
TGGGAGGAGGGCCAGTTCTTTTTCCCGGGCGGCGTGGCGGGGGGCGAGATGCGGGTCCTCGTCGAGGTGGCGCCGGGCGGCAAATCCCCGCGCGGCGGCGGCACGATCCGGATGCAGACGGTGAAGAACCTGTTCCTGTGGAACGGCCGTTCCTTCGTGCGCAAGCCGCTGGGGTTGCGCTTGGCGGTCACCGCCTCGACCGTCTGGTCGAAACGCCGGATGATGGAAATCTACCTCAATATTGCCGAATGGGGCCCGGGTATCTACGGGATCGAGGCGGCGTCGCGCTATCATTTCAAGGTGCCGGCCTCCAAGCTGACGGCGCGTCAGGCCGCCCTTCTTGCCGTCTCGCTCCCGAACCCGATCGACCGAGTAGCAAGTAAGCCGGGGCGGGGCCTCAGCCAGCTCGCCTCGCTGATCCAGCGCCGCGCGCGCAATGCCGACCCATACATCAAATGCCTTTATGACTGAGATCAGAACTTGTCGTTCGATCGCCTAGGCGTCATCTGGCATTCTTGGCCATGACGTAAGGGCGGATGGTCTGCCAACGATCGGATTTGCCCATGGATTTCTCCGTCTTCTCCCCGGACCTGCTCAAATATGCCAAAAGCCTGCATCCGGAGCCGCCGCGCCATCTCGGCACGCGCTACGATCGCGCCGGCATCTTCCAATACGAGCCCGGCAATACCGTCGTCTGCCATCTGACGGAGGGGTCGCAGACCGAGCAGGCGATCGTTGCTGCGCGGCAAAGATATCTCGACATGCCGGAGGCAAGCCAGTTTGCCTTCACCCCGATCTCCAGCCTGCATATGACGTTGTTTCAGGGGATCATCGAGTATCGCCGCGAACACCCCTATTGGCCCGTAGACCTTGCGCTCGACACGCCGATCGCCGAGATGACCGAGATCATGGGCGAGCGGCAGAAGGCCTTCTCCGCGCGCGATCCCTTCAAGGTGGTGGTAACGAAGGCAAGGCCGAGCGGCCTGCTGGTTGATGGGGCGACCGAGGCTGATCGCAAGGCGATGGCCGCGTGGCGAAACGCCCTTGCCGATCTTCTCGGTTATCGCCATCCCGATCACGAGACCTATCCTTTCCATATCACCTTCGCCTATGCCATCGAGCGGCTGGCCGATGAGGCGCCCGCCCAGGTGCAGCGCCTGCTCGAAACGCAGGGCTATTTTTCACCGCAGATCGCGGTGCGGGTCGATTGCCCGCCGCAGGCTGATGGGATAAGGCCGATTCGTGTGGTGCTGAGCGTGAATCCGGGCGTGGCCACTTTGGTGCACGCCGTCGAGGTGCAGGCGTCCGACGGCGAGGGCGTTGGCGTCGGTGTGGGGGTTGGCGTCGGGGTCGGTGGTACGGTGGCGTTGGGGGGCAGCACGGTGGTGATGGTGGCGGCCGGGTCCTGCGCCGCCAGCAGCATGGCCAGCGACACGTTGGCGGCGCACTGGTACGCCAGCGCGTCCAGCACGGCGTTCGCCGCCGCCGCCACCTCCAGCTGCAGTACGTTAGCGCTGGCATCCGCCAGCGGCGCGGCGGACGCGGTAGACGACGACACCGTCACCTCCACGTTGATGGCGTTGGACACCACCACCTGCTGCGGCGGCAGGCCCGCGTCGCTATCACTCCGCCACGTGCCGTTCACGCGCTGCACGTACTCCAGCGTGCGCCCGCCCACTACAATGTCGCCGCCGTCGGCGGGGCCCACCCACACCAGGCCGCCGCTGCCCGCGGCACCGGGGGCGGCGGCGCAGTCGCCCGCACCTACGCTCACGACGTAGCCCACGCCGGGCGCCATGATGGCGCCCGTCACCGTCATGTCCAGCCGTATCACCACCGCCGACATGTTGCCGCCCGGGAAGGTGACATTGAATGGCAGGGCGGCGACGGGCGGCGACTGCGGCGTGCCGGCGGCGTTCACGGAGCGCAGGAAGGCAACGCCGCACCCCAGCGTCTGCGCCGCGCTCACAGGCGCCAGGCCCAGCCAGTAGCCCGCCACACCAGACGGCCCCGACACGGACGACCGGAAGAGGGCACCGCGCTCGCCGTGCTGCACGTCGTAGGTGGGCGGCGCGGCGGTGGTGTCCACCACTAGCGTGGTGCCGACGGCCGACAGCGCCGGCAGCGTTGTGCTGCCGCGCCGCGTCACATACGGCACAAAAATGCTGCCCGCCAGCGCCACCGCCCACTGCGGCGGCGTGCCCACGCCACCCACGCTGCCCACGCTCCACGCGCCCGTCACGTTGTTGCGGCTCACCAGGCGCATGCCGCTGGGTGTACTGAGGGCATACGCCGTCCATGCCAGCGCCGCCGACGCCGCCGTCTCCCACACGCCCGCCCCGGCAACGCCCTCCACCGTCAGCGCGTACGTCGTGGCCGCCGACAGCACCACGCCGCTGGTGCCAGGCAGCGTCGCCGCCAGGTACGCCGGCGCGCACACCGCGCCAGACGCCAGGCCGCTGCCCAGCACCGCCACGGGCACGCCGGCGCCGTCCACGGCCCACAGCGTCACGTTGAACGTCAGCACGCCACCGCACATGCGCGCGCCAGCCGACACGCCAATGTACACCGTGCTCACCACCGTCACCGCGCTGTCGTGCGCCACAAAGGTAAACCCTGCGACGCGGGCGGCCCCTGCCACCCCAGCCAGCGACACGCCCACGCCGTCGCCCAGCGTCGTCGTCAGCGTGCCAGTGTTGTCGAGCACCATGCGGGCAGTGACAGCCGGGCGGGCGGGCTTGACAGCGCCGCCGCCCACCGGCGTCGTCACTGCCAGCTGCAGCAGGCTGGCGGCGCCGCTGTTGCCGTCGCGCACCCACGTCGCGCCGCCGCCGCTACCGGCCCAGTATGCCACCGCCGACGTCAGCTCGCGGGTCGCCACACCGTAGGTGGAGGCGAGCAGGAGAGAGGTGAGGGCAGGCGAGCCGCCGCCGGGCAGGAAGCCGCCGGCGGGTGGCGAGTACCATGAGAATGACGTCGCGCCGCCCGCGACAGCCCGCACGCTCATCACCACGCCGTACGTGCGCGACGGTGCCAGGGCGCAGGTTGTCGGCAGCAGCACGTCGTACCACGCCGGCACGCCCGTCACATTGGGGAAGTACGCGGAGGTATTGCACACCACTAGTGCACCCGCCAACTGCGGCGCGCCGGCGGCGGCGTTAGCGCCCGCAGTGTCAACACTGGGCGCCACCACCGACACGGCCAGCGCCAGCGGCGCGCCTGCCACGCCCGGCCCGCCCGGCAGCGACGCCGCCAGCGTGAGCATCGACGCGGTGCCGTTGGCGTGCGCCGGCATCTTGAACACGACGGCGCGCGGCGCGGTGGCGGAAACAAGCGTGGAATTGCAAGAGGCGGGTGTGGCAGCGAGGCGCGCCGCGGTGCACAGCGCCACCAGGCCGCCGGCAGTGTTGTCCAGTACCGTCGCCGTCGTGCCAGCGCATGTGGCGGGCGCGTGTGCGTGCGGCGCGCGCAGCAGATCGCTGCCGCCGATGTCACGGCGTGACAGCAGGCCAGCCAGGTGGAAGCCGGGCGGCCGCTGCAGCGGTGCAATCGTCCACCCCGCGCCCGTCGGCGCATAGGTGATGAAGGTGGCGTTCGTGATGAGCGGCCCCGTCACTGGCCACCCGCCACCCACGCCTGGCCCGCCGTCTGGCGTCTCCCATGTCCAGCCGTCCGTGCCCGTCACCGCCAGCGTCACCCAGTACGACGCGCCCGCCAGCAGCGTGGGTGTGATGGGCAGGTCCAGGGTGACGTACCCCGCGCCGCCGCCCGTGGGTGCCGTCAGGTAGGCGGGGATGGAGTAGCCGGGTGAGGCGCCCGGCATGACAATGGCACCAGAGGGGGTGTCGGCACGGTACACGCGCACGAGCGCGGCGGGCGACGCGCCGGTGGACGACACCGCCGCCACCACGCGCGTCAGCACGACGGCGGTGTCAGACGGCACGGTGACGAGGTAGCCCGCCTCAGACACCGACGCGGAAGTGGACACGGCGGGGTCCCGCGCCACGCCCGAGCCCGGCGGCGCCCGCGGGCGGAAGCGCACCGCCACCGACCGGCCGCCCGCGGGGGTCACGCCCGCGGCAGCGCCCCAGGACACCACGCGTGCGGTGGACGCCCGCCCCGGGAAGGCCGCACGGGGGGTCCAAGACCGCGCCGCCCCCACCCCCCGCGCTGCCACCGCCACGTCCACGCGCAGCGCGGGTGCAGGGCCCGGCGCAGCCACCCAGGTGCCGGCAGCCGCGCTGCCGCGCACCCACAGCGCAGACTCGTGTGTTGCCACGCTGCGGTTGGCCAGCACGGAGGTGTCAAACCACGGCTGCACGGCGGCGGTGGGGGTGGGGGCGAGGGATGCCAGTGCCGCGCCGTTCGCGCCGCCGGTGCCGTTGATGAACACGGCGGCGTACGCGCCGGCAGGCAGCAGGCAGGGTGCCGGGAACGGCAGGGTCAGGTAGGTGGGTGACGAGCCGACGGGCAGGGTTGGGGTGGCAACCGCAGAGCAGCCCGCCGCGGGTGCCGCGGCTAGCAACGCTGCCAGGGTGCCGTTGCTGGACGACACGGTGACGGTAATCGTGATGCGCGGCTTGCCGGGCGACGCGCCGGTGGCGGGCGCCAGCAGCAGCAGCGTGACGCCCACCAGCGACAGGTCGGCAAGCGGCGTGATGCGCGTTACCGCTGCAAGGAACGAGTACGGCGCCTGCGTCGGCGTGCCGAGCGTCAGGTTGCGCGGCGCCGCCGGGATGGCACCAGTGCCTCGCGCCGTGTTGTCCAGCAGCACGTCCGCCGCGCCCACCGCCGCCGCGCCGGGCGCGTTGTCCAGGTAGTTGGCGCCGCACAGCACGGGCGCCACATGAATGGTGCCGGTCAGCGACAGCGCAAGGCCGGCAAACGGCGCGGCGGGCGTCGCCGACAGTGTGATGGCGGCCAGCGCGGTCAGCGGGTACGACGGCGTGGTCCATGCGGGTGTGGAAAAAGACCGCGCCGCCACGCCACGCAGCGCCAGCAGCGGCGCGGGCATGGCGGCGGCATCCACCGCCGCCAGGCGCACGGGGCCGCCCGACACCAGGTCCACCGTTATGGCGTACGACGCGCCGGCGCCGGGCAGGGGCGCGGGCGGCGCAGAGGAGCCGCATGCCCAGTCCACCGTCAGCGGCGTGGGTGCCGTCATGTTGGGTGTCAAGCTCACCGTCGTGTTCCACAGCTCCGCGCCAAATCGGCTGGTGGTGGCGTTATACGGCCGGAGGCCGAACGCCAGTTTAGCGAGTCCCGCCACGTCTGCCATGACGCCCAGGCTCACCGCCAGCGGCGTGACGGTAGCCATCCAGGCGGGCGCCGTCAGCACGACCGCCAGGCCGGCGGTGGCGTTGGTAGCCAGCCGGTGCGCGTCGGCGGTGGCGGCACGTGACGACCAGGCCGCCGTGCCAATGTTGTCCGCCAGCACGGTACGCGCGCCGGCAGCGGGCGCCACGGGGCGCAGGGCGGGCGTGACAGGCGTGGGTGCCACGCCGCCGTACACGTAGCCGGAGGTGACGGTGAGCAGGCGCTTGATGACGGGGGTGTCTGGCGTCGTGACGTCAATGCGGTACAGCGCGCCCGTCGTGACGGCGTACAGCATGTAGGAGGAGCCCTCAGCGCGCCCGGTCAACTGCGACAGGGCCGTCGTCACACCGGGCAGGTTAAATGACCCGGTCCGCGACCAGCTGCCGCCGGAGCCTGTCGCGCCCGTGATGCCAGCGGGGCCGCCCAAGTTCTCTGACACCCACAGCTGCGTGTCGGAGGCAAACACGAGGGAGGTGGCGTTCACGCCCAGCGCCAGCACCAGCGTGATGGTGGCGGGGATGACGGTGGACGCGGTGGGCACCGGTGCGGAGGCGATGCGGTACACGCCCGCCGACGCGGGTGCGTTGCGCAGCGCATTGACGCCGTACAGCGCGCCACCCGGCGACAGCTGCACATCCTGCCAGTTGAACGCCATGCCGCCCGTGCCGCCGGTGGCCACGATGAGCGGCGGCGTCGTCACCGACGTGCCGTACGTCATGTACCGGATCTCGGACGCCGGCACCGTCGTGTTGGCTGGCGTCACGCTGCCGCCCACATACCAGAACCCGCCGCCCGTCAGCGACGGCGCCGCAATGGCGGGCTGGCTCTTGAAGCAGGTGGTGCACTTGGTGGTGAGGTCGTACGCGGCGGAGGGCAGGAAGCGCGCCACGATGCGCGGGTTGTTGATGCCCGCCGTGCTGGACAGGGTGCTGCGCGACGACACGGACATGCATGCGAGCGCGACGGACGCGCCGTCTGCCGCCACCGCCAGCCGGCCATTTGGTGAGTTCTGCGTCACGGTGCATGCCGTCCGGCCGCCGCTCGTGCTGCTGGGCAGCGTGATCGTCTGCACCGCCTTCCCCGTCGACCCGTCAATCTCGTCAATGTACACCGCCGTGGCGGTGGTGGCGGGGTTGGACCGCGTGCGCGTGCGCTGCACCAGCACCGACGTTGTCTTGAACGCCGCGCCCTCCGCTCCCACCCAACACACCGCCCCCACCACCACTGCCAGCATCAACCTTGCCACCGCCACCGCCATGGCAGGTTTGACGGTGGCGTGCCGCCTGCTGCGTGTCATTGCTGAGGGTCCGCCGCCGCCGCCGTCAGCAGCGGCAGCGGCGGCCGTAGTAGCATCCGACAGGTACCCCTCTCTCATTCGTGTCGGTGGCACTAACACCGTGCGTTTTCGCGTGTCCGTGTGTGTGTATAGGTTGCCCAGGTGGCGGCGGCCAGCGGGCAGCGGGAGGAGCACCACTGCTACGCCCACGCGCCGGCCGCGCGCGTCCACTGCACACCACCGCGGCGCACCGCTGGATCACCCGGTACTCCACCGCGTTCACCGGGAGGTGCGGTGGTGGTGGCTCGCCGTTGTTGCCGCCGTCGACACTGGCGTTGCTGCTGCGTTGCACCTGTCACAGCAGCAGCAGCAGCAGCAGCAGCAGCGAGAAAGAAAGGGAAAGAGGGGGTGGAATGGGTGCTGGAAACAAAAAATCAGTCGCGGAGGCGGGGCGGGGAACGACGGGGCGGTCGGGGCAGCAACACACAATAAAATGGCAGACGGGCCGCGTGTGCGCGAGAGTTGGCGGCGGTGGCAGGCGGTGGCAGGCGCGCCGGCGCGTGTCGGACAATGCGCCACAGACGCTGATTTTACTCAGGCTGTGTTGCACAATTCCTGTCTGGCGTTGTCCACTTCGTTCGCATGGCAATTAGCTGCCACCTCAGGCTGCTGGTTCAAGATTCAGCATCGCAGCAATGGAACGGCGGAAGGGCGCTGGGTGACCAAGTGGAATAGCGTGGGCGCGGCCACTGTGCCATGGGGGCGGGGAAGCAACTTCAACAAGTTGGCGTCCGAATGGGGAGCAAATGCCACTCGGTGAGGTGCGCCACCGCCACCACCGTCACATAGCACCGTACCGGTACATTGTCATCGAAAACGAAAGCGACTGTGCATGAAAGACCGTACGGCGCGGCAAGAGTCGTCGGCACCCACTACCTACGTCGAGCAAGAAAGACAGGACATCGAGCCAGGCATCCGATCGGGTGCAAACAAACAAAACATGGAGCAGCCGGACAAGCATAGCAGCGGGCGGCGTTGTGGGATGGTGGTGACGGCAGCAGCCAAGCGGCCGCGCCAGCACAGCATACCCACAACATCGTCGCCGCCACAGCCGCTGCCGCCAGCCAATGCAAATGCAACGAAGAATATCACATGCACAGCACATGCACAGCACACGCAGGTAGTAGTACCAGTCAGTACACGCAGGAGGGGCTTAGAAATCGTAGTCGTCGGCGGTGCTGCCGGCGCCCGTCGCCGCCTCGTCGAAGCGGAACGACTGCAGGCGCAGCACGCCACCACGCGGCGACGCCATAACAGCGGCGCCAGCGGCGGCAGTGGGCGTGCGACCAAGCGTGCGCGGCGACGCCAGCCCGCCGGGGCCAGACGGCGTGCCAAAGCCAGGAGTGCCAACGCCCGAGCCACGGACAGGCGTCACAGAGCGGTCTGGCGAGTAGCCACGCGCACTACTGCCGCCAGTACCAGTACCGGGGCCCAACGGCGACGCCGTCACGGCAGCGCGGCCCACGCCCACGTGTGCGAGGCCGGCGCCAAACGGCGCCACGCCGGTGCGCGGTGTGGGCGCGCCGCCGGGGCCCATCATGGCAGACGGCGTGCGGCGCATGGCGGAGTTCCACGCCACCGGCGGCGACTCGTCGTCGTAGAACGACGCCGCCGTGTCGCGCCCAAAGTCAAACTCGCCGGCGGACGACATGCTGTCCGCGCCGCTGCTGCCCACGCGCGGCGTGGGCGCCACGCCGGTGATGGCTGCCAGCGCTGTGCCGCGTGGCGCCCCAGGCCCTGCCGGCGGCCGCCCCGTGCCAGGCGCCGACAGCGGCTTGTTGGGTGACTCCGTCGCCCACGCGCCGTCCAGCGGCGGCACGCGGGAGATGCGCGACGCGCGTGACGAGGTACCGCCACCTCCACCGCCGCCCGCAATGCCCGCCAACACGGGCGACGCGTCGCCGCCGCCAGGGACGGGGGACACGGAGGTGGGCACAGGGGAGCTGCCGCCGCCGCCACCGGCGCCCGCTAGCACGTTGCGCATGCTGCCCATGGCCATGAGACCGGCTTGCATGGCAGCAGCACTGGAGCGCGTCCGTCCCAAGCCTCCAGATGCGCCGCCACCAGCGGCGGCACCAGCGGCAGGGCCACCACTGGCGGCGCTGCCCACGCTGCCGTTGCTGCTGCCAGTGCGGGCGGAGAGAGCCGCCATGCTGCGGCGTGGGGACGGCGGCGCCGTAATCGCCGGCGGGGAGGACAGCGCAGAGGCCATGGAGTCGTGGGAGACGCGGCGCGCCGTGTCGCCGGGCGCGGTGGTCGTCACCGGTGACGTGCCGTCCGAGCGGCGGGTAGTCAGTGGCTGCGGCGGTGGCCGCGCCGCCCACGCAGGCCCCAGCTCCGCGCCGTCCTCCGCCTCGCCCTCCTCAAAGTCATCCACCATCTCCACCACGCGGTCACCGCCCTCCTCGCCGCCGCGCGTTACCACAAACCGGCCACGGCTGCCCTCCCCCAGCCACGGCCCGTCAGGCAGCTGGAACACGGGGCCCTTCCGCGCCGTCACCTCATCCACGTACCCCGCCAGGTCGTCGTCACGCAGCGAGCGCGCCGTCGCACTGCCTACACTGCCGCCGCTGCGCGCGGTACCCCCGCCGGTCGTGGACGACGCAACCAGGTCACGCGAGCTGGCAGCGGCGGCGGTGGCAGCTGCTACCAGGTCGCGCGAGCTGGCAGCAGCGGCACCTGACGTCCCCACGCCACGCAGCAACCCCAGCTGCCGCATGCGGCGCAGGTCTTCAGGCGACCACGCTTCCTCGCCACCGCCGCCGCCGCCGCCGCCGCCACCGCTGCGCGCAGACGAGCTGCCACTGCCACTGCCGCCGTCCGCGGCGCTGCCGCCGGGCGCCAGCCGCAGGCGGTCAAACCGGGCACTCTTCGCCGCGCGCGCCGGCTGCGGCGGTAGGGGTGCCGCTGGCCCGGCCGGCGAGGCATCACCTGAAGACGCCAGACGCAGGCGCGGCACCGTGCGCGGTGACGCCATGGTGCTCGCCGCCGCCTCCACTGTCGCCACCACCGGCGGCACCGCTGTGGCGGCGGCGGGGGCGGCAGGTGACGGGACGGCAACGCCGCTGCCCTTGCGCGCCGCGGCGGACGGCGTGCCGCCGTGCTGGGGGGTGGCCATCGGCGACGCTGCCGGGCTGGGCGCAGCCGACGAGGTGCGCGCCGCCGCAACCGGGCTGGACAGCGGCATGCCGCCGGCGGCGTCATCGACAGGCGGCACCGGCGCCACGGACGACGGCACGCTGCCGGGAGCACCGGTAAACATGGAGCGCGCGCTGGCGGCGCGCGGCGCCGGCGGCGGCACATACAGCAGGCGTGGGGTGGGGATGGGGACGCGAGGGCGCCGCGGCGACGCTGGTGGCGGCGGCGCCAGCTCCTCCTCCCCTGACTCGTACATGCGTGCCACGGTGTCATCCTCCATCATGTCGCCGTCGCTGCCGCTGTTGCGGGGTGACAACGGCAGCGGCCCACCGCGGCCGCCGCTGGCTGCTGAGGCCAGCGAGGCTTCCGAGAAGCGAGGGGACAGCGGCTGCCCGCGCGTGCTGCTGCGCGCTGACGGCAGGTTGGTGGTACCGGAATCTGCGCGGCGAGGCGACAGCGGCCCGCCGCGTGCGCTGCCGCGCGCCGATGGCAGGGAGCTGTCTGCGCCGCGGGGCGACAGCGCCAGCGACCGCACCGAGTCCAGTGCCAGCAGCGAGCCGACGGTGCGCACGGTGGGCAGCGAACGGTGGGAGCCAAACAGGTCCTCCACGGCGTCAATGTTGGTGGCAACGCCGCTGCCACTGTCGCCGTCATCGTCGCTGTCGGTACCGCCAGCGGCGGCGTCCTCTGCCACCGCCGCCAGCGTCGCGCTCGCCTTCCGCCGCTTCTCCGCCGTCGCCTTGCGCCGCGCGCCGCGCCGGCGCGACATGGCGTACATGAAGGCGACGGCGGCAATGATGGCCGCCACGCCCACGATGGCAGACAGGCCGCCGTACACCGCCGCCTGCGACATGGAGCCCACCTCAATGGCGGCGTCCGAAGGCTGCGGCGGCGTGGCGCACACGTACTGCCGGGCACCCAGCGTCACGTCCTCCGGCACCAGCCCGGCGTCCACAAATGCGGCACTGGCAAACCACCCGCTCAACAGCGCGTCGGCGCCGCCGCCAGCGCCATCAAGTGCTGCCTGCAGTGCGGCAGCAGCGGCGGCCGCGCTGGCGGTGGAAGTCGGCGAGAGGTCAATGGCCACCGTGATGGGCACCGTCACCGCCACGGTGCGGTTGCGCTGCGGCGGCGTCAGGGCGGAGCGCGTTGCGGGTGACAGCGTCACCGCTGCCGCCGACACGTTGGCGCCCGCCGCCACGGAGGCCACCAGCGCCGCCGCCAGTGGCTGGCTGGCAGACGCAAACGCGGTCATGAGGGCGGTGGCGGTGGTGGCATTGGCGGCGCACACCAGTTCGGCAGACACGCGCAGCGTGACGTTGCCGCTGCCGGCGTTGGCGCACGGCACGACGGACGGCGTGAGCGACACGGTGGGTGTGCCAGACGGCGTGAGCGACGTGGAAGGCGTGCCAGACAGCGAGGATGCAGGCGAGCGCGTGGTGGTGACCGTGCCGCTGGCCGTCTCGGTAAGCGTAGCAGAGGTGGTGGGTGTGTCGGACGCGGTGCCAGTCGCGGTGGCAGACGGCGAGGTGGTGGGTGACCGGCTGCCGGACACACTGACGGTCACCGACGGCGAGCGCGAGCCGCTGACGCTGCCGGTGCCAGACACAGTAGGTGTCATTGACCGCGTGCCGGTTGCCGACACGGTGCCGCTGACGCTGCCACTGACGCTGCCGCTCACGGTGACCGTCGCGCTGCGACTCTGCGTCTCGCTGCCGCTGGCACTGCCGCTCGCCGACAGGCTGCCCGTCGGCGACACTGACACCGTGACAGTGGCAGTCCGGCTGACTGTCGACGTGGCGGTTCCAGTCCGGCTGCCTGACACCGTGACGGTGACAGTGCGGCTGCCACTGACCGACCCGGTGGTGGTGGCAGTGGTCGACGCGGTTGCCGTGAGCGTGCGGGTGGGCGTCGCGGTGCCGGTGCCGGTGCGAGTTTCGCTGCCCGTCATGCTGCCGGTTCCGCTCGCCGTTAGACTGGCTGTCAGCGACGCCGTGACGCTGCGCGTGGCAGTCACCGTTCCGGTGCCGGTACCGGTGCCGCTGCGGCTCACCGTTGCGGTGGTCGTCACCGTGGACGTGCCGCTGGCGCTGGCGCTGACTGTCACCGTGCCTGTGCCGGTGGCCGTCACGGTGGTCGTGGCAGTCACCGTCGACGTGATCGACTCGGTGTCGGTGACGGAGCTTGACGCGCTCACGGTGCTCGTGGCGGTGCTTGACAACGACGCTGTGCTCGTCCCCGTGCGTGACACCGACATGGTCATGGTGCCGGTGTACGTGGGTGAGCGCGTGAGGGATGGCGTGTTGGGCGCGCTGACGCTGCGGGTGGCGGTGGCGGTGCCGCTGCCGGTCAGGCTGCCGCTGGCACTCGCACTACCGCTTGCGGACGACGTAGCAGACGACGTGGCAGATGACGTGATGGATGCCGTGCGCGTGACGGTCGCTGTCGCACTGCGGCTGACCGTTGCAGTGCCGGTCTGCGTGGCCGTGTCAGATGCCGTGGCGGTGGCGGTAGCCGACCGGGTGACGGTCGCGGTCACGCTGCCGCTGGCAGAAGTGGTAGCGGTGGCGGTCGCGGTTGCGGTTGCACTGCGCGAGCCAGTGCCCGTGCCCGTCTGCGTTTCCGACGGCGACCCCGTACCGGTTGCCGTGCCGGTGCCAGACGCCGTGGGCGTGGCACTCCACGACGCCGTGCCTGTACCAGTGCCCGTGCGCGTGCCCGTGGCGGTGCCGGTGCCCGACGACGTGAGAGAGCCACTCGCTGACGCGGTGGCGCTGGCAGACGCCGTCGCGGTAGCGGTAGCGGTAACCGACACGCTTGCCGTCCCCGTGCGCGTACCCGTGCCTGTGCGCGTGCCCGTGGTGGTGGCCGTGGCACTCTCGGTGGCTGTGGCGGTCACGGACGCCGTCGAAGTGGCGGTGGCAGTGGCCGACACGCTTGCCGTGCCCGTGCGCGTGCCCGTCCCCGTGCCCGTGCCAGTTGTGGTGGCCGTTGCACTGACAGTGGCCGTGGCGGTCAGAGACCCCGTTGCGGTGATGCTGCCGGTGGACGTCCAGGTGGAGGTGGCGGTGCGTGACACCGTGGCTGTACCGGTGCCCGTTGTGGTAGCTGTCACACTCTCAGTGGCGGTGGCGGTCAGTGATGCGGTCGAAGTGACGCTGCCGGTGGACGTCCAGGTAGCGGTGGCGGTACGTGACACCGTAGCGGTCTGGCTTGCCGTCTCGGATGGTGTCGACGTCATCGTCAAGGTTGCCGTGGCAGTGTCACTCGCCGTGCCGGTGGAGGTCACCGTGGGCGTAGCAGAGCGCGAGGCCGTCCAGGACGCCGTAGGTGTGAGTGTGCGGGTGGATGTCAGCGTGGATGTGGCGGTGGTTGTCGCTGTGCCGGTGTTGGTAGCGGTCACGCTCCCCGTCGCTGACACTGTGGCCGTCGCCGTGGCGCTCGCCGTTCCTGTGCCTGACGCCGTGCCGGTCTCCGTCCGCGTGGCACTCACGCTCCCCGTTGCGGTCTCCGTGCCGCTGCCGGTGAGGCTGGCGGTGGGGGTGAGCGTGGACGTCGCCGTGCCAGTACCGCTGCCCGTGCCAGTGAAGCTTCCGGTGGCGGTCACCGTCGCCGTGTTGCTGGCAGACGCCGCAACCGACAGTGTCGCAGTCTGCGATGCCGTGCTCGTCACCGTCCAGCTGCCTGTCACCGTCACAGTCGCCGTTTCGGATGCCGTGGCTGTTGGCGACGCCGAGCGCGTTGGCGTCTGTGTCGCCGTACCCGTGCCACTCCCCGTTCCGCTGTTCGTCGTCGTGGGCGTGGCAGACTCGGTCGCCGTGGCACTCAACGTTGCCGTCGCGGTCACCGTACGCGTGGCGGACACCGTGCCCGTGCCTGTCTGCGTGCCAGTGCCGCTGCCCGTGTTGGTGGCGGTCCCCGTGTCGGACGCTGACGCCGTTGTGGAGGCGGTAGCAGTCACGGTGGCGGTCGGCGTGCCCGTGCGGGTGCCCGTCTCGGACGCAGTGCGCGTCAGAGTCGCGGTCGCCGTCAGCGAGCCGGTGCGCGTCACCGTAGCCGTCGCTGTGCCCGTCTCGCTGGCGGATACCGACGCCGTGTTCGTTGGCGTCTGTGTGGACGTCGCCGTCCCCGTGACGCTTCCCGTCGCCGTCAGCGAGCCGGTGCGCGTCACAGTAGCGGTGGCCGTGCCCGTCTCGCTGGCGGTCATTGACGCCGTGATGGTGGCCGTCACTGACGCTGTACCAGTGCCCGTCTGGGTGCCGGTGCCAGTCTGCGTCCCCGTCCGCGTGCCGGTGCCAGTTGACGTGCCCGTCTCACTGGCAGATACAGACGCCGTGTTGGTTGGCGTCTGTGTGGACGTTGCCGTGCCCGTGCCGCTCCCCGTCACCGTCAGCGAGGCGGTGCGCGTCACGGTAGCGGTGGCCGTGCCCGTCTCGCTAGCGGACACCGATGCCGTGTTGGTGGCCGTCTCGGACGCCGTGCCGGTGGCCGTCTTGGTGGCGGTACCAGTCTGCGTCCCCGTCCGCGTGCCGGTGCCGGTAGGCGTGCCCGTCTCGCTACCGCTCACCGACGACGTGCTCGTCGGTGTCTGTGTGGGCGTCGCCGTGCCCGACCGGGTGCCAGTCCCGGTCTGCGTGCCGGTGCGCGACACGGACGGCGTTACCGTGCCCGTTACGCTGCCTGTGGCAGACGTGGTGGACGTGGCGGTGGGCGACGGCGAGGCGGTGATGGTGGCAGTCACCGACACGGTGCCCGTCTGCGTCCCGGTGCCTGACCCCGACGGCGTGGACGACAGCGTAGACGTGGGCGTCTGCGTGGCAGTGCCCGACGCGGTGCCGGTGGGCGTGGCAGTCGGCGACTGGCTGGCGGAGGACGCGCCGCTGCTGGTGGCAGTTACCGACGCGGACGCGGTGGCGGTGGCAGACACGGTGGCGGTGTTCGACGCGGTGGCCGTCGCAGTCTCGCTGGAGGTGGCGGTGCCCGACCTCGTGGCGGTATTGGAGACGGTGGCGGTACGCGTGACGGTGGAAGTGCGCGTGGACGTGGGCGTCTGGGTGGAGGAGCGCGTGATGGAGGGCGTGCGCGACGGCGTGACGCTGGCGGTGGGCGTCTTCGACAGCGAGGGGGAGCGTGTGGCGGTGGCGGTGGAAGTGGAGGATGGGGAGGGCGAGGCGGAGGGTGACGGCGTCGGGGTAGGCCCCGCACACATGGTGGTGCCGGCGCGCGCCGGGTTGGACACCTCCAGGTAGGGCGACGGGCAGGAGGACTCGCACGAGCCCACGGAGGTGGAGTTGCCCCACGCCGACGACGCCGCCGCACCGCTGTCTGGGTTGTACTGAGTGGGTACCAGCACCGTGCTGGGCGTGCAGGACAGGCAGTCATATCGGCCGCCGCGGTATGCGCAGGTAAGGCAGGAGGCGTCGCATGGGACGCATGCGCGCACCGCTGCGGCGCCGCGCGCTGGCGCCCACTCGTTGGCGTAGTAGCACCGGTTCGCGCACCGCCCGCCCACGCCGCCGCCGCTGCCGGCAGACAGCACCACCATGTCGCCGGGGCAGTACTCGCACTGTGACGTGCCGCCCGAGTCACCCAGCGTGGACGTGCTCGCCACCGTCTCGTCTGCCGTCACCTCTGCGTATGCCGCCCAGCACGCGGTGCCCTCCACGGTGTACGATGTGCGGTCGCCCGGCGTCGCACCGGCGCCGTGCGCCACGGACAGGAACGCCTCGCTGGTGCCGTTGGTGCCGGTGTACAGCGTGACCGCCTGGGCGGCGGTGTCCCATGACCCGCCCGGCCACGCCGCGCAGCCGTCAGTTGCCGCCGTGGCGTTGGCGGGCCAGCGCAGGGTGTATGCAAAGCAGGCGACGACGTGCGGCGCGCCAGAAGTCGTGGTGGTAACCACCAGCTGCACTGGGCTGTCGTTTGGCAACTGGTACAGGCGCAGGTAGGAGGTGTTGGCGTTGCCCACGCTGCCATCTGTGATGGACGTTGTCATGATGGGCACGCGCGCCGGCTCGCGGCACGCCACCGATGCCACGCGCGTGTCCCACGTGCCGCTCGTGAGGTCTGCCAGGTCAGCGGGTCGGAACACAAACGTGCCGTCGCCGCCCGACACCGCTGCCACCTCCGTCGCGCTAAAGTCAATGCCCGGCCCCATGCCCACGTAGATGACGGTGACGCCGGCAGCGCGTGCCGCATCGGCGGCTGCTGCTGTGGCCGCCTCTGCGCACGTCGGCGCCATGCACGTCGACGTCTCTGAGTAGCCATTTGTGACCCCCCCCACCACGCGCGGGATGCCAGTGGCCAGCCCGCGGCCCTCCGTGTCAATCTCATCCACCGCCGTG
>Ga0066256_1003227_pt1 | contig 16132 bp, 18 predicted proteins | sample ThiBio_1000_biof_FD_87107 | JGI IMG/M metagenome (GOLD analysis project Ga0066256, IMG submission 87107) | Wastewater bioreactor microbial communities from Cape Town, South Africa - Thiocy_expt_1000_biof (version 2) | ecosystem: Engineered > Bioreactor > Thiocyanate-remediating >...
TGGAATGAAGCAGGCCGATGATGGGACCGGAATCGCGAGCTGACGAGCCTTCCGGGTTGGTAACGACGGCAGCTACATCGGCGTGGCGCATGGCAAGCGTTGCGCCGCGTTCGATGCCGGCCGGGCTGTCGCAGATGACCCAGTCGAAATAGTTCTTGAGTTCGTTGATGACGCGCTCGACGCCCTCCGGCGTCAGGTTGTCCTTGTCGCGGGTCTGCGAGGCCGGCAGGAGGAAGAGCGTCTCCAGCCGCTTGTCGCGGATCAGCGCCTGCGGCAGCTTGGCATCGCCGTGAATGACATTGACGAGATCGTAGACGACACGGCGTTCCGCGCCCATGACCAGATCGAGGTTGCGCAGGCCGACGTCGAAATCGACCACGACGACCTTTTCGTTTCTCTGTGCCAGAGCCGCCCCCAATGCGGCCGTCGAAGTCGTCTTTCCAACTCCGCCCTTGCCTGATGTGACGACGATTACCTTGCCCATCTTGCTCTCCTGTTTTGGCCGGCTTCGGCTCAGATTAGTTTTTCGGCCATGATCGTTTCACCATCCAGCCAGAGCTGAACGGCTTGCCCCCTGAGGCCGGGTGATACGTCTTCCGCCATTTTGTAAATTCCATCGATCGCCAAAAGCTCGGCCTCGAGCTTGCGGCAGAAGATTCGCGCCGAGGCATTGCCGATCGAGCCTGCCATGGCGCGGCCGCGAAGGGCGCCGTAGATATGGACCGATCCGCCCGCGATGACCTCAGCACCGGATGCCACCGAACCGATGACGGTGACATCGCCTTCGGGAAAGATCACCGACTGGCCGGAACGCACCGGCTCGCGGATGATCAGCGACTGCGTGACCGGCCGGATTTCCGGCGGCGGCGCCTTGGGTTCGCTGTTGCGGCGCTCCACGACCGGCTCGGCCTCGGAAACCTCGAAATCAGCGGCAGGGCGCCCGCCCTTCAGGATCGGCGGCATACCAGGCCCTGATATCGACGGGCGGCCGCCCTCGATGCCCATGATGCTGACCTTGCGGACCGGAAGCTCTGATATCAGCTCCTTGAGCTGCGCCCTGTCGGTTGGCCGATCAGTAATGTCGAGGCCGACCGGCCGCCCCAGAAAGAAGCCGGCCGAACGGGCTGCTAGATCGTCAAGCCTTGTCAACCACTGATCCAGCGGAAGATCCGGCGAAAGCATGACCGCGAGAAATGAGCGGCCCTTGATACGGATCGAACGAGCGTCTGTTAGCACTTTGGTCATCTATGTGAATAAATCGTTGATCTTGTGTACCGTTGATATGGTTAACAAGTGGTTAACGCGGGACTCCATTCGAGCCCGGAGCGCCCCATAAAACAGCGATGCTTGCAAGCGCCGAAGGCTCGTTCGAACCGGGGTCGTAGACGCATGGAGCGGCGAAAATCGCAGCTCCTGCAAGGAGAAGAATGATAGCCTTCATGTGATCCTCCATGCGCAAGGCATGACCTGCCCTGCCTGAAATTCGATGTGATAAAAATTAACGATTCTGCGCGCCGCACCTTTCTGGCGCGGCGCGCAATGTCGATGCACGGGTGATTCTCAGGCGAGCTTCAGCTCGACATTGATGTTGCCGCGAGTCGCCTTCGAATAGGGGCAGGTCTGGTGAGCTTCCTCGACCAGCGTGCGGGCGAGTTCCGGCTCGATGCCGGGCATGCTGACGGTCAGGCGCGCCTGCAGGAAGTAGGCGCCTTCCGTGGTGCCGAGATCCACTTCCGCATCGACAGCAAGATCGGCCGGAAGCTTGATCTTGCGCTTGCCCGCAGCCAGACCCATTGCGCCTATGAAGCAAGCCGACCAGCCGGCCGCAAAGAGCTGCTCGGGATTGGTGCCGGCATGGGCGCTGCCCGGAGGTGAAAGCTTGACATCCAGCTGGTTGTCATCGCTGCGGGCAGAGCCATCGCGGCCGCCGATTGTGTGGGTCTTGGCGGTATAGAGAACCTTGTCGATCTTGGTCATGGAACACTCCTTTGTTGCGTTGCCCGCTCGATGGGTCGTGAGAGGCAACGTCTGTTGACGGAGTTGTTTTTGATCGATCGACGTATCCGGCATGTTTCCGGAAAAGCCGGAAGTGTCACAAAACGTAGGGCCTAACAAGCCGGATACAAACGCTTACAAAGATCCTGGTAAGTGTCAGTAGAGTAAAAAGGCGAATAGATGATCGGAGATACGCCTGATGCAAAGCGAGACGAAACAACATTTCGAGACGCGCGATCTCGACGGAGACGCGCAGAGGACTCGGATGGAGGCCTATCAAGTTGTTTCCAACGAGGATGCCAAGCGGTTATCCAACGAGCGATACCTGCTTTGGCTGGCGCTAGCTGTGGTCCTGTTGCTATTAGCTTGGCTACTTGGCTGGATTTAGCTTCCATCCAGCCAACAGAAGGCCAGCTACCTAAAAATCCTTTCCGCGAGCGATCAGGAGATGACGACCTCGGCCGCGAGACCACCGCCATCACGGTTATAGAGCCTCACGGAACCGCCCAGTGTCTGGGCGAGCTGCTGGGCAATCGCCAAGCCAAGCCCGGTGCCGCCTGTATTGCGGTTGCGCGACTGTTCCAGCCGGAAGAAGGGCTGCATCGCCGCCTCGATCTGGTCCTGCGGAATGCCGGGACCGCGATCCAGCACCGTTATAGTGATCTCACCCGTATCCCTGCGCTCCACGGCGATTTCTGCTGCGCCGGCGAATTTCAGGGCATTGTCGATGAAATTGGTGAGGATGCGGCGAAGCGCATGCGGCTTCGTCGTCGCCGTCCCCTGGATGAGGCCGAGAATCTCGACGGATTTGCCGGTGTCCTGATAGTCGTAGCTGATGCTTTCGATGAAGGATGCAAGATCGATGCGCGCGCTCTTCTCGCCATTGCCATGGGCACTGCGCGCATAGGCGATCCCGTCCTGCACCAGACGCTCGATCTCGCCGAGATCCTGCAAGAGCTTGGTCTTCTCGGGCGAATCGTCGGCGATATCGGCACGTAGGCGCATACGGGTGATCGGCGTCTGCAGATCGTGCGAGATGGCCGCCAGAATCTGCACGCGTTCCTCGAGATAATGCGCGATCCTGTCACGCATCGCGTTGAAGGCCTTGGCCGTGTGCGCGACCTCGCTCGGCCCCCGATCGCTCAATGCCGGCCCCTTCTTGTTCGGGTCGAGGGCATCGGCGGCGGCGGCAAATTCGGCGAGAGGCCGGATCGCCTGGCGCACGGCGAACCAGGTGCAGAGAATGATCAGCAGCATCTGGACGACGAAGACATAGGGTAGCCACGCCGCGATCGGCATGATCCCTTTCGGCGTGACGTCAATCGTCAGCGGACTGCCATCGCTCAAATTGAGATGCGCCTGCAGCCGCGAGATCGGACCCGGTATCGATTCCATGCGGATAGGAAATCGATGGCCGACGGCATCCTCGATCTTCGCCGCAATTTCCGCGCCATGCTCGGAGGTATCGGGCACGCCGGGCAGGCCATTGCCCAGCTCGAAAGTATAGTTGCCGCGGCTCAGCCAATCGACGAAATTTGCCCTTTCATCGGCCGGCAGGCGATCAAGCACGGCGATCGAGGTCGCGACGTCATTCTCCAGTGTGCCGAGCATGATGGCCTTGGCCGACATGTAGCGCTCGAGGTAGAGTACGCTGAAGGACAGGCCGTAGGCGATCGCAAGCCCGGCAAGCAGAATCAGAAAGATGCGCGAGCGCAAGGTGCTGGGCCACCAGAAACCCCGCGCTGACAAGCCCGCCATGCTCATGAGCGAAGCTCCGCGATCTCAACCGGAACGGAGAAGACATAGCCTTCGCTGCGAACCGTCTTGATGTACATCGGCTCGCGTGCATCATCCCCCAGACGCTGGCGCAGTCGGCTGACGAGCAGGTCGATGGAGCGATCGAAAAGATCGGCGTCACGCCCTTGCGTCAGGTTCAGCAATTGATCGCGATTGAGCACCCGCTGCGGGTGATCGATGAAGACGCGCAGCAGGCGATATTCCGCGCCGCTGAGCGTGATCTCCGTTCCATCTTTGTCGAGCAGATGGCGGCCGACCGTATCTAGTCGCCAATCCCCGAAGACCAGCATCTGGCCGGCTTCGCTGATCTGCAGGTTCGGTGGTAGCATGCGGGTGCGGCGCAGAACCGCCTTGATACGGGCAAGCAGCTCTCGCGCGGCGAAGGGCTTTGCCAGATAGTCGTCTGCGCCCATTTCAAGGCCGAGAATGCGATCCATTTCATCATCGCGCGCCGTCAGCATGAGGACGGGTGTCGCCTTGTGCTTTCCGGAGCGAAGCTCGCGACACAGCACAAGGCCGTCGTCTCCCGGCATCATCACGTCGAGCACGATCAGATCGACCGAATTGGCCTCGAGAAAGCTGCGCATCTGCCGGCCGTCGGCAGCCGTCGTCGCCCGCAAGCCATTCTTCTTCAGATAGCTCGACACCAGCTCACGGATTTCCCGATCGTCATCCACGATCAGAATATGGTCGACATGTTCCATTTCGAATTCCCACTCACCATCGTAAGCATCAAGCTACGAATATTCTTCCCTTACGGCGCCAACAGCTAAAGGCGCCAGCTTACGCCGGCGCCTTCCCGCGCGCTACCGCCGAACTAGAAACGATCAACATCTATCACGGCCTGGGCGAAAGCCTGCGGGGCTTCCTGAGGCAAGTTATGGCCGATGCCGCCGGTGATGGTGCGGTGCTCGTACTTGCCCGAGAACTTGCCGCGATAGGCCGACGGTTCCGGATGCGGCGCGCCATTGGCATCGCCTTCCATGGTGATCGTCGGGATCGAAATCACCGGCCCGGTGGCAAGCTTCTTCTCATAGGCATCGAACTTCGCTTCGCCCTCGACGAGACCAAGCCGCCAACGGTAATTGTGGATGACGATCTCGACATGGTCGGGATTGTCGAAGGCTGCAGCCGAGCGATCGTAGGTCGCGTCATCGAACGCCCATTGCGGCGAGGCGGTGTGCCAGATCAGCTTTGCAAAATCGTGGCGGGTTTTCTTGTTGGCAAAAACGCCCCCCCCCGGGGGGGAAAAAAAACGATACCCCCCAGCCAGCCCCGCCCTTCGCGGCCACCGCGCTTGGGTGGGTTTTTGGCCGCCCCTGTGATAACCCCCGGCCCCCACCACAAACCCGCCAAGCACCCGCCCAAAGGCGGGCCCGATATCCTCGCGGCGGCGCCCCCCGTCGTAGCCGGCAATGACGGCCTTGTCGATCTTCAGCGCATCGAGAAGATCGATCATGTCGGCGGCAAGGGCTGCCTGCTGGCCGTTGCGCGGCGTGTCCTTCGAAAGGAAGGTGGTGGTGCCGTAGCCGCGCAGATAAGGAATGATGACGCGATAGCCGGCACCGGCAAGCAGCGGCGCCACATCGACGAAGCTGTAGATGTCATAGGGCCAGCCATGCAGCAGCAGCACGACCGGACCGTTGGCCGGGCCGGCTTCCGCGTAGCCGACATTAAGCACGCCCGCATTGATCTGCTTCAGAGCGCCAAAGGAAGTGTGGGTGCCGGCATTGACCCCGGGGAGCGTCGAAGCGGAAGCCTTTGTTTCCGCAGCATCGGCGATGGCAGGCAGGCCGAATTCGGCGGCGGCAACGGCGATTGCAGCAATGCCGAAAAAGCGGCGGCGGGTGTGGTTGATTTCCTCGGACATTTGTCTCTCCTGTCGATTGGATTGTGAGGCTGACAAAACCAGCCGCATGTATCGCCGATGTGTCGCAGGCGGCAGCCTTTTGAATGCCTGTGTAGCTTCAGGCCGCACAGATACAGTCTGATACAATCCGGTCCCTTTTCTCCCACCGCGTCGGCAGGCAGCTGAGCCACTAGCGAAATCGCATCCAAATCGCCCAGTTTGTATCGCAATGTATCGAAGCCGCAGGCACAGACGTTTCGGTACATTCTCCCGTTCCGCCGGACACATTCGAGATACGTCGTCGACGGCAGATGGCGTCACTGCTGAGCACGGCACGTCGCCGTTAGCAGCCGGTCAATCGCTTCTAAAGGAACAAGACGATGACGCTTCTCATCATTGCCTATCTCGGCGGTGCGCTGACGATCCTCAGTCCGTGCATCCTGCCCATCCTCCCCTTCGTCTTTGCCCGCGCCGGACAGCCCTTCGTCAGAAGCACGCTGCCGATGCTTGTTGGCATGGCGTTTACCTTTGCCGTTGTCGCAACCCTTGCCGCGGTCGGCGGCGCCTGGGCCATCCGCGCCAATGAATATGGTCGCCTCGCAGCAATCGTCCTGCTGGGGCTCTTCGGCCTGAGCCTGATATCGCCGCGCATCGCCAGTGCCCTGTCCCGGCCGGTGGTCGATCTCGGCAACAATCTCTTGAACGCCGCCGGCGCTCAGCGCGCGACTGCGAGCGTCCGCAGCTCCTTCGTGCTCGGTATTGCAACCGGCCTGCTATGGGCGCCTTGCGCCGGCCCGATCCTCGGGCTTGTCCTGACGGGTGCCGCCTTGAAGGGTGCCAATCTGCAGACGACATTCCTGCTGCTTGCCTATGGCGCCGGTGCCGCGACCTCGCTTGCCGTCGCACTCTTTGCCGGCGGCAAGATCTTTGCCCGTATGAAGCAATCCCTCGGCGTCAGTGAACGCATCCGTCAGCTTGCAGGAGCCGCCGTCCTCGCGGGCGTCGCGACCATCGCGCTTGGCCTCGATACCGGCCTGCTCGCCCGCCTTTCCTATGCAAGCACCGGCTCGTTCGAACAGGCTTTGCTCGAGAAGCTGCATAGCAAGGATATCGCTCCGGAAACCGAAGTTGCCAGCAATGGCGCTATGAAGGTTGCAACCGACGCGACCCGCCCCTTCCACAGCGACCTTCCGATCGAAGGCCCAGCCCCTTCCCTCGATGGCGCCGTCACCTGGCTGAATTCGCAGCCGCTGACCACAGCTGAACTGCGCGGCAAAGTCGTGCTCGTCGACTTCTGGACCTATTCCTGCATCAACTGCATCCGCACCATTCCCTATGTTCGTGCCTGGGCGGAAAAGTATAAGGATCAGGGTCTCGTCGTGATCGGCGTCCATGCTCCGGAATTCGCCTTCGAGAAGAACGTCGATAACGTCAAGAAGGCGATCGCCGACTTCAAGATCGGCTATCCCGTCGCGATCGACAACGACTACCGCATCTGGCGCGCCTTCGAAAACAACTACTGGCCTGCCCATTATCTGATCGATGCCAACGGGCAGATCCGCTACCAGCATTTCGGCGAAGGCAACTATCGCCAGACCGAACAGGCAATCCAGGATCTGCTGCGCGAAGCCGGCAGCGACATGGCTCAAAGCGGCACGGTCGCGCCCGATGCGAAGGGTGCGGAAGCAAGCCCCGACCTCGGCCATATCCGCTCCGGCGAAACCTATATCGGCTATAGCCAGGCCACAGGTTTCGTCTCCCCGGAAGGCCTGAAGGCAGGTACGGCCGCCGACTATTCCGTTGCCAATCCCGGCCTGAACCAATGGGGCCTGACGGGCACCTGGACGGTCGGCCCGGAAGAGGCATCGCTCAGCAAGGCAGGCGGCGGCATCACTTACCGTTTCAGCGCCCGCGACCTGCACCTCGTCCTCGGACCCTCGGCTGACGGCAAACCGATCCGCTTCCAGGTGACCGTGGACGGAAAGGCGCCCGGCGCCAATCACGGCTCCGATATCGACGCCGACGGCAATGGCACCGTGACGGCAACCAAGCTCTACCAGCTCGTCCGCCAATCCGGTGACGTCACTGCACGCAACTTCGAGATCCGCTTCCTCGACCCCGGGGTCCAGGCCTACGCCTTCACCTTCGGCTGAAATTCCCCCTTCACCCCAAGCATGAACCTCAACGGACAGGAGTTACTTTCATGAAGACCCGTTTTCTTTCCATTATCGCCCTCGGCCTTGCCGCAAGCACTATCGCATTCGCGGCGCAGGCAGCCGAGATCAAGAACATCGTCATCGTCCACGGCGCCCTTGCCGATGGTTCGGGATGGCGCAAGGCAGCCGATATCCTTGAGAAGGACGGTTTCAAGGTCACTGTGGTGCAGGAGCCGATTACTTCGCTTGCCGACGATGTCGCCGCCACCAACCGCGTGCTCGACCTTCAGACCGGACCGAGCCTGCTGGTCGGCCACAGTTATGGCGGCATGGTCATCACCGAAGCGGGTAATCGCCCGGATGTTGCCGGCCTCGTCTATGTGGCGGCGTTTCAGCCGGACAAGGGCGAGAGCCTGATCAGCCTTGCAAGCTCGAAGCCGGCGGGCAGCATGAACATTCGCGAGACCAAGGATGGCCAGTATCTCTACCTCGATCCGGCGACATTCGCAGCCGACTTTGCCGCCGACCTGCCGAAGGACGAGGCCGCCTTCCTGGCTAAATCGCAGGTCTTTGCAGCGAAGGCCGCCTTTACCGCCAAGGTCGGCGATCCCGCCTGGCGGGCGAAAAAGAGCTGGGTCGTCGTTGCCACCAACGACCGCTCGATCAACCCCGAGCTTGAGCGCAGCATGGCCAAGCGCGCCGGCAGCGACGTCACCGAAATCAAGGGTAGCCATGCCGTCTTCGCCTCGCAGCCGGAAAAGGTCGCAGCCGTGATCGAAAAGGCTGCCAAGGAAGCCGGCAAGTAAGGTTAAACGGGCGGCGGCCTCACAAAGGAGGCTGCCGCTTGCCGCTTATACGGGATCGTAGCGGCTGACTTCGATGCCGGAGCCGACGGGCAGCAGAACGGACGTGATACCCGGTTTTGCGCGAACGGCCTCGCCATAACGCTTCACATCCTCGTTGCCGGGCATGAACATATTGTCGGCAACAATGATCGCACCCGCATTGAGCTTCGGGTAGAAAGCTTCCAGGCAGGGGATGTAGAGATCCTTCCATAGGTCGACGAGCACAAAGTCGACGCCGACTGGAAGCGCTTTGATCATCTCAACGGCATCGCCGATCTGAAAGTCGATATGTTCTGACAGCCCTGCCTTTCCGGCCATCTCCCGCGCAAATTCGGTCTTATAGGCGTGCAGCTCCATGGAGACGAGCTTGCCGCCGCTGACGCGCGCAGCTTCCGCAAGCCAGATGCCGGAATAGCCGAAGGACGTGCCGAGTTCGAGAATGGTCGGCGCCTTCAGGCTCTTCGCCAGAATGTTGATGAAGCGACCCGTCTCCGGTCCGACCGCCCTCAACCGGCGATCCTGGCCGCCATCGCGCCCGCCCGGCGGCATCTCCCTCGGACTACTCTGCTCCTCGCGGATAAGCTCATGATAGGCTTCGAGAACGGCTTCGATCTTCTGATCCATAGCAAACTCACCTTCCCTGCAATCGTCTCGACGATATCTCAGCCAACATGGCTACATCCCGATACGGCGCCACTCAAGCGCCAGGGACGTTCCTGTCTGAAACTTAATCTTCGACGCTGCTCAGCGGGACGCATTCTGCTCGCGGATCAGCTCGATCAAGGCCCGCAGCCGCGCCGGCATCTGGCGTCGCTGGGCGAAATACAGGCTAAGCCCGGAATAAGGCGGGCTCCAATCTTCCAGCACGGAGATCAAATTGCCTGCGGCTACGTGTTCGATGATGGACGCCTCGCTGATATAGGCAAGCCCCGCTCCGTCGAGTGCCGCGCTCAGCATCAGGTCGGAAGCATCAAGGGTCAGGCTTCCCGGCGCATCGATGAGGATGGACTGTCCATGTCGCTCGAACTCCCAACGGTAGAGCCGGCCGCTCGCCATGCGGGCGCGGATGCAGCGATGCTGATGGAGATCGCCGGGGACACGCGGGCGCGGCCTGCTGCTGAAATAAGCGGGCGAACCGACGACGAGCGAGCGTACCCTTGGAACGATGGGGATTGCGACCATATCCGTCGGAACCGCATCTGCGAGACGCACGCCGGCATCGAACCCCTTGCCGATGACGTCGACCAAGGCATTATCGGTGACGATCTCGATCTCGACATCGGGTTATCGCCGACCATATTCGAGTATCAGCGGCACCATTAACATGCGGCCGGCGCCGGGCGCCATGTTGAGGCGAAGAGCGCCCGACACCGCGCTGGAAGCCATACCGGCATTTTCGATCGCCTTGTCGATCGCTGCTAGCGCCGGCCCCACTTCAGCCACCAAACGCTCGCCGGCATCCGATAGGCTTACGCTGCGCGTCGTCCTGTTGAATATCCGCACGGACAGTCGCTCTTCCAGCGCGGCAACCGCATGGCTGAGTGCGGAGGAAGACATGCCGAGCTCGCGTGCGGCCGCCCGAAAGCCGCCATGACGCGCAACGGCGGCGATCGCCTCGAGTTCTGCCAGGCTGGCCTTCATTGCGCAATTTCCCTTATCAAGCTGTCAATTTTTGTCCTGCTAGATCGAACAAATAGCGCATCTTATCTTGGCCGTGAAGACAAAGGAGACGCTCGTGCGCATCATCGATACCATCTACATCAACGGCAGCTTCGTTCAGCCTCACGGCAGGGAAGAAGCTCCGCTCTTCAACCCGGCCACCGAACAACAGATCGGCATCGTACGTCTCGGTGACGAACAGGATGTCGACAATGCCGTCAGCGCCGCCAAGGCGGCATTTGCCGGCTTGTCGCACAGCTCGAAGGCCGACCGCATTGCCATACTGCAAAGCCTGCATGATGCCGTCGCCGCGCGCGCGTCGGATCTCACCGACGCCATGCGCGAGGAATATGGCGCGCCGGCGCCCTTTATCGGTTTCTCGGTGCCACACGCCGCGACCAGCTTTCTCCAAATGGCGAAGACGCTGGAAGATTACGAATTCCGCCGCCGCATCGGCCACGCGGAGATAGAAATGCGCCCGGCCGGGGTCGCTGCCGCCATCACGCCCTGGAACAGCAATTACGGCTTTATCTGCAACAAGCTTGCGACCGCCATCGCCGCCGGCACGACCATGGTCATCAAGCCCTCCGAGATGAGCGCGATCCAGACGCAGGTCCTAACCGAATGCCTGCACGCTGCCGGCCTGCCGAATGGTATCTTCAACATCGTCAACGGTTACGGCCATGTGGTGGGTGCAGCCCTCAGCGCCCATCGCGATATTGCAAAGATCAGCTTCACCGGCTCGACGGCAACAGGGCAGGCGATCCTTCAGGCCGCGTCGGCGACGTTGAAGCGCGTGACGCTCGAACTTGGCGGCAAGAGCCCGAACATCATTCTGGACGATGCCGATCTCGATGTCGTCATTCCGCAGGTACTCGGCGTCGGCCTTGCCAATAGCGGTCAGGCCTGCATCGCTGGCACCCGCATCCTTGCACCGGAAAAGCGCCTCGCTGAAATCCACGAGAAATTAGAAAAAGCCATTGCGGCGCTGAAGGTCGGCGACGCCATCGATCCTGCCGTCAGCGTCGGCCCGATGGTCAGCCAGAAGCAATGGGATCGCGTGCAGTCCTATATCCGCCTCGGCCAGGAGGAAGGCGCCCGGCTTGTTGTCGGCGGAGAAGGACGCCCGGACGGCGTCGATCACGGCTGGTTCGTTCGCCCGACGATCTTCTCCGGTGTCAACAACGACATGCGGATCGCACGCGAGGAAATCTTCGGACCGGTGCTGTGCGTCATCCCCTACCGCGATGATGCGCACGCCCTCGAAATCGCCAATGACACTGTCTACGGCCTGCAGGCCTACATCTTCTCCTCCGATGTCGGCAGGGCAAAGCGGATGGCGGATCGCATCGAAGCAGGCCGCGTCGTCATCAATGGCGCGCCGCATGAACCGCTTGCCCCCTTCGGCGGCTTCAAGCAGTCCGGCGTCGGCCGCGAATTCGGCGTCTACGGTCTCGAATCATTTCTTGAGCCGCGCGCCGTGTTGAGCTGATATCATCATAAGCCCCGGAGGATCTTCATAGGGTTGTCCGGGGCATGCTTGCGAACGCCGATGGCGGTTCTGCCATTCAGACCACCGGGCGATCCGGCACAGCCCGCGGCAGCCTTCAGGTTCTCGTTAGAATCATGCTCTACCTTTAGAACAATTCCAATCTAAGGAGAGCCGATGCCTGCAAGATCCACCTATTCCGTTCCGCAACGCGTCCTGCACTGGCTTATGGCCGTACTCATCTTCTTCAATCTCCTGTTTCCCGATGGCATGAATGCCTGGCGTCGTCTTGTGCGCCATGGGCAGACGCCGACGCCGGCCGACATCTCCAGCGCCAATATTCATGCCTATGCCGGGATCGCTATCCTGCTCCTGGCTATCGTTCGCCTTGGCTTGAGATTGGTGTACGATGTCCCCCCGCGCCCGGACGATCAGCCTGCGTTCCTGCATCACATTGCCAGCGCGACACACTTCCTGCTCTACGCGCTGATCTTCGCAATGCCGCTATCGGGAGTCGCAGCCTACTACCTCGGGATAGATCCTGCCGCCTTTGTCCATGCCGGCCCGATCAAGATCCTGCTCTGGGCTGTGATCGTGCTTCATATATTCGGCGCCTTCGCACAGCACTTCTTCTTCAAGTCTGATGTACTGCGACGCATGACGATCGGTTAGCGCGCCCAAGAGATTGGCGACTATGCCTGGCCGCCAAAGTGCTTTTCGAAGGAAAACAGCGCGGTCGGCAATGCGCTCCCGCCGTCAAGCGCCAGGTCCGCAAGGATTTCGCCGACAACACTGGTGAACTTAAAGCCGTGGCCGGAGCAGGCCGAGGACACCACCACATTCGGCTGTCCCGGTATGCTGTCGATGAGAAAATCCTCGCTCGGCAGCATGGTGTAACGGCAGGTCGTCGCCCGTACGCGGAACGAGGCTGCATTGGGCAGACGCTTGCGGGCAAAGCTGTCGAGCAGATCGGTGTCGGTGTCATTGACCGGTGGATTAGGCGCGGTGGGGTCGATCGGCTCCCGAAAATGCGCATGACGGCCGATTTTCACACCATCGATGCCGATCGCCGGGAAGCCGAAATAGGAACCTTCAGCCCCTTCGTCGCGCAGGAAGCAGGGCATTCGTCGCGGTTCGGCGACAAAGCCGTCCTTTGGCTGATACCAGGCGACCACCTGCCGGATCGGCTGCGCATGTGCCTTCAATTGCGGCACAAGCTCGGCAATCCATGCGCCGGTTGCGACGATCACCTTGCGGGCGCGATATCGTCCCGTCGAGGAAACCACGGTTACACCCTTGTCGTCGGGTTCGATGGAGATCACACGCTCGCCGAAATGCAGGACCGCGCCATCTTCCGCGGCAAGCTTCAGATAACCCATGATCGCCGCTTCCGGGCGAACGTAACCGCCTTGCGGATCGAGCAGCCCGATCTCACCCTCCTCCAGTGCGAAGGCAGGAAAGCGGCGCTTCATGGCGTCCCGATCAAGGATCTCATGCGGCAGGCCGTGCAGGTCGCAGGAGGCGCGCGTGCCGCTGACGATCTTGCTGTCCGGTGCGCCGATCTGCAGAACGCCGGTCACCGTCAGGATCTCGGCGCGCAGCCTCTCCTCAAGCGAACGCCAGTTCTGATAGGCGCGCTTCAGCAGCGGCACATAGGACGGATCCTCGAAGTAACCGAGGCGGATCAGACGGCTATCGCCATGCGAGGAGCTGAGCGCATGGGCCGGGAAATGCGCCTCGATGCCGATCGCCTTTGCGCCGCGCGCCGCGGCGAAAGACAAGGCAGCACTGCCCATCGCGCCAAGCCCGATGACGGCAACGTCGAATTCCGCAGACATGTTTATGCTCCACTCTCGATTTCGGCGGGCGGCGCGAACCCCGCAATCATCGTCCGCAACGCTTCCATATCCGCATTCAAGGGACGATCGTCGCCATAGATCGGCAGGCACGAACGAACAGCAGCATAGATGCGCCCGGTTCCCGGCGCCCTTGTGCCCTGCGAGACGAGAAAATCATGCGCCTGCGCCGCCGCCATCAGTTCGATCGCCAGGATATATTCCGCATTGTCGAGTATCGCGAGCAGCTTGTTCGCGGCAGCGGTCGGGTGCGCGAGAAAATCCTCCTGAAGACCGGAGGTCAGACCGCCGTCGAGCGATGCGGGCGCGGACAAACGCCTGTTGTCGTTGCTCAAGGCGGCAGCCGTGTATTGCGCAATCATGAAGCCTGAATGGCTGCCGGCGTCGCTCGCAAGAAACGGCGGCAGGCCGCTGACCAGCGGATTGACAAGACGGTCCATGCGGCGCTCGCTCATCGCCGATATCTGGGCGATGGCGATCGCCAGACTATCCGCCGCCAGTCCAAGGGCCGGGGCCACGGCGTGCGCTTCGGAAGAGACGATCGGTTGCTCGGGAGTACCCGAAACGGCTGGGTTGTCCGTCACCGAAGCAAGTTCCTGATCGACGATGCGCGCCGTCTGTTCGAAGACATCCCAGGCCGCGCCGTGCGCGTGGGGCACCGACCGCAGGCTCAAGGCATCCTGCGTCCGCCGTCCAAGGGCGGCAGCGACGAGGCCGCTGCCGTTCAGACGATTGCGCAATCTGCGGCCAACCTTGGCGATGCCCGACGATGGGCGCAGCGCGAGCACGTTTTCATCGAAAGCCGCCATTTGGCAGCCCACGGCTTCGAGCGTCAGGGCGGCGATGGCATCGGCCCAATCCAGCAGACGCTCGGCGCGGGAAACGGCAAGCGCGGATAATCCGGTGGCGCAGGCCGTGCCGTTGACGAGGCTCAGTCCTTCCTTGGCGCCGAGCACCAGGGGGCTGAGGCCGATCGCTGCAAGCGCTGAGGCACCGCTCATCGACTTGCCCTTCACGACGGCCCTGCCCTCACCGATCAGGACGAGCGCCACGTGAGCGTTGTGCGTGAGGTAGCCGGCAGATCCCTTCGACGGGACCTCGGGAATGCAGTCATGTTCGAGGAATGCAGCCAGATGCCGGACAATCTCGGGCCGCACGCCGGAATGGCCATGAGCGAAATTGGCAATCTGCGCCGCTATGATCGAGCGCACCTCACGGGCCGGCAACAGCACGCCGACACCGCAGGCATGGCTCAAGATGATGTTGCGCGACAGCCGGCTCTGCGAGTCACGGTCAACAACCGTATCGGACAAGGCGCCGACACCGGTATTGACGCCATAGGCACGCGCGCCCGTTTCGACGATCCGCTCGACAATGCGGCTTGCCTGGGCAACACGCTCCCAGGCAGCCTGCGAGAGGGAAAGCGGTTCGCCACCACTAACGCGCGCGACATCGCGCCAGGATAGAGGCTTGTCTATGGTGACTGTCATTGTCCGTTTCCGAAATGGCCGATGAACTGGCGGAAGGCCGGCGAGGCACCGCCACCGAACATTTCGTCCGGCGTGCCGCTGCTTTCCACGAGGCCTTCCTTCATGAAGACGACGCGGTTGGAAACGTTACGGGCAAAGCTCATCTCGTGAGTGACGACAAGCATCGTCGTGCCTTCTTCGGCAAGCGAACGCATGACGCGCAGCACTTCGCCGACAAGCTCCGGATCGAGCGCCGACGTCGGCTCGTCGAACAGCATGAGCTTCGGCTTCATGGCAAGCGCGCGGGCGATTGCCGCGCGTTGCTGCTGACCGCCGGAGAGATGGGCTGGATAGGCATGGCGCTTGTCGGCAATCCCGACCTTCTCCAGAAGCGCTTCTGCCTCGGCGATGCATTCGGCGCGCGGCCGCTTCAGGACATGCACCGGTCCCTCGATAATGTTTTGCAGGATGGTCATATGGGACCAGAGATTGAAGCTCTGGAACACCATACCGAGTTCCGAGCGGATATGATCCACCTGCTTGTGGCTTGCCGGATAGCTGCGACCGTTCTTGTGGATCATGCGGATCTGCTCGCCATCCACCCAGATCTCGCCATCCGTGGCAATTTCGAGGAGGTTGATACAGCGAAGGAAGGTCGATTTGCCCGAGCCGGAAGCACCGAGCAGCGAAATCACATCGCCGTCCTGGGCATCGAGGGAAATGCCGCGCAAGACTTCATGGTTGCCGAAGCTCTTGCGGATGTTGCGGACGGAAAGTCGGGTGACACCTGGCATGATTTGCCTGCTCCAGTAAGCTTTAGGCCTTCAGCGCCGGCGGAACGGCACGGCGATGGCGGGACAAGGAATATTCCAGCAGAGCCATGGCCTGCAGAATGACGAAATTCAGCACGAGGTAAATGATCGCGGCGCAGATGAAGACTTCCATCGTGCGATAGGTCTGCGAGATCAGACGCTGGGCAACGCCCGTAACCTCCCAGACCGTGACGAGGCTCGCAAG
>Ga0066256_1003228_pt1 | contig 16131 bp, 11 predicted proteins | sample ThiBio_1000_biof_FD_87107 | JGI IMG/M metagenome (GOLD analysis project Ga0066256, IMG submission 87107) | Wastewater bioreactor microbial communities from Cape Town, South Africa - Thiocy_expt_1000_biof (version 2) | ecosystem: Engineered > Bioreactor > Thiocyanate-remediating >...
CGCGCCCAGGGGGGGGGGGGGGCCGGGGTGGCGGGGGGGGGGGGGGGGGGGGGTGGGGGGGGGGGGGGGGGGGGGGGCGGGGGGGGGGGGGGGGGTGGGGGCGGGGGGGGCGGGGGGGGGGGGGGGGGGCGCGGGGGCGCCCCCGGCGGCGGCCCCGCCAGCACCGCCGCCTTCGCCACGCTGCAGGCGCTGCAGGGAGGCAAAGAGTTGCTCCTTGCTCAGCTGCCCCGCGCGCAGCGCCGCCACCAGCGCGCCGATGGCGGCGGACTTGGACATTGTGTTGGTTGGCGGGGGAGCGGGGAGGTGGCAGATGGGTGGAGGATGGCAGCGGTGGTAGAGAGACCGACGGCAGTGCGACCACGAGAAGCAGTGAGACCAGAAGGCCCAGCGCCAGTAGCAGTGGTAGCAGCAGCAGCAGCAGTAAGGCAGCAGCAGGCAGACACCAGCAGCTGGCAGGCAGGTACGTCGGTGGAGTCGTCAAGCAGCAGTACCACTGCTGTCGCCACCAGAACCAGAACCAGTACCACTACCCGCAGAAGTACCCGCAGTACGACCACCAGCAGTACCAGTACTACCAGTAGACAGTAGCAGAACCAGTAGACAGCAGCAGTACCAGTACCAGAACCAGCAGCAGGAGGTGACGAAGTTGCTCTCGGTGACTTTCCAGCAGTTCCAGCACTCGAAGCAACACCAGCACAACCGGCACCTATACCAGCAGCACACGCAGCACCAGCAGTAGCACCAGTGATACCAGGCGTTCCGCAACAGCAGGACTCACCAGCGTCAGCAGTACCAGCAGAACCAGTAGCAGTGGCGTCCAAGTAGCTGTCGGTGGCTTCCCAGCAGTAACAGTTCTTCCAACAGCGGCAGTACCAGCTGCACCAGTTCCAGCACCAGATGCAACAATAGCACACGCGGCACTGCTACTAGCACCGGTAGCACGAATAATACACGTCGTAGAACAACTACCGGCAGCGTATTATCGCGAAAATGTCACCAAAGAGTGCGTGGACAGGTAAAGTACCGTTACGCGGTGCCCCCTTTTCGACGTAAATAGGCCCGTTACACGTCGCGCGCGGACTCGACACGGGTCGGAACGCGTTTGTTCTTATGCCACCCGGGCGGCCGTGGTACAATTGGCGCCCCCGCGCGACACCGCGCCGCGTCACCCGCGTGAACGTCACAGTGGCGTAGGTAGCGGCAGAAGTTGAAAAAAAGAAAGAAAAGATAGAGAAAAGATAGAGCGGGTCGGACTGCCTTTCAACGCGTCTTACTAGGGGACGCAGCAGGCATACTGCCACTACCTCGGGAATTACACACATCGTGGTACACAGTATGCGGTTAATGTAGAAAATGTGTGATAAAATGCGTGGTGCGTGAGAAAGATGGCGGCGAATTTCGGGCGAAAGTGAGTAGGCGTGAAGAGAGCCGTTGGATACTTCTTTCAACGCGTCGTTCACAGCGACGCCACAAGCACACTACCCCTACTTCGGATAGCACATACACCGTCCGCTAAAGTACCTATATGGTGTAATTACAGGTGATTAACTTGCGTGGTGCGTGTGAAAGGCGGCGGCGAAAGTGAGTAGGCGTGAAGAGAGATGACGTGACCAACGGACAAATCACGTCGGCATGCGCAATATTACAACGGCGCTGTGCATCACCATTTTATGACGTGGAACGGAGTGAGAAAAAGTGTAGGTTTGGGACTGTGGCGGTCGTATTGTTGGGGATATTCGGAGTAAATAGTTGATATTCACCACCACGACGACGTGGGTCGCTCTCTGACGTGTTGGCACACTGTCTACGTTGCTCTCGTCAACGCGGTGGGACACTACCCACGCAGCTATCGGACGTGCTGGTACACCACCTACGTTGCTCTCGGACGACGTCGACGGCGTGAGTGTGGACCGACGGCAACGTGACCGACGGCAACGTGACAGACGGCGACGGCATGATTGTGGGCGTGGACGAAGGCTGCTTGCAAAGGTTCATCCTCTGCCGTCCTTCCAAGGCTGCCGAACGCCTGTCGTCACCTTCCAAACGCCCACCTTCATCAACAGCTGCTCACCGTCGTCGTCCACGAGCCCCGTCGCCCCGCCAACCACCCCCAACCGCAACAAATGGCCAACCGCCTGCTGCTGCTGGTCACCGCGGCGGTGCTGCTGGCGGTGCAGTTTGCGTACGTGTTTCGCGCCGCCCTCGTGCCGCCCGACGGCGCCACGCACGTCACGCTGGCGTGCCTGAACAGTGGCAAAGGCGGCAAGCCGCCCGGCTCCAGCCGGGACTGCGGCGGCGGGCTGGGGGCCGAGTGCACACAGGCGCAGCCCTGCACCCCCTGCTCCGCCGGCGGTTGCATCCCCTGCGCGCGCGCCGTGCTGGCGGGCGCCGTCACCGGCGAGTGCTTCTTTGTCGACGGCGTGGGCCCCTACTGCGCCGATCTTGTTACCGGCGTCGTGGGCCCCTGCACCACCTGCTGCAGTTGATCGCTGGGTGGGTGGGTGGGTTCAAGACGCAGGCGCAGCTAGCGCGCCGCCCACGCGGGAATGGGAGTGCCGTAGTGCCAACGCGCCACCGCGGTTGGTGAGGCGGCCACACCACCCGCGAGGCCGTCATGGTGCAGCAGGGGGCCCGTGTACGCCACGCTGTGCAGGTAGATGCCGTGGCAGAGGCGCTGCATGGCGTTAAACTCGGCCGCCTCGCCGCCGCGGCACGTGACGCACAGCGCCGCAAGCGCGGCGTCGGAGATGGGCGCGGTGGAGCCGACTGCCGCGGCGGGGACGTCGAGCGGGGCCGCAGACGGTGCAGGGTGCCGCGCTACCGCGGCAGCGTCCCGTGCCGCCAGCGCAGCAGCTGCCGCCGTGTTGTACATGGGGTCGTTAGCAATGGGGAAGCCGGTGAATGCCAGGTGCACGCGGATCTGGTGCGTGCGCCCCGTCTGCGGCAGGCACAGCACCACTGTCTCGCCGGCGTCGGCGTCCCACCACAGCGGCGTGAACAGCGTCTCTGCCGCCTGCGTGCATGGAGGGGCGGAGGGTGTGGATGTGAGTGTGATGGTGCGCGAGCCGCCTTGAATGCTCATAATATTGCTGAGCAACGCACCTTACTGGCGGCGTCGCCGGCGGCGGCGTCTGCCGCGGTGCCGTGCCGCGCGCCTTTGTGGCTGGTAGTCAGCACGCCCACGTTCACACGCAGCCACGGCCGCGCGGCTGGGCCTTCGTCGCCGTCCGTCGGGGCCCCAGGCAGCGTAACCCAGCCCCCGGCCCCCCCCCCCGCCGTGTCTGGTGCCGCCGCCGCATCGTCGCCCCCTCCTCCACCTCCACTGCTGCTACTACCACCTCCACCGCCACTACTACTCTCACTACTGCCGCCACTGCCACCGCCACCAGAACCGGCAGCAGCGTCGCTGCCGGCGGTGCGCGTGTCGGTGGGGTTGAAGCCCGCAAGGTAGGCGTCGGGCGGCAGGCGCGTGCATGCGGGCGGCGGTGGAGGCGTTGTTGGTGCGCCAGGCGGCGGCGACTCCAGCACCGCTGCCGCGGTGCACACATCGCGGACGATGGCGGCAACGTCGACGTCGGCGGCGGGCGGCACGGCGGCGCCACCGTAGCGCGGGAAGGCGCCGCGCACGCGTGCCAGGTACACCTTGGTCACGCTGCCGGCGGCGATGAGTGCTAACAGGCCGGCGGGGGTCAGGGCGGCATCGCCACCCGCACCGCCGCCACCAGGGGCGGCGCCTGGGCCCCCCGTGTGGCCCCGCCACCCGATGCCGCTGGTGAGGCGGTCAAGGCGGTGCAGCGGGTGCAGGCGTGCAAGGCCCGCCTCAGCCTCCAGCAGCGCCACCAGGCAGTTCTTGTTGAACGGCCCCGACGGGTGCACCGGGATGCCGCCCGGCTTGTCCACCACCACCACGCCGCCGCGCGGGGACGCGTCGTACACCACCGTCAGCGGCCCGCCCGGCACCGCCGGCTCGTGCCGGTGCAGCGTGTGCGTCACGACGTCGCAGTCACGCAGCACGGTGGTGGGCGCCACGACGCGGTTGTTCACGCGGATGGCGCCGGCGGCCACGGCGGCGGCAAAGTAGGCGGCGTCGTGGGAATCAAACTCGGTGGTGAACACCTCCAACAGCGCCCGCCCCACCCACCGCCCCTTGGCACCGGACTTGAACACGTGCCGGTACGGCGCCACCACCCTTTGCGGGGTGGGGATTGTTGGGGTGGCGGCGGGGGTGGTGGGGGTTGGGTCGGCGGCGGCGGCAGCAGCGGCGGCGGCGGCAATGGGGGTGGTGGCTATGGGGACGGCAGCAGCAGCAGCAGTGGCGGCAGAGGCGGCAGCAGCAGCGTCGCCATCGTCGCCGTCACTAACCGCTGGTGGCCGGCCGCGCTTCACGCCTGCAAGGGGAGGCGGCGCGGCTGCTCCATCGCTGCCACCAGCCGCACTAATGCTCTGGTCCATTGTTGCGGTGGCAGCCACCAGCGAAGAGGTTCGGACGTTGACGTTGTGGTAGTACTGATGGTGCTGCGGCTTGGTCGTTGTCGCTGCTCCTCGAGTTGCTGCTGTTCCCACAGCCGCTGCTGCTACTGCTCTTCCTACCGCTGCTGCTGCCCCGCAAATCGCTGCTGCTCCTGCCACTCTTCCGACACCAGCTCTTGCTGCGACAGCCTTCGCCGCCGCCACAGCTGCTCCCGCCGTTGCTCCTGCTCCTCTAGCTGCCGCGACAGCACCTCTAGCTGCGACAGCTGCTACCGGTACTCTTGTAGCGGCGACAGCTTTCGCAGCCGCTACCACCGCGGAGGTCGCCACTTTGCGGCAATAAATCAAATCACGAACGCAATTATTTACGATACCAAACGCCCTATGTCGGTCAAACATAACCATACATGCTATTGCAGTGCTTGCTTTAATGCGCCGTGCTGGTGTTAACATATGTGAATAAGCTGAAATGGCCGCCGGAAAGAACTTGCCCGCCAAACCTGCCCGAGTGGACCGTTTTCAGGTTTCTCTCTGGCGCCCCCTTCAAACCTGGATGGAGATTCCAATCGGAACACAAAACACACATTTTATTGCTAATTAGAGCACATCTAATTTGTACAAACACACAAAACAATAATAAATATACAGGGGAGTGTGCTGGGGTCAATTGATTTTGTTCTAGGAGCGTTTTTCCCCATGTAGCGTGGTTTTTACGTCTCCATCTGTTTTCAACTCTCCATCCGCGTCTCCAACCGGGGTGCCACCCCCGGTTGGAGAGCTGGTTGGAAACGAGGTGGGACACCGTGGGAGGGCAAACCTGGGCACGCGCGGATAACTCGCAAAAGTAACGTGCAGAAACAACGAACACATAAGAGGAGTTTGGTTTGTTGCGTCAATAACATCACGGATTGCGACGGAACAGTTATTATTTGTGTGCGGGTGGGTTTGGTTGGAGAAACTGAGAGGCGGTTGGAGACCGGCAGGGCGCTGAAAACGCGGCAACAGCAAGAACACACCCGTCTAAACGATTTACACGCTCCCAAACCCATCAATGCAATACATAATTGTATATTGCACATTATTGTGTCGTTTATTTTACTAATACATTTTATGTTTATGCGAATTACACGCTTCAGTATTTTGGCTTGGTTGGAGACTGCTGCAGTCCTCGGAAACCTGAAAACGGTCCAGTCAGCTCAGCTAGCTGCAGCCTGCAGGCTGCAGCGACCGGCGGAGTGCCACACGCACGGTGTTGCATGGCGCCACCACAGCCAGGACACGCCACGATTTGCTGGTCTGTAAATGCCACCAATCGCGCCGTGCGCGCCGCGACGTGTGATTAACCAGTTGCGCTTGTGCAGCGGCTGCGCAGCGCGGCGGCACAATCAACACACAACGTCGACACACCCTTCAATTGCACCATTGCCCCCAACACACGCCCCACACAACTGTGCAAGTGACAGCGGCATAGGGTGCGCCAAGTCACGCGGTTTGCGGGTGTAATTTGGTCGGCGCCGCCTCACTCGACCCCGAGTCGACGGTCGACCGAGCCGAGTCCGCGGCTGTGATGTGCGCCCGCCAACTCGGAGTTGCCGCCGCGGAACAACGCCGCACCAGGGTAACACCCTCCGATGGGCCGCGGTGCACACTGACGCCGCTGCAAAATGTGAAACGTGGCTATTGCAAGGTAATGCGCCACCGCTGAGAGTTACTCTATCTAGTTGCCGCGATTGGTGCATTCACACACATTTACGCCCGTCGGAATACCGGTACCAGTACCGGTACCGGCGGTACATCCCCACCCCCCTATTCACGCACGCAATGGCCGCCATCCACGGCGACGCGCCGGACACAGAGAGCGAACGCGAGCTCAAGTACAATGCTGCTCTCCTGGTGCCGCTCGTGTACCTCCAGGCTGCCACACTGCCATCGGTTGACTGGGAGAGAGTGACGATCATAGGCGCCAACTTCCGCCTCGCCCCACGCTGGCTGCGGTGGCATGAACACATCGAACGCGACCCAACAACTCCGCTGGACGCGTACATGCCTTGCAACTACACCGTGGCGGCGCTGCTCACGGTTGACAACCCGGACCCCCTGGACTCCGTGCTGTTTCACATCCCGGCTGCGGCGCCGGCCACTGAGGAGGAGGAGATGGCGGATGCGGTGGTGCGCGTGCTGGCAGGCGACAGGAAGGTGGGCAAGCTAGAGGCGCTGGCGGCGTGGTTCCGTAGCGTGGCACTTATGCAGCACGTCCCCGATGCGCCGGAGGTGATCCTGCGTGACAGGAAGCCGCTACAGATACCAATTGCACTGAAGGGCGAGTATTTCGCATGCGCAATTACTACTCTTGCCGACTTAGAGCACTACGAGTAAGCCTTGAACACAATATTACGACCGTGCCGGCAATCAAATCTGTCACCCGCATTTGGGGGCGCTATTAATACCGGTCGCGGCCGGCCGCCGTGCAGTGGTACCAGTAATGGTACCGGTACGGTAGCGCGCACGCTGCCACCCACACTCCTTGCAGACGCAACAATGGCGGCCATGCTCACAGGTGCCGGCACCACCACACTCCTTGCAGCGGCGGTGATGGCGGCCATAATAACAGATGCCGCTCCCGCTACACATCTTGCAGCAGTTGCAGTAGCGTGCAGTGCTTGCGGATGCCGGCCCCGCCGCCCTCCTTTAAGTGGAAGTGTTGGCGGCCGTGCTTACCGGTACCGGAATACGGCGATGTACGCTGCCCTCCGCTGCCCGCTGCAGTAGCGCACAGTGCGGCTGCTGTTATCTCATTGACTGGCACTACGCCGCTGGTGGCGGTCGCCGCGGACCTGCGCGGCACTGCGTCCAGTCGGACTCCGCGACCGCCGTCGTCCAACTCGGGATCGCCGCCGCAACGACACGGTACCGGTAACACCCGCACCTTCCAGTGGGCCGCGGTGCACCGCCGCCACGCCAAAATATGAACAGTGGCTATTGCACGACAATGCGCCACCACCAAGAGTTTCGCTGTCTAGCTGCCGCGTTTGGTGGATTAAGACGTCCCCGTATTTAAGTTCAGCGCCCAGCCTGCCCAGCGTCTCTTCCACGCAATGGGCGCCATCCCCAGCGACGCGTCGGAGTCGGAGAGCGCGTTGGAGAGCGCGCTGGACAGCGCGTCGGAGAGCGCGGCGGAGAGAGAAGACGAGGGTGAGTGGGATACTGCTCTCCAGGTGCCTCTCCTGTACCTCCAGGCTGCCACTCTGCCACTGGTTGACTTGATGGGTGTGGAGATCGCAGGCGCCAACTTCCGCCTCGCCCCCCCAAGCTGGCTGCGGTGGCATGAACACATCGAGCGCGACCCCGCATCGTCGCCGCACATGTACATGCGTTGCAACTACACCGTGGCAGCGCTGCGTACGGTTGACAACCCCTCCCCCCTGGACTCCGTGCTGTTTTACATCCCGGCTGCGGCGCCGGCCACTGAGGAGGAGGAGATGGCGGATGCGGTGGTGCGCGTGCTGGCAGGTGACAGGAAGGTAAGCAAGGCAGAAGCGCTGGCAGTGTGGTTCACTGGCATAGGATCTATGCGGCACGTCCCCGATGCGCCGGAGGCGATCCTTCGTGACATGAAGCCGGCACAGATACCCATTGTGCTGGAGGGCGACTACTTCTTCACCTCCGACTCTGATGCCGATCATGCCGACTCAGATCATGAGGACTAATTAATTGATTAATTGTGTACCTTGAACTCATGGTTGCATATTAGTTTTGTCACTTGCCTTCGGGGGCGCTTTATTCTCCGGCCGCAGCCGGGCCAGCGGGTTGCAGGCAGACCCGCCGGGCCGCCGGTACGGTAGCGCGCACGCGGCCAACCACACAACGATGGCGGCCATGCTCACAGGTGCCGGCACCACCACACTCCTTGCAGCAGCGGTGGTGGCGGCCATGATGACGGCTGCCGCCCCCGCCGCACTCCTTGCAGCGGCCCCATCATGCCTGCTACCTGTTTTCTCACAAATCGCAATTGTTACAGTGGTGCCGCTTCCGACCATGCTCACAGATGCCGGCCGCATCTGTGTGCACGTCCGGCAGCGCTACACTTGCAAGGAGTGCGGCGGGCGTGGCATCTGTGAGCACGGCCGCCACCGCAGGTTTTGCAAAGACTGCGGTGGCGGCCCCGCCGCACTCCTTGCAGCAGTACTGGAAGCGCTCGCGGCAATGCTCGCACATGGCGGCCCCGCCGCGCACCTTGCAGTCGTAGTGTTGGAGGCTATGCTTGCACGCTGCCCTCCCGCTGCCCGCTGTGGTGGCGCACGGTGCGGCTGCTGTCGTCTCATGAGCGGCGGCGCTTCACGCGGCACGACTCTGCCATCGGCGCAGTGGGGGCCAGTACCGGGAGTACCGGCACGGCCGCCATGGCGGAGGATCAAACATCAGGTAGGGCGCCGCGGGCCACACATTGAAACGCACTCTCAGTGTCTCTCACGCATCCCACCACTGATCCAACAGCAACACAGGGCAGCGACACCACACGCAGCGCAAGTACCAGGTGTAGAGGGTGGCACAGGGTGCGGGCGGCGGGAACAGCACGCTTGCACGGGCGCAGCGCTGTGCGTGCCCGCCGTGCCGCCCTGCCTGCATTGCCAGACATGTCTGCGCACCCGCCCCCTCTCTTTCTTCCCCTTCCCTTCCCCCCTTCTTCCCCCCTCCAATTCGTGTGTGTGTGCAACACATAATATTCACAACGCGCCGGTGTCCCGTCCCATGCAATTGTGCCATGCCGGTATTGGTGGCGTGTGAACGTGACTGGCGCTTGTTTGTTGCTACAATCGTTGTGTTTTGTGTTAAATTATCACACTAACCACACCCTCCCTCACTCCCCCTCCCAACCGCCATGGCGTCCACGTCGGCGACGGTGGAGGCGCGCAACCACGAGGCGACGCTGTTTGTGTCCAACCTGGACGACACGGTGGACGACGAGCTGCTGTGGGAGCTGTTCACGCAGGTGCGTGCGTGTGGCTGTCGGCACCATGTCACCAACAGCAAGTCGCCCCCCCCCCCCCCCCCCCCCCCCCCACCCACACGGTGAGCGGGCGGCTGAGCGGGTTTGCGTTTGTGGAGATGAAGGCGGAGGGCGACGTGGAGTACGCGGTGAAGGTGATGAACCTGGTGCCGCTGGGCACCAAGGTGCTGCGCGTGGCCAAGAGCGCCGCCGACAAGTCCAAGGCCATTGACATTGGCGCCAACCTGTTTGTGGGCAACCTGGAGGCAGGTGTGGACGAGAAGGCGCTGTTTGACGTGTTCTCCGCGTTTGGCGGCGTCACGACGCAGCCGCGCGTGATGCGCGACCCCGACACCGGCGCGCCCAAGGGGTTCGGGTTTGTCACGTTTGACTCGTTTGAGGCGGCTGACCTGGCCATCGACGCCATGAACGGCCGCTTCCTGGGCGGCCGCCAGGTGGTGGTGCAGTACGCGCTGAAGAAGGACAGCCGCACGGAGCGGCACGGCAGCGCGGCGGAGCGCGCCATGGCAGCCGCCATGCGCAAGACGGGCAGCTTGCGGCCCAATACCCATTTTGCCGCCGCGCCCGGCGGCGCCGTCACTTCCATCATCCCCGCCACGCCCGCCGCGCCCATGGTTGGCTCCATGCACGCCCCACCGCCTATGCTGCCGCCCACCGCCATCCTGCCCTCCAGCCTTGCGGGCAGTGGTGGCGGCGGCGGCAGTAGTGGTACGGGTGCTAACGCCTCTGCCTTGCCACTGCTCCCGCCGCCGCCGCCGCCGCCAGCTGCCGCGCCGCTGTCAGTGGTGCCGCCATCCCTGCCGCTAGCGCCACCGGGGTTGGGCGGCCTTGCCCCGCCACCACTGCCTGCCGGCTACGGTGCCATAATGCCGGCTGCCGCGCCGTCGTACCCGTTCCCTGGCGCCGGCGCTCCTGCCATCATGCCGCCGCCGCTCCCTGCCGGCTACGGTATGCCACCGCCGTTTGGTGGCATGCTAGCGCCGCCCGGCATGCTGCCGCCCGGCATGATGATGCCGCCGCTACCCTTCCCAGGCGCGCCGCCAATGTTTGGGCAGCCGCCACCCTTCCCCGGCGGCGCCTACCCGCCTGGCATGCTGCCACCTGGCGCCTTCCCGCCGCCGCCGCAGCCGTTTGGCGGCGGCGCACCGCCATACATGCACCACCCGCCGCCGCCGTATTAATGAGTAGTTGGACACACACGCTTCAACCGCCGCAGGGTTTTGATCGTCACATGTGATAGTGATACAGCAGTAGGGAGGGGGGAGTGGGGATACAAGCTACAAACGCACTAACGTCATCATCAAACACCTAGGGGCTAGAGCCCGCCGACGCGAGGCGGTCCATGCCCACGGTGCTGTTGTGCGCTACTACAACCGCGCGTGCCGGCACCCAGTGGCGCGGCGGCGGCGCACCGGCTGGACGCAACCCGCCGCCGCCGCTGCTCACAGAGGTGTACGACGACGGCATCATGTGGCTGCCCGGGCTCAGTGCGCCGCCGCCACGCCCAAACGCGCCGCTGAGGTCGTCGTCGTCATCGGTGGTGTCGCCATCGGCGACCGGCGCTGCTGGCAGTCGGCGCGCCGACCCACCGAGCGATGTTGAAAAGACCTCGACGCCGCCGACACGAGCAGCCATGGGTGGGCTTCCGACGGCTACGGCAGTCGGCGGCAGCGGCAACGGAATGCTTCTAAGCCTGCTGCCAGTCGTTGGCACCCCGCCCCCGCCCCCGCCACCGCCACCTCCGACATCGCTGTCGTCCCACCCGCCGCCGCCGCCGCCGCGCGCCAGCAGCGACTCTGTCATCTGGTTGAGACTGTGGGCGGTCGCCTCCTCGCTGGTGCGGCAGCAGCCGCAAGGGCGGCACACGGCGCGGCACAGCGGCACGCCCAGCGCCCACGAACGGTACGGCTCGCGCATCATGAGCGCCAGGATGATGAGGCGTGGCACCGCTTCCACTGCCAGCAGGTACAGCGCAAACAGGGCGCCGTGCCCGCCTTCTTCTGCCACCTTCAGTGGTGGTTGGTACGACAGCGCCAGGTAGGCGTCGTACACAGCGCGCCCGGCGCGGATGCCGGAGGCGCCACTCAGCAGGGTGGCAACCAGCGCCAAGCGCAACAGGGGGCGGTCTGCCGTGGCATCCATGACCGACACCAACTGGTCGTCGTCACCACCGCCGCCACCCGGCTTGATTCCCCCATCCGCCCCGCCACCGACACCGACGCTGACGCTCGCACCTACTTCACCGCTCTCGAGCGTAAACCCCCGCCGCCGCGCCCCTGACGCCACCGGCCGTGCTAGCTGCACGCTGTTGCTCACCGCGGTGCCCATCCAGCCAAAAGCAGTGGCGCATGGCCGGCAGTAGCGCTGCGCAAAGCGGCCGCCGCCGCCGCCCGACATGCCGCGCAGCAGACGGTGCAGCATAAAGGCAAAGTAGATGATGGCGCCGCACATCTCGGCGCAGTAGAGAGCGTCAAAGGCGGAGAAGACGGCGGCGCCGTCGGCAGGTGAGTTCAGCACCGCCAGCGTGGTGGTGATGGCCAGCACCACCACGTTCAGCACCACCTGCCCCGACAGCGTGCGGATGATGGCAAGGCCAGCCTCCACGCTGGCGGACCCCACCAGCGCCCGCTGCCAGATCTCCAGCACGCTCAGCAGCACCATCTCCTCCGTCAGCACGCCAATGCGTGCAGCAAACCATTGGAACAGCCAGCCCGGCAGGTCGGGGTCGTTCACCGCCGGCTCCCGCGAGATGACGTAGTAGTCGTTCGTGTACGCCAGCACGGTGGCCAGGCGGAAAAAGCTAAACAGGATGCAAAAGAGGCAAAAGCGCGCAAACGCGCCGCGCGGGCGCTCATGCACCCACCCCGTCAGCGCTAACGCGGAGCCTGCCACTACCACCACCTGGATGGTGATGGCAAACGCCGTCACCGGCCCAATCTCCGTCACCAGCGTCAGTGGGTCAGCATTTCCGTCGTCACCGCCGCCACCGCTGCCGCTGGAAGGCGTCGGTGTGGAGGTAGCAGTGGCCGACGCTGACGGCAGGACGGTGGCATTCATCGTCTCCATCACCCGCGCCGCTGCTGCCACCACCGCACCCGCAATGGCCGCTGCCGACGGCGTCGTGGTAGCGCTCACCATCATATCTGCGGCGGCAGCGGCAGATGCGGCAGCAGCCACCGGCGCCGCCGCCGGCAGCACCGGCGGCAGCATGGCAGATTAGAGTGTGCCCAGTCGCTCTCACCCAGATTCCACAGGTGGACGGGCACGTGGGAGGGTAAGGTCGCCGAGGTGCGGGGTGGTATGACCGTGTGACGGCGGCGTGGAGTCAGTCGAGTATGGCGGATACTGCGCGTGAAATAACGACCCGGACCACCTGCGGCACAAAGGAGGGCAGCAATAGCAAACACTAGTTGACAGCAACACGGACGACAAATGAGAAATTGGTGGTGCTGCCTTGGCGTGCCGGCATTGCGTTGCCTACACCCCGTCAGCGGAGTCCATGGCACCACAGCGGTCCACAGGCAGTAGGCAGCAAGAGGAAAATGGAATTTTTCGACGGGGGCAACGGCTTACAATCGCGCCACTCCCGAAAGTCGATATTGTGAACGGCACGGTGACGCACGTGTAAAAGTGCGGCAGTCGGTATGTTTTACCCCGTTGTTCCGAATGGGGTGGGTTACGTCGCCTGTGTGTGTGTTTGTAGGCGTTCGAATTGTGTGAATATGCGGCGAGTACCGGTAGCCCGGGCGTGATGCGGCCGTGATGCGGCGCTGGTGTGACGCACACGACAGGGAAAGTACGGTTGCGCTGCCCTCACCCCCGCTGCAGAACTCCAGTAGCTCCACAGCATACTGCCTGCTCCCGGCGCATGCAAGATGGCGTACCCCGGCTACCCCAGCGCGCCGTATCCAGGTATGTGTCTGCGTCACACACCGTCACTGTGACGGTCACGGTCACAACTTCTGACACACGCAGTCACACCCACACACCCACACGCGTAACGCAGGCGCACCAAGCTACCCGTCACCCGCTGGCTACCCAGGGTACCCTGGCGGCGGTGCGTGGTGATGTCGTGGGTGACGGCATTCTGAGTCACACAAATCATTGCACCTCGTACCGCCACGATCACCCGTCACACCGCAGGTGCACCGCCGTCATCAGGTGGCTACCCCATGCCGTCAGCACCGCCAGCAGCAGGGTATGCGCCTGGCTACCCGCCGCCGGGTGCGCCGGGCTACCCGCCGCCAGGTGCGCCCGGTTACCCGCCGCCGGGCGCACCCGGCTACCCGCCACCAGGCTACCCGCCGGCACCAGGCTACCCGCCCATGGCAGGCGGGTACGGCCCCATGCCCATGGGCGGCGGTGGCGGTGGTGGCATGCCGGCACCCATGGCGCCGTCACCCTATGCGCCGCCGCCGCCTGGTTACGGTGGCATGCCGGCGCCGGCCGGCTACATGCCGCCGCCGGGATACATGGCCGCGCCGCCTGCCGGCATGCCCACCGCCTACGTTGCTGCGCCGGCGCCCACCATGGTGGTGGTGTCACGCCCCGCCCCCGTTGTGATGGCGCCGACTGGCATGGGCGTGGGCATGGGTCTGGCAGCTGCCGGTATCGCTGCCGCCGCCGGGCTGGCGGTGGGCATGAGCGGCGGCATGGGTGGCCGTGGCATGGGCATGGGCATGGGTATGGGTATGGGCCATCACCATCATCACCGCCGCCACGGCAAGTTTGGCAAGTTCGGCAAGTTTGGCAAGTTTGGCAAGTGGTAGCCGAACGCGCCAATCCATTGCCTGATCCTTTCTTTGTGCCTGCTTGTACCGTATTTGATATTTACGTTTGTAACCGCGCAGCAACATCAGTATCAGTAACAGTAGTGCTGTAGTTCAAAAGGCGGACGCGGCGCGCCGGCGCGGCGCCCACTCACGGTCCTCACGCGGCGGGCTGGCGCGGCGCGGGCGATCGTCACGCCACCGCGACTCGGAGGAGCCGCTGCTGCCCTCAGACGCCCAGGCGGCGGCACGCGGCGCGCGTGCCCGCGGCCACGAGGAGTCGCCGCCACCCTCCGCCTGCTGCGGCTGGCGGTCAAAGGAGCGGGCGCCGCCGCCGTCACCGCCGTCGCGGTCACGGTACCGCGACGCGCCACCCTCACCACCCTCGCGGGCACCGCGGTACCGGTCGCGCGCGCGGTAGCCATCGCCGCCGTCACCGCCGCTGGCGCGCTCACGGCCGCCGTCGCGATCGCGGCTTCGGTAGCGGTCACCGCCACGGAAACCACCGCCACCGCTGCCGCCGTCACCGTCGCGCCGCATGCTGCGGCTGCCGCGACGCCGGCGCACCTCGTGGTCGGGCGTGGGCGCGGCAGTGCGGATGATGTTGTCCTTGACGCTTGCGGGCAGCTCCACAAGCTGCGTGACGAGCGGCGCAGCAGTGGCGCCGTGGGCGCCGGCCGGCGGCGTGCCGGCACCCACCGCTGCCGTGATGGCCGCCTCCATGGCCGCCAGTGCCGCCACCGGCAGGTCAAACACAAAGGCGTGGCCGGTGTCCGGCGCAATGAGGAGGCGGCGCGGGCGGGAGGTAGCTGGCACGGAAGCGGCGTCCAGCACGGCAGCCAGCGCCGTCTTGGCGGCGAGGGCGTCGGCGGCCGCCGTGCCGGCTGCCGCATACGGCGACGGCGTGCGAGTCAGCGAGGTGTACTGCCACGACCGCGGCTGCAGCGCCACCGTGACGGTGGCGCGGTCGCCGGTGAGCAGGGAGGTGTGCACGGCGGCAGCACCGCCAGCGTCAGCACCCAGCGCCGCCACTGCCAGCGCTGCCTCCAGCGCCGCGGTCGCCACGCCGCCTGCTGCCGCCAGCGCCGCCGCCACCATGCCCGTGTCCGCCACCGCGGCACGCACGGCGGGCGTGACGGACGCCAGGCGCGCCGTCACACGCCCGCCCGCCTCCCGCAGCAGGTCACGCGTGTCCACCGCGGGCGGCGGCCGCACCGCAAACGACACGCCAAAGGCGCGCTCCCACCGGCCCAGCAGCTCCCACTCCGCGGGCTCCATGAGCGCCACCACGGCGCCGGAGCGGCCGGCGCGCGCGGTGCGGCCAGACCGGTGCACGAACGCCTCCTGCGTGGCGGGGAGGCGGTAGTGGATAACGGTGTCCACCTCCGGGATGTCCAGGCCGCGCGCCGCCACGTCGGTGGCGCACAGCACGTCGCACCGGCCCGACTTAAAGTCCGACAGCGCGCCCTCCCGCGCCGCCTGCGACATGTCGCCCGTCAGCGCCGCCAGGCGCACGCGGTTGACGCGCAGACGCGCCAGCTCATTGGCCTCGCGCTTCGTGTCGGTGAACACCAGCACGCGGCCGGCGCCCGTGCTACCGCCGCCTGCGACGGCATGGTGCAGCGCGGCAGCCAGCACGTCCGGCCGGCTGGCGGATGTCACCACGTGCGCGCCAAACGCCGCCGTCGCCGGCAGCTTGCGCGCGTCGTCGCCCACCAGGTCAATGAACTGCGGCGCGGCGCAGTAGGTGGCGGCCAGGGTGCGCACCCACGGCGGCACGGTGGCGGACCACAGCATGGTCTGCCGCGCCCCCGCCGCCGGCATGCGCTCAAAGATCTTTTCGCAGTCCTCCTTGAACCCCATGCGCAGCATCTCGTCCGCCTC